>Ga0136618_10000834_pt1 | contig 11296 bp, 10 predicted proteins | sample AntDrymUQ3302106_2_FD_104805 | JGI IMG/M metagenome (GOLD analysis project Ga0136618, IMG submission 104805) | Polar desert sand microbial communities from Dry Valleys, Antarctica - metaG UQ330 (21.06) | ecosystem: Environmental > Terrestrial > Soil > Desert | place: Antarctica: Dry Valley...
GGCGCGCACGGCCGCGACGCGTCGCTCAACCCACGAGATTCCGAGCCCGCATCTCCGCCACCGCCTCGTCGCCGCGCTCGGTCACGGTCTGGGAGCCGACCCACTCGGCGAGCTCGGGCAGGCCGTCGGCGAGCTCGGTCTGGGCCTCGAAGCCCAGCAGCTCGCGGGCGCGGCTCGTGTCGGCCAGGCAGTGGCGGATGTCGCCGGCACGGAACTCACCGGGCAGCTCAGGCTCGAGGTCAGGGCGGCCGAGCTCCTGCGCCAGCGAGCGGGCGAGCTCGCCGATCTCGATGCGCCGGCCGGCTGCGACGTTGATGGCGTGACCCGGCGCACCCGCCGAGTCCATGGCCGCGAGCGTGGCGCGGACGACGTCGGAGACGTGCACGAGGTCGCGGATCTGGCCCCCGTCCTCGAACACGAGCGGCCGGCGGCCACTGAGGATGCGGGCCGCGAAGATGGCGGCCACACCGGTGTAGGGGTTGCCGAGGGCCTGGCGCGGCCCGTAGACGTTGAGGTAGCGCAGGGCCACGGCCTCGAACCCGTAGGCGCCGCCGAGCACGAGCGCGAGCTCCTCCTGGTCGCGCTTGGTGATCCCGTAGACGCTGATCGGCCGCAGCCCGTGGTCCTCGCGCGCGGGGACGAACTCGACGGGCTCGCCGTCGTGCGGGCAGCGCGACTCCCATTCGCGGCGGCGCAGCTGCTCGAGCGGGCGCACGCCGGGCTGGACCTCGCCGTGCTCGGCGCAGCGGTAGGTGCCCTCGCCGTAGACGACCATCGAGGAGGCGACGACGAGGCGGCGCACCCGGTCGCGGCGCTCGAGGACGGCCTCGATCAAGGTCGCCGTGCCGCCGGAGTTGGCGTCGACGGCGCGGCGGACGTTCATCATCGATTCGCCGTTGCCGACGGCGCCGCCCAGGTGGAAGACGCGGTCGACGTCCTCGAGCGCGCGTTCGACCGCGCTCTTATCCGCGAGGTCGCCCTGTAGGAAGTCGGCGTCGGAGCTCAGGTGCTCGGGCTTGGTGCCGTCGGGATGGGCGAGCGGATCGAGGTTGTCGAGCACGCGCACGCGCTCGCCGCGCGCGAGCAGGGCGTCGACGAGGTGCGAGCCGACGAAGCCGGCGCCGCCGGTGACGAGGACGGTGCTCACGGGCGTCGCACGATAGGCGACAGGCTAAGTGCTCTCGCGGCGATCGCCCGCGTGCTCTGCCGCAGAGGCATCGACGGGCGTAAGGCGGTCCTGCTGTGCGCCGAGGCTTCGCCCGATCTCGGCCGCCTCGAGCGTCCCGATCTCGTCCTGGAGCCCGGTGATCACACGGTCCGCGCGCCGACGCTCGGCTTCGAGCGCGTCCTGGAGGTCCAGCACTCGCAGGTAGAGCGCAATGCGGTTCTCTTCCAGGGCGCTCAGGAGCGGGTGTTCGTCGAAAGGCTCGAGGAAGGCGGTGAGCGGCTCGGCCCACGGAGCCGCAGCTGGAAATAGGAAGCCGAGCCCGAAGACGCACGGTATGCGAATCAGGCGGAGGCCCTCGTGGGCGGCCATGAAGTCCTCTGCCGCGGTCAGGACGCCGTTGCGCTCTCCTCCCTCCCATTGGGCGTAGGCGAAGTCGCCCGCCCCGCGAATCCCTCCCGGTCCGACCTCGCCACGGTCCGGCTTCACGCCGCCGCGGTAGGAGTAATCGTGTCGTTGCGCCGGCTCCAGGCGCTCGGGCGCGTAGTACTGATCCCGCCGCGCACACGGCCATCCCACGTCGTGCATGACGGCCAGCGCTTGGTTGCCGCCGCCCAGCGCGTGGTGGAGCTCAGCCGACACGGTCGCGTAGTTGTGATCGCCGTCGATGACGTAGACCTGCGCCGGCTCCAGTCCCGCGAGTGCCTGGGGGCTGGCCGCGGAAACAAGCTCGAGGTGAGGCGAGCGCTCTCCGAGCTCGACGGTCGACGGAGCCGGGTCGGGATCGATTGACATCACGTGGGCGTCGCTGCGCGACGCCCACGCCTCGAGGTCGAGTGTGAAGCCGCCGCTCTCGCTCCCGATCTCGACGATCCGCCGCGGGTTGACGATGTCGAGCGATCCGACGATCAGGCGGCTGAAGGTCGTGAGCGAGTGCAGCAGCGGAGTTTCGGCTGCACTCAAGACAGGCGGCGCTTTGCGGCTCGCAGCGGAGCGGTGATGCGCCAGCTCAACGATGCCTCCATCTGGGCTACGTACCGTTCGGCCCTGTAGACGTCACGAAAGCGAGACCGCTTCGTGCTCGTCGACGCACTCAGCGGTGTCCAGGCGCGCACGGACTGAAGCGGGAGGGCGGCGAAGGCACACTGAACGTCGACGCCGAAGATCTGATCCTCGAAGTCTCGAGCCAGCTCGACGGTCAGTGTCGACGAAGATCCGTCAAGGACCAGCACGTTGGGGTCGAGCTTGAAGCAGTCGCCTTCCAGGCGTAGTCCCGCGAGCCCGTTGGTCTCGTCGAGGTGGACGAGGGTCGGGTCGGAGTGGCCATGCCTCCAGCAGCGCAGCTCGATCCAGTCGAAGCGCAGCACGCAGGGCCGCTGCGCAGGTCGGAACGTCAGGCGTTCGATGTTCGGGGCTCGCAGGCTCGCGGACACCAAGCTCAGACCAAGGCGGTTGCGCACGGGGGCGGTGACCGCGGTAACGGGCCTCTGGCTTCCATTGGACGCCTCGATCGAGAAGCGGCCGGTTTCCAGCGGCGATCCGAGGGCCTCCCACGGAACGTGTCCAGAGGCAGCGGCCTGCATCATCTCCGGCCAGTGCTCGTCGACCTGACCTGCCAGGCCGAGCGGCCAGTACACGTCAGCCGGCGCCAAGGTCCGTACCTGGTCAGGCGACATATGACGCAGCTGCCGAACGACCGAAGTGTCGGTCACCGTGTCCAGCCCTTCCGACCCGCCGCCCTCGTCGTGCTGCCAGCTTCCATAGAGACCCACCTCCTCGGCGGTCGGCGCTGCCACAGCCCGCAGCAGGATCGGGCGCAAAAGGCGCTGGAGCCCCGCCAGAGGCCCGATCTTGCCCGGCAGGGCGGTCCGGTAGCGCGCCCACTCGCGCTGGAAGGCGACGATCCCCTTGCGCGTGGCCTCAGCCTCCACGAGCTGCTGCTCGGGAATCTCGTTCGCAGCCAGCACCGGTTCGAGTTGCTCGTCAAGATCGAGTTGAGAGCCGTGCGGAGGCATGCACACCTGCTCGAGGACCTCCGGCGAGCGCATGATCGTCTTGATCGACGACTCCGGCACGCCGAAGTCACCGATGAAACCATGCACCTCGGCTCCGCCGAGCACCTGACGGGTGGCGCCTTCGTGCGTGAGCAGGTAGAGGCCGACGGTGTGGCGCGGCGCCCCGGCCCGCGCGAGCACCTCGTGTAGCGCCCCCTGGATCGAGCCGGCCCAGCCCAGGTCCACGAGCGTGACCGGCGCGTCGGCACTGCCCGACTCGCGCTCGACGTAGGCCGCGATCCGCTCGCGGATCGTCCGCACCCGTCCGTGGACGAGCGCGCGGAGCTCCGGTTTCTCGGCGATGTGCTCGATCAGCTCAGAGCGCAGCAGCGGATCGGTGAGACGCATGTCGGCACGGCCGACGAAGCGCGGGACCTCCGAGAGTGGGACCCCGACGAGCCGGCAGAACTCGGCGACGGAGCGCGGGGACCGACCGAGCATCAGTGCTTCGAGATCGTCCGCGTTCAGCGTGTCGATGTTCGCTCGCCAGCACAGCTCCCGGTTGAGCCAGAGCGGCCGTGCCTCGACGTCATCGCCGAGGTAGGCGTTCGCCCGGGTGAGAAGCGTGGCCAGGAACGAGCCCTCGCGCATCAGGCACAGGACGCGCTCGGTCCCTGTCCGCCGGCAGTGCTCGTGGACCCACTCCGCGAAGCCGGTGAAGAGCGGTCCGAGCACGGAGGCCCCGTACTTCCAGAAGCCCTGGAGGGGCTCCGGGAGGCTGGCGACCTCGGCGCGCGAGACGGCTCTCGCCCGGGTGGCGGCGACACCGCTCACGGTGGCCGCCTCACTCTGCTCCTCGTTACGGCTCGGGAGGAAGCGCGCCTCCCTGCGGGCGATCGCGGGGAGCGGTTTCGGAAGTCTCTCGAAGACGAAGGTCTGCACCCCGATCCGCCTCGGGGCCTCGACATCGGCTAGCGGGTTGTCGCCCACGTGGACCACCTGGCCGGGCGAGACGCCGAGCCGGGCGACGGCAACCTCGAAGAGGCCGCCGCTCTTGTTCCTGCGGTGATCCGAGGACGTGAGTATGAACTCCAAGGACAGGTCCGCGAGCACCGGCTGAGCCAGCAGCGAGCGCAGCTCGCCCGCGGAGAGGTAGGTGTCCGAGACGGCGATCGTGCGCTTGCCCGCGCGCTGTGCCTCCTCGATCAGCTTCGCCATGTCGAGGTCGGGCACGAGCAGGTCGCGCTCGACCTCGAGCTCGACTTCAGCGGCGGCGTGATGGTCGACCTGTCCGTCGAAGACCCACGGCGGCAGCATGCGGTAGATCTCGTGAAGCCGAACCTCCCGGTCGCCGCCGCGCTGGCCGCGCGCGCCGCGCTCGGCGGCCTCGCGGAGCTGCCCATAGGCGAGGTCGGACAGGCTCGGATGTAGCTGGCCACGTTCGCGCAGGCGCTGAGCGACCAGGGGGAAGGCATCGACCGGCTCGGGTACCTGGCGCCACACCAGCGTGTCGAATACGTCGGTGGAGACGACGCTGACGTCGGGCGAGCGGACCGCATCCCAGACGCCCTGGAGCCGCACGTCGGACGGCCGGTACGGCGGACGATCGGTTTCCTGTGGGTTCGTAACGGTCATGCTCACCCTCTCATCGCTGGCGCGCACGATGCTATCCGCGCCACTAGTAGGGCGCACCGAGGTAGAAGCGATCGATCGTGAGCAGTTGGGAGAAGAGCGAATGGCCCACCGCGAGGATGGCCACGGTCACGCCTGCGGCCTTCTCCCACCTACGGCCGCAGCCGATGACCGCCAGGGCCACAAAGGCGCCGTAGAGGGCGAGCACGGGAAAGAGGTACCGAGCCTGCTCGAAGAAGATGCCCGTGCTGTCTTTGTAGCCGAAGGCGGCCACCTCCACCGACAGGAACAGCCCGGCGAGGAGCGCGAGGTAGGTCGCCGCCTCCGGCCAGCGCGCCCGCAGCGCCGCTCGGTGAGCGAGCAGGGCACGCGCCGCCAACACCGCCAAGGCGGCGAACACGCCGAGCGCGATCCAGTACCACAGCGTCGAGAAGCCGAACTGAAACCAGCCGAAGCGCCCAATGAACCCCTGGAAGTAGACGAACCATGGGGCGAAGTAGGGAAACTGATCCTCCATGAAAGGCAGCCGCGGAAGCGCCGCCTGCCATAGGTAGCTGACCATCCCGCGAAGCCCTTCCAGGCCGCCGGCTGCGCTGGCGCTCACCACTCCGCCCGCCGGTGCGGCTGACTCGCCGGTGATGCGCGCCCTCAGCACGAGCCAGGCCGCGAAGGGCGCGCCGCTCACGAAAGCCAGCGTCAACGCGCCCTTGAGGGCCGACCGGCGGTCTCGATCCCGGAGAACCAACGCCACCACGGCGACGGTCAGCCCTGGGACCAGCCCGATCATGGTCGATTTGGTCAGGAGTCCGAGCGCCAAGACCACTCCGATCAGGGCACCCGTGCTCGGGGTAAGGCCGCGCCGAAACGCCCTGGCCACGCCCCAGAGGAGGGCGGCACCGAGGGCGTAGAGCAACCCATCGTTGTTCACACCGCCCGACATGAACCCCAGCATGGGTTGAAACGCCAGAGCCGCCGAGCCGACGGTCCAAGCCCACGGCCGACCGGGGAGCAACTGCCTCAGGAAGAGAAAGCCGAAGAAGACCGTCAGCCCTGCGAACAGCGTTGAGAACGCACGCATGGCCATGAGCCGATCGAGGTAGCCGGCTCCGTAGGCAGCGCGGTAGGGAATCGCCTGCAGGAGGTAGTACAGAGGGGGATTTCCTGTGGCGTTCAGCGCCTGCCTCGGCCGGGTCCGGTTCAGAGGCGGCCCGTCCGTGAGCTGCGAGTCGAGCGTGCGGTCCTTGGTCTCTGACCAGGACGGCTGGCCCTCGACTCCGAACGGAAGCGCGTCGTAGACCGTCCGTTGCTCTTGTGATCCCGCTACCAGTCCGATCTTCGGCGCCGTCGCATCCAAGTCCGGGAGGGCACCCGTCTCAGCTATCCGCTGCGCGTATCCGGCGTGTGCGGGCTCGTCCGGGACCCAGAATGCGGGGGTGAGGGCGGCCCAGCACAGCGCGTTGATGACGGCTACGAGAGCAAGCACCCATATCGCTCGGGGCAGACGCTCGAGCTCGGCACGGACGGCCGCCGCCTGTCGTCTCATGGCCGCGCGCTGCGCCGGAGGGCCACGCCGGTGAGAATCCAGGTAGCACAGACTGCGCCGAGCAGCGCCCAGACCGTCCAAGTTCCGAAGAAGCTGGCCTTGAAGAGGGGTAGTCGCTCCGCGACTGGTCCGGCGAAGCTTAGGCGCGAGGACCGCCCCCCAGCGGAGTAGTCGATGCGAGCGTCGTCGTCGAGACGCGCACGGTCGGGATTGGCTGCCCCGGCCGGCGGCGTACGGTCGCCTGCGAGCTGAACGGTCGTCGACCCCACGTTCTTGAAGCAAACCCGCGCGTCCGAGAGCTCGCGACCGACCCGCTGCGAGAGCCGGATCGAGAGTTGCTCGTCTCCCTCCACAATGTCGCTCTCTCCCGTAATTGCGCCCCCGCCGGCGCCCACGCTCACCTGCAGTGGTCCACCCCGCGGTTGGGCAGCGGCGAAGACCTTGATCCGCCTGGTACCCACCGGGACCGTCTCCGCCTGGCAGCGCTCGCGCCCTGCCGGCACTTGGACGGCCACGCCGCTGACCCTCACGGTCGAATTCGTGCCAAGCGATCGCGGGACGTCCTGAGCCAGGACGAAGACCAGGACTGCTGCGAAGAAGCTGAACGCTATGCCGCCGGCAAGGGCGACGCGCCGCCTAACGGAGCCGCCGTAAGCCAATGATGCTGAGCAAGAAGGACGAGAACAGCACCTGGATGCCAACGATCACAAGGGTGGCCGCCACGACGGCGAGGCGCTGCTCCGCGAGGGCGCCGAAGCCGCGACCGATCCAGATGCCCGCGATGACGCCAGCCACCGCGAGTCCGGCCAGCGTGATCGCGGCACCGACCAGGAGCCCATGCTCGAGGCGAAAGCGGCAGCGCATCCTGTCGAACCACGGATCCTTGTCGCCCATGAAGTAGGTGCCGTAGGCGTGCGCGCACAGGCCAAGCGCCACGACCTGGGCACCGACGATCACCAGCAGCGATCCCGCCACGAGCGAGTGGAGCTGCCACTGACGCCCGAACAGCTCCACCTGTGCCAGCACGGTGGCCGAGGTTAAGACGCCGAGGACGGCCATGAGCCCACCAGGCACCACGAACAGGTGCGTCGGGCTGTGAACGAGCAGGAAGCGCAGGTGGCGCCAACCGTCGCGGAAGCTCGAGAGCTTGGACTCGCCGCCGCGCGGGTGATACTCGATCGGGACCTGCCGGATATCGAGCTTCTCCTTTGCGGCCCGGATGACCATCTCCGACGCAAACTCCATTCCCGTCGTTCTCAGGTCGAGCGTCGGCAGGGCCGAACGCCGCACCGCCCTCATCCCGCAGTGCGCGTCCTTCACTCCGGTGCGAAAGAAGAGGTTGAGCACCCCGGTGAGAACCGGATTGCCCACGTAGCGGTGAAGCCAGGGCATCGCGCCGGGATGGATGTTGTCCATCCGGTCGCCGATCACCATGTCGGCTCCCTCCTCGAGGCCCTCGACAAAGCGCGGAATCTCGCCGAAGTCGTAGGTGAGGTCGGCGTCGGCCATCACGATGTAGCGGCCCCGCGCGGCTGAGAACCCGGCCAGGTATGCGCTGCCGTAGCCGCGCCGGGGCTCGTGGACGACCCTCGCGCCGGCCTCGGCCGCCAGGCGGCCACTTCCGTCCTCTGACCCGTTGTCGGCCACGACCACCTCGCCCGGCATGCTGGCCGCCTCGAGGGCCTCCCGCGCCCGGCGCACGCACTCCTCGATGCTGGCCGCCTCATTGAGGCAGGGGATCACCACGGAGACCGCGAGCTCGCGCTCGGTGCCGGAGACGCTGTTGTGCTCAAGCTGAATGGCGTGCACGAGGGTATGCGGGCAACTGCCGCGGTCGATGACGGGACAGCGTTACAACCCCTGAGCGAGAATGGAGTTCCGCGCCCGCATATCGATCGTAGCTCAAAGATCCTGCGAGCCTCCGCATCCGTGCGCATCTGCCTCGTCTACGACTGCCTCTACCCCTACACGGTCGGCGGGGCGGAACGCTGGTATCGCAATCTGGGCCAGCAGCTCGCCCGCGAGGGCCACGACGTCGTCTATCTGACGCTGCGCCAGTGGGAGCCGGGTTACGACCCGAGCTACGGGGGCGTGCGCGTGATCGAGGCCGGGCCGCGCATGTCGCTCTACGACGCAGATGGCACGCGGCGAATCGCGCCGCCGCTCGTGTTCGGCGCCGGGGTGCTGTGGCACCTTCTGCGCCACGGGCGCTCGTATGACACCGTGCATACCGCCTCGTTCCCCTACTTCTCACTGCTGGCGACCGCGCTGCTGCGGCCACTCCAGGGGTTCACGACCGTAGTCGACTGGCACGAGCTTTGGACTCGCGAGTACTGGGAGGAGTACCTCGGCCGGACCGGGGGGAAGGTCGGGTGGCTCGTGCAGCGCGCCTGCGTGCGGGCGCGGCAGCACGCTTTCTGCTTCTCCCGCCTACACGAGCGTCGGCTCCACCGCGAGCGGGTGAATGGACCTGTCACCAGGCTCGAGGGTGAATACGACGAGTCGCCCAACCCGCCCGATCCGGTGCCGCCTGCATCCCCGGTGGTCGTTTTCGCCGGCCGCCACATCCCGGAGAAGCGGGCGGCCGCTCTGGTGCCCGCGATGAAGCTGCTTCACGAGCGGCGGCCCGAGCTGCGCTGCGAGATCTACGGTGATGGTCCGGCGCGCGGGGCGGTGCTGCGGGAGATCGCCGAGCACGAGCTGGGCGACGTCGTATCGGCGCCGGGGTTCGTGCCGCGCGAGCGGATCGACGCCGCGCTGCGAGGCGCGCTCTGCATGGCGCTCCCCTCACGGCGGGAGGGCTACGGACTGGTCGTGGTCGAGGCGTCGGCGCGCGGCACGCCCACTGTCGTGGTCTCGGGTCCCGACAACGCAGCCACCGAGCTGGTCGAGGAGGGCGAGAACGGGTACGTGGCGACATCGGCCGAGCCGGGGCCGTTGGCCGACGCGATCGAGCGGGTGGCCGACGGGGGCCAGGAGCTGCGCGAGCGGACCGCGGCGTGGTATCGGCGCAACGCGAGGCGGCTGTCGCTGGCCAGCTCGCTCGAGCGGGTGGCGGAGAGCTATCGGTCGGCGAGCGCGCGGTCGTAGGACCTCAGCGTCGCCCGCGCGGTCGCACTCCACGTAAAGCGCTCGGCCCGGGCGCGACCGGCGGCCCGCATCAGCTCCGCCTCGCCGGGGTCGCCCACGATCCTGTCGATGGCCTCGGCGATCGACCGCGGGGACTCGGGGTCGAAGAGCAGCGCCGCGTCGCCCGCCACCTCGGGAAGCGACGAGCGGTCGCTGCACGCGACGGGAACGCCGTGGCTCATGGCCTCCAGCACCGGCAGGCCGAAACCCTCGTACAGCGATGGGAACGCGAACATCGTGGCGAGCCCGTAGAGGCCCTCGAGGTCGGGACCATCGATCCAGCCCAGCCAACGAACGTCGCCGGCAACGCCCGCCCGATCGGCGCGCCGGCGCAGCCCCGCGCCGTAGTCGTCGTCGTAGGTCGGGCCGGCGATGACCAGCTGCGGCCGGCGCTCGGAGGGAATCAGCGCCAGCGCATCGAGGAGCGGACCGATGTCAGGGGGTCGGGCCAGATGCTTCAGTGGCGGCCAGACTTCGACGGGCGTCCGCGGCCTCAAGCTCTCCGATCTCGTCGTGCAAGCCGGTAATCACACGGTCGGCGCGAAGACGTTGCGCCTCGATGTCGTCCTGTAGATCGAGCACGCGGACGTACAGTGCTGTTCGGTTCTCCTCCATCGTCCTCAGGAGCGGGTTCTCGTGGAATGGCTCGAGGAAGGCGGTAAGCCGATCGGCCCACGACGCCGCTTCCGGGTACAGGAAGCCGACGCCGAAGATGCACGGGACGCGCATCAGGCGAAGCCCGGGCTCAGTGGCCATGAAGTCCTCAACCGCTGTAAGGACACCGTTGCGTGGTCCCCCCTCGTGCTCGGCCCAAGCGAAGCTGCCCGCGCCTCGGAAGCCATCCGGTCCAAGCTGAGACCGACCCGGCTTGACACCGCCGTGAAACGAGTGCTCGTGCCGCGCCTCGCGGTCTATTCGCTCGGGGGCGTAGTACTGATCGCGGCGCGCGGCGGGCCACCCCACGTCGTGAAGGACCACGAGTGCGTGATTTCCGTTTCGCCAGCGCTTGGGTCAATTATGCTGACACCGTCGCGTAGTTGTGATCGCCGTCGACGATGTACACATCCGCCGGCTCGAGCTCCGTCAGCGCCTCGGGGCTCGGCACCGCGACCAGATCGAGGTGGGGCGAGCGTTCCCCGAGCTCTACGACCGCGGGGGCTGGGTCCGGATCCACCGACACCACGAACGCGTCATTGCGCGAGGCCCAGGCCTCGAGGTCGACGGTGAAGCCACCGCTCTCGCTGCCGATCTCGACGATCCGGCGCGCGCCCACGATTTCCAGCGACCCGAGGATCTCGCGTCTAAGGAGCACCAGCGAGTGCAGGAGGAGCGGAGGTTCCGCGTGGCTCAAGGGAGGCGGCGCTTGGCGGCTCGTAAGGGGGCGGTAAGGCGCCAACTCAAGGATCCCTCGATGCCCTGGGCGTAACGCTCGGCATGCTCGAGATCTCTGAAGCGAGACGGGCCGCCGGGCTCGGGGCTCTCGGAGAGATCTACAAGGTCGCGATCTACGAGGTCGCGAAGGCGACGAGGGACAGATGGAACCGATGCGATTGGCAGCGCCGCGAAGGCACACTCGAAATCAACCCGGAAGACGGTCCCTCACCGCCTGCGCCACGTCGACCGCGAGCTCAGGCGGCTTACCGTGAGCGATGAGAACGCCGCCAATCGGTGCGGGACTGGGAAATCGTCATCGCGGACAACGATTCCGACCAGGACATCCGCGGTCACGTGGAGTCGCTCGCCGACGAGCGCATCCGCTATCACCGCACCGACCGCTTCATTCCGGTGACCGAGAACTGGAACGCGGCCCTCGAGCGCAGCACGGGCGACTAC
>Ga0136618_10000835_pt1 | contig 11295 bp, 10 predicted proteins | sample AntDrymUQ3302106_2_FD_104805 | JGI IMG/M metagenome (GOLD analysis project Ga0136618, IMG submission 104805) | Polar desert sand microbial communities from Dry Valleys, Antarctica - metaG UQ330 (21.06) | ecosystem: Environmental > Terrestrial > Soil > Desert | place: Antarctica: Dry Valley...
CCGAACGGGTGATCCCCGCGGTGTGCTACACCGACCCCGAGATCGTCACCGCCGGCCGGTCGCCCGAGGAAGCCGCCGACCGCAACATCGACGCCGTCGTTGGCGTGGCGCCCTTCCAGGCCAGCGGCCGCGCACTGACGCTGGGTCGTCGCGACGGATTCGTTCGCGTCGTCGCCCGGCGCGACAACCACGCGGTCATCGGCGTGCAGGCGGTGGGGCCGGAGATTTCCGAGTTCGCCACCATGTTCGCACTGGCCCTGGAGATGGGCGCCGTGCTCGAGGATCTCGCGGCCACCGTGCCCGCTCACCCGACCATGGGCGAATCGCTGCAGGAGGCCGCGCTGGCGGCGTTGGGCCGACCTCGGCACTCGACCTGAACGCTCCGCAACCCCCCACGAACCATGGTCGATTCTCGGCAACATCTTGCCGAAAATCGGCCACAGTTCGAGGAGTGGTGGTCGCGCCTACCATGGGCCGCACGCCTGCTGCTTTGCGGCCCCTCTGGGGTCGGCGCGAAACCCTGTTTGACGAGGTAGTTCGTCCGGGTCGATGGTGCGCGGGAACGGTTCTTGGGGGTTTGGGAACGTGTCCGGATTTGTCCAGCTTTGTCCGGGTTTACCACCCCCTGCGTGATCGGTCGATGCCACGCGCCGGGTTGTAGGCGGCTGTGGGGCTGTAGTGGTGAATAGCGCTGAGCCTGTTGAAGATTTCAAGTTCGGTGGCGGAGATACGCAGTTCGCTGAGGGCGGTGTGGAGGGTCGTTGATTGGCCGAGTAGGTGGCTTGTGAGCCAGGTGAGCGCGTCGATGTAGTCGTCGTGGACGACGGGTCCGGATTTGGGTGCTTCTATTTGGTGGCCGTGGCGTTGCACGAAGAGCGCTTCGTCGTGGAGCAGTTGGTGTTCGGGGCTGTGGACTCGGCCCTCGTTGATGGCGCGCTTGGTGAGTTCGTATCGCTCGAGCTTGGCTGTCGCGTTGGTGGCGACGGTTGCGACTCGGGTGCCGAACCCGAGCTGGTTCGCGCGGTTGGGCCGATCGGCGCGGAACATGTGGTAGAGCCGGGCTCGATCGGATCCCTGCGGGAACACGATGCGGAGGCTGCGCTCGTCGAGGCCGGTGGTCACGGCGTCGGCCGGTACCCCGTCTCCGAAGCCGACGGCGAGCATGCCGGCGCACTGGGCGTGAGGACCGGACTTCGTCAACCCGATGCCGAGGGCCCGGCGCACGCAGCTCGCCTTCCCGTCGGACCCGACAATCATGCGGGCGTCGACGGTCCGTGTCGTCCCGTCGACCTCGACCACGAGAGACGGCGGGTCGACCGATCGCACCTCGGCCGAGTACACGACCTCGGCCCCCGCCGCTTCCGCATGCCCGGCCATCACGGCAGCCAGACCGGGGTTGCTGACCCCGAACGCTCCCGGCACCCCGGGCACGACCTCCCGCAGTGATTCGTCTGCGTTCGTGACCGGGGAATCGCTCGACGACTCGAACGAGTACACCCGGTCGAGCACCACGCCGTGGGGACGCATCAGCTCGAACACGTCCATGGCGCTCGCTTCGGCGACCCCCCACGGCGCCATGGCCTCGCCCATCACCCGGTCCCGCTGGTGCACCTGGCGCTCCAGCACCACCACGTCGAGGCCGCCACGGGCGAGGACGTAGGCGAGCGTGGCCCCGGCGACGCCACCGCCGACGATCGCCACGTCGTGACGGCGCGAGCCGGTCATCGGCCCGGGCGCAGCTCGCCGACGAGTTCGATCACGGTACGGGCGAACGTCGGGTCGTTGATGTGGGCGTCGACCTCCACCACCCGGCCCCCACCCGCCCGGATGGCGTCGAACAGCGCGTCGTCGGCCTGCGGATCCCAGAACGGGCCACCGTCACGATCGAGGGCCGACACACCACGGAGCGGGAGGATCGCCACTGAATCGGTGCGGGCGGCGACGAAGGACCCGATGAGGGCGCCGATCTGTTCGTTCTCCTCGGGGGTGGTGCGCATGAGCGACACGATGTCGTTGTGGAGGTGGAACGTCCGCCCCGCGAACCGGGTCGGGATGTCGTGAGGGGCGCCGAAATTCGCCATGTCGCACGCCCCCGGAGCGACGACCCGCGGGACACCGGGACCTCGGGCGGGAGTCAGTCGGTCGGGACCGGCATCGAGGTCGCCTCCGGCGATCAGGTCGGCCAGCTCGGTCGTGGTCACGTCGACGATCACGTCGAATCGGGCCTCGTCGGCCAGCCGCTCCATCGACCGACCGCCGGTGCCGTTGGCGTGGAACACGATCACCTCGTCGCCCGACGCCTCGAGCGACGTCCGGATCTGTTGCACGCACGGTGTGGTGACGCCGAACATGGTGGCGGCCACCACGGGCCGGCCCTCACCGTCGCCGACCCCTACCCCGACCGTCGTGCCGGCCATCGCCACCACGGCCGACGCCGCCTGGGCCAGCACCGGCCGGGTCAGGGAATTGAGGCCTTCGATGTCGGCCACCGGGTACACGATCGTGACGTCCGAGTCGCCCACCACGGATCGGGCGTCGACCACCGCCATGGTGGTGACGATCACCTTGGGGCGGCGGAAGGGCAGCACGGCGGCTGCTCGCGAAAACACGAGGGCAGCGTTGGATCCACCGGCGGCGAGCAACCCGTCGTATCGGCCGTGGGCGGCGACGTGTGCCGCCGCCCCGGCGGCCATGGCCCGCACGGCGTCGGCCCGGTCCATCGCGCCCAGTTCGGCGAGCGTTAACCCGGCCCCGGCCGCAACCTCGGCCGCGGGCACCGCTGCGTCACCGCCCGCGACGTCGGAGCCGCCCGCCGACGTGTCGACGATGACCGCGTCGGCGCCGGCCGCGCGGACCCGCTCGGCCAGGAACCGGGTCTCGGCCGACTTGGTGTCGAGCGAACCGAGTACGGCGATCGTGGTCATCGGTTGAGCGCGACGGCCTTGAACCCGGCCACGGTCTCTTGCAGTGCGATCTCGACCGGGAGACGCTCCACGCTCGACGCACCGATGAAACCGACCACGGTGGACTTGCCGAGCACGTACTCGACGTCGGCAGGAGTGGCGATCGGGCCCCCGTGGCACACCACGAGGATGTCCGCTCGCAGGTCGCGTGCGGCGGCAGCGATGGCCTCGATGCGTTCGACCGCTTCGTCGAGAGCGATGGCGAAATCGGTCGGCGCCCCGATGGAGCCACCCACGGTCAGGCCCATGTGGGCCACGATCACGTCGACCCCGGCCTCGGTCATGGCCACGGACTCCTCGGGCGTGAACACGTAGGCCATGGTGAAGAGGTCCTGGCGATGGGCCTCGGCGATCATGGCGACCTCACGGTCGTAGCCGAAGCCCGTCATCTCGAGGCTCTGGCGCCAGCGGCCGTCGATGATGCCGTGGGACGGGAAGTTGATGACCCCGGCGAATCCCAGCCGGGTGGCGTCGCGCAGGAGCGTCGACATGCGGCGCGTGGGGTCGGTGCCGTTGATGCCGGCGATGACCGGGGTGTCGGTCACCACGGGCAACACTTCACGCTCGCCCATCTCCATGACGATGGCGTTGGCGTCACCGATGGCGAGGAGGCCGGCGTTGGAACCGTGGCCGGCCATGCGGAATCGCCCCGAGTTGTAGATGAGGATCAGGTCGGCCCCGCCGGCCTCGGCGAACTTGGCCGACAGCCCGATGCCCGCTCCCGATCCGACCAGGGGCCGGCCCGCATCGATCTCGGCCTGCAGACGGGTGAGCACGTCGCCGCGTGTCCAGTCAGTCACGTTGCGGTCCCTTCGTGGTTCGGTGTGGAGAGATCATCGGTCACTCGTCGTCGACGGTTTCGAGCAGGATCGCCGCCCCCTGCCCGCCACCTCCGCACATGGTGGCAACGCCCCGGCGGGCACCGCGCTCACGCATGGCTCGGGCGAGCGTCAGGACGAGACGGAATCCGGAGGCAGCGAGCGGGTGGCCGATGGCGATGGCTCCCCCGTTGACGTTCACGTCGGCGAGATCGACGCCGAGCCGGCGCTGCGATGCGATGACCACTCCGGCGAAGGCCTCGTTGATCTCCCACAGATCGATGTCGGCCACGCTCAGGTCGTGCTCGCCGAGCAGGCGCTCGACGGCCTCGGCGGGGCGTTCGTGCAGCGAACCGTCGGCGCCGGCGATGTGCGCCGAACCACCGATACGGGCCAGCGGGGTGACCCGACGATGGGCAACCCAGTCCGCTCCGGCCACGACGCCGACCGAGGCGCCGTCCGACATCTGGGACGCGTTGCCGGCCGTGACCGTGCCGTCGTCCGAGAAAACCGGCGCCAGCCCGGCCAGGGCGGCGGCCGACGTGGTGCGGAGGCCCTCGTCGGTCGTCACCGTGCCGTCGGGGGTCTCGACCGGCATGATCTCGTCGTCGAAAAATCCGCGCCGGCGTGCGGCCTCGGCCCGCTCGAAGGACTCCAGGGCCAAGGCGTCGTCGTCGGAGCGACTCACGCCGAGGCGTCGGTCGTCCTCGTCCGCGACGAAGCCGTGGATCCGTGACTCGAGCGCGCACGTGAGGCCGTCGGAGAACACGAGCGTGGGCTGGCGGTCGCCGAGCGACACGTCGGCCAGGCTCATCGAGTCCGCTCCCCCGACGAGCCACGCTTCACCCGGCCGCGACGCCAGGTGTTCATCGGCCAGGGCCACCGACGTCATCGACGACAGACACACGTCGTTGAGCGACAAGGAATAGGTGGTGGCTGCGAATCCGCCGGCCACCACGACCTGACGGGCCACGTTCTGGCCGTGGCCCGCCGGCAAGACGTTGCCCATCACGCAACGATCCACAGCGTCGACACCGAGGCGCTCGCGCAGTGTCGTGGCCGGACCCGTCGCCAGCTCGACCGGACCGAGGGCGGCCAGGCTGCGCCGGAACCGGCCGATCGGCGTCCGGATCCCGTCGACCAGGTAGCTAGCCATAGTGGGGCACGTCCATGGGTTGACCACCCGTCAACGCCGACTGGTGGGCGACGATTCCGGGTGCCGTCCACGCCGCCGCCACGGATGCGTCGACCCTCGGCGCCCGGGCGTCCTTGATGGCCGAGACGAACTCGTGCACCAGGTGCGGGTGGGAGCCGCCGTGCTCGGCCAGCCGCCGGTACTCCGGGACGCCGTCGGCGGGTTGGAACCGGTAGTGGTCGGTGTAGCGGCGGGTGGCCTCGGGAAGCCGGTCCGTGAAGGCCGAGGTGGGAACGGGCTCGGCGTCGGCGGTCCGGCCCTTGCTGCCGTCGGCGGGCCGCAACCGGAACGACCGCCACGGACCATCCAGTTCCTCGGGCCACTCCAGGCCCATGGCGTCGCCGTAGAGGTCGAACCCTTCGCTGTACGAACGTGCGACCCGGAAGAACGACATCGTGATGTCGGCGACGACGTCGGACCGGTCGAGGGCGAACAGCCCGATCTCGGACGAGAACGGGTTGTCGAATCCTCCAGAGATCTGATGTGGCTGGAGCCGGCCCGAACCCATGGCTCGAACACTCGTGACGACCGACCCGGTGATGGCGAGGATCGGCGACAGGGCATGGGTCAGGTAGTGCATCGGCGGGTAGCCCTGCCAGTACCAGGCGAACCCGTCGAGGTTCTGGATGTGGAAGCCCCGGTACAGCGTGAGCTCGCCGAGCTCGCCCCGTTCGTACAGGTCGGCGGCCGTCAGGTATTCACGGGTGTAGGCCGACGTCTCCATCATCATGTACGCGCACCCGGATCGTCGTTGGGCCTCGACGATCGCAGTGATGTCCTCCAGCGTCGTGGCCATGGGCACGGCACATGCACAGTGTTTGCCGGCGTCGAGGGTGGCGATGCTGTACTCGGCGTGGAACCGCACCGGCGCCAGGATGTGCACCGCGTCCCAGTGGTCGTCGGCGAGCAGTTCTTCGATCGCTCCGTAGCGCGCCTCGATGCCGTGGGCCGACGCCACCAACTCCCGATGATCGGCATCGAGTTCGACCACGGCGACATCGGCCACGTCGGGATGGTCGAGGTAGATGGGCAGGAAGTCCTGGCCGAACCCGAGTCCGACCACCCCGATGTTGATACCGCCGGTCACAACACCGACTCCTCGGTCCCGTACACGAACGTGGCGCCTCCGGTGGCGAAGTTGGCGACGTCGTCGGCGGCGGCGACCCCCGCGTCGGAGGCGAGGATGGCGTCCATCTCGTCCTTGCTCTCGGCGTACAGATCGGCGATCAGGTACACGTCGGCGGGCACACCTTGCTGCTCGGTGATCCACGTCAGCGTCCACGCCGCGAGCCCCGTCATCTTCTTGGCGATGGGGACGTGGACGTCGCGGTAGTACCGATCGAACTCGGCGGGGTCGTCGGGGGTTCCGTAGAGGACGCTCAGTCGGTACATGTTCGTTCCTTGCTCGTAGACGTGGTCGCGGTCGCGGTCGCGCCCACCGGTGCGGTGGGCGGTGGGCTCGGGGGTGACCCGGTCATTTCACGGCTCCGACCGACAATCCCTGCACGAGGCGCTTCTGGGCCAGCAGGAACACGGCCAGCAGCGGTAGCGACGTGAGCACGGCGAGCGCCATCATGCGGTTCCAGCTGACCGAGTAGAGGTTGATCTGTTGGGCCAGCAGCCCGCTCACGGGTCGTCGGGTCTGTTCGGTGAGGAACGTCGTGGCGTAGATGAACTCACCCCACGCCAGGATGAACACGATGGAGCCGACGGTGGCGATGCCGTTGGCCGACAGCGGCAGCACCACGTAGCGGAAGCGCTGCCACCCGTTGGTGCCGTCGAGCTCGGCCGCTTCGAAGATGGCGCCGGGGATGGACAACACGAACGGCCGCAGCAACAAGATGGCGAAGGGCAGGAGCAGCGAGACGTCGGCGAGCACCACCCCGGGCAGGGTCCCGACGAGTTTCCAGCGGGCCAGGATGCTGAACAGCGGGATGACGGCCATGGGTTGGGGGACCATCTGGAGGACCAGCAGCACACCCATGGCGATGGTCACGAGCCGCCGCCAGCCCGGCGACGCCAGGCGGGAGAGGGCGTACGCAGCCGGAACGCCGACCCCGATGACCAACAGGGTGGTGAACCCCGCCAAGCGCAGCGACGTGACGATGGCGCCACCGCCGACATCGAGCACTTCGCGAAAGATGTCCAACGTGGGGGTGAACGCCAGAGCGTTGGGCGCGCCGCGGATCTGGTCGTCGGACTTGAGCGACGTGATGACGATCCAGGCCAGGGGCACGAGGTAGACGACGGACAACACTCCGGCCGCGGCGTGGCCCCAGCGACGCCCGACGCCGATCATCCGGCGTGTTCCTTGCGCAGTCCCAACATGTAGGGCACGGCGAGCACGATGACGACGAGCATCGAGACCATCGCCAAGGCCGACGCCACCCCGAACTGGTAGGTCTTGAACGCGGTGTTGTACGCGAAGTAGGGCAACGTCGTGGTGACGGTGCCGGGGCCGCCCTCCGTCATCACGTAGACGAAGTCGAAGCTGCGGAAGGCGTAGAGAATGATGAGCACCGTCAAGACGGTGAGCGTCGGGCGCAGGATCGGCAGGACGATGTGGCGGCTCAGGCCCCAGAACCCGGCGCCGTCGATGCGGGCCGCTTCGATCACGTCGTTCGGCAGCGAGAGCAGCCCGCCGTGGATGACGAGGATCGAGAACGGCAGGCTGGCCCACGCCGCGACGAGGCTCACCGACAGCAGGGCGCGGTCGGGCGACGACAGCCAGTCGACCGACTCCATGCCGACCAGCCCGAGCAAGGAGTTGATCGCGCCGTTCCCGGCGAGCAGGAATCGCCACACCGAACCGCTGACGATCGGCGGCAGGGCCCAGACGAAGACCATGATGCGCAACGCCAGGTTCGTCGACCAGGTGCCACTCGACAGCACGGCCGCTCCGAGGTAGCCGACCACGAGGTCGACGACGAGGAGCACGAGGGTGAACGTGCCGGTGGCTCGCACCGACTGCCAGAAGATCCGATCGCCGAACGCCTTGCGGAAGTTGGACCACCCGATGAACTCCCACGGTCCGACGATGGTGCGGGGGCCCACCTCGCTGAGCGACATGCGGGCCAGCTGGATCAACGGGAAGACCGCCAGCGCCCCGAGGATGATGACCGCAGGAAGCAGGTAGCCCCAGGGCTGCTGCGTGAACCGGGTGACCGCCAGCCGGACCGGGCTCCGAGAGCCCGATCCGGATGACGCAGTCGCCGTTGTCAGCACGACCCCCCGCCGTCGGCGATCTCGCTCGTCACGTCGGACACCACCTGCGACGCCGCATCAGCCGGAGACAGTGCTCCCGAGATCACGGCGCTGCCGGCCTGACCCATGGCGTTCTGCATCGCCGCCGTGTTGGGGCTGGCCGGCCAGTTGGCCGTCGAACCAGCGGCGGCGACGAACGGCTGCACGAGCTCGTTGGCCTGCAAGTCGGGCGCATCGGCGAGGTCGGCCCGCGTGGGGATCTGGCCCGTCGTGTTGAAGTTGATGAGGCTCGCCTCCTGGGACATCCAGCCCGACTGGATGTACTCCCAGGCGAGGTCCTGGTTGTCGCTGAACGAACCGATGCCGATGGCCTCGCCACCGGGGAACACGACCGAACCCTCGGACCCGTTGCTCGGGAGCTGCACGGTTCCGGCCGTGAAGTCGAGGCCGGCGACCTCGCCGAGGTTCCAGTTCCCGTTGAACCCGAACGCGTAATCCCCGGACGCGAACGCCAACCACGCGTCGGCCTGGTCCCAGGTAGCCGTCTCGGTGGGGATGTAGTCGTTGTCGGCCCAGCCCTGCAGCGTGGTGAACGCGCCCTCGACCGAGGGCTCATCGAGGTTGCAGTAGCCGACACCCTGGCTGAGCAGGAGCGGCATGAACATCCACGCGCCTTCCGGCGTGGCGACCCCTGACATGGAGAGCGGCGTGTAGTCGCCGGCCTCGGCCACGATGGCCATGGCGCTCTCGAGTTCTTCGATGGTGGTCGGCGGGGCGATGCCGTACTCGTCGAGGATGTCGGCGTTGTAGTACATAGCCAGCAGGTTGGTGTACGACATCACGTTGAAGATCCCGTCGTCGGTGCGCCACACGGCCGAATCCGGGAACTGCTCGGCGTCGGGGTAGGCGTCCCAGTACGGGGTGAGGTCGAGTAGTGCCCCCGAGGCGGCGAGCGCCGGGAAGTCGACGACCACGTTGTCGAGCACCACATCGGGACCGTCGCCGGTGGCGGCTCCGGCCAGCAGGCGAGGGGCGAGCTGGTCGAACGGAATCTGGACGTGGTCGATCTTCACGCCGGGATGCGTCTGTTCAAACATCTCGTTCTGGGCATCGAGGGCGTCGATCTGGCCGCCGGTGACGTAATACGTCCAGACGGTGAGCGTCTCGGCCCCCTCGCCGTCGACGTGACTGCCACCGGCGCTCGCCGCGCCGACTCCTGCCGCCGCCATCAGCAGGCCAGCCGCTGCGGCGCCCACTACTCGTCGTCCGTGCCTCATCATGAAATCCCCCTTGATCGTGCCTCCGACCAGCGGCAGCGTACGTCGATTATCGTCGACTGTCAATGTAAATCGACCGGGGATCGACGGTTTCTCGTCTACGGTGCACGTTCGATGCGTCGGACATCCCACTCGGGTCAACTCGCTGCGACGAGGCCATCCGTGCCGGTTCGGATCGGTCGGACCGGCGAAACGCTGCTGCGCCTGCGCCAGCTCGGCCAGGCCACGCTCAGCGAACTGGCCGACACGATGGGGGTTGCCCGTTCGACCGTCGGCGGGCGAATCGATCGATTAATCCAGGCCGGTCTCGTGACCACCGTCGACGTGCCAGTGTTCGGCCGCGGTCGGCCGGCGACGACGTACGTCTTCGACCCCTCGGGCGGTCGCATCCTTACCGCCCAGGTCGGCATGACCGGCGTCCGACTGGGTGTCTCGGATCTCGTCGGCACCGTCCGGTCCCATCGCCTCGTCGACGTCGCGATCAGCGAAGGCGTCGATGTCATCCTGACCATGATCGAGCAGGGCTGTGTCGAGCTCATGTCCGAACTCGGTGACCTGCGGCGAACGATCGACGGGGTGGGGGTCGGTCTCCCCGGAGCGGTGGAACTGCAGTACCTCGACGCGGTCCACCAGTCCTGGGAGCGGACGTCGATCGCAGCGCGACTGTCATCGACGTTCGACGCGCCGACATTCGTCGACCAGGACGTCAACCTCCTGGCCCTCGGCGAGCATTCGCTCGCGCCCACGGAGCCGGGCGCGCTGCTCTGTCTGAAGGTGGGGTCGGTGATCGGGTGTGGCACCGTCATCGACGGTCGGATCGTCGCCGGCGCCGACGGTCTCGCCGGCGAGATCGGCCATACACGGGTCGCGGGCGCCGATGACCTGTGCGGATGCGGCAATCGTGGCTGCCTGAGCGCCGTGGCCGGTGGCGCGGCGATCGTGAGTCGACTGCGATCCGCCGGATTCGCCGCTGATCATCCGCGAGACGTGGTGCGGCTGGTCGAGGAGGGCACCGTCGAGGCCATTGCGGAGGTGCGCCAGGCGGGACGTCACATCGGGGCCGTGCTCGCCGGCGCCGTCAACCTGCTGAACCCGCGCACGATCGCGTTGTGGGGGTATCTCGCCGGGGCCGAGGAAGTGCTCGTGGCCGGGATCCGCGAGACGCTCTACCGCGAAGCGACGCCAGCTGCGACGCGCCGACTCCGTCTCGTCGACAGCGAGCTCGGCGACGTCACCGGTCTGCGGGGCGCCGCGCTCATGGTGGCCGAACAGATCCTGTCGCCCGACTCGATCGATCGACGCCTCGCCCTCTCGGCAGTCGGCTGATCACAGCGGCGGACACGATTGTCTGGCACCTCCGCCAACATCACCAGCTGACCGTGTCGTCAGCGACGGTGTATCGGATCCTGCGTCGGGCCGGTCTGACCAAGCTGGAACCGAAGAAACGACCGCGGTCCTCCTACATCCGCTTCCAGGCCGATCTGCCGAACGAGTGCTGGCAGACGCCGCATTCGTGGCGACGTCGGGTGGCGAAGCGGCCCAGGCCGTTGACATGTTCGCTCGCCTGCGCCCGTTGGTGCCAGGCGCCCAAGCCGTCGTCTACGACACTGCCCGACGCGGCGTGCACCACCAGCACCTGTTACGAGAATTGGGGATGATGACCGTCAACCGGGTGACGGCCGCCTCCGGCAGTCGAAAGAAGCAAGGCGGCAAATCCCGCAAGCGGATCGAAAAGACGACATTCGTCGAGACCAAGACCATCACAACGCCAGCCGGACAGCGGGAAGTGAAGCTGTTCGCCCGGGGTGGGCAGGTCGGACTCGCCGAACTCACCGAGA
>Ga0136618_10000836_pt1 | contig 11289 bp, 12 predicted proteins | sample AntDrymUQ3302106_2_FD_104805 | JGI IMG/M metagenome (GOLD analysis project Ga0136618, IMG submission 104805) | Polar desert sand microbial communities from Dry Valleys, Antarctica - metaG UQ330 (21.06) | ecosystem: Environmental > Terrestrial > Soil > Desert | place: Antarctica: Dry Valley...
AAGGGCCCGGTCGGCACGGAACCCAACCCCCAGCCGCCGAGCGAGGAGGAATCCCGTGCCGCTTGGGAGAGGGGCCATGCACCAGACAAGGCGCACGCACAGAGGTACGACTCCCTGGCCAGCCAGGCGACGAGTGAGATTCTGAAGGTTCGCACGACGCTCGCCTCGTCAGACGACCCGCTGGCTTCTGCACGGTGCGTGCGCCGGCTCCAGCAGTTGGAGGACCTTCTCGCCGATGCGTTGGCGGAGTCGGCCAAGATCGACGGTACCGAGCGTGGAGCGACGCGCACACCAAGCGTCACCCACAGAAGCGCAGCTTTACATTCTCAATCGATGAGCTGCCGGTGCATACAGACCCTGCTTCCTACGCGCCACAGCTCGGCGACCAGCCCGAGAACGAGAGGTTGGGCGATCTGTGGACCCGGGTCTGGGACGACCTGGGGACCCGGGTGGAGATCGGTCCGGTCCCACCGGAGCGCGACTGGAGGCCCAACCACGACGGCATACTCGAGGGCGTTGCGAGCGAGCGCGCGATCCACTGGCGGGTCCCGCGCCTGGCCAGGATCTGGGTGTGGCGACGCCTTGAGTCGGGGAACCAAGCCGTCCTCGAGAGCGTGATCGACACGCTGGTGACCGACCGCTACGGCAAGGGTGGGTCGCTGGACCTGGAGGGTCGTTGGTTCGGTGAAGCCTCAGTCCAGTTGACCCTGGGCGACCTGGGCGCGCCGGTGAAGATGGTCGCCGGCGACAAGAGCGCCGTCGGCGCGATCGCCGACGCCATCGCTGCCGCACCCGACCAGTTCGCTGCTGGCCTCGACGCGGTTTCGAAAGCGTCCACCACGTTGGGCGACCTGTCGTCGGCCGGCGCCGAGCAACGGCTCAAGGCCGTCAAGAGGCAGGTGGAGCAGCGCACCCAGGAGCTCGAACTGCAAGGCATCAATGCGACAGCCGACAGCTTCGCCGAGCTCAAGGGACTCAAGCAGCAGGTCGAGATAGCCCAGGCGCAGTCGTCCCTCGCACCGCCCTCACCCTCAGAACTGGCGAGGCTCGAAGGTGAGCTCGCCAAGGCGACGGCCTCACGTGACCTCGAGACGGTCAACCGTGACCGCGCGCAGGCCTCTGAACTCGCGGCGATGAAGAGCGAGATCGAGCGGTTGACGGTCGAATTGGCACTCGTCAAGCTCAAGAAGGAAGACGGGTGAGACGACTCCTGACGGAATGTGGTGATCCAAGGCAGCGATGAGACGGCGGGCGATGTCGCAGGCCTCGCCGGTTGGGGCGCATCCCGCCGCTCGACGGATCTCGTCGACCTGAATGGCGTCACTTGGCAAATTGGGGCGCCGCCATCCGCACCGAAACGCGGCGGAAGGACGTGACCCGGGCCGTGAACGAGGTCGTGCCCGATGATCCGCCCGAATGCGCAGGGCAGGCGCGGGCGTCTCGGGCACAATGGACGGACGTCCTCCGAGCCGATCATCAACCGAAGCACGTGCGTCCACCTCGCGTGCGGGATGGGGGAGCATGGGCACGTTCCTCACCACTCCTCACAGTGGATCGTCACAACCGGCGGCCGGGCATGCCGTTGCCGTCCGACATCGCCGGAATGACTCCGTCCGCGATAGCCTCGCTGCAGCGCAGTGTCGGGAATCGGGCTGTCGCCCCGTCCCTCCTTCCCGAACGTTGTTCTCCTCCGGGCCAGGCACCGGCACCTGGCGGAGGCGGCCGCGCCGCCGACGGCTGGTCGGACCTTGCTGTGCTCAGGGGGCAACGGCGCCGCCAGTGACTACCGAGCGCAGCGCACCACGCGAGGCGCCCTTGCGGCACGTCCAGGAGCAGTACCGGTGGCTCGAGCGAGTGGCCCGGTAGGTCCGGCCGCACGAGTCACATTCGCGCCCCATCAGAAACTCCTCACGTGACGAATATTCGGTGGAGGGGGACACGCTGGCGGGCGCGGCCAGGTCGCCGTCCGTCTCCGCGTACTCCGGCACCCACAGATGAGCCGGCGGACAGATCAGGTCGACGTCAACCACCACGCTTCACCCGACGCTGCGCCAACTCGTCGCCCAGCTTCTCCGCGATCGACGACACGTGCCGCCCCGACGCCCTCGCCTCATCCATCGTCAACCGCAGCTCACGAGTCAGCGACGCCAACGCCGGGCCAGTCTCACGCACCGAACGATCAATCCGATCCGCCAACGCCAACGCCATCGCACCCAGCGCCGACGCGGACTGCTCCACCGCCTCGAGCTCGGTGCGGACCGCCGCGGTCGTGTCACCCGGCGCGGACGGCTCGTCGGCCTGCTCGAGCACGGCGAGTGGCGTCACGCCACCCAGCCGGGACGCCCGAGCCCGACACGCGCCACCGCAGAACTTCGACCCCGGCCGCTTCGCCTCATACGGCGCGCCACACAGGTCACAACGACGCTTGATGATCATGGGCGGCCCCCGTCCGGCTGGTCGGCGTGCGTTACACGATCGTCCGGGGAGAGATGGGGCGGCGGAGAGGTCTCCGCGAGGCTAAGCGGCGCAGGGATTTCGACTCCCCTACCCCGTCGTTCATGATCATCACCACTCGCGTGACGTCTCATCACCACTCGCGCGACGTTCATAGGGCCTGATCGGTGACGGCGGCCCCGAGGAGCCCGTCGAGGACACGCTGCCGTGTGCTGGCCGGCATGAGCAGCAGCAGCGAGCTGGCGAACCCGACGGCGGCGCGGGCCAGCTCAACGGCGTCCTCGGTGTCGTCGACGATGACGTCGGCGAGGTGCTGGTCGTTGTCGGTGACGTGCGCGCGGACGGCGGCGACGGCCTCGAGCCGGGCGACCCGGAGCACTTCGGGGTTGGTCATCGGTTCTCCTTGGTCGTCTCGGTTCGATGGGTGCATTCGGGGCAGCAGGCGCGGCCGGCGAACAGGCGTCGGGCCTCGCAGGTGGCGTGGTGCTCGAGGCACATGCGGCAGCGGGTGTCGGTCATGCCGCACCGTCCGGGATGATCTCGGCGCCGAGCTCGGTCTGGACCAGGCGCAAGGCGTCGCGGAGTGGGTCGGGCTCTGACCCACTCCACTGACCCACTCCACCTATAGAGAGTGGGTGGAGTGGGTCGTCAGTCGCTCCGCGGAGTGGGTGCGGAGTGGGTGGAGTGGGTGGAGTGGGTGGAGTCGCCGGGTAGTGCAGCTTCGACCCTCGTGGGCCTGGCTCGACCCTCAGGAGACCTCGCTCGACGGCTTGCGCGATCGCCCGCGAGTCGTCATTGGTGCTGAACGAGAGACCGGCTTCTCGGAGCGCTTTGCGGATCGCGGCGACGTTGGCGGCCGGGGTCCTGGTGACGATCTCGACCACGGCGTCGACCAGCTCGTCGACACGACGAGTGGCGGCGACGACCTTCCGCGAGCCGGTGCCCGACAGCCTGAGCAGTCGGGTCGCGGGGTCGAACGTCAGCCGGTCCTCCTCGACCTCGACGTCACGGCCGATCGCACGCAGGAAGCGTTGCGAGTCGTCGTCTGGGTCGCGGACCAGGTTGACGATCGAGTCGGCCCAGTCCTCGAGCGCGGACGAACCACGTGTGCGTTCACCGTTCCAGCCGGCGTGCGCGGAGAGCACGGTCTCGGTTGCGCCGATGTCGGCGGCGAACCGGTCCAGCTCGGCCAGCCATGCGCCGACCTCGCCGGAGTCGTTCTGCGAGGCGCCGGTGTAGGCGCGGCCGAACGGGTCGACGATCAGCGTGGAGACGTTCTGCGAGCGGAGCAGATCGACCAGACGCTCGCGGTCCTCGACGTTGCCGAGGGGGTTTCGCCGGCCTCGCAGGTTGACGAGGAACAGCCGATCCCGGTCGATCCCGACGTCGGCCGCCCACCGGGCGAGCTGCCCGCCTGAGACCTCGTAGTTGAGGAACGCGACCGACCCGTCGATCGGGCGGACGGCGAACCGCCCGAGGAACGGCTCACCGGTCAGCAGCGACCAGGTGAGGTTGAGTTTGAACGTCGTCTTGCCGGTCTTGCGCGCCGCGACGATCAGCACGCTGCCGTTCGCCGCGATCAGCTGGTCGACCCGGTAGGCGGGTTCTGCCGGGCGTGCGAGCACCTCGCCGAGCGTGCCGGCGTCGAACGGCGGCGCTGGTGTCTGGGCGGCTCGCTCGGCCGCGACGAGGACGCGAGCGTCCTCCCGCACGCGGATCTTGTACGCCTCGTCCTGGACGGCGCGCGCGTACGCGAGCGCCCGCTCGACCTCGGCGTCCGGGTCGGCCGGTGCGCCGGTCTCGGGTGCGAACTCGCCGATCGGGTTGTTCGGCGGCGGGACCGCGCGCGGGTTCTGGCGGCCGTTGCGGAGTCCGGACCGGATGCTGGCCCCCACGGAACGGAGCCCGTCCTCGCTGACCAGCCCGCACGCGGTCGCGGCCTCGACCAGCCGGGTAATCACGAGGGCCTCGTCAAGGCCGGCGCCGGTCACCAATGACCCGCATTTGAGCGCGGCGGTGTACACCGCGAGGTTGCGCCCGGAGTTGGGTCCCATCGCGGCCAGCGCGTCGCACTGCCCCTCGAGTGCCGCGGTGAGGTACGCGGCCTGGCGCCGGTCAGGCGGGGTCCCATCCCACGGCGGCGCCGGCTCGAACGGTTCTACCGTGCTGGATGTCCGGTGCTCCGCGACCCACCCGGCGAGCGCGTCAGCCCCGTCGGGGTCACCACCGTCGGCGAGCGCCGCGAGGTTGTTGAGCATGACGACGTAACCGGGGCCGTCGTACTTTGGGCGGTTCGTGCCGGGGAGGAACACGTTGGAACCAAACGATTGAAGGTCGACACCGGGGAACCCGACGAGGTTGTGCGCGGTCGGCAGGTCAGGGTGCCCGGCGACCTAGAACTGCCACCCGCCACCGGGCGTCCGGACCTCCGCGACGACCACCACATCGAGCTCGGTGAGCAGCCGGCGCACCGCCTGGACGTCGCCCCGGTTGCGCGTGTCACGTCGAGGACCGCGACCGGGCCACCCATCACGGCGCACAGGGCGTCCGGTGGGCGCCAGCCAGCCAACGTGAGCGATGCCTGCGCTGGGTCGGTCCGGGACCAGCCGGGCGGCCGGGTGAACTCGGTACCGCCGGGTGGGGCGGTGAAGATCGCCACCCCAACCGTGACCAGTCCCCGGCAGAAGTGACCGTTGACGCCACCGGGCGCGGTCGGTGATGCCGCGTACTCCAGCGCAGCCTTCAGCATCTCGTCGGTGGTCACGGCGTCGCCCCCGGCTCGTCCGCACGGAGGTCGCCCAGTAGACCGGTCAGCCCGGCGCCGGCGCGGTCCAACCCCACACGGTTGCGCCGGACCGCCTGCCGGTGCCGGGGGGACCGTTCGCGTCGCCGGGGGGCAACCGGTTCATCCTCGTCGACGATCACCAGCGCGTAAGGCATCGCGTGGGGATCGAACTCAGGTGGTGCGTCTGCACCACGTCGCAGGTCCCGGGCGACTGTCCCCTGGCTGGACCTCACGACGGGCGCGATCGCCCGTGTGCTCATGCCCCTCGCCGTGAGCTGCGCCACCACGTCCCGACGCTGCGAACGGACCAACCGGGGCAGCGCATCGGCGAACTCGGTCTCGACGTACGCGGTCCACGACTGGTACCCGAGCGCGGCATCAGCCCGACCAGTGCGTGCCTCGACGATGAGGCCGATGATCTTGTCGACCTGCTCGGCGAGCGAGCTGGCGAGCAGACGGATGCGCTCGGTCAGGCGGCGGGCGGCGGCCTCGTCCAGCGTGGTGACGGAGCGATCGGCTACTGTTTCCTTGAGCCTGCCGCCAGCCGCGTTCTCGCTCACCGACCCGGGGTCCGCCGCCCCGGGTCGTTCCACGTCTGTCATCAGGCGGCCGGCGACTTCCCGGCCGCGGCGAACTGCGCGTCGAGCCAAGCGAGCACGTCGGACTCGCGGAACACGACTCTTCGTCCCAGCTTCGCCGAGCGCGGCCCGCTGTTGATGTGCCGCCAGTACCGGAGTGTGTCCGGTGGCGTGCGCAGCAGCTCGGCGGTCTCCGTCAAAGTCAACAGGCGGTCAGGCATGGCGTCCTCGTCTCAGTCTGAGTTGGGCATGACGTGACCATACCAGAGACGGGTAGGTGTTGACAGGACCGGACCGCCGGTGCGACGCTGCCCAGGTGTGGATAACCGTTGAAGACCCGGACGACGACTCGAAGGCTCTCGCCGGGTACGACTCCAACTCCGAGATAGTGGAGCTCGGCGACGACCTGTTCATGTACGCGGACACCCGCGTCGGCACTGGTGGCGGCGACTACGTTGTCGAGGTTCGGGTCGGCGTGGTCGACGGCCGACTCGCGGCCGACGAAGTGAAGGTGACAAGGCTCGAGGGCGGCGCCCCGGTCACCTCCGAACGGTTGCGGTCTATCCCCGTCGCGGGCCTCGTCCGCTACGCCGCGGCCACCGTTCACCACGTCGTGCAGCGCCACGACAACGGAGCGATGACGGTTGCGCCGGCCTGGCCGCAAGAAGACGAGTGGGCGGACGTCACGTGGGGCCTCAACGACGAGACGCTGCGCATCGTGGCGCGCATCTACCGGGTCGCGTACCTGCTCGGGGACGCGCCCACAAAGAAGGTGCAGATCATGCTCGACCAGCCGCGCTCGACGGTGGGCCGATGGATCGCTGCGGCTCGACAGCGAGGGTTCCTGTCCGAGTCACGGGGCGCGGGAAAGGCAGGCGGGTAACGATGGCGAGCATCGCGAAGCGCGATAACGGCCAGTGGCGCGCGCGCTACCGGGATGAAACCGGGCGCGAGCGCTCAAAGCACTTCGACCGGAAGGTCGACGCATCCCGGTGGCTCGCGCTCGTCACGGCCAGCGTGGTACGGGGGGACCACATCGCCCCGGAGGTCGGTCAGGTCACCTTCGGCGCGTTCTGCACGGCGTGGTCCGCCCGCCAGGTGTGGGCACCGACCACGGTCCTCGCGATGGGCCTCGCGGCGCGGTCGGTCACGTTCGCTGCCGTGCCGCTCAGGTCGTTGCGCCGGTCGCACGTCGAGCAGTGGGTAAAGATCATGACGACGCGCGGGCTCGCGGCCAGCACGATCCACACCCGTGTCCAGAACGTGCGCGCCGTCCTACGGGGTGCCGTTGCCGACCGGCTCATCGCGAGCGATCCGAGCGAAGGTGTTGCGCTCCCCCGTCGCCGTCGTGCCGAGCAGGCAATGGTCCTGCCGACCACGGCGCAGGTCGGCGCGATCATGGCGAGCGCTGACGCTGCGTTCCGGCCGTACGTGGCGCTGTGCGCGTTCGCTGGGCTCCGGCTCGGCGAGGCGTCAGGCGTGCAGGTCGGCGACGTCGACTTCCTGCGCCGCACGCTCGCGGTCACGAGGCAGGTGCAGCGGGCCGACGGCGGGGCCGTTGACGTGCGCCCACCGAAGTACGGCAGCGAGCGCACGGTGTTCCTCGCGCCCGCCCTGGTCGAGCTCCTGGCCGGCCGGGTCGAGCCGGACTCCGAGCTGGACGCGTGGCTGTTCGCCGGACCTCCGCACCAGAACACGATCGGGCACCGCTGGCGCATGACCACGAAGCGGGCGGGCGTGGCCGGCGTCCGGCTTCACGATCTCCGCCACTTCTACGCGTCCGGGCTGATCGCGGCCGGATGCGACGTGGTCACGGTGCAACGGGCGCTCGGTCACGCGTCGGCGACGACCACCCTCTCGACGTACTCGCACCTCTGGCCGAGCGGGGAGGACCGGACCCGTGCGGCAGCCGAGGCGATGCTTGCCGAGGCGACCTCCTGCGGACCTGTTGCGGACCGGGAGACACTCGCAAGCCGCTGACCTGCGGAAACACAACTGTCTACACGTTGAAGCGAAACTCGACGACGTCGCCGTCGCGCATCACATAGTCCTTGCCCTCGATGCGCACCTTGCCGCGGGCCTTCGCCTCGGCCATCGAGCCCGCCGCGACGAGGTCGTCGAAGGACACCACCTCGGCCTTGATGAAGCCACGCTGGAAGTCGGTGTGGATCACCCCGGCCGCCTCGGGCGCGGTCGCGCCGACCGGGATCGTCCAGGCGCGGGACTCCTTCGGGCCGGTCGTGAGATAGGTCTGCAGGCCCAGGGTCGCGAAGCCCACCCGAGCCAGGAGATCCAGGCCGGACTCCTCCTGCCCGATCGACTGCAGGAGCTCGAGCGCCTCGTCCGGCGGCAGCTCGGTGAGCTCGGCCTCGATCTTGGCGTCCAGGAAGATCGCCTCGGCAGGAGCGACCAGCTTGGCCAGGCCGGAGCGCAGAGGTTCGTCGCCCAGCTCGGTGTCGTCCAGGTTGAACACGTAGATGAACGGCTTGGCCGTCATCAGGTGGAGCTCGCGCAACGGTGCACGGTCCAACCCGGCAGCGAAGACGGTACGGCCCGTGCTGAGCACCCCCAGCGCCTCTCGTACGGCGTCGATCTGGCCGGCGGTGCTCTTGCTGAGCCGGGCCTCCTTCTCCAGCCTGGGGAATGCCTTCTCGACGGTCTGCAGGTCGGCGAGGATCAGCTCGGTGTTGATCGTCTCGATGTCGTCGGCGGGATCGATCCGGCCGTCGACGTGGGTGACGTCGGCGTCCTCGAACACCCGGATGACCTGGCAGATCGCGTCGGCGTCACGGATGTGCGCGAGGAACTTGTTGCCGAGGCCCTCGCCCTCCGAGGCGCCCTTGACGATGCCGGCGATGTCGATGAACGACACCGTCGCCGGCAGCGTCTTGGCCGAGCTCGAGATCTCGGTGAGCGCGGCCAGCCGGGCGTCCGGGACGCCCACGACCCCGACGTTGGGCTCGATCGTCGCGAACGGGTAGTTCGCGGCCAGCACGTCGTTGCGAGTGAGCGCGTTGAAGAGGGTCGACTTCCCGACGTTGGGCAGACCGACGATGCCGATGGAGAGTGCCACGAGGGGCGATCCTACGTTCGCCGGCCGAGCCTCGGGCGCAGGCCGGGATCCCGATCGCAGGGCGCTGGACGTCGCAACACGCCGGACACAGTGGTGCTCGGCGCCCTTCGATGGGATGTGGGACCACGGAAGTGTCGGTGGCTCCAGTCACGCTTCGTCCCATGACTCAGATCCTCGGACTCGCTGCCGCGCTCGCGGTCGGCATCGGGCTCGGCCTCGTGCTGGCTGCCGCGAGGGGCGCTCCTCGGGAGAGATCGCTGGCAGCCGAACGGGACACCGCGGAGGCGCGGCGTGCCGACGCGCAGCGCTCGTACGACCAGCTGCTCGGCCAGATCGCCCGGGAGCGTGACCACGAGCAGGGCGTGGCGTCGCTGGTCGCACCGTTGCGGGACACCCTCGGGAAGGTCGAGGTCCAGCTGCGAACCGCCGAGCACCAGCGGTCGGCCGCGCAGGCCGCGCTGCGAGAACAGGTCGACGCCGTCCGCCGATCCTCCGACGAGCTGCGCCGTGAGGCGTCCACGCTGTCCACCGCGCTGCGCGCGCCACAGGTGCGGGGCCGCTGGGGTGAGCTGCAGCTCGAGCGGATCGTCGAGGCGGCCGGCATGGTCGAGCACTGCGACTACCTGACCCAGGCGTCGAGCACCACCGACGACGGCACGCTGCGACCGGACCTCGTGGTCCGGCTGGCCGGTGGCAAGAACGTCGTGGTCGACGCGAAGGTGCCCTTCGCCGGCTACCTCGACGCGATGGACGCCCGGGACGAGAGCAGCCAGCGCGCACGCCTCGACGCGCACGCCCGGCAGGTTCGTGAGCACGTCACCCGCCTGGCGGCGAAGTCGTACTGGGCGCGCTTCGAGCCGTCCCCGGAGTTCGTCGTGATGTTCGTGCCGTCGGACTCGTTCCTCGCGGTCGCGCTCGAGCACGACCCGACCCTGCTCGAGCACGCCTTCGCCCGCGACGTCGTGATCGCGACACCGTCGACGTTGATCGCCCTGCTGCGCACGATCGCCTACGCCTGGCGGCATGACGCGGTCGCCGAGAACGCGCGGGAGGTGCTCTCGCTGGGCCGTGAGCTGCATGGCCGGCTGGCCACGATGGGTGGTCATCTCGGCCAGCTCGGTCGGGAGCTGGGGTCTGCGGTGACCGCGTACAACCGAGCAGTCGGCTCGCTGGAGACCCGCGTCCTGGTCACGGCGCGCCGGTTCGCCGCTCTCGACGTCGTCGACGAGCAGCTGGCGGCGCTGCCTGGTATCTCGGACGTGCCGCGGCCGGTGGCTGCCGCCGAGCTGCTGGCTTCGGACACCGACATGCTGATCACGATGCCGACCAGCCGCGCGGCCGGCGACTGAGAATGTCGACCTCAAATCGCTCGACCGGAGAGGCAGATCCATGACCGACCAACCGGGATCGCGAACGACGAGCGAGCCAGTCATCGAGATCCGGACCTACCTGCTCAAGCCTGGCGAGCGGGCGGCGTACCACCGGATCCTCCGCGACGAGGGAGCCCCGCTGCTCGAGCAGTTCGGGATCGAGGTCGTCGCCCATGGACCGTCGCTCCTCGACGACGATCACTACTTCCTGGTCCGGGCCTATCCCTCGCTCGCTGCGCGCGACGCCGCCGAGGCGCGGTTCTACGGGAGCGCCGCCTGGCGCGACGGACCACGAACGGCGGTGCTGAGCCGGTTGATCAGCTACCACGAGATCGTCCTGCCGGCGACGCCGCAGTCGATCTCGGCGCTGCGGGCCGTGCTGGCCGGTCCGGCTGGATGACGGCGGACGACCGGCGGACGACCGGTGGGGTGCCGCCCGCAGATCCGTCCCGTCGGGCGCGCCTCATCGGTCGACGGCGCGACCAGACCTATCGTCGGCGACATGCCAGGCGTGCCGTACCGCGAGGACGACGACCCGCGGGTCGCACCGGCGCGTGCCCTCCCTCGGGAGCCGAGGCCGGTACGGTCCGCCGACGAGGGCGACGACCGGCGGCCAGGTCTCGTCACGCACGTGCAGCGGCATCCTGTCCCACGCGGGCCGGCCCTGGAGGGGCTCACCGCGACCGGGGCGGCCGTCGTCGCACTCGTGGGAACCACGCTGGGTGCCGTCATCGATGCCGCTGCGTCCCCCGGGCTCGGGTGGATGTTCTTCATCGCCTTCGTCGCGATGAGTGCGTTCGTCGGCCTGCGGCTGCGCGTTCGCGACTCGTGGGCGTCGGCCGCCGTGCCTCCGCTGGTGTTCATCGCGGCGGCCGGCCTGGCCGCGCAGGTCGCGCCAGCGAGCGAGGGCAGCTGGGTGCAGCGAACGTCCGGTGACATGGCCGCGGCCGTGCTCGACCACCCCTTCATGCTGCTGGTCGGCACCGCGCTCGCCGTGCTGGCGGTCGGTTACCGCACGTACCTCGACTG
>Ga0136618_10000838_pt1 | contig 11288 bp, 17 predicted proteins | sample AntDrymUQ3302106_2_FD_104805 | JGI IMG/M metagenome (GOLD analysis project Ga0136618, IMG submission 104805) | Polar desert sand microbial communities from Dry Valleys, Antarctica - metaG UQ330 (21.06) | ecosystem: Environmental > Terrestrial > Soil > Desert | place: Antarctica: Dry Valley...
ACTGACGACCGTCGGCACATTCGGTTCATCTTCTGAAAGCAAAACTTTTAACCGCAGACGATTAAAATGTTTGGTCGAAAACAAATGATAATTGACTTCAAAGCGCGGGTCTTCTTCAGGACCACGGTCCGCTCCGCATATATCGGCGAGCATATCGAAGCCGTGTTTGGTCTTCAAAACCCAGCAAACATCAACGATTGATTCGCGCGGGACGGTGGCGGTTACTTCACCGAGCGTGTCTTTAAGGTCAGCTATCCAGGCGGAATTTTCCTCTTTTAATTTATTGACAAATTCAAGCAAAACTTTTGTGTCGGTCATATTTACAAATAAAAAAGCGGCAAGCGTTTTTCAAAACTTCACTGCAACATTCTTTACGAAGAACGTCTTTTCTCGTGCCGCGAAGCAATCGTATAAGGACGAGTTGACGCATTTTTTGACGCTTCTTCGAGTTTTGTTCCAACGGTTACGGGCAAAGTTCCGGGAACGATTGATTGACGCGATTCCTCTTCAAATGTGTCAACCCGGTCTTTAACCGATTCGTTCATTATCTTTTCCTGCAACATCATAATAGCGTGAATCAGCATTTCGGGGCGCGGCGGGCAGCCCGGAATGTAAACGTCAACCGGAACGATTTTGTCAACGCCCTGCACAATCGCGTAATTATCAAAAACTCCGCCCGAAGTGGCACACGCACCCATTGAAATTACCCATTTCGGCTCCGGCATCTGGTCGTAAATCCGGCGCAGAGCCGGTGCCATTTTTCGTGAAACTCTTCCCGAAACAATCATCACGTCGGCTTGCCTCGGCGAAGCGCGAAATGTTTCCGCGCCGAACCGCGAAAGGTCATTGCGCGAACTGACCGTGTTCATCATTTCGATTGCACAACAAGCCAAACCGAACGTGGCAGGCCACAATGATGATTTCCTCGCCCAATTAACTACGGCATCGAGCTTGACGGTGAGCACATCGGGTAACGACTCAAAAACTGTATTTTCTAAACCCATATTTTTATTTCGGATTTTAGATTTTGGATTTTAGATTGGAAAACAGAATTCATTTTTTACCCAAAATCGCAAATCTAATAACTTAATGACTCAGGAGTTTAGATAAGGGTCGGTAATAGTGAAATTCCAAAATCCAAAATCTAAAATCCAAAATCGCTATGCAGCGCGCTTTAGTTCCTGAATACGCTGTTGTTTCTTATTTATTAATTCGTGAGCTTCGGCGCGGGCTTCCGCACGAGCCTGAATGCCCCAATCAAATGTGCCTTTTCTCCAGACGTAAATATACCCGACGATCAATGTGGCGATAAAGACAATTATTTCTAAAAGCGCGATTGTGCCGAAAGCGATGCCGCTGATTTTTTCTTCGGCGAGCAGACTCTTGAAAGCCACTGCGAAAGGAATCATAAACAAAACTTCAATATCGAAAAGCAGAAAAATTACGGCGACGGTATAAAATTTTATCGAAAATCTTTCACGCGCCGACCCGACCGGATCTTTTCCGCATTCATAAGGCATCAGTTTCGTCGCCGTTCTTTTGCGCGGACCGACGAGCTGCGTAACGAGAACCTGGCTTGCCGCAAAACCCATCGCTACGATAAACATTATGCCAATCGGCGCATAGTCGAACAAATTAAATTCGGACATAAATTTCTTTAGTAAAATCCTCTGATAAATTGCTTTGAAATTGCCAAAAAACCGAGATATTCTCGACCGAATAAGATTGAGAATTATGGCACAAGTTCAATCGTAAGTTAAGCCAGAAACAGAGTCAAGAGTCGAGAGTCGAGAGCCGCGAGTCAAATTGATGTCTTTCCTTCGACTCTCGACTCTCGGCTCCTGGCTCTCGACTGATTTTATTCGTTGACCGTCGCCAAACGCCTGTGTTAATTTCATAGATGCGGCGCGAGTGCCGAAGCTACCAACCTTTTCTCGCCGATTTATTTGCAAAAGCTGTGATTACCGGATTCAATACCGACATCGAATTTCAGGGAACGACGTATCACGTTCAGACCGAAGACAAAGGTGTGAAAACGCCGCTAATTTTGTCTCTGGTCTATGACCGCGGCACGATTCTGGCAAGCAAACGCTCTGCCTATGATGATTTATTGATTGGTAATTTAGATGAAAAACAACTTTCCGAGCGGCTGCAAAAGCAGCACAATTTAATCTGCGCCGCCGTTAGAACAGGCAGAATCGAAGATTTGAAGCGGATGACGACGAGAGAGTCGGCTTCAAAGCAAAAAGCAGCGGTTGTCGAAAAAGAAGTTAAATTACCTGTCGGGATAGAACAGTCAATCAAAGAAAGACCTCCGGGTGACAACCCGAAAATCAATGAAGGTGAAACTTCCGCAAGACCGATTCATCGGGAAAAAATTAAAACTTTTGACCAGCCGGAAATCAAAAAAACATCGTTGGATTCGGTCAAAAGTTTGTCTGTCGCAAAAAATGAATTGGTTTCAAAACCAAGTGACGAACTGATTTGGGACGTTCCGATCAGCGTTGTCGAAGAACCGATTATCGAAGCCGTCCAAGTTGTTGAAGAACTTATTTTGTCCGATGAAGCTGTCGAAATTATTACCGATTATGTCGGAGACGAGTCGACCGCCAACACAAAATTAAAAATCAAACTGCTCAACGACGAAAAATTCAAAGGCGGCGAAACAAAGACGGTTGCTATTTCTGTAAATCAGGGTGATTCCGTAAAAGGTTTGAGCGGAGCGCAGGTGATGGTCAAAATTCTCGGTTCGTCGTTTCGTCCTTTGATTTTTCACGCCAAAACCGACGATAATGGAATTGCGACGGTTCATCTGCAACTGCCGCAATTTAAATACGGACGCGCCGCGCTTTTGATAAAAGCGATGAACGAAGGCGAGGAAGCCGATTTAAGACGAGTTATCACGCACAACTAATCCGATTTTGGATTTTAGATTCTAGATTATGAGAGTTTTAGTCAACGGGGAAACAAAGGAAATTCCGAATGAAGTTAATTTAAGCGAGCTTCTCAAAAATCTTTCTCTGCCTTCGGAGAGAATTGCGATTGAACTGAATAAAGAAGTCGTCCGCAAGAGAGATTGGGAAAATGTAAAAGTCGCCGACGCAGACAAAATCGAGATAATTCACTTTGTCGGCGGCGGGTGAAATTCAGGATTTAGGATTTAGGATTTAGGGTTTAGGATTCAGGATTCAAGATTCAAGATTTAAGATTGCGGATTGAAACATTTTCAGTCCGCATTTCTTTTGCGCGTTTTTTTGTTAGAATTTAACCTGGAATCTTGAATCTTAAATCCTGAATCTTAAATTCTGAATCCTGAATCTTAAATTCTGAATCCTGAATCTTGAATCTTGAATCCTGAATCTTGAATCCTGAATCTTGAATCCTGAATCTTTTATGACTGATTTATTTAACCTAGCCGGAAAAACTTTTACTTCACGACTTATCATCGGAACGGGAAAATACCGCTCGCATCGGGAAATGAAGGACGCGCACGCGGCTTCGGGCGCGGAAATGGTGACGGTTGCGGTCAACCGCGTTCCTCTGGACAGAAAAACCGAGTCGTTTCTTGATTATCTGAATCCGGAAATGCAGATTTTGCCGAACACGGCGGGCTGTTACGATGCCGAACACGCGATTAGAACAGCGAGATTAGCAAGAGAAGCACTCGAAACCGATTGGATAAAGCTCGAAGTCATCGGCGATAAAGTTACGCTTCTGCCCGACAACGAACAAACGCTCGAAGCCGCCAGAGTTCTCGTCAAGGAAGGTTTTATCGTCCTGCCGTACTTTTCCGACGATTTGATTATGGCGAAAAAATTATTGGACATCGGCTGTCCTGCCGTGATGCCGCTTGCCGCGCCGATTGGCTCTGGTTTGGGCGTGCAAAATCCTGCAAACCTGAAAATTATGCGCGAGCAGCTTCCCGACGCGACGATTATCGTTGACGCAGGTGTCGGCGTTCCGTCTGACGCGGCGATTGCGATGGAACTCGGCGCAGACGCGATTTTGATGAACACAGCAATTGCCGAAGCCAGAGATGCGGTGCAAATGGCGACCGCGATGAAACTCGCCGTTCAAGCCGGAAGACTTGCATATCTTGCGGGCAGAATGCCGAAACGCCTTTACGCCAGCGCGTCAAGTCCGATTGACGGCGCAATAAAATAAAGGGAGATTTCCAAATGACGAAAACAATAACTGCAACAATTCTGCGAGAAAATGATGGCTACGTCTCGCTATGTTCGGAACTCGACATCGCCAGTCAAGGCGACACTGTTGAAGAGGCGAGAGAAAATTTGCGCGAAGCCGTTGAGTTATTTTTTGAAACAGCACATCCGAACGAAATCGCGCAAAGATTAAATTCCGAAATTTATATCACGCCTTTGGAGGTCGAAATTGGGCAGATTGCGTAATCTTTCAGGGCGCGAAGTTTGCAGGATTTTGTCGAAACACGGATTTTCCCAGGTTCGGCAAAAAGGCAGTCACGCCGTTATGCAAAAAGCCGAAAAAAATTCGACAGTTACAGTTCCCGTCCCGTTACATTCGGAAATCAGAATCGGAACTTTGCAGTCAATCGTTCGGCAGTCGGGAATTCCGCGTTCAGAATTTGAAGTAGATTGAATGAAGCATTTGAAAATTACCGCAATTTGTTTTTTCGCCGCTTTTGCGATTTTCGCCTGCTCAAGCGGCAAAGCCAAACGCAATGAATTTAATATCACCGAAAGCAAATCTTACGAAGCGTCTCTGTTTCGCCAAAACTGCGCGATTTGTCACGGGCAGGAAGCTAACGGCAAAGAAGTTGACGGCAAATTGATTCCCTCTCTGCGTTACGGCAGCGCGGCAACAAAATCCGAAGAAGAAATTTATCAGCAAATTAAAGAAGGCAAACTGCCAATGCCGTCATTCAAAAATCAATTGACCGAAGACGAGATTAGAAAAATGGTGCGGTTTGTGCGGAGCGATTTGCAGGGAAAAGAAGAAAAGTAAAAGGAAAAAGTTTAAATGAAAATTTTAATTTCAGGCGCGAGCGGTCTTGTCGGTAAACATTTGATTCCGACTTTGAAAGCAAAAGGTCACGAAGTTTATAAACTTGTCCGCAAAACGCCGAAAAGTTCCGATGAAATTCAGTGGGACGCGGAGAAGGGTTTTAGCGAAACGGAACAAGCCAAACTCGAAAACTTCGATGCGGTTGTGCATCTTGCGGGCGATAACGTCGCGTCGGAAAATTGGTCGGACGAGAAGAAAAGAAAAATTAAGGACAGCCGAGTTGTCGGAACGAGAGTTTTGGTTGACGCGCTCAAACAAGGGGAAAATCCGCCGAAGATTTTTGTGTCGGCTTCGGCAGTCGGTTTTTACGGCGACAGACAAGACGAAATTTTGACCGAGGACAGCGAGCAAGGCGAAGGTTTTTTGACGGATGTCTGCACGGCTTGGGAAGATGAAATCGAAAAAGCGGAAGAGTTTGCGCGTGTCGTATTTTTGCGAATCGGCGTTGTGTTGGCGAAAGACGGCGGCGCGTTGGAAAAAATGGTCACGCCTTTCAAATTCGGTGTCGGCGGCACGGTCGGAAGCGGCAAACAGTGGATGAGTTGGATTGCGCTTGACGATTTGATAAAAATCATTCACTTTGCGCTTGAAAACGAAAATCTGCGCGGCGCGGTCAACGCGGTTGCGCCGAATCCTGTAACCAACGCGGAATTCACCGAAACGCTCGGCAAAGTTTTGCATCGCCCGACCGTTTTGCCGGTTCCGGCATTTGCCATCAAACTGCTTTTCGGTGAAATGGGCGAAACGCTGCTTTTGCAAGGCACGAGAGTTTTGCCGAAGAAACTTGCAGATGCCAATTTCGATTTTCAATTTACAAATCTGGAAGAAGCGATGAAAGACGTTTTAGGATAGAAAGTAATTCGTCTGCTTCGATTTGATACAAAAATTGTATCTATTCGCATTGCAACGAACAGAGCCTTTTCGAAAAGTTTTTGTTTACGTCGCTCATTATTTGAAGTTGCGCGAAGGCACGATTCTTGCTCTTTCAAAAAATTACAACTTTTCTAAATAAGGAGAATTTTTATTATGCAAGACGTGCAAAATGTCCCGAACCCGGATGTCAATTCGACTGTCAGAGACGACGATTTCGGCAGTCATTCCGATGTCAACCCTGAAATTCCAAACACCGATGTCGAGCAGCCGAAAGGCGATATTCCCGTGCCGCCCGACAGAGAGCCGAGCGCGCCGATTGAAGAACCGCCGGCTGATGACGGTATGGAAGAGCCGAAACGAATCGCTTAAAAAACTGGAAAACGAAAGAAGTAAAGTGGAAAGTTAGAAAAACTCTATTTTCCACTATTTTTATTTATGACAGAAGTTATCGGTTGGGTTAGCTCACTGATTTTGGTTCTTACAATCGGCAAACAGGTTTATAAACAGTGGAGCGAAGGCAAAAGCGAAGGTGTTTCGATTTGGCTTTTCGTCGGTCAAATCGCGGCTTCGGTCGGTTTTGCCATTTACAGTTTTCTGGTTTGGAATCCGGTTTTTATTTTTACAAATTCTTTAATGGTTTTGAACGGAGTTGCCGGTTTAGCAGTAAATTTTTATTTGAAACGACGTGAAGCCAGTCAAACATAAGAAAATTGGTCGTGTAATAAAAAGAATGCTGTCCGGCAGAAGCCCGCGCGTGAGCAAGGGCGGATTATTTGTCCTTCAACCGTCTCCGCCCTTGCTCACGCGCGGGCTTCTGTTTTCAAGCATCTTTTTTGATACATGACCAGAAAATTATTTGTCAAACGCGCCCGGCTTGACATAAGTTCCGTTTGTAACTATTCTTGTTACAGATATGGCAGCAACCAGTCAATTTGCAATTGCGGTTCACGTTTTAGCTTTGCTTGCCAAAGGCGGCGAGGAAAACGTTAAGTCCGATTGCGTGGCAAAAAGTGTTAATACGAATCCGGTTGTGATTCGCAGGCTTTTGTGCAGTCTGAATCAAGCGAAGTTAGTCGTTTCGCAAACCGGCGGCGCGGGCGGAACGCGGCTTGTTCGTCCACCTGAAGAGATACGTTTGAACGAAGTTTACCGGGCGGTTTCGAGCGGCGAAGTTTTCGCGCTCCACCGGCAAACTCCGAATCAAAATTGTTTGGTTGGAAAAAACATTCAAACGGTTTTGGAAAACCTGCAAACCGATATTGACGAAGTTATCGAGCAAAAACTTGCCGAGTTTACTCTGCAAAACATCTTGGATTCGGTCGAGCAGGAAATAGTAATTAACTGTTAGCGATTGATAATTTTTTGGGAGGAGTTCGCTTGTATTTGTAGCAAAACTTGTTACAAAAACTTTTCTGTTCGCGGCAAAAAATAATATGAAATCTTATATCGAAAAATCAATGACGTTCGCCGAGTATCTAAAACTGATTGACGATTTGCTCCTTGAAGGCAAAACGACGGGCGAAAATCAATCGGAAGCAATGTTCGGTTACGGGAAACTCAATCGCCAAAGAATGAAGCGACTCGAAAAAACGGTCGAGCTAAACGATTCGCTTAAAGAAAAAGCGCGAAACGTAAAGGCGAATTGGGTTTGGCTGGTAATTACAGAAGGTTGGTGCGGCGACGCGGCGCAGAATATTCCGCTTATCGAAAAGATTGCGGCGGAAAATCCGAATATCGAAACACGGTATTTGCTCCGCGACGAAAATCTTGAGTTAATGGATAAATATCTGACATTCGACGCGCGTTCGATTCCGAAACTGATTTGTCTTGATGCAAAAACTTTCGAGGAAATCGGAACCTGGGGACCGAGAGCGCAAGCGGCGATGGATTATTTTTTTGAAATGAAACATCAAGGCTTGGAAAAACCGCAAATGATGGAAAATTTGCAGCGTTGGTATAACCAAGACAAAGAACAATCTTTACAAGCGGAGTTTGAAAAACTTTTCGAGCAATGGGTAGGGCAAAAAGAAAACGTAGCGGTGAATTAAACAAAATAAAAAGGAGAAAAGTTATGAACAAATTTACAATCAGTATTCTATCTTTAACATTATTTTTAGCGGCTTGCGAAGACCCGGCGGCGAATAAGCCAAGGGCAGAGACGACCACGACGTCAACAAACACGGCGAGCAATTCTACCGCTAATCCGGCGGTCAGCACCACGCCTTCGACGATGGAAGTTAAAGGAACTGTTTTGCCGATTTCGCCGGAAAACTCGAAAGTCGAATTTATCGGTTCAAAAGTGACGGGCAAACACGACGGCGGTTTCAAGACTTTCAAAGGCACGATTGATTTGGTCAACAACAAACCGGAAGAAAGCCGGGTTTCGGTTGACATTGATACGAATTCGATTTTCAGCGACGACGAAAAATTGACCGGACATTTGAAGTCGGCTGATTTTTTTGATGTCGCGAAGTTTCCGACCGCCAATTTTACTTCAACAAAAATTACACCCGACGCGGCTAAAGGCGCGGGCAATTATACGGTAACGGGCGATTTCAATTTGCACGGGCAAAAGAAATCTATAACGTTTCCGGCAAAAATTACGGTCAGCGATACGGAAGCCGCAGTTGATACGGAATTTTCCATTAACCGTAAAGATTTCGGCATCATCTATGCGGGCAAAACCGATGACTTGATTCGTGATGATGTTGTGATTCGTCTTAATTTAAAAAGTCCGCGCAAAAAATAAAAATTTGTCGGCGAAGGACGGGGAAACCTTGAAATAAAATCCTGTCTTTGTTTCACGGTTTTCCGCGTCCTTCGCAGGCAATTCTAAAATTATGAAAGCATACGAAATAAACGAGTTCGGTATAGAAAATCTGGCATTGGTCGAGCGCGAAAAGCCCGAACCGCAGGCAAATGAAGTTTTAGTAAAATTTCACGCCGCGTCTTTGAATTACCGCGATTTGATGATGGTCAAAGGTTTTTATAATCCAAAACTCAAAATGCCGGTTGTTCCGCTTTCTGACGGCGCGGGCGAAGTCGCTGCGGTTGGTGAGAGCGTGACGAAATGGAAAGTCGGTGACCGGGTTTGCCCGATTTTTATGCAGGACTGGATTGACGGCGAGATTGATTTTCAAAAAGCACGAACGGCTTTGGGCGGCGATTTGGACGGCTGTCTGCGCGAGTTCGGTGTTTTCGGCGAAAACGGTTTGGTGGCGATTCCCGAACATCTTTCGTATGAAGAAGCGGCGACATTGCCGTGCGCGGCGGTGACGGCGCACAACGCGCTGATGGTTTCGGGCAACATCAAAATCGGCGATTCGGTTTTGCTGCAGGGAACGGGCGGCGTTTCGATTTTCGCGCTGCAATTTGCGAGCGTTTATGGCTGCCGGACGATTATTACATCGAGTTCTGACGAAAAATTAAATCGTGCGAAGGAATTGGGCGCAAACGATTTAATCAATTACAAAGAGCGCGAAGATTGGGACAAAGCGGTTTTGGATTTGACCGAAAAGCGCGGCGTTGACCACGTGGTCGAAGTCGGCGGCGCGGGAACTCTGCAAAGAAGCATGAACGCCGCGCGAATGGGCGGTCACGTCGCCGTTATCGGTGTTTTGGCGGGCAAGGGCGATTTTAATCCGGCAACAATTTTGATGAAAGCCGTAAAAATGCAGGGAATTTTTGTCGGCTCGCGGCAGATGTTCGAGGATATGAATCGGCTTATTTCCCAACACAGCCTAAAGCCGGTAATTGATAAAACTTTTGCGTTTGACGAAGCGAAGGACGCGCTCAAACATATGGAAAGCGCGTCGCATTTCGGCAAAATCGTCGTGAAAATTTAAGAGAATTTGTCCGCAGATAAACACAAATTCGCACGGACAAAACAATTGAAATCTTTGTACAGATTTTGTGTTTTTATAATTGAATCAACAATAAGGAGAGAAATTATGGCTGAACCAAGAGAACCGAAAAAGATGATTGAACCGAATAACTGGGAAAATTTTCTGGCAGAATTTACAAAACGCAACCGTGACCGGCGGGCGCGTTTCAACCTTTTTTACACTACGGGCGAGACCAACGAAGAAGCCGAAGAAGCGCATCTCGAAAGCGTTTCGCTAAACAAAGACGGCGGGCAAACGCAAGTTGTCGTGACGCGCATTGACCGCAGCGAGGAAGAAGAAAAAACGATGACCGACACGCTCGAAAACGTGCGCGGAATCGCCGTCCAATATGAAACCGACGGCAGCGAAAACTTTTTGGAAATCACCGACACGAAAAATACTTTGATAAGTCTGCGGTTTGAATCGAAACTTGACGGCGCGTCCTAAAAAATAAATTAACGGAGAAAATTTATGGCAAATGAACTTTATGAAATTCCTGTCAAGAAAATTGACGGCACGGAAACTAATTTGGGCGAATACAAAGACAAAGTTTTATTGATTGTGAATGTCGCGTCGAAATGCGGTTTAACCACGCAATACGAGGGTTTACAAAAACTTTACAGCGATTATCAAGCGAAGGGTTTAGAAGTTTTAGGCTTTCCCGCCAACAATTTTATGGGACAAGAGCCGGGAACGGAAGATGAAATCAAAGATTTTTGTTCGACAAATTTTAACGTCGAGTTTCCGCTTTTCTCGAAAATTTCGGTCAAAGGCGATGACCAGCACGCGCTTTATAAAAATCTAACCGGAAACAAACCTGAAACGGATGTGAACGACGGCGCATTTGAAGCAAAGCTCAAAGGCTACGGCTCAGAACGCTCGACACCGGGCGAAGTTTTGTGGAATTTTGAGAAGTTTTTGGTCGGGAAAAACGGCGAAGTCGTCGCCCGTTTTGCGCCTGACGTAACGGCAGAAGATTCGCGCCTGGTCGAGAAAATCGAAACAGAACTGGCGAAATAATGAACCGGAAACGATGAATGTAAGATAATTTCTTTAATTCATCGCCCTGGTTCATCAATTCAAAGAATATGGAAAAGAGAAAATTTGGAAAAACCGATTTGGAAGTTTCGGTACTCGGCTTCGGCGGCGCGGAAATTGGGTTTAACGCGCAACAGACGCAGGCGGACGTGAACGATTTATTAAACTCCGCGCTCGATGCTGGATTAAACGTGATTGATACGGCGGCGGCTTATAAAACTTCGGAAGAGCTAATCGGTGAGGCAGTCGGCAAACGGCGCAAAGATTTTTATCTGTTGACGAAATGCGGCGCGCTCGACGCTTTTACGAGATTTGATTGGTCGAAACAAGGAATTCTGGAAACGATTGAAACGAGTTTGCGAAATTTGAAAACCGATTATCTCGACATCGCGCAGCTTCACAGTTGCGACACGGAAATTTTGCGGCAAGGCGATTGTATCGAAGGTTTAC
>Ga0136618_10000840_pt1 | contig 11283 bp, 11 predicted proteins | sample AntDrymUQ3302106_2_FD_104805 | JGI IMG/M metagenome (GOLD analysis project Ga0136618, IMG submission 104805) | Polar desert sand microbial communities from Dry Valleys, Antarctica - metaG UQ330 (21.06) | ecosystem: Environmental > Terrestrial > Soil > Desert | place: Antarctica: Dry Valley...
CACGGGGCTGTTATTAAAACTTCGGCTGCCGGTCAAAGGCTTGATAAAACGCACGGTTTTCAGACAATTTTGCGGCGGTGAAACAATCGAAGAATCTCAAACAACAATTGATAAATTAGGCGAATCGAAGATTGGGACGATTCTCGATTATTCGGTTGAAGGCAAATCTTCGGACCAGGTTTTCGACAGCACGAAAAATGAAATCATCCGCACCGTTACCCGCGCCAAAGAAGACGAGGACATCCCGTTTGCCGTGTTCAAAATAACGGGCGTGGCAAGTTTTGATATTCTCGAAAAAGTCAGCGCGGGAAAAGAGCTATTAAAAAATGAAACGACCGATTGGGAACGGGCGAAAGAGCGCGTTAATGAAATCTGCGAGTACGCGCATTCGCTCGATCAGCCGATATTCATTGATGCGGAAGAATCTTGGATACAAGACCCGGTTGATAACTTCGCGGCGGAAATGATGGAAAAATACAATCGAGAACGACCGATAATCTATAATACGATTCAACTTTACCGCCACGACCGTTTGAAATTTTTGAAGTACTCACACACAAAAGCGAAAGAAAACGGCTATCATTTGGCGGTCAAATTAGTGCGCGGCGCGTATATGGAAAAAGAACGCGCGCGAGCCGAAGAAATGGATTATCCATCGCCGATTCAGCCCGATAAAGCCGCGACCGACCGAGATTTTAATGCAGCAATTGATTATTGTTTGGAGAATGTCGAGGAAATCGCATTCGTCGCCGGAACTCACAACGAGGACAGCGTCTGTATGTTGGCGGAAAAACTCCATGAAACGGGCGTTGTCCATAATCATCAGCACGTTTTCTTTTCACAGCTTTACGGAATGAGCGATAATCTTTCCTACGTTTTGGCAAAGCACGAATATAACGTATCGAAGTATGTGCCTTACGGAGCGGTTAAAGATGTCATTCCGTATTTGATTCGGCGTGCACAGGAAAATTCGAGCGTTACGGGACAAGTAAGCCGCGAGCTTGATTTGATAGAAAAAGAACTAAATCGCCGAAAATTAAAATAAAAATATGTATTGCCCAAATTGCGGAATAGCGGAACAAAGTGAAAATACCTATTGCCGAAGTTGCGGCGAGTTACTGCCGGATTTAAGCAAAAAAAACAAATTTGCTTTCGGCGGTAATACGCCCGAACAACAAATCCGCCCGAATCTTTTTCTCAATTTATTAAGTGGGATTGTTAGCTTAGTTTTAGGCGTTTCGCTCTATTTGACGATTTGGCAAAGGGGCGACGCTTTACCGATAATTTTTATTGTGGCAGCATTTCTGTTGGCGATGAGTGTTTGGCAGTTTTCAACTTTTATCGTCGGCTTGAAACTAAGAAAAAACTTCAATAAAAGAAAAGCGTCTTCGGAAAACAACGAAAGAACCGAAGAAAACGTGAAGGCGTTTGAATCGGCTCAAACCAAAGAACTGCTCAACGAAGCAAATTTGGATAACGCCGTTCCGACAAGCATAACTGAAAACACAACCAAACATTTATCGGAAAAAATAAGCCGAAAATCATCGTAAGCCAAGCAGCAATCTGACCGAAAGATCGGAAATTTTTCTATTCTCGCTTACCAGCCAATCTTCAAAAGGTTTTAATTCATTTACCGTCAAAGGCTGGTTTTTCATTCGGGCAACCTGCGTGCTTTCAAAGGCGCGATTCGTTAAAGCTAAATGCGGATAACTTATCGTTAAATTATTAAAATTTTCAATTGCTGCGTCCGCCGAATCTGTATTCATAAACATTTCATTATAAGCGGCGAGATGCCAAACCGTCCCGCCTTCGGTTTCGTCAATCGCCAAAACGCGAAGCAGCCCGTAACCGCTTTCAATCTGAAAAATTAAAAAATCGCCCGCCTGAAAATTTTGCGACACAACAAATCTCCTTTTTTCTAAATTAGCATAAATAACCCTTTATTATTAAAATCGAATTAATGAAAATGACGCAAAACATTGATTTCTATCTCATTATTCCGAAAGGGACTCAGATAGTATTGCTCACTGAAACAAAAATTCTGAACGAGAATTTTTTTCACGCCAAAGGAACGGTAGGAAAAATCGTCGGCTTGCCGAGTGACGCTTTTCACGCTTACCAAATCGAGTTTCCGAACGGAAGCGTTGGAATGGCAAACCGCAAGGATTTTTCGATTCGCAAACATTTTCAGAGCGAGCAAAGCGGTTTGATTTCGCCTTTGGAAGATTTCAACTTTTACGATTTTGTGATTTATCGGTGTGTTGTCGGCTCTCGTGCGTTCGGTTTGGACGATGAAAATTCCGACACTGACTTGCGCGGAATTTATTTGCCGCCTGCTGCCGTTCAATGGTCAATGTTCGGCGTTCCAGAACAACTTGAGAGCAAGGAAACGGAAGAATGCTATTGGGAACTGCGAAAGTTTTTAATTCTTGCGCTTAAGGCGAATCCGAATATTTTAGAATGTCTTTTTACACCGCTCGTCGAATACTCTGACGAACTCGCCGAAGAACTTCTTTCGAAGCGTTGGATGTTTTTATCGAAACTGGTTTATCAAACTTACAACGGTTATGTGATGTCGCAATTCAAAAAACTCGAACAAGATTTACGCTCATCAGGATTAATCAAGTGGAAACACGCGATGCACTTGATAAGATTGCTTTTGCAAGGAATCGAAATTTTGCGCGAAGAAAATTTAATCGTGCGCGTGTCAGAAAATCGTGCGAAACTTCTTTCCGTCAAAAAAGGCGAACTTAATTGGGCGGAGGTCAATGAGTGGCGCGTAAAATTGCACAAAGAATTTGACGAAGCATTCGCTAAAACAAATTTGCCCGAAAGACCGGATTACGAATCGGCAAATGATTTTTTGATTAAAGCAAGACAAACGATGGTTTGAAAAATGAAAGACAAAAGATTGGAAAAAATTGCTTCCGAACATCCGTTTCCCCTTGTTTTTGCCACAATCAGCGGAGCGCATCTTTACGGCTTTCCTTCGCCCGATTCGGATTTTGATTTGCGAGGCGTTCACGTTTTACCGTTGCGCGATGTAGTCGGTTTGGAGGTCGGGCGCGAAACAGTGCAAGTCGAAGAGATTCGGGAAAGTTTAGAACTTGATTTGGTAACGCACGATGCGAAAAAGTTTTTCGGTTTAATGCTCAAGAAAAACGGATATGTTTTAGAGCAGCTTTTTTCGCCTCTGATTATCCAAACTTCACCCGAACACGAAGAACTAAAAGAAATTGGAAAAAGATGCGTTACGAAACATCACGCCCATCATTATTTCGGTTTTGCGAAAACCGAATGGAAACTTTTCGAGAAGGAAACACCGCCGCGCGTAAAGCCTTTGCTTTATATTTACCGGGTTTTGCTGACGGGAATAAACTTGATGCAAACAGGCGAAGTCGAAGCAAATCTGACCGTTCTAAATAAGAAATTCAGATTGTCATATTTGCCCGAATTGATACAGCGAAAAATCGGCGGCGCGGAAAAGGGAATTTTGCCTGATACGAACATAGAGTTTTACCAGGAAGAATATGAACGACTGGTTTTAGAATTAGAAAAAGAATATGAACGAAGTAATTTGCCCGAAACTTCAAATGCGAAAGTGGATTTAAATGATTTGCTGATACGGTTAAGATTAAAGCAACGATGAAAGAAACAATTGATTATGAAGCAATATTAGCCGTTGCGATTGAAGAAGCGCGAATCGGATTAGCCGAAGGCGGGATTCCGATTGGCGCGGCGTTGTTCGACGGTGAGGGAAATCTGCTTGGGAAAGGACACAATCGGCGCGTGCAGGAAAACGACCCGTCAATTCACGGCGAAACCGATGCATTTCGCAAAGCGGGCAGACAGAGAAATTATCGTGAAACAATTATGGCAACGACGCTTGCGCCGTGTTGGTATTGCAGTGGTTTAATTCGGCAATTCAAAATCGGCACGGTCGTGGTTGGCGAAGCGGTGAATTTCATCGGCGGAATTGAATGGCTCGAGGAAAACGGCGTAAAAGTTATCAATCTCAATTCGCAAGAGTGCATCGGGATGCTCGGCGATTTCATCAAAGAAAATTCAAAAGTTTGGAACGAAGATATCGGAGAAGATTAACGAAAAATTTCGGTTGCGTTTTTGTTGCTTGACACTCATTTAGGTGGATGAAAAACTTAAATTGATGGAAGATTTTAAAGAACAATGCCGTCGGCAGTTAGAAAGAAGCGTCGAGCAAAGAATAAAATATGGATTTTTTCGCCAATATAAACCTGTCTTAGACCATGTTTCATTTCGCGCTTTTGAAACGATGGCGGAATAGGGCTTGGGCAGACGCTGAATTGCCGCGTTATTTGGGTTATAAAATAGTGAAGAAAATAATGAATCAGAGTAATCGCGGATATTTCCAACCGCAGCAAGCCCGCGAGGTCGCCGATGTTTTCAATAGATTCGGCATCGAATTTATGTTTATCGGAAAAAGCGGCGCGATTTTACTTGGTTATCCGGCTTCAACCCAAGATGTTGTCTTATTTCCATTAAAACTGTGGAGAACGGAAAAAAAATCGTTGATGCCTTAAGAGAATTGGAGTTTGAGATTAGCGAGAAAGAAGCTGTTAACATAATCAAAGGGGTTGATTTTGTGCAACTAAAAAACGGACCGTTCGACCTTGATTTAGTTTTTGCGCCTGACGGAATCGAAAGTTTTGAAACGGCAAAAAAAAGAATGATAATTGTAGATGGATTTCCGATTGCTAATATTAGGGATATTATCGCCAGCAAAAGGGCTTCAGGCAGAGAAAAGGATTTAAATGATTTGCCGCTGTTAGAAGATTTTCAGGAAGAGTTTGAAAAGAAAATGCGAACTGAGCCAAAATCAGCTCTCGAACTAGCTTTAGAAAAAACGAAAAATTTATCAAATTAAATTAGAAGAGAATTTTATAAAAATTATGAGAGATGCAGTAATTATCAGCGCAATGAGAACGCCGACGGGCAAATTTCAAGGCGCATTGAAAAGTTTTACCGCGCCTGAATTAGGTGCTATCGCTATCAAAGCGGCGGTTGAAAAAGCGGGCATTAAGCCGGAAGATGTGGACGAAGTAATTATGGGTTGCGTCGTGCAGGCGGGAATCGGACAAGCTCCAGCCAGACAAGCAGCTTTAAAAGCCGGTTTACCGCCGGAAGTTTCCGCATTGACTGTGAATATGGTTTGCGGATCGGGACTTCGCGCCGTTGCCCTCGCCGCGCAAAGCGTGATGTTGGGCGATGCGGAAATCGTCGTTGCCGGCGGAATGGAATCAATGTCGAATATTCCATACGCTTTGCCGACGGCGCGAGACGGAATGCGGATGGGCAATCAAACGGCGGTTGATTTGATGGTTCACGACGGTCTGTGGTGTCCGTTCGAAAATTGGCATATGGGAAACACGGGCGAAATCGTGTCTGAAAAACATCAGATTACGCGCGAACAACAAGACGATTACGCTTACAATTCGCATCGCAAAGCAAGCGACGCGCATACAGCGGGACGATTCAAAGACGAAATTGTTCCCGTCGAAATTCCGCAGAAAAAGGGCGACCCCGTTATTCTCGACCACGACGAGACAGTACGTGCCGACACGACAATCGAAACACTCGGCAAATTAAAAGCGGCGTTTAAGAAAGAAGGTGGTACGGTAACGGCGGGAAATGCGCCGGGCGTGAATGACGGCGCGTCGGCGTTAGTTGTAACATCGGCTGAAAAAGCTAAAGAACTCGGAATTGAACCGCTTGCCAGGATTGTCGCATCGGCACAATCAGGAATCGAGCCGAAATTTATAATGCTCGCTCCCGTCGAAGGCGTGAAACGAGTTTTGAAAAAAGCCGGCTGGGAAATGGCGGACGTAGATTTATTTGAACTCAACGAAGCGTTTTCCGTGCAGGCTTTAGGCGTGATGAAGGAACTCGGAATGGAAACCGATAACGTCAACGTCAACGGCGGCGCAGTCGCGCTCGGGCACGCCATCGGCAATTCCGGCGGACGAATTTTGACGACTCTGCTTCACGAATTAAAACGTCGCGGGTCGAAAAAAGGCATTGCCGCGCTGTGTTTGGGCGGCGGTAATTCGGTGGCAATGGCGGTCGAAAGAGATTAAAAGTGAGAAGGTGGAAAAGTGAAAAAGTGAAAAAGTGAAAAAAGTTTGTTCACAAATTTCCACCTTCTCACTTTCACAAAACTTTAAGTTTATTGTCGGCGTATCAGAAACAATTACTTTATTTTTGAGGTGAAACGATGACGGCAAAAGAACACAACAAACTTGTAAGTATTTTTATGTTGGCGCACGGCGGATTGCAGATTTTCGGCGTAATTATTATGGTACTCATTTACGGCGGAATTGGAACAGCAATAATTGCCAATGCCCGCCGTGGTGAAGAACAAATGATTGGCGGCGTTTTTATCGGTGTGATGCTGCTGGTTGCTTTCATTTCGCTTTTTTTCGTCATTCCGCAATTTGTCGGCGGCTGGAAGTTGTTAAAAGAGAAAACGAGCGCACGAACTTGGGGAATTATTGCCAGCTTCCTTTGTTTGCTGAGTTTTCCATTCGGGACTGCCGTCGGCATTTATGGTTTGTGGTTTTTGTTCGGCGAAGAAGGAAAAAGATTTTATCTTTCGGGCGGAAATATGGCGAATAATTATCCGCAGCCACCACCGAATAATTGGCAATGAACTTTCTGGAATTTATGTGATAAATGAGCGACAAGGTAATTAAATTTTGTCGCTCATTTATTTGAGGTGGCATTGATAGTTTATTTTTAGAGCAATAGTTCGGACAGTTTTTGACAATCTACGCTCAACTCTCGTTTAGTTGTTTGTGACTAAACATTCAACTTTCGAGGAGCCAAGCGTAGATGACCGCAGTCACAGAAATTCTAAACGGCTTGCACAATATCAACAAGCCGCAACAAAAATTTTTACAAGTTCTATTTTCAACCATGTTCGTCGTTCATTCAGCCATTAACTTTCTCTCTTTGAGCCGTTATTCCGGCACGAGTGAACGCACCTTTCGCCGACAGTTTCGACGTGAATTCGATTTTCCCGCCTTCAATCTGCGAGTTGCCGGGAAAGCCGCTTCTTTGACTCCACAAGCGGTCGCTTGCGACGCTTCCTTTATCAAGAAAAGCGGCAGGCAGACTTTCGGATTCGATAAGTTCTGGAACGGTTCTCGCTCGTGTGCCGAGAAAGGATTGGAAGTTTCACTCATCGCCCTTGTCGAGACTGCCGGCAATGGTTCATTTGCTCTTTCAGCCGAACAAACTCCGGCGCGAATCACGACGCCCGGCGCAGCGGAAGAAACACGGATTGATTTTTATCTTGAACATTTTCGCCGCACTGCCCCGTGCTTACCCGCTTCTGTGCGCTACGTTTTGGTAGATGGTTTCTACGCTAAAGAGAAATTTGTTTCCGGAGTCTGTGCTGCCGGCTACCAGATTGTTTCGCGTCTGCGAGCCGATGCCAATTTGCGCTTTCTTTTTCAGGGCGAACAACGCTCCGGGCGCGGCAGACCGCGCAAGTATGACGGCAAACTTAATTTCAAAGACCTTTCACGCTTTGAGCCGATTCAGAGCGATGAACTGCATCCGGCACTTTACACGGCGAGGGTTTGGGCAGTCAGTTTGAAACGCGAAATTCAGATTCTTGTTTTGGTCGCACGCAAAGCAGCGCCCAAACAAAGAATGGTCGTGTTGTTTTCAACCGATGTGGAACTTGCTGCCAAAGAAATTCTGCGGCTTTACCGCTCACGTTTTCAGATCGAGTTTTTGTTGCGGGATGCCAAACAATCAGCCGGCTTGGAATCGTGTCAGGCGCGAGATAAAGCCGCGCTTTGGTTTCATTGGAACGCCTCCTTTGCGACAGTAAATCTGGCGCGAATGATGGCGCACGAAAAAAACACCAAATCAGAAGTTGCCGCTTTTTCGATGAAAAGCATCAAACAAAAAGTTTTCAATCAACACCTGCTCGAATTATTTATTTCAAGGTTAGGTTTAGACCCAACTGCGATAAAAAATCACGAGCAATATGAAAAATTAAGGAATTACGCAGTCATTTCAACGTGATTCTGTCCGAACTATTGTTAGAGAAAAGTTTTAATTAAAAATTTAACTAGGAAAAATTTTATAAGATGAATGAAACAATCGGAATTATCGGTGCGGGAACAATGGGCAACGGCATCGCGCAAACTGCCGCCAACGCAGGATTTGATGTCATAATATGTGATGTTAAAGAGGGTTTTTTGGAGCGCGGTGTGCAGAATGTAAGCAAAAGTCTTGACCGTTTCGTTAAAAAAGAAACGATGACCGAAGAGCAAAAACAAGCGGTTCTGCAAAAAATAAAAACAACGATTAATTTGGAAGATTTAAAGGATTGTTCGCTGGTTGTCGAAGCCGCGACGGAAAATTTTGATGTTAAAAAGCAGTTGTTTGAAAAACTTGATGAAGTTTGCCGGGAAGATGCAATTTTAGCAACCAATACGTCTTCGATTTCGATAACGAAGATTGCCGCGACGACAAGACGCGCCGACAAAGTTATCGGGATGCACTTTTTTAATCCGGTGCCGCTAATGAAATTGGTCGAAGTCATTCGCGGCATTGCAACGTCGGATGAAACTTACGCCAAAGTAAAAAAATTATCCGAAAAACTCGGCAAAATTCCTCACGAATGCAACGATTATCCCGGTTTTGTTTCCAACCGCGTGCTAATGCCAATGATAAATGAAGCGATTTTCGCTTTGCACGAAGGCGTAGCGACTCGTGAGGCGATTGATGAGATTATGAAACTCGGTATGAATCATCCGATGGGTCCGCTCGCGCTGGCTGATTTTATCGGTTTAGATGTTTGCCTGGCGATTCTCAACGTTTTACTTGAAGGTTTGGGCGATCCAAAATATCGTCCGTGTCCGCTGCTAAAAAAATATGTTGATGCTGGGTGGCTCGGCAGAAAATCGGGAAAAGGTTTTTACGAATATAATTAAACATACTCGGCGGCTCGCAGTGTAGCGCGAAGGCGTAACGTCAGATACAGAGAATTAAAAATTCTATGGATACAACACGCATTAGACCAATCGCTATTTGCCTGTTTCGCAACGGAAACCGAATTTTAGTTTCCGAAGGCTTCGACACAATTAAGCAAGATTATTACTACCGTCCTTTGGGCGGCGGAATTGAGTATGGCGAGAGCAGCCGAGAAGCCATTTTGCGGGAGATACAAGAGGAACTCAGCGTTGAGGTAGAAAATCTTCAGTTGATTGGTGTGCTGGAAAACATTTTCATTTACGAAGGGCAGCAGGGACACGAAATTGTTTTTGTTTTCGACGCGGAGTTGACAGACAAGTCGTTGTATAAACTCGATGAGATTGATGGTTACGAGCAAGAAGAAGATGTCAGATTCAAAGCAAAATGGCATTCATTGGATGAAAATGAAAAAAGTAGCGGAAGGTTAGTTCCGGAAGATTTAGCAAAATTATTGATTTCATAGTTAAAACCGAATCCACTCCATTTTTAGTTGTAACTTCTCAAATGCATTGTCTGAATAGAATAAAGAAAAATGCACAAAAATTTACGATCATTTATTGAAACCTTAAGACGCGAAAACGATTTGATTGAAATCGAAACAGAAGTTGACCCATATTTGGAAATCGCTGAAATTCATCGCCGTGTGATTGAAGAACAAGGCAAAACTCTGCTCTTTACAAACGTCAAAAACTCAAAATTTCCCGTCGTAACCAACCTTTTCGGAACGGTCAAACGAATCGAATTGGCGTTCACCAAAAAGCCGCAGGAATTTGTAAGGCGCGCAGTTGAAATGGTCGAAGTGCTTTTGCCGCCCAAGCCAAGAAAACTTTGGGTTTATCGCGATATGGCTTTTTCGGCAATGAAACTCGGCACCAAAAAAGTCAGAAATGCGCCTGTTTTAGAAGTTTGTGACCGACCGGCGAATCTCGAGAAATTACCATTGCTTCAACTTTGGCACGAAGACGGCGGACATTTTATCACTCTTCCGCTTGTTTATACCGAAAGTCCGACATCTGGCAAACACAATCTCGGAATGTATCGCATTCAGCGTTTTGACGACCGAACGACCGGCATTCATTGGCAAATCGGCAAAGGCGGCGGTTTTCATCATTACGAAGCCGAACAGCAAAATAAATCACTGCCCGTCACGATTTTTCTTGGCGGCGCGCCGGCGATGATTTTGTCGGCAATCACGCCGCTTCCCGAAGACGTTCCCGAATTGATGCTGGCATCACTTTTGGCGGACGGAAAAATCGAAACCGTCGAAAATCCTATCAAAAATCATCATCGCTTGATTGCCGAAGCCGAATTTGCGATTTGCGGACAAGTTCCGCCGCACGTCCGGCGACCCGAAGGTCCGTTCGGCGACCATTACGGCTATTATTCGCTGACGCACGATTATCCGATTTTTCAAGCTGAAGCCATTTTTCATCGCAGAGACGCAATTTATCCTGCAACCGTCGTCGGCAAACCGCGACAAGAAGATTTTTTTATCGGCGATTATCTGCAGGAGTTGTTGTCGCCTCTGTTTCCGCTGGTGATGCCCGCAGTGCTCGATTTGTGGAGTTACGGCGAAACGGGTTTTCATTCGCTTGCTGCGGCAGTTGTCAAAGAGAGATACGCGCGGGAAGCACTCGGCGCAGGCTTTCGCATTTTGGGCGAAGGTCAATTGTCGCTGACAAAATTTTTGTTGCTGACCGATAAGCCGCAAGATTTGAGAGATTTCAAATCGCTTTTTGAACACATCTTGGCGCGGGTGAATTGGGAAAGCGATTTCTTTATTTTTGACCGAACGTCGTTCGACACTTTGGATTATGCTTCAGGGAAAATAAATCACGGAAGCAAAGCGATGCTCGTCGGCGTAGGCGAAGCAATTAGAGATTTGAAGCGCGAATTTAACGGCGAACTGCCGAGCTATTTGAATCGCGCTGAAGTTTTTTGCGGCGGTTGTTTGGTTTTGGAGGGCGAAAGTTATTCTGAAGATGAAAATCTCGCCGAACAAGTCGCAAAATCGGGAAAATTTGACGATTGGCAAATTGTCGTTCTTCACGATTCGGCTGAATTTGCCCGTTCAACCGACAAGTTTTTGTGGGCGACGTGGACCCGATTTAATCCTTCAACCGATATTTACGCCAAAGAAATTTCCGTCAAAAATAATCATATCGTCTACCGTGCACCAATTGTGATTGATGCGCGAATGAAACCTTGGTATCCGAAGGAAGTCGAGCCGCGCGTTGATATTGTAAAATTGGTTGA
>Ga0136618_10000841_pt1 | contig 11279 bp, 6 predicted proteins | sample AntDrymUQ3302106_2_FD_104805 | JGI IMG/M metagenome (GOLD analysis project Ga0136618, IMG submission 104805) | Polar desert sand microbial communities from Dry Valleys, Antarctica - metaG UQ330 (21.06) | ecosystem: Environmental > Terrestrial > Soil > Desert | place: Antarctica: Dry Valley...
GCGAGCCGCGTTCGAGCATGCGCCGGAGCACCACGTCGGGCACGTCCTCGACCGGTGTGAACGGGCCCAACCGCTCGAGGAAGCAGAGCTCGCTGCGGTAGACGTTGCCAAGCCCGGCCACGGCCCGCTGGTCAAGCAGCGCGTCGCCGATCGTCGCTCGCGCGCGGCCCGGCTCGCGAAGTGCGCCCACTGCGGCTTCGATGTCGAAGTCGTCGCGCGCGATGTCCGGGCCGAGACGCGACAACCGCTGATGGAGATCGAGGGCGCGTGTCTCGATCAACTCGACCGTCGGGGCGTCGAAGCAGACCGCGACGGACCTCTCCGTCTCGATTACGGCGACAGCGCGATCCGCTGGACGATGCCACCTCTCGCCGAGGCGATAGCGGTGCCACGAACCGTGGAGGGCGAGGTGAGTGTGAAGCGTCAGCCCGTTCGAGAAGCCGATCAGGAGGTGCTTACCGCGCGCCTCGACCGATTGCACGGTATGGCCCACGACGCGGTCAAGACGCGCTCCGCCGGGGCGGCCGCGGGCATTGGTCACGTTGTGCAGCTGGAGCTCGCGCCCGAGAACCGCCGCGATGCGCGCGAGGGTGTCTCCCTCAGGCACTCGTCAGGCCTTCAGCAGCCAGCCCCGGTACGCCCGCTGGAAGCCGGCTCCGGCAAGCTGTGGGGCGTGTGGCGAGTCGCCGACTGGCGAGCCGTCGACGCGCTCGATCTGCAGCGAGCGGTAGCGACCGTCGGCCACCAGCTGGCGCAGGGCGTTGAGGCTTTGGGCCGCGATGTCTGGATCTGCGAAGGCAGGCAGGGTCTGCAGTGACTTGCCGCCACGCTCGAGGTACAGCGCAGGCTCTCCGTCGATCAGCACGACGTAAGCACCGGCGGCGCGCGGCAGGGGACGTCGGTCGTCCCCGGACCAGCGCGGCCAGGCGAGTGTCGCGCCGTACGGATTGGCCGGATCGGAAGCAGCAAGGATCAGTGCCTCTGCGGGAGCGCGGTCGCCACTGGCGTCGGATCGCTCGGCGCGTAGCCGGTCGAGCGCCGCGGGGATGCAGAACTGGGCACCGCCGAGACCCTCGACGAAATAGCCGCGCCGAACGCGGCCGCGCTCCTCCATCTCGCGCAGGATGGGGTAAACGGCGGAGAACCCACCGGGCAGTCCCTCCCCGGCAACCGTGTCACGCGTGACCACCCCGTACGTGTCGAGCAGGCGCAGCGCCTGGGCGTGACGACGCTCCGTCTCGGATGGCGCCTTGCCACTGCGCAGGGCAACTGCCGTGGCCACTGCGTCGCTGACCAACGACCAACGGCCGGCAGCTTCGGGCGGGCCCATCCGCGCGGTGGCCGCGAACCGCGGACGTGGTCCAGCCGCTGGGCCGGCGCGGCGCACCGATCCCGAGCGCGGCCAGCGAAGCGCACGCAGGGGCGCAAAGGTGTCGTTGGTCACCTCGGTCGTCCATACCAGGTCCCAAAGAGTGTCGAGCAGCTCGCGCTCTCGAACGGGCCGCTCGCCGCGCTCGGCGGCCGCACGAAGCGCCGCAGCCAGGATGTCGCGATAGAAGGACGCTCCCCGCTCGGCAAGGTGGCGCCTGATCATGTCATGCAGCCAGCTTGGCTGCGGCGGTTCGACCGGCGTCACGGAAGCGAGGAGCAGTGGCAGCCGGTCCGGCCGGTAGAGAGCAACGCGGCCGTCATCCTTGCCCAGCGACGCGAGTCCGATCCAGACCACCTCGCCGGCCGCGCCGAGCTCGTCAAGCAACCGCGGCGAGTAGGCCGCCACACGCGCGGGCAGCACGTCGCGCTCAAGGACGCTCGCCGGCAGGGGCGTACCTTCGAGCTGCGCGATGACCTCAGCCAGCCGATCAATGCCCGTGCGCCGCTCACCCACACCCTGCCAGCGCGGCAGGAAGCGCGCGAGGGCTTGTGGCTCCACGGGCTCGATCTCGCGACGCAGACGGGCCAGGGACCGCCGGCGCAGCAGGCGCAGCACATCGGGATGGCAGCACTCGCGTTCCACGCCGCGTGGCCGGAACTCGCCGCGCAGCAGCGTACCGGCGCCAAGCATCCGCTCGAGCTCGGCCTCGACATCTGCGAGCGGCAGGCCCCACCGCGCCGCGGGCTCGGTGGCGAGGAAGGGGCCGTGGTGCCGCGCCCAGCGCATGAGCAAGCCGGCGAGCGCGTCGTCCGAGGCAGCCAGCAGCGCCTGCGGCACGCCGATTGGTGGGTTGACGCCTAGGGCATCGCGGAAGCGCGCCACGTCCTCCATGGCGATCCAGCGCTCCTCGCCGCGGACGCGTACGACGACCGCTCGCCGGTCCGCTGCAAGGGCCTCGAGCCACTCGTTGGCAGCGCCGGTGCGCGCGCGCTCATCCTGCCCGCGCACGCGAGCGGCGACTTCGTCCGCGCGCAGATCGCCGAGGCGTCGCAGCAGGTCGTGCACGGCGTCGGCAGAACCGGCGCCGCGATCGGGCGTCAGGAACTGGAGCTCCAGCTCAAGCTCGGCCAGCGCGTCGGCGTCCATCAGCTCGCGCAGCTCTTCCGCCCCGAGCAGCTCACGCAGGAGGTCGCGATCCAGCGCCAGTGCCTGCGCTCGCCGATCAGCCAGCGGGGCGTCGCCTTCGTACATGTACGAGGCGATGTAGTCGAACATCAGCGAGCTCGCGAACGGCGACGCGCGACGCGTCTCCACGCTGACGAGGCGGATCTCACGGCGCTCGATGGCGCCCAGGATGCCGCGCAGAGCGGGCAGGTCGAAAACATCCTGGAGGCATTCGCGGTAGGTCTCGAGGATGATCGGGAAGGAGCCATATCGGCTGGCCACTGACAGCAGCTGGGCTGATCGCTGGCGCATCTGCCACAGCGGCGTCCGCTGGCCGGCTCGGCGTCGCGGCAGCAGCAATGCGCGGGCGGCGTTCTCGCGGAAGCGGCTCGCGAACAGGGCCGACCCGCCGAGCGCGGCGATGACCAGCTCCTCGACCTCCTCGGAGCTGATTCGGATGGCCTCCTCGGCTGCCGAGACGGCCCCCGCCCCGTCGGCCGACCCGTCGCCGAGCCCTTCGCCTCCCAGCTCGTCGGTCATCGGCAGTCGGATTACGACTCCGTCATCGGACCAGATCGGCTGGACCTCTATGCCCAGCTTCTCGCGCAGCCTCGATTCGATGGCCAGCGCCCAGGGCGCATGCACCCGCGCGCCGAACGGCGTCAACAGGCATATTCGCCAGTCACCGAGCTCGTCACGGAAGCGTTCCAGGACGATCGTCTGGTCTGTCGGCACGGCGCCCGTAACCGACTTCTCCTCGGCGAGGTAGTCGAGCAGGTTGCCCGCCGCGAGCGCGTCCAGCTCATGGTCCTCGCGCAAGCGCTTCTCGGCGCGCTTGCGGCCGCGCGATCCATCGGCCGCCTCGGCGCTGATCGTCCGGGTGAACTGACCGAGCGAGCGGCCCAGCTCGACCGGCCTGCCGGGGCCGTCACCCTTCCAGAACGGGATCTTGCCCGGCTGGCCGGGCGCCGGCGACACGAGCACCCGATCGTGCGTGATCTGCTCGATCCGCCACGCGCTCGCTCCCAGCAGGATGACCTCGCCCTCGCGCGCCTCGTAGACCATCTCCTCGTCCAGCTCGCCGACTCGCCGGCCGCCGCCGCGCGCTGACCTTGCGCGCGTCGTGGCACGACCAGCGTCCGCATCTGCGTCATCGACGAGGTAGACGCCGAACAGGCCGCGATCGGGGATCGTTCCACCGCTGATTACGGCGACAGTGCGGGCGTCCCGGCGCGTCTCGACCGTGCCTGCCGTCCGATCCCAGATGACTCGCGGGCGCAGCTCGGCGAACTCGTCGCCCGGGTAGTGGCCGGCCAGCATTCCGAGCGTCGCCTCGAACGAGTCCCGGCCGAGATCAGCGAAGTTCTCCGCCCGCCGGACCATGCCGTAGAGGTCGTCGGCCTGCCACTTCCGCTCGGCGGCGGTGGCCACGAGCTGCTGGGCAAGGACGTCCAGAGGGTTGCGCGGGACGACTGTCGGCTCGATCTCGCCATCGAGCATCTGGCGCACGACCACGGCACACTCGAGCAGATCGCCGCGGTACTTGGGAAAGATCACGCCCTTCGAGGGCTCGCCGACCTGGTGACCCGCCCGACCGATGCGCTGCAGGCCACGCGCAACAGACCCGGGCGACTCGACCTGGATGACAAGGTCCACTGCGCCCATGTCGATGCCCAGCTCGAGAGTCGAGGTAGCGACCAGCGCCGGCAGGCGACCGTCCTTGAGCTGCTCCTCGATAATCAGGCGCTCCTCGCGGGCCAGGCTGCCGTGGTGCGCGCGGACCAGCTCCTCGCCGGCAAGCTCGTTGAGCTTCAATGCCAGACGCTCGGCAAGGCGGCGGCTGTTGACGAAAACGATCGTCGACTTGTGGGCACGGATCAGCTCCAGGATCTTTGGCTGGATCTGGGGCCAGATTGAGTTACGTGCGTCCGCGGCATTGGCCGAGCCGCCGGGCTGCTGATCGGGCGGCAGCACCTCGCCGATCGCCGACATGTCCTCGACGGGCACCATTATCTGCAGGTCCAGCGACTTGCGCATGCCGGCGTCGACGATGCGGACATGTCTGGGGCTGCCGCTCTGACCGTCATGCGCGGCCGGCTCGCGTCCGCCGAGGTAGCCCGCAACGACGCTCAACGGGCGCTGAGTGGCCGAGAGCCCGATGCGCTGGGGCGCTGTCGTCGTCAAGGCTTCGAGGCGCTCGAGCGAGATTGCCAGGTGGGCGCCGCGCTTCGTTCCAGCGAGCGCGTGGATCTCATCGATGATCACCCACTCCACGCCGCGAAGTGCTTCCCGGGCGGCCGACGTGAGCAGCAGGTAGAGCGATTCGGGTGTCGTGACCAGGATGTCCGGCGGCCGCTTGCCAAAGGCTCGGCGCTCGTCCGCCGGCGTGTCGCCGGTGCGCATCTGGACGAGGATGTCGCGTGGCGTCGCCCCGCGCTTGCGCGCTGCCAGCGCTATGCCCGCCAGCGGTGAACGCAGGTTTCGGCTGACGTCGTGGACGAGGGCCTTCAAGGGCGAGACGTAGAGCACCCGAAGGCGGCGCAGGGGATCGTCCGGCACGGGTTCGCTCATCACTCGATCGATGCACCATAGGAACGCGGCCAGGGTCTTGCCCGATCCGGTCGGCGCGCAGATGAGGGTGTGCTCACCTGCGGCGATGGCCGGCCAACCCCGTGTTTGGGCGGCCGTCGGCTCGGCGAAAGTAGACCTGAACCAATCGGCCGCGGCCGGGCTGAAGCCCTTCAGCGGATCAGTCAAGGGAACGGAATCGGAGCGTGAAGGAGAACGTCGGGGCACGGGCGCCAATTGTAAATCCACGCTCGATTTCGAACAACCGGTCTAATCGTGGGAAGCTTCCGCGACCGGCCACTCCAGCGAGGGTCACGGGCGGTGCCTATCCCATGGTCCTGCCCGCCACCGGTACCTCCCTGTTCTATCTGCACCACACTCCGGTGCCTAGTTCACAACGAGATGGAAACGAGTTTCCGTCGCTGTGAACCGTATCGGTCGTTTCGAAGATACGGTCTCGATTGGGCTGGTCGATCCGCCAGCCGGCATCTCCGCCGCGACGGTGACCACCGCAGGCACCTCGGCGGCCCTCGAGCTGACCGCGGCACGGGGCGTCACACTCGGACGCTACCTCGTAGTCCTGCGCTCCGTCAGCGGGGACATCGAACGCACCTCAGTGGTCTGGGTATCGGTCCGTCGTGCCCAGCCGCAGGCTTGGATCGCGTCCGTCGAGCGATCGCACGTGGAGCAGTCCGGCCGCTAGTCCCTGTCGACGTCCGCGACGAATTCGCCCACCAGGCGGTTGAATTCGGCGGGTCGTTCGAGGTTGACCATATGGGCCACGCCCTCGAAGACATGAGAGCGCGCGTTGGCGATCTCGGCACTCATCTTCTCGCCGGACCGCAGCACCCCCAGCTCGTCGAATGTTCCCCACATCAGCAACGTCGGGACCTTGACCTCGGCCAGGCGGTCGACGGCCGGGACCGCGGGCTGGATCGGCTGGTCTGGGTGCTGATCGGCGAGGTAGTTCTCCATGTTCCAGCCGATCATGCGCCGTCGCACATCGGGATCGACCCTGTCCGAAGGCTGGCCTGGGCCGTCCGTCCAGACCCGGGTCTCGAGCTCAACCAGCCGCTCCCAATCGCGCGCCTCCTCGAGGCTCTCCATCTCTGGCCACCTGTCGGTCAGCCGTGGATCGTCGACTTCGAAGCCGCGCAGGCCGCCGGCAACCCAGATCAGCGAACGCACCCGCTCGGGCCGTTCAAGAGTGAAGTCGGTGGCGATCACGCTGCCGCGCGAGAGTCCGAGGAGGTGGGTGCGATCGACCTCGAGGTGGTCGAGCACCGCGCCCAGGTCGTCGCGATTCGAATAGGGCACGTCGTCGACCCGCGTTCGACCGAAGCCGCGGCAGTCGTAGCGGATGACGCGGTGGTCGTCGCGCCACGCGGCAACCTGTTCATCCCACATGCGCAGGTTGGCGACGCCGGCGTGGATGAGCGTGAGCGGCGAGCCCTCCCCTTCAGCCTCGAAGTAGAGCTTGCCGCCTGGCACTTCAACGTGCCCGGATTGGGCGTTGCTCATGTCTTTCCCTCCAGATGTACGAGAGTGCCCATGAGGGCACGCTCGGCAGTCTTGCGGTTCCGGTCAGCGATCTCGGCGGGTTCGGCTCGCACGAGATCCTCGGCGTCGAGGAATGTCCGTGGCGGTGGGGACTGGCCGTACAGTTCGGCGTCCGCCGCCCATCGCTCGCGCCAGCCATCGTCCGTACTCCTCGGCGTATCAGCGTGCGCCTGCGCCAGCCACACCAACGACCACGATCGTGGCACGACCCTGTACGCATCGTATCCGCCGCCGCCGGTCGCCAGCCACCTGCCGTCTGCGTAGCGGTGGGCGATCGTGTCCAGCATCACGGTCGCCGCTCGGTAAGCGCGCGTCGTCAGGCGCAGATGCGCGAGCGGGTCATAGGCGTGCGTATCGCAGCCGTGCTGCGTGACCAGGAAGGTCGGATTGAAGGCCAGCGCCAGTGCCGGCACGACCTGCTGCACGGCCGCCAGCCATGAGCCGTCGCCGCTGTAGGGCTCGAGTGGCACGTTCACGGCCGTGCCGATCGCCGCTGGACCACCGCGCTCGTCGACCGAGCCTGTGCCCGGGAACAGGCTTTGCCCGGTCTCATGGATCGAGACTGTCATGACCTGCGGGTCGTCCCAGAACAGCGCCTGGGTACCGTCGCCGTGGTGCACGTCAAGGTCCACGTACAGGACGCGATGCCCGGCGTCCCTTGCCCGCGCAACGCCGAGCGCCACGTCGTTGTAGATGCAGAACCCTGACGCCCGGGCCGCCATCGCGTGGTGCAGCCCGCCGCCGGGATTGAAAGCGTGCTGGACCTCTGAAGCCAGGATTCGGCCGACAGCATCGATGGAGCCACCCGCGATCGCCGCTGACGCCTCGTGCATACCCTCGAAGGGTGGACAGTCGCCCGGACCTATGCCCGCCGCGTCAGCGCGCTCGGGGTCCTCTGAGAACGCGCGCACGGTGTGGATGTAGTCAAGCGTGTGGAGACGGCCGAGCTCGTCGTCGGTGGCCAATCTTGGCTCGACGAAATTGCTGGCACCAACTGTCTGCATCAGGTCGATCGACGGTCCGAAACGCCGTGGCGTGAGCGGATGCTCCGGCCCGAAGTCGTAGTCCAGGTTCACACCGCCATATACGACAAGGGGATCCTGGCCTGATGCCGACGGCTGGCCCGGTCCAGTCACTCGCCGGCGGGCTCCCACCCGCCCTCGCTGACTGCGTCCGACCATGCGTCGGCTGGCTGTCTACCCGCGTCGAGAAGCGCGGCGTAGCGGCCAACGAGCTGCGCGAAGGCTCCGCCGTCATGTGTCGGAACCTCGAGCACGGTCGCGCTTTCGGGCAGCCCGTGATCGGGCGGCTGTCCCCTTGCCGCCAGCACGATCAGCGCAGCGCGGTGGTAGGCGGCGGCATCAGACACGATCCGCAGCACGTCCGCAGGCAGGGCCTCCGCCGCGACGAGTACCTGGCACTCAGCGAGGTAGGCGAGTCCGAGCTCGACATCGGCCGCTTCAAGCCGCGGCAGCCGTTCGCCTCGATCGTCGGTGTCGCGTGCCCCGTCCGTGTCGGCTGTCGCGCTGGCACGGGGCGTTGCTCCTGCCGGATCGCGGAGCAGCGCGGCGTGTCCGATTCCTGCTCGACCGAGCTCAACGACGACAGTGTCGCCGTCCGGGTCATCGCCGACGCTGCCGACGAGCTCGACCCGGCCTCCGGCGCTTGCCGCGGCAATGGCTATGAGCCCGGCCGTTCGGTCGAGACGGTCGTCGGCGGTCAGCCCCGGCCGGCCGAGAACGACGATCACTCTGGCGAGGCGTCGGCCGGAATGACGGTCACCTCACCGATCCCGGCGTCGCGCAGCGGCCCCTCGACTTCGCTGGCCGCGCCGACGATCACGACCGACATCTCCGTGGGTCGGATGTTGCGCCGCGCGGCGTCCATCACCGCGTCGGCATCGACCGCGGCAACCGAGGGCCGGTAGTTGTCGAGCTCATCGTCAGGCAGCTCGAAGATGACCAGCCCCGACAGGGCCGCCGCCACCTGCGCGGCGCTCTCGAACCGAAGCGGGAAGACGCCGACCAGGTAGTCGCGTGCGGTGTTCAGCTCGTCCGACTCGGGCGCCAGCTCGGTCATCTCGTGCACGATGCGCAGCGTCTCGACGAGCGCTGGGACGGTCACCGCGGTCTCGACCGCGCAGCGGACGGCGAACGGCCCCGCCCGGCGACGCATGTCGAAAGCCGAGTGGATGCCGTACGAGTAGCCCTTCTCCTCGCGGATCACGCGGTTGAGTCGCGAGTTGAACGTGCCGCCCAGGATGGCGTTGAGGACCGCGATCGAGTGAAAGTCAGGCGTCTTGCGCGCGACGCCGACATGGCCGATGCGGAGCTCCGACTGCGGCGCGGACGGCCGATCGACGAGCACGACCCGAGCGCCATCCGGGTGCGCCGCCACGGTCAAGCCGAGGTCGGTTTGGGCACCGGGGCTGGCATTGGCCAGCTGGCCAAGATGCTCCTCTGCCACCTCCAGCAGCGAAACCCCGGCCAGGTCGCCGGTCACGACGAGCGTAGCGGCCGATGGGTCAAGCAGCTGGCGGTGGCGCTCCACGATCGCGTCGCGGTCAAGCGGCCGGATCGTCGACTGGATGCCGGCCAGCGGCCGGCCGTATGGCGTGCCCGGTGCATAGATCGTCTGCGGAAAGACTCGCTCGGCACGGCGGCGCGGATCCGACCAGGCTTGCAGGAGGTCGTTCATGCGCTCGCCGCGCAGCCGCTCAACCTCCTCTTCCGGGAACGCGGGCTCGGAACACATCTCGGCCAGCAGTGCCAGCGCCGGGCCGAAGCGCGAGCGAGGCACCTCGATGGTCGCCGTGAATGATTCCCACGACGCGTCGGCGTGGATCTCGGCGCCGAGTCGCTCGGACGCCTCGATGAACTCCACGGCGTTGCGGCGGCGGGTGCCTTCGAGCATCGCCCGGCCGGTGAGCACGGTCACGCCAGCCTGCTCGGGCGGCTCGCTCCAACCGCCACCGGGGAAAATCAGGTGGGCGGCGAGCAGCGCCCGGCCCGGAACATGGGCATGGACGACGGTCAAACCGTTGCTGAGCTTCGCGCGCTCGAAGGAGGGAAACCTGTACTCGCGCGGCGGGCCGGGCGTTGGCCGGACGTCGAGGATCGACAGGTCGGGCCCGTGGGCCGGCGGCGCGCTGTTGGGGGCGGCGATCGGCGCGATGACGGCGGCCGAAGCGGGCTCCGGCGCCAGCCCGTCGACCGTCTCCATGTCGCCGTCGTCGACTGCGAGCAGCTCGTCCTGATCGGTGATGAAGCCTTTCTCGGCCGGATCCTCGATCGTCATGCGGCTGCTTCTTCGGCCTCGCGCGGGACGTAGGTGAGCACCACGCGGTTGTCAGGCCTGAAGACGTCGCGCGCGACGTCGCGGATCTCCTCCGCGCTCACTGACAGGTAGCGCGGGAGCTGGTCGTTGACCATCTCCGGCTCATCGAAGAGCGCGGCGAACATCGACAGGCGATCGGCGACTTCCTCGACCCGGCCCAGGGCGCCGAGCTCGCTGGCCTCGATGAGGGCTCGCGCGCGGGCCAGCTCGTCGTCCGTCACCAGCTCGGTCGTCAATCGGGCGAGCTGCTCCTCGAACGCGCGCTCGCATGTCTCGTCGTCACTGTCCGGACGAACAGTGACCCAGCCACCGAAGAACGACGCGCCGGCAACGAGCGGCAGCCCGAAGGCGGTGACGTCCTGGGCGATCTTCTGTTCGCGTACGAGGCTGCGGTACAGGCGGCTGCCGCGCCCGCCGGCGAGGATCTGGCTGCACACCTCCAGCGCGTCGAACGCGCTCGTCCCGTACGGCGGACAGCGGAAGCCGAAATGGACCCGAGTGAGCGGCACGTCGTCGGGCACGATCTCGCGCAGCTCGTGGCCGATGTACGGCTCGATCACCGGCATCGGCGGCTGGACGATCTCGGGGTTAGCCGCGATCGGGCCGAAGTAACGCGCTGCCGCCGCGTGCGCCTCCCCCTCGTCGACATCGCCGACGATCGATAGCACCGCGTTGTTGGGCGCGTACCAGGCCTTGAAGAAGGCGGCCACATCCTCGACGCTCGCCGCGTTCAGGTCCTCCATGGAGCCGATCGGCGTGTGGTGGTACGGGTGGTCTGGCGGGAAAACGGCCGCCATGAGCTTCTCGTAGAACGAACCGTACGGCCTGTTGTCGTATGACTGGCGCTTCTCGTTCTTGACCACCTCGCGCTGGTTGTCGAGGTTCTCCTGGTCGAGCGCATCGAGCAGGGTCGCCATACGGTCGGCTTCCAGCCACAGCGCGAGCTCGTACTGGTGGGACGGCAGCGTCTCGAAGTAGTTGGTTCGGTCGAAGTAGGTCGTGGCGTTGTTCACGCCGCCGGCACTCTGGACGATCGAAAAGTGCCCGGCCTTGCTGACGTGGCGCGATCCCTGGAACATGAAATGCTCGAACAGGTGGGCGAATCCAGTGCGCCCCTGCGTCTCGTGACGCGAGCCGACTACGTACCAGATGTTGATCGCGACCACCGGTGCCAGGCTGTCGGGCGCAACGATGACGCGCAATCCGTTGTCGAGAGTGCGCTGGCTGAAGCGCACGACGGGAAGATCGCTCGGTGGCTGGGACACGAAGCGATTGTGAC
>Ga0136618_10000842_pt1 | contig 11278 bp, 10 predicted proteins | sample AntDrymUQ3302106_2_FD_104805 | JGI IMG/M metagenome (GOLD analysis project Ga0136618, IMG submission 104805) | Polar desert sand microbial communities from Dry Valleys, Antarctica - metaG UQ330 (21.06) | ecosystem: Environmental > Terrestrial > Soil > Desert | place: Antarctica: Dry Valley...
CGATCCCCCACCCCGCCCGAACCGTCCCCCTGGAAACGGGGGACGGCCCCCCCGGCACGGCCCGCCGTTCAAATGCTCGCAACCATCAACCTGGACCAAACCCGCCGCCCACCTCACCGCCTCCGACCGCCGCTACGGCACAGTCACCGTGCAGGCCTGGCCCGGCCTGCACCCGAGACTCTCGCGGCGCGGGCACTGGACCCGCTACAACACACCCCCGATCGTGGCCGGCACCGTGATCCGAGTCGAGGTCGAACACCTCCCCAAACCAACCGCCCGCACGAAGAAAACGCTGTGGCTGTGGTGGAGCGGACCCGACCTGCCCGACCTCGACGTGTGCTGGCGCGCCTACCTGCGACGCTTCGACATCGAGCACACCTTCCGGTTCGCCAAGAACACCCTCGGCTGGACCACCCCATCGGTCTGCACACCCGAACAAGCCGACCGCTGGACCTGGCTCATCGCCGCCGTCCTCACCCAACTCCGCCTCGCCCGCCGTCTCGTCGAAGACCTCCGGCTCCCCTGGGAACGGCGCCGCGACCCGCACCTGCTCACCCCGGCACGAGTACGCAGAGGGTTTCGTCGACTTGGCGTCACAATCGGCACCCCGGCCAACCCGCCAAAACCCTCACGGGCCGGACCAGGACGACCCAAAGGCACCCGAAAACCACCCAGAACCCGCCACCCAGCCATCAAAAAAGCAGCCTGAACGGCGACCAAGGTTTAATCGCAAGCTAAGAGGCCGCGCCAATAGGTTGCCCTGCGGGTTGATTCGGTCGGTGGGTTGCGGTTGTTGGGCTCTTGAAGTCGACGAGGACGGCGGCGACGGGTTCGATGTCGGTGCAGCCGATCTGGGCGTCGAGCGTCCCATTTCGGGACCTGGTTGTCGTGAGTCCCGTTTCCGGGACTGTGGACAACCAGTTCTTGCGGTGACACGGATCCCACCCAGTTTCGGTCGGCGGCGCCGCGGGATACCGGGGAAACCCCGCCACCGACCTGCCCCGCTCGTCTTCTTCAAGAGCGATGCGGACGTGAGACGCTTCGACGTGGACGGCCCGCGCCGCCTATTGGCGCGCGCTCTTACTCCGGCTGCGATTCGGCGACGCTCCACATCTCCCTGCCGGCTACCTAGCGCTTTGGACTACCCAGTCGCTCGGCCTCGGCGATCACGTCGCGGAGCGGGCGGCCGAGGGCGGTGGCGGCGGCGACGGCGTCGTCGTGCTCGACCTTGACCCGGCCAGACGCGACCTTCACGGCGATGGGGTGGCCCTCGACGGTGACGATCGAATCGGTGCGGGTCTGCGGCCAGCGCTCCAGCTGGTGCGCCCTGATGCCGAGGCTGCCGGTTTCGGCAATGAGCACGCCTCCGATCCGATCGACCACGGCCGGATCGCACAGTGCCGACACCATGTGCGCGGGCCGGCCCTTCTTCATCACGATCGGCGTCACCCACGCATCAAACGCACCCGCGGCCATCAGGGTGGCGATGGTGTGGGCCAGCACCTCACCCGTGATGTCGTCGACGTTCACGTCGAGTTGAACCGCGGGGCGGCCGGGCGAGGCGATCAACGGGTCCGCAGCGGCGCTCTCGCCGATCACGACCTGCACCACGTTCGGTCGACCCGGCGGATCGGCCGTTCCGGCGCCATACCCGACCGCGCGAACGCTCATCGCCGGCATCGCGCCGAACGATTCGGCGAGCGCCGCGAGCACGGCCACGCCCGTCGGTGTGGCGAGTTCCATCCCGGTGTCGACGCCAATCGTCGGCATCAGCCGTGACGCGAGGAGGCGGACGACGGCCGGCGGAGGATTGGGCAGGTCGCCGTGGGCCGACGTGATAACGCCGCGGCCACATGCAACCGGCCCGGCGACGATGCGTTCGATGCCGAGTGAGTGGAGCGCGGCGGCCACGCCGACGACATCGATGATCGAGTCGAGCGCACCGACCTCGTGGAACTCCACGTCATCGGCGTTGATGCCGTGAACGGCAGCTTCAGCATCGGCGAGAACGTCGAAGACCGATTGGGCAGCCCGTCGTACCGGCTCGGCCAGATCAGAGGCGGCCAGCAGCTCGCGGATCACCCGTGCCGGTCGGTGAGCATGGTGCCGATGCTCGGGGTGGTCGTGCTCGTCGAGGACGACGTTGGCCCAGGTCGCGGCGATGCCACCGCGTTGCGCTCGCTCGAACGTCAGGGCGTAGCCATCGACGCCGAGCCCAGCGATGGCCGCCGCGACTTCGTCGCGATCGGCGCCGGCGTCGACCAGGGCACCCAGCAGCATGTCGCCGGCGACGCCGGCAGCGCACTGGATGTAGGCCACGCGTGTCACGAGTCCCTACGGCATTTCCGGGCGCACATCGTTGCGTCAGTGGATTGAGCGCAACGCCCAAGCAAGTCCCGATTGAACGGGCCGAATCGCGCGCTTTTCGTCGGGACTTCCCGAACGGGCCATGATCGACCGGCGCGCATGCCCGTCCGCTCCTGCTTCCAGAGCAATACGGACGCGAAGTCGCAGACCGCCAACCCGTCACGCCCATCGGCGCGCCGCGAGCTTCTCGGGCGGGCCACCGACGTCACGGCAGCATCCGGGCGACGGCGCACGCGGCGCCGAATCCGTTGTCGATGCCTACCACGGTGACGCCGCTGGCGCACGACGACAGCATGGCGAGGAGTGCGGTGACGCCCTCGAACGAGGTTCCGTAGCCAACGCTGGTGGGCACCGCGACGACGGGTGCGGCAGTGAGCCCGCCGACCACGCTGGCCAGCGCGCCCTCCATGCCCGCGATCACCACGACCGCGTCGGCTCCGGTGACCGAGTCGATGTTGGCCAGCAGGCGGTGGAGGCCGGCCACGCCGACATCGCTGATGCGGGTGGGTGAGAAGCCATACGCCCGCAACGTGAGTGCGCATTCGTCGGCCACGGCCGAGTCCGACGTTCCCGCAGTCACCAAGGCGACCGTGCCTGGCCGGTTGGCGGCCGGCGCCCGAAAGAGCAGGCATCCGGCCTCGGCATGACCGGTGCCCACCGCCGCCTCGATGGCCTTGATCTGATCGACCGACACGCGAGTCACCAACACCGGCCCGCTCCCGTGGTCGAGTAGCTCGGTCACGATGCGGGCGCATTGCTCTGGCGACTTGCCGGGGCCGAATACGGCTTCGGGCATTCCCTGGCGAAGGGCGCGGTGATGGTCGACGAGCGCCCCGCCGACATCGGCGAACGGGAGGCGGCGAAGGGCGGCCACGGCGTCGTCAGCCGACATTCGTCCGGCGGTTACGTCGGCGAGCAGCGCCCGCAGTGTCGATTCCTCCACGGGCGACATGCTGCCATGGGAATAGCCTCTTGCGTCATGGTGCAGTCAACGACACGCAGGACCTTCCAGCGCGTGGGGTTCTTCGGGCCGTTCGGCACGTTCACCGAGCAGGCGGTGCGCACGCAGGACGATCTCGCCGCCGCCGAGCTGGTCGACTACCCAACCGTTCCGGATGTGCTTGACGCGGTCGCTGCCGGCGAGGTCGACTGCGGCGTCGTGCCGATCGAAAACTCGATCGAGGGCGTGGTCAACTTCACGCAGGACGCCCTGTCGTTCGACTACGAGTTGCTGATCCAGCGCGAGATCGTGCTCGACATCGAGCACTGCCTCGTCGGTGCACCAGGCTTGACGCTCGACCAGGTGAAGGCCGTCGTGTCGATCCCGGTGGCCACGGCCCAGTGTCATCGCTTTCTGCGAGAGCGCCTTCGGTCGGCCGAAGTGCGGGGCGCCGCCTCGACGGCCCGGGCCGCCCTGCTCGTCGCCGAGGGCGACGGGGTCAACGGCCCCGAGCCGGGCCTGGCCGCGATCGCGCCGCGGGTCGCCGCCGAGCGCTACGGCCTCGACGTCATCGTCGCCGACATCGCCGACCACAGCGACAATCAGACGCGGTTCGTCGTCGTGGCGCGGGACGGCGTGCCCCGGCGCACGGGCCACGATCGCACCGGCATGGTGGTGTTCCAGCGGGCCGACGCGCCGGGCAGTTTGGTATCGATTCTCCAGGAGTTCGCGGCCAGGCGAATCAACCTGTCCAACCTGCTGAGCCGACCGACCAAGAATGGTGGCGGGCTGGGCGAGTACTGCTTCGTGATCTACGCCGACGCGCATATCGGCGACGAATTGCTCGCCGACGTGATGCGAGCGCTCCACCTCAAGCAGGGCAGAGTGAAGTTCCTCGGCTCGTACCCCATCGCCGGCGAGGCGCCCGACCAGGGCGACGACCACCACGACGCGCGCTGGGATGCCGCCACCGACTGGGTCGCCGGCCTCCAATCGATGATCGAGAGTTGAGGCTGACGCGGTTGCGCTCGCGTTGCGCTGAAGCGCCGCTCGATGTCTGACGCCACGGTTGGAAGATGCTCTGGAGGGCAGGCGGGGCCGCCCATGACGACGGACGCCAGGAAGTGCGAGCTGAACGAGCGGAAACCTGCTGTTTGTGGTCGCACTTCCGGTCGTCGGCTCGATTGGTGAGCTGAGCGCGCGGAAACCTGCCTCGACAACTCACCAGGACCTCGACCCGACGCAACGGGCGTTACCGCCCGCCTCAGGGAGCGTCTGTCCGCGTGGTGTCGCATCCCGTGACGCGCCTCAGCGCCACGCGCGAGCGAACGACCTTGGATACCCGCATCGGCCGTGGCCCGGAGCCGCCCTAGGTTTGTGCGCATGGCCGTCGAGCTCAACCACACCATCGTGCACGTGTCCGATCGCAAGGCCGCCGCGGAGTGGGTCACGGACTTGCTCGGGCTCGATCCGCCCCGGCCGTTCGGACCGTTCTACGGCGTCGATCTCGCCAACGGCGTGCAACTCGACTTCGCCGACGGCGACGACGACGCGATCCGGCCGACGCATTACGCGTTCCTCATCAGCGAAGGCGAGTTCGACGAGATCTACGGACGCATCGTCGAGCGGGGCATCGACCATTGGGCCGACCCAGGAGCGTCGCGCCGTGGTCAGATCAATCACAACGACGGTGGACGCGGCGTGTACTTCCTCGGCCCGGACGGACACTTCCTCGAGGTCATCACGCGCCCGTACGGCAGCGAGAGCTGACGGTCGCTCGGCGCGAGGGCCGTCAGATGTCGGAATCCGCGATCTGAACGGCCTGGCGAATTACTCAGCGATGGCGAGTTGCACGGCCCGCCCGAGCTGCCGGTCGAACTCGCGGTAACGCTCGCGGAGCTCGTCGACCGACCAATCGGACGGCGTGAGCGACCGGGGGAGCAGCGGCTCCTCGCGGAGGAACCGCACCACCGCCGCGGCGGTACGCATCGCGATGGGCAAGTCGTCGTGCGAGCGATCCATCTCACCGAGCAGGTATCGGGACCGTGCTCGGATCGCCGGGAGGCTCCACAGCCGATTGACAAGCTCCACTGGGTCGTCGCCGGTGAGCGGGCCGCGGACGATTGCGACGTTGCGGTCGACGTGAGACCCGGCGAGATTGGCCGGGCGCAGCCACGTGTCGGGCCGCAACTCGCCCATCCGGGCGTTGATCATGTGCGCCCGAAACTCCCGGCGCTCGGCAATCGTCCGGCTCGGTGTGGTGATGGCGACGATCCACCACGATCCGTCCCAGTTGTCTTCCGGCGGACGGCGCCCGATGTCCTGCGCCTCCTTGCGTTCGAGCAGTCGGCCGAGCAGCTCGAACGACCCGCCCTCGGCGGCCAGCTCGCCGCGGGCGACCATCCGCGACAGGGCCGTGCGCATCGTTCCGGGAGCGATGCCGAACGGCTTGGCCAGACGAACGAGTGATGGGCCGGGCAGCCGGGGTGTCGGCAAACCCAGGAGCACCGAGAGCACGAGTGATCGGGCGTTGAACGGCCGGACGCCCAGTTTCCCGTGTTCCCGTTCCGTCACTGGCTCGATCCTAGGTCGTGTTACAGACGTTGATCGTCGTGATCAGCTTCTGTATGATGTGCGTGTGGTCATGACGTTGCCCGACATTCCGGTGCCAACGATGGTGCCCGTCGACGCGTCGCTCCCTGACGTGCTCCCGACTGCTCGCCTCAATGCCCGAGGATTGATGGTTCGGCCGTGGCGTGACGACCTGCGGTGCATCCCGACAGTACGCAACGCTTTGACCGTCGTGGGAGCGGTGGCCCAGACGTTCGGCGTCATCGTCGCCGCCGGCGTCGTCAACACGTGGTGGGCCTGGCTGGCCGCGTTCGTCTGGATGGGTCGCGGCCATGCCGTGCTCAACATCCTCGCCCACGAGGCGGCGCACCGCTTGCTGTTCGCGAACCGCCTCGCTAACGACAGTGTCGGGCGTTGGGTGCTCGGCCACCCGACGCTGCAGCCATTCGGGATCTACCGCCGATCGCATTTCGCCCACCACCGCGACGAGATGGGTCCGGACGAGCCCGACACCGACCTCTACCGCGGTTACCCCATCCGCCGCGACTCCTGGCGGCGCAAGCTCCGTCGCGACGCCACTGGTGAGAGCGCATACAAGAACATCAAGGGTTTGGTCGGCGCGGCTCGCAAGCGAGTTCCGGACGCAGTCCAGATCCTTGCTGTTCAGATCATCCTGCTCGGAACGTCGATTGCCTTGCAGCGTCCCATGGCGTACGTGGTGTGGATCGGCTCGTGGTGCACGTTGTGGAAGGTGTCGAACCGCCTCCGCGCCATCGCCGAGCACGGTGGCATGGAGCGCTCCCGCGATCGCCGGCGCACCACCCATGTGATCCGCCAGAGCCGCGTCGCCCGGCTCTGCATCGTTCCCTACAACACCGGCTGGCACCTCGCCCACCACGTCGACATGGGCGTTCCGTGGCGCAACCTTCCCCGATTCCACCACGAGCTGGTCGAGTCGGGTTGGGTGACGCCCGATGTCGAATACGACTCGTACCGGGCGTTCTGGCGCGCCTGCTCCTCAGGCTGACCGGCGGTCGGCGCTGATGGTCAGATCGTCACCAACCCGAACGTGGCGAGCGCGATGTCGCGTGCTTCCTGCTCCAGCGGACCGGTGATCTGCAGCTGCATGATGACCGTGCGTGATTGGTCGGCCGGGCTGGCGATCACGAGGTGGAACTCGGCCGTCCGGCTGGCACCGCAGCTCGTCCAGTGGCCGATGTGACCGGTCAGGACCCCGTTGGTAAACGGCTCGATCACTTCGTTGTCACAGCCGCCGGTGATGCCGAGCCGGTCGACCTCGCTGGCTGAATCGGCGACGTAGGGATCGACCACGAGGAGCACGCCGGGTGCGTCGAATGTGTCACGGAAGGTTTGGATGTTGGTCGCGACTTCGATGTACGGCCGGGGAGTCCCGTCGTCGTACACGTCGGGAACGGTGTCGACCTCCGTCCAGGTGGCAGGGACCGCCACCGTGAGCACGCCGGTGTCGTCGACGAGCTGGGCGTAACCGGGCGGGATGCTGACCGGAACGGTGGTCTGTCCCGGCACCGTTGGGAGCACTGGCGTGGTCGGCGGGTTCGAGGGCACGGTGGGCACCACGGGAAGCGTGGGCACCGTCGGCGTGTTCGGGGGCACCGTTGGAAGCACCGGCACGGTTGGAAGCACCGGCACGGTTGGAAGCACCGGCACGGTTGGAACCACCGGCACCGTGGCCGGGACGAGTGGAACCGTTGCCGGGATCGTCGGAGGCAGTGTCGGCACGGTCACAGGTGGGGTCGGAACGACCGGCACGGTGACTGGCGCGGTTGCGATCGTCGGTGGCACGGTCGGGGTCACACTCGTCCCCGCGGCGGCACCGAGGCTCATGACGGCTTCGGGAAGCATGGTCACCAGCAACTGCTGGGCGACCGGTTCGGAGATGTCGCTCGACGGACCGACCAGCGCCATCACGATGGCCAGACCGTCGCGGTGCCAGATCTCGAGACAGAGCGCCATGTCGGAGCTCACGCAGCCGCTCGCAATCTCGCCACCGAGGTCGCCAGGCGCCGGGGCGGTCGTGAGCGTGATGTCGGAGTAGCGGGCGATGACGTCGGCAAATGTTCCGGTGCCGCCATCGAGGGTGAACGCTTCAAACAAGAGGTAGTGCGGCGTCGCCGGTTCGGGGTTGTCGAGGGAGGCGTCAAGGTCCGGTCCGCACGACACGCCGGGCGTGCCACCGCCCAACTCGTCGTCGTAGTAGATGTCGACGAGGTAGCCGGTCGATGACGGTGCCAGCCCGGCATTGCCCATGTAGAACCCAACCTGGTCCTGGCGCAGGATCGGGCAGGTGAGCGGGCTGGCCGGGCTGTCGTCGTCGCCGAGGTTTCCGACCATCCACACGGTCAGGCCGAGCTTTGCCGACGTCACGTCGGTATCGGTGATCGCCGGCGCGGGTGGCCGCGCGGGCGTGATCGGGCCGGCGCTGACGGAGCCGGTGGCGAGCCCGGCGAACGACGCCGCTGCGCTGAGAACGATGCCAGCGCCGGAGACGACGCGACGCCTCCGGCTCGTGGCTGATGCCGTGGTGGTCATGGTGGGTACGACGTGCGCCCTTTCGAGTTGGTTCCCGGGACGTCGGCCTGAACGGCTGTAACACCCCGTCCCTACAGTGTGACGGACCGACTCCTCCAACAACCCAATCGCCTCACCGAGAGGCGTGATCTCAAGGAGATCGGTCATGGCTGTCCCAGCCCTCGATGCTGCCAACCTCACGTTCGTCCTCGGCGAACTGTCTGGACCACCGCGGCGCCGTCAACTTCCGTCTGGCGACGAACTCGTCGAGTTCGACGTCACCACGCGCGGCGCGTCTGGCACCGGCTCGGTGCCGGTCGCCTGGTTCGGGGCCGGTTCCGCGGCCGAAGACCTCGTCGCGGGCAGCCCCGTGGCGGTCGCCGGTCATGTCCGCCGCCGGTTCTTCCGCGCCGGAGGCGCCACGCAGAGTCGCACCGAGGTCGTGGCGGCACGTGTCGTGGTGAGCGGACGGGCCTCCGCGATCGGGCGGCTGAAGACCCAGGTGGCGGCCATGCTGACCGGCGCCGCTCCGGCCTGAACACGCCACGCCGGACCGACCGGCTCGGCGTCGCCTATTCGGAGGAGCCGGACACCGCGGAACTCACCGCCGCAGCCACGGTCGAGGCCAGGTCGGGGTGGAACACACTGGGCACGATGTAGTTGGCGTGCCGCTCGTCGTCAGTCACCACGTCGGCCAAGGCGCGCGCCGCCGCGAGCAGCGCCGATTGCGGAACCGACCGACTCTGGGCGTCGAGCAAGCCGCGGAACACACCCGGAAAGGCCAGCACGTTGTTGATCTGATTCGGGAAGTCGCTGCGGCCGGTGGCCACCACCTTGACGTGGCGGCGGGCAAGCATCGGGTCGATCTCTGGGTCGGGGTTGGCCAGCGCAAACACGATCGCGTCCGGCGCCATCGATGCCACGTCGTCCTCGCTCAGCACGTCAGGTGCCGACACGCCGATGAACACATCGGCGCCTGCGATCGCCTCGCTCAGCCGCCCCGACAGGCCGCGCTTGTTCGTCTTGGCCGCGACCGCGAGCAACGACGGGTCAAGACCGGGCCGGTCGCGGTGCACCACACCGATCACGTCGCCCACCACCACATCGGTTGCTCCGGCGGCGAGCAGCAGGTTGAGGATCGCCGTTCCGGCTGCGCCGGCGCCTGACATCGCAATGCGCACGCCGGCGAGCGGCTTGCCGACGACACGCAACGCGTTCGTGAGCGCAGCGAGCACCACGATTGCGGTGCCGTGCTGGTCATCGTGGAACACGGGGATGTCGAGGCGCTCGCGGAGGCGGGCTTCAACCTCAAAGCACTTGGGCGCCGCGATGTCCTCCAGATTGATGCCACCGAACACGGGGGCGATGATCTCGACGGTTCGGATGATCTCCTCGGTGTCTTGCGTCGCCAGGCAGATCGGCCAGGCGTCGATGCCGGCGAATCGCTTGAACAGGGCGGCCTTGCCCTCCATCACCGGCAGGGCGGCTTCCGGGCCGAGGTTCCCGAGTCCGAGTACGGCGGAGCCGTCGGTGACCACCGCGACCGTGTTTCGCTTGATCGTCAAGCGGCGAACGTCGGCCGGGCGGTCGACGATGGCTCGACACACCCGGGCGACGCCCGGGGTGTAGGCCATCGACAGGTCGTCGCGGGTGCGGAGTGGCACCTTCGACTGCACCTCGATCTTGCCGCCGAGATGGAGCAGGAACGTACGGTCGGACACCTTGCCGACCACGACACCGTCGACTCTGGCGAGGGCGTCGGTGATCTGAACGGCATGGTCGGCGTCGGGTGCGGCGCAGGTGAGGTCGACCTGCAACACGTCACCGCGGGCTGCGGTGACATCGAACGCGGTCACCATGCCGCCAGCCGATTCCACCGCGGCCGTGAGTTGGCTCGCCGGCAGACCGTCAGCCGGCACGTCGAGACGCACCGTGATGGAGTACGACGCGCTCGGAATCAGCCCCACGGACCGAACACTACGCGCCGGCCCGCAACGTACCGCGGGTAGCGCAGCGAGCGCAGGAATGGCGCGAGATCATCGGTGCGTTCGGCGCGGGGTCACGTCGTGGTCTCAGCGTCGGGGACCCCGCACCGATGCGAGCAGCTGGACGACTGTTCGGACGACCCGCTCGACCGACACGTCGAGGGGCGTGGCGCCGAAGGTCCATTGGTTGCGGAGCAGGTTCACCAGCGCGCCGATGACGACGACGGCGAGGGCGTCGGCATCCCAGCCGTCGCCGGTCGCCGTCGTGCGGCGCGCGAGCGCAGCGGCCTCGCGGTAGCCGGGCTCGACGAGGTCCCGGTAGAAGCGGTCACGGAGCTCGGGAAACGAAGGGCCCTCCTTCTCGAGCACTGCGGTGATCTCCCTCTCGTCGCCGAGTTCCACGAGAAGCGATCGCAGGAGCAGGGTGAGGTCGGCATCGGTGTGGCCGAGCGGGAGCAGGTCGGTGGCCTTGCGAAGTGTGCGGACCCGATCCACGTGGCGTTGCACTGCGGCCTCCAGGATCGACTCCTTATCGGGGAAGTGCTTGTAGAGCGAGCCACCTCGCGGGGTGAAACCTGCGGCTCCCTCGATCTCCCCGACCGTCGTCCGCTGGAACCCTTGCTCGGCGAACAGGCGCATGGCAGCCCCCACGAGCCGCTCGCGACTCGACAAGGTCATCGACTGCTGACTAGAGTCATCCATTGCTGACAACGGTACCGAGGAGGGACCGCCGATGATGACTCGGATCGCACGCCGGATGGCCGAAGGCGCCTACGCAAAGCTCAACGGCCAGGATCTCGACGGGCTCATGGCGACGTTCACCCCCGACGCGCTGTTCTCCTTCCCTGGCGATCACGAGCTGTCA
>Ga0136618_10000844_pt1 | contig 11267 bp, 8 predicted proteins | sample AntDrymUQ3302106_2_FD_104805 | JGI IMG/M metagenome (GOLD analysis project Ga0136618, IMG submission 104805) | Polar desert sand microbial communities from Dry Valleys, Antarctica - metaG UQ330 (21.06) | ecosystem: Environmental > Terrestrial > Soil > Desert | place: Antarctica: Dry Valley...
CGCAGTTTCCACCGCGCCTATCGGCGCGGAAATCTGGTTTGGCATTTTACCTGCGGTTTTACCGCAGGCTAATTTCCGATGCGCTTCCAGCGCAGAAAAGCAAATGTCAACAGAACCTAGGAATTTGAATCGAAAAATAATTCGTAATTCGTAATTTGAAATTCGTAATTGATTAGAGATGCGAGTTAGACTGCGCGTGATTGCGGGACCGCAAACGGGACGCGATTTTACGTTTGACCAACACGAAACCTTTATGATCGGGCGCAGCCCTGACGCGCAGTTTTGCCTGTCGCAAGACCGCTATTTTTCTCGTCATCACTGCATTTTGGAAATTGCGCCGCCGCAGTGTTTTCTGCGCGATTTGCATTCGACCAACGGAACTTTTGTCAACGGAATAAAAATGGCAACCGCTCATTTGAAAAGCGGCGACCGCATCCAGGGTGGCGAGACCGTTTTGGAAGTTCAGGTTTCGGGCGAAGCGGTTTCAGCCTCGGATTCGCGGCTTCAAAAAACCAAATTTTCAACTCCGACGCTCGTTACGATTCAATGTTTAAATTGCGGAATGTCGTCGAAGATTGAAGCGTCACGTCCCGACGCGAAACTTTCCTATGTTTGCGACGATTGTCACGAAAAACTGAGAAGAAATCCGCAGGAGATTCCCGGCTATCAAATGATTCGCGTGTTGGGAAAAGGCGGAATGGGAAGCGTGATGCTCGCCCGCCGCATTTCGGACGGACGCGCGGTGGCAATAAAAACTCTGTTGCCCGAAGTCGCCGTCAGCGAAAAATCCCTCAAACGATTCGTGCGCGAAATTGAAGTTGCGTCAAGTCTCACGCATCCGCACATCGTCGGCTATATCGAACACGGAACCCATAACGGCATCGTTCATCTGGTATCAGAGTTTGTCGGCGGAATGGACGCTTCAAGATTATCAAAACAAAACGGCGGAAAACTCGGTTATCGTGAAGTCGTAATTATTATCGAGCAAATTCTTTCCGCGCTGGATTATGCACATTCTTTAGGATTTGTTCACCGCGATATTAAGGAACAAAACATTCTGGTTGAAGGCAGTTTTCCCTATTATGATTCAAAACTGACAGATTTCGGTTTGGCAAAAAGTTTTAGAGAAGCGGGAATGAGCGGCGTAACGATGATTGGCGACGTAGCCGGAACAATTGCTTATATGCCGCCCGAACAAATCAGGGATTATAAAGATGTTCGCCCGCCATCGGATATTTACGCGGCTGGAATGACCGCCTACAGCCTGCTGACCGGAGCGCACGCATTTGACATAAATTCGGAAGCCGGAATATCCGAGATGTTGAAAGCGATTTTTGAAAAGCCGTTTATGCCGATTTCACAAAGAATGCCCGATATTCCTTTTGGAATTGCCGCCGTGATTGAAAAGTCAATCACCAAAGAAGTCAGCCTTAGATGGTCAACCGCCGGAGAAATGCGCATCGCGCTGCTCAAAGCAATCAACTGAAATCATTTTTTTAATTTTTCAAAACGCCAATGGAATAAAGTCCAAACTGCTTTAACTCCATCCTTCGCTCTGATTTTCTTTCCTTCCAAAACGGTGCGCGGGTTATAAGAAATTGGAATTTCAATTATCTTGTAACCGAGTCGGCAAATCTGTGCTGTTATTTCCGGGTCAATTTCAAACTTATTCGCCCGCAAATTTAATTTCTTCGCTACTTCGGAAGTAAAAACTTTGTACGCCGTTCCCATATCCGTTAGTTTTGAGCCGTATAACACATTTGTCAGTTCGGTTAAAAAAAAATTCGCAAAACGTCTCAGCGGAGAAATTTTCGGGCGGCGTTCCAAAAAACGCGAACCGTAAACAACCGAAGTTTTTCGCTCGAAAATCGGCTGCAAAAGCTGTGCATATTCGTTCGGGTCAAGTTCTAAATCGGCATCTTGAATCAAAATAATGTCACCCTGGACAAAACTCAAACCGATTCTGACCGCCGCTCCTTTACCGACGTTGACCGGATTAGAATAAAGCCTGGTGATTTTGGTCTCCTGCAGTCGTAAAACCTCAGCTGTTCCGTCGTTCGAGCCGTCATCAACGACGATTATCTCTTTTTCACAAGGCAGATTAATCCCCAAAACCTTATTGATAACTTCTTCGACCGTAGATTTTTCGTTATAAACCGGAATGATTATGGAAAGCAACATTTAATAAAGTTTAATCGTTTTCAGAAATTTTGGGAAAATCATTTTCACTGATGCTCGCAAGAAGACCAATCAAAACCCAAACGTGCCGCGCATCTTCATATGAGCCGGTCAAGCCTTGATACAAAAATGAGCTGATGAAAGCAATTCCCAGAGCGGTTTGCAATACCAATTTAGAATTGGCAAAACTAAAAACATTTGCGCGGCGAATTAAAAAAACACATAACCAGCAAAGGGCTAAAAACCCAATGACTCCCGTTTGTCCCGCGACGTTGAGCCACATCTGATGCGCGTCCCCCAAAGTTTGCAATCCGCCGGACGGGCTTAAGTATTTGACGTTTGCGACATCCAAGCCGACACCTTTTCCGACAATCGGATTTTCTTTCCAGGTTTGCAGCGAAGATTGCCAGACAAGCACTCGCCCGGACGGATCGACTCTTTTTTCGATGAACGGTATTTTTAGATAAAAAGGTGACGTTTCCGTCGGAATCGGATTTGTTAGAGTTAATAAAAAAAAGAGTATGGCAAATAGAATTCCGCCGGTTAAACTCAAACGGGCAAAGTTAAGTTTGTTACTTTCTTTGAAACTCAACCAAAACCATAAACCGATGCTCAAAAAAACTCCGCCTAAACTCGGCGATAAAGTAAAAACGCAGGCAATTGACAATAAAACGAGCAAAATCAAACTCAGAATCGAATTTATCCATTTTAATTTTATCGAAGCCAAAAGTATCGGAAAACTTATACTCAAATAGTGGCAAAACAAATTCGGATTTAGGAAAGTGCTTTTGATTCGCGGATAATTGCCGGGCGGAAGCGTTCCGTAGTGCGATAACGTAAAAAAAAGCAGGTAATTACTACGGTCAACGTAAAACAAAATTAGCGTCAACAAACTCGCTAAACCGGCAATTGCGGTAGCAGTCAACCAGACTTGAAAAACTTTCTTGAATTTTTCGACCGTGTCTATAAGATTGAAACTCAAAACAGCCAAACCGATTAAATAAATCTCGCCTAAAAGTTTTACCTGGCTGAGTTTTGGATCAATCGAAAAAACGGTCGAACAGACGAAGGCGAAAAGATATATTGCCAGAGGTAAATAAAACCAACTTCGGCGAAATACCGTTTGTTTGAAAAGCAGCGCGGCAAGCCACAATCCGAAAACAATTAGAAAAATAAAATCCGTAAAGACGATTCGCTGCCCGAACAAAAAAAGAAACGGCTGCATAAAGCCGAGCGCGAAGACGAGAACCAGAAAAGCGATTTGCGCGAAACGGAGAATCATTGGTTGGTTTTGATGATTTCTAAAAATAAATCAACGTTTCTTTTTGAAATAAAACAAACCCATCAAAAAGCCGAAAACCGTTCCGACTGCCAAATTAACAACCGGCTTTTTACCGATTTTTTCAACTTCCGCCGCATCATATTCTGTAACCTGCGGTTCGACCCGATTGGTTTTGGTTGGAAGGTTTTTAGATTCGGCAGGTTTATCTTCGGTTTTATCATCGGTTTTTTCGTCGATTAAAACGGTTGAGTCCGCCTTTACAAGCGTTTCCAATTTCTCCTTTATTAAGGATTCCGAATTTGGATTCCCGACAATTTCTTTGGCGGCGGTTTTCATTTCACCGGCGGCGGCGGTTGCCGGGTCGGTAAATTCCTGCAGCACAGCATTTATCGAGCCGCCGATTAAAATGACGAGAGCCGTCAAATAAAGCCAGAGCATCAAAATAATAACCGCGCCGAGCGAGCCGTAGGTTTTGTCATAAGTGTTGAAATAGTCGAGGTAAAGACGAAAAGCGTATGACAGGGCGAGCCAGAGAACAATGCCGACGATTGCGCCGGGCGTAATCCAAACCCAGGCGTTTTTTTTATGTTTGGGAAGGTAATTGTAAAGCAGAGCGAACGTTGAAATTAAAACGACTAAAACCGTTGCCCATTGCAAAACTCCCAAAAAAACCGGCGACCGAATCGGCAGGTTTATCCAATCGAGAATCAGGGTCAGGAATTTCTCGCCGTAGAAAATGATGCCGAGCGCGACGGTAATCAATGCCGCTAAAATGAAAGTCATCAATAACGTCAGAAGTTTTGTCTTCCAAAAGGCGCGTGTTTCCGTTAAATTATAAACTCCGTTGAGCGCGATTCGGATGCTGTCGATGCCTACCGAAGCCGAATACAAAGCGACCGCAATACCGAAAGTCAACTTTCCGCCCGAACTGTTTGCCGTTACCTCATCAATTGTTTTCTGCACCAAATCCGATGCCGAACCGGGCATCACCTGGCGCAGGTAAAAAAACATTTCGGCTCTCAAATCGGCGGCGGATTCCAGCACAAAACCGAATAAAGTTACAAGAAAAAGAAGCAGCGGAAACAGCGCGAACGCAAAATAAAATGCGACCTGCGCGGCACTGCTCAACAAATCTTCTTCAACCCACGACTTGTCATAAAGCCGTTTGAAAAAATCCTTGACGCTGAGCTGGCGCAAATCGTTCACCTTAAAACTCAATATAGTCATTTGATAAATTTCCTTGCTTTCCCGAATTTAATGATTTAACACCACGTCTAACTTCTCTAATTCAAACTGCTTTTTTCAACTTGAGATGAAATTCCATACTCTCTTTTTTGGCTGCCAGTTTTTTTAATTCGTAAATCTTCATTAAGGCTTCGACGGGCGAAAGATTATCCGTATCTATTTCCGCTAATCTTTTCTCAATCTCGGATAAATTTGTGCTTTCATTTTGCAGATTTTGAGAAACTGAATTTTTAACTTCGTACTCCTTCAAAAGCTCATCTGCCCGATGCACGACCGGCTTTGGCAAACCGGCGAGTTTTGCGGCATAAACTCCGTAACTTTTTAGCGACGTGCCTTTTGAGATTTTATATTTGAAAATTAGTTTATCTTTTTTCTCTTTGATTAAAAAGAAAAGGTTTTCAAGTTTTGGCAAAACCTCTTCGAGTTCGGCTAGTTCGTGATAATGCGTGGCGAAAAGCGTGCGCGTTTTTAATTTTGGATGATTGTGAATATATTCGAGAACCGCGCGGGCGACCGCCAAACCGTCGTAAGTCGATGTTCCGCGACCGAGTTCGTCCAATAAAATCAAACTCTGCGGTGAAGCGTGATGCAGAATTTCGGCGGTTTCAATCATCTCGGTCATAAAGGTCGATTCGCCGCTGCCGATTTTGTCGTACAGTCCGATGCGCGTAAAAATCCGGTCGCAGATTCCGACAACCGCTTCATCAGCCGGAACGAAACTGCCGATTTGAGCGAGCAGAACAATGACGGCGACTTGCCGCAGATATGTGGATTTGCCCGAAGCATTCGGTCCGGTTATCAAAGCGATCTGCGGCGCGCCGTTGCCGCCGAGAGCGGAATCGTTCGGGATAAAATCAACGGCTTCGGCTTTGAGAATTTTTTCAACGACGGCGTGCCGACCGTTTTTTACGCGCAAAAGGGAAGTTTCGTTGACCGTCGGGCGCGAATAATTAAACTCGTCGGCGACATCGGACAACGAACAAATCGCGTCAAGATAAGCGACGGTGTTTGCCGCCAGAAGAATTTCGGGGCGATGTTTTCCGACTTCGGTGCAAATCTGCCGGAAAAGATTGTTTTCGAGTTCGGCAATCCGTTCCTGCGCGTGTAAAACCAGCGATTCGTGTTCTTTGAGTTCTAGCGTAACGTATCTTTCGGCGGGCAAAAGCGTTTGTTTGCGCGTGTAGTCAGACGGAACAAGATGCAGATTCGGTTTGGTAACTTCGATATAATAACCAAAAACTTTATTGAATCCGACGCGCAGACTTCTGATTCCGGTTCTCGCCCGCTCGCGTTTTTCGAGTTCGGCAAAAAATCCTTTGCCGTCTTTTAAGATTTGGCGAAGTTTGTCGAGTTCTTCGGAAAAACCTTCCCGAATAATTCCGACTTGGTCGGCATAGCGGACAGGAAGTTCTTCGGCGATCCCTGAGTCGATAAGTTTTGCCGTTTCCGCGCATTCAGGCAAATGCGCGAGCAGTTGACCGAAGCGAATCGTATCCAACCGCAAAGTTTTCTTGATTTCGGGAATCAGTTCGAGACTTTTCCCAAAGACACGAAGTTCATACGCCGACAGAAAATTTGCTTTAGCACGGCTCGAGAGACGCTCCAAATCTTGTATTTCAGACAAAACATCACGCAGATTGTTTCGGTTTTCGACATTTTCCTTAAACCAGGCGAGATGTTCCTGACGACGATAAATTTCAGCGCAGTCGAGCAGCGGCTGACGGAGCCAACGACGAAGAAGTCTTCCGCCCATTGCCGTCGCGGTGCGGTCAATAATTGATAAAAGACTTTCGCCCGAACTGCTTTCAAAAATTTCCAGACTTCGAAAAGTTCTCTCATCGAGCAGCATGAACGAGCGCGAATCGTAACTCTTTAACCTCGTTAGTTGCTCCGCCGAGCCGTTGTTATTCGCTCGCAGATAAGCGAGGAGCGCGCCCGCCGCCGAAATTGCGAGCGGCGATTCATCGAGTCCGAATGGTTTTAAGGTGTTCGTATCAAAATGTTCAAAGAGCGTCTTTCTGGCATTTTTAAACGCGAAAAACTCCGCGCTGCATTTTGTGACAAACTGCGGCAAATCGCGGTTGCTGAATTCATCCTGCGTTTCGCCAATCAAAATTTCAGCCGGCGCGAGTCTTTGCAATTCGGCAATCGCGTTTTTATTATCAATTTCGGTAACGGCAAAATCGCCCGTCGTTATATCGGCATAGGCGATTCCGGCGCGGTTTCCGTCGCTGACAAATGAAACGAGATAATTATTCGTTTTGCTGTTGAGCAAAAGCGGTTCGATAACCGTTCCGGCGGTTACGACGCGGACGACTTCGCGCTGAATCAATTTTTTCCCGTCTCTGCCTTTGAGCGCAACCGAACTGGTCTGTTCACAAATCGCTACGCGATGACCGCGTGAAATCAAAGTAGCCAGATGTTTTTCGATAACAAAATGCGGAACACCGGCGAGCGGAACGCGCGTGTCTTTGCCCATCGCACGCGAAGTCAGGACAATATCGAGTTCACGCGCCAAAATTTTCGCGTCTTCGTCAAAGGCTTCGTAGAAATCGCCCAATCGAAAAAGCAAAATCGAATCTTGATGCTTGGCTTTTATTTCGAGATATTGCCGCCGAATCGGAGTTTCATTTTCCATAAAAATTAACCACAGAGAACACAGAGGATTTAGAGAAAGAGAAAAAACATTTCTCCATACGCTCTGTGTTCTCTGTGGCAAACTGATTTATTTTAGCAGAAACTCGCGGATTATTTCAGCAATGTTTTGAAGGTTTCGGTGAACCGTCTCGATTTGCACGAATGTCAAAATGCGAACTTCCGATGCGAGGTCTTGAAACTCGCGGCTCAAGGATTTTCCGGCGCGGTTTAAGTCTCTTTCCGAAGAAATAATGAGATAAGGTTTGGAGCGTTGAGCTTCGTAAGCGCGTTTGAGTTTTGCAAATGCCGAGTCAATATTGCCTTTGCTTTGAACTTCAAAAACGTGCGAGAGACGTTGTGTTTTTTCGTTTTCACGCCAGACGACATCGTAAAATTCAAACTCGGTTTCCGCGTAATATCCTAAAGCAAATCCGATTTCAGTCAGCATTTTCTGAATGTCTGAGTGGGAGATTTGTTTCTCTTCTAATTTCGTCGGAGTAAATTCCAAAGTTTCGGCTTTGACCGCTTCGATTCCTTTATTTGTAATCGTCCAGAGACCTTGCCGGCGAGAAATGCACCCGTTTTCATCGAGAATTTTGCCCGCCTTTTGCACGGCACTTCGCCATTTCGGGTTCGACTCGTTTTTTATCTCAAAAATTTCCCGTTCAGAAAGCTGTGGGAAATATGCAATCAGCCGTTGATACAAAAAACGCAGGTAATCCGAGCCGCCGACGACGACCAGTTCCTGCAAAATCGGCAATTCAATTGAGGATGTAATCGGTAAAGACATTTCGATTTTGGATTTTAGATTTTGGATTTTGGATTTGAAAACAGTTAGATAATTTTTTTATAGTTGTCTGTTTTCTTTGTTAGAATCTGCGTTTTTAAATCGTCTAAAGTTTCGGTTAATTCTTTTTCAAAAAAGGCTGTCATTTCTTTTGCAGCAAAATTTTGCTCACATTCAAAAAATTCGGGCTTGCCTATTTTTACAAAAATATCAGGCTTGAATTCGCCTGCAAATTCAAAGCGCAGAGCAACCGGAACGGCGCAGCAATTTCCGGCTTTTCCGATAATTTTAGCCAGACCGTTATAGAATTGAAGCGGGCGAGCGTCGTTTGGTAAAATCTCGCCTTGCGGGAAAATCCAAACGGTTCGATTCGTCTTTTTTTGCAAGATTTCGGCAGCATAGTTGATGCTTTTTATTGCTTCGCGCGGCTTTTCCCGCACCACCGAGAACGCGCCGAGTTTGCGAAAAAGCGATAATTTTAGCAGCTGCTTTTCTTCCATCAACCAAAAGGAATCAAGTTTTGCCTCGCGGGAAATCTGAAAAGCGACGAGTCCGTCCCACCAGCTCGAATGATTTGCATAAATTAAGAGCGGGAAATTTTTGTCTCTGGCAGTTAGAAAATCAAGTCCCGAAATCTGAAGCGAATTAAAACGGCGTTTGATTAAATTGCTGTTGTAGACGGCGAAAACCTGCTCGAACCAAACGCTTTTTTTAGCTTCCAACATATTTTCGGGTTACGCGCCGGTTGATTCCGCAAGTTATCTCGTAAGAAATCGTGCCGGTTTTTTCGGCTAATTCTTCGGCAGCAATTTTTAATTCGTTTTGTTCGCCGATTAAAATAACCGGGTCATTTATTTTAACACCGGAAATTTCGGTTACGTCCAGAATTGTCCAATCCATTGAAATTCTTCCGACAACCGGCGCGTAAAAACCGCCGATAATAACGCGCCCGCAATTTGAGAGAGAACGACGATAGCCGTCCTCGTAGCCGATTGGAATGGTTGCGATAATCGAGTCTCGTTCGGTCAAAAAAGTTCTGCTGTAACCGATTGTCTCGCCTTTCGGAACATTTTTTAGGTGGGCAATCCGCGTGTGCAGCGACATCACGGGTTTTAAATCGGGCTTGAGGATTTCCTTCGGCAAAACGTCGCCGCCCAAACCGTATAAAACACCGCCGAACCTAACCATATTCCCACGCGAATTTTCGTGGGCGATTGCGCCGGGCGAGTTTGCTAAATCTTTGTATTTCGGACGAAAACCGTTTTCTTCAAAAATTTTTACCGCATCGTCAAATCGCCTTATCTGAATGTTGGTGAAATCGTTTTCCGATAAATTGTCAGCCGCCGCCAGATGGGTCATCAAGCCTTCAACCGATAAATTTTTCAACGCTTTCAATCGCTCGACAAATTCTTTAACTTCGTCAAAGCGCAAGCCGATTCTGCCCATTCCCGTATCAATTTTGATATGGATTTTTGCCCTCGATTTTTTTTCAGCGGCAGCACGATCAAAGCTCTCCGCCGTTTCCTTTCGGTATATGACGGGCGTGATATTATTTTCGAGGAGAAGCGATTCCTGACCGTTCCAAAAACTTCCGAGACATAAAATCGGTGTTTGAATGCCGCTTTCTCTCAACTCCAAACCTTCTTCCGGTAATGCGACTCCTAACCAATCAATGCCTTCGCTTTCAAATTTTTTAGCGCAGGTTGCCGCGCCGTGACCGTAGGCATCGGCTTTGACCACAGCCATATATTCAACTGCGGGACCGACGAATTTCTTAACCGATTGAAAGTTAAATGCCAGATTTTCCAGATTAATTTCAGTCCATGTCGGACGATTTTTGAACGCTTCTGACATTGAGATTTTTGTTGGTAAAAGTAAGTTCTAAAGAGGAATGTTGCCGTGTTTTTTCGGCGGGTTGGTGTCCCGTTTGTTTTGCAGCAGCGATAATGCGCGAATTAATTTCGGTCTGGTGCAAGCCGGTTCGATGATTTCATCAATAAAACCTTTTTCAGCGGCAATATATGGATTGGCGAACTTTTCTTGAAATTCGGCGACTTTATTTTTCTGATACTCGACACCATTTTGTGCTTCGGAAATTTCCTTTCGATACAGAACACCGACCGCGCCTTCCGCGCCCATCACGGCAATCTCCGCCGTCGGATAGGCAAAATTGATGTCGGTGCGAATGTGTTTTGAAGCCATCACGCAATATGCGCCGCCGTATGCCTTGCGCGTGATAACCGTAATTTTTGGAACGGTCGCTTCGGCAAATGCGTAAAGCAGTTTTGCGCCGTGGCGAATAATTCCAAGATGCTCTTGATTGATACCCGGCAGAAATCCGGGAACGTCTTCAAAAGTAATCAAAGGAATGTTGAAACAATCGCAAAATCGAACAAACCGCGCCGCTTTGACCGATGCGTCAATATCTAAAACGCCAGCCAAAAATGCCGGTTGATTTGCAACAATTCCAACCGAATATCCGCCGAGCCTGGTAAAACCGATGACAATATTCGGCGCGTAGTGTTCCTGCACTTCAAAAAAATAATTGTCGTCGGCGACCGAATGAATAATATCCCGGATGTCATAAGGCTGTGTCGAGACTTCGGGAACCATCGAATTTAGTTTTGAGTCCGTCCGGCTCGAAGCATCGTTGGTAGGCACGAACGGCGGATTTTCCATATTGTTGGAAGGCACGAAAGATAAAAGTTCTCTGGTCAGGCGCAGACAATGTTCATCCGAATCAGCCGCGAAATGCGCCACGCCGGATTTTGAATTATGAGTCATCGCGCCGCCGAGTTCGTCTTTGGTTACTTCTTCGTGCGTGACGGTTTTTATCACGTCCGGTCCGGTGATGAACATATACGAGGTGTCTTTAACCATTATGTTAAAGTCCGTAATTGCCGGAGAATAAACCGCTCCGCCCGCGCACGGTCCTAAAATACAACTGATTTGCGGAACAACGCCGCTTGCCAGAGTGTTTCGCAAAAAAATATCGGCGTAACCGCCAAGGGAAACAACGCCTTCCTGAATTCGCGCGCCGCCCGAATCATTCAAACCAATAATCGGCGCGCCGGTCTTCATCGCAAGATCCATCACTTTGCAGATTTTTTGCGCGTGGGTTTCCGACAATGAGCCGCC
>Ga0136618_10000845_pt1 | contig 11266 bp, 14 predicted proteins | sample AntDrymUQ3302106_2_FD_104805 | JGI IMG/M metagenome (GOLD analysis project Ga0136618, IMG submission 104805) | Polar desert sand microbial communities from Dry Valleys, Antarctica - metaG UQ330 (21.06) | ecosystem: Environmental > Terrestrial > Soil > Desert | place: Antarctica: Dry Valley...
CGATGCGCTGCGGCCAGCATCGCGACGTCACCGCCGCGATTTTGACTGCCGGTGAGGTCCGCCCCGGTCTCGTCTGGGAAGTCCCGACAAAACGCGCTCGATGTGGCCCGAGTGGTCGGGACTTACCACGACACGACGCCGGACCCGTCGCCGGCGCTCGGCACGCTCGGACTTCCAGAGCCAACAACCGTGCCAACGAATCAACCCGGACGCGACGACCCATCATCACCCCAATCGCCGACCAGGCGAAACACACAACGCCCCGGCGATTCTCTTCACAGTTCGAGGTGGGCTGGTGGTGTGAGGTGGTGGCGGGAACACCAGGGAGGCGGAGTTATCGCTGCGGTGGGGCGCGGTCGCGTCGGTACGATTGTGTTATGGCCACGACTTCCGGCGCTGCGACATCCTCTGGACCAACCACGGGTTCGTTCCCGGTCAAGCGCGGCCTGGCCGAGATGCTGAAGGGTGGCGTCATCATGGACGTCGTCACCGCCGAGCAGGCCAAGGTGGCTGAAGACGCCGGGGCATGCGCCGTCATGGCACTCGAGCGAGTTCCGGCCGACATCCGCCGTGACGGTGGCGTGGCGCGCATGAGTGACCCGGAGATGATCGAAGGCATCAAGGCGATGGTCTCGATCCCCGTGATGGCGAAGGCCCGCATCGGGCATTTCGTCGAGGCCCAGATTCTCGAAGCGCTCGGCGTCGACTTCGTCGACGAGTCAGAGGTGCTCACACCGGCCGACGAGGCGCATCACATCGATAAATGGGCATTCGACGTGCCGTTCGTGTGCGGGGCCACCAATCTCGGTGAAGCACTGCGCCGCATCTCCGAAGGGGCCGCGATGATCCGCTCAAAGGGCGAGGCCGGCACGGGCAACATCGTCGAGGCCGTCCGCCATCTCCGGTCGATTCTGGGCGACATCCGCAAGCTCGGCCAGGCCGACTCGGCCGAGTTGTTCGGCTGGGCCAAGGAGCTCCAGGCACCGCTGCCGCTCGTGCAGGAAGTCGCCGAGACCGGCGCACTGCCGGTGCCGCTGTTCTGCGCCGGCGGCATCGCCACCCCGGCCGATGCCGCCCTCGCCATGCAGCTCGGTGCGCAAGCCGTGTTCGTCGGCTCGGGCATCTTCAAGAGCGACGACCCGTCGCCACGCGCCAAGGCAATTGTCGAGGCCACCACGCACTTCCAGGACGCCGCCATCCTCGCCAAGGTCAGCCGTGGGCTCGGCGCGCCGATGACCGGCATCGGTATGGACGAGATCAACGAGCGCTACGCCGAGCGGGGCTGGTGACGTGGGGATCGGATCGTGTCGATCGATGCGAGCGACGAGGCGCCAGCCGAGGAGCGGCCACAAGCGGCCTGCGTGGCCGGGGAACGCAATGACGGAGCCCCCAGGTGGACCCCGTGTTCGGAGTCCTCGCATTGCAGGGGGCGTTCCGCGCCCACGTTGACCGCCTGACGTCCGTCGGCGTGGATGTGCGGGAGGTCCGCACCCCCGAGCAGCTCTCATCAGTCGACGCGCTCGTGATGCCGGGCGGCGAGTCGACGTCGATGTCGAACCTGCTGACCTCGAGCGGTTTGTACGACCCCATCGCCGAACGAATCGCCGCGGGCATGCCTGTGTTCGGGACGTGCGCAGGGATGATTCTGCTGGCCGACAAGATCGTCGACGGCCGTGACGACCAGCGACACTTTCACGTGCTTGACATCACGGTTCGGCGCAATGGCTACGGTCGGCAGATCAACAGCTTCGAAGCTGACGTGGCCCTCGACGGCGTGGAGACACCGTTCCACGGCGTGTTCATCCGCGCGCCGAAAGTCGAATCCGTCGGCCCCGGCGTCGACGTGCTCGCCCGATGCGAGGGCGACCCGGTACTCGTCCGCCACGGTCGCCTCCTCGCCGCCAGTTTTCATCCGGAACTCACCAACGACACCCGGCTCCACGAACTGTTCGTAGACATCGTCGGAGGGACGGAGTCGCGTCGTTCTGGGGCGACGTCCCGACTCGGCACGGCGGCGACTCCAGGAGCTTCGCCGGCCGCATCAAACAAGGAGTAGGAAACATCCATGTCAGGGCATTCCAAGTGGGCAACGATCAAGCACAAGAAGGGTGCAGTCGACAAGGCGCGCGGCAAGCTGTTCAACAAGCTCGCCCGGGTGTTGGAAGTGGCGGCACGGGCCGGCGGGGGCGATCCTGACGCCAATCCGACGCTGCGTACCGCGGTGCAGAAGGCGAAGGCGGCGCAAATGACGAACGACGCCGTCGATCGCGCCATCAAGCGAGGTACCGGCGAAGGCGACACCGGCACCTACGAGGCCATCACGTACGAGGGCTACGCGCCCGGTGGAGTCGCCATGCTCATCGAGGTGCTCACCGACAACCGCAACCGCACAGGCGCCGAGGTTCGCGGGGTGTTTTCGAAGCTCGGCGGATCGATGGCCGAGCCCGGTGCCGTGAGCTGGCAATTTGCTCGACGAGGCATCATCGACATCGCGGGCACCGCCGACGAGGACGAGTTGATGATGGCGGCCATCGAAGCCGGCGCCGAGGACGTGTCGCGCGATGGCGATACCTGGACCGTCACCAGCGAGCCGTCAGCCACCTACGACGTTCGCCAGGCCCTGGAAGACGCCGGCTTCACGATCGAATCGGCCGAGACGCCGCTCGTGTCGGACAACCTCGTACCCATCGATTCCGCCGAAGAGGCTCGCAAGGTGTTGCGGATCGTCGAGGCGTTCGAGGACAATGACGACGTGCAGGACGTCTACTCCAATTTCGACATCGCCGAATCCGTCATGAACGAGCTGGTCGAGGCGGACTGATGAGCGTCGGTGTCGGCGATCGCGCGCCGCAGTTCACGCTGCCGGGCACCGCGCCCGGTAGTGGCCCAGACGGGGGGACGGTGCGGGACTACGCGCTGTCCGAATTCGCTGGCAAGCCGATCGTGATCGCGTTCTACCCAGGCGACGACACGTCGGTCTGCACGAAACAGCTCAACGACTACAACGACGGCATGGAGGCGTTCAACGGCCTCGATGCGCAGATCCTCGGCGTCTCCTCGCAAGACGTCGAGAGCCACGAGCGCTTCTCGTCGAAGTACGGATTCAAATTCCCGCTGCTCGCAGACATCGACAAGTCCGTGGCCCGGGAGTACGGGACGCTCGGTCCGATCGGCTTCCCCCGCCGCAGCGTGTTCGTCGTCGACGCCAGTGGCGTGATTCGCTACGCCCACCGGGCGATTGCCGGCCTGACGTATCGCCCAGCGAGCGAACTGGTCGAGGTGCTGCAGCGTTTGTAGGGGCAGGCGCCCTGCGCGATTTCGCGGTTGATCTGGTAACAGCCCGGGTACAAGCCAGTCATGAGAATGAAACACACAGTGCTTCTCCTGTCCGTCGCGAGCTTCGGCGTGGTGGTCGCGGGATGCAGCGATGACGACGACGTCGACCTCAACCCCGGTGACGGCACTGGTGTCGACCTCAATCCCGGTGACGGCTCCGGCGTCGACCTCGATCCAGGTGAGGGCAGCGGTCTTCCCGGCGACGCTGGCGACGAGGGGACGGACGCTCCGGACGACACGACCGCGATGACGGTCGTCGTCGAAACCACCGTGGCCTGACCCAAACGACCCGCTGGTCCGCGCCGACGTCGCGGTCCTCGACTACGCTGCGAACCTGTGTTCGCTAGTGAGGATTCGACGTCGGCCCGGACCACGTGCCGCGTCCTGGGCATTGACCCCGGTTTGACGCGGTGCGGCTATGCCGTCGTCGACGGCGCACCTGGGCGCGTCAGCGCGGTCGCGATGGGTGTGATTCGAACGCCACCGTCCGACGGCCTACCCGATCGACTCGCCGCCCTCCAACGTGAGCTCTCGGCGCTGATCGCCGAGTTTCGACCGGATGTGGTTGCCGTGGAACAGGTCTTTTTTCAGGTCAACGTGCGCACCGCAATGAGCGTTGGCCAAGCCAGCGGCCTCGCGCTTGCCGAAGCCGCGCGCGCCGGCTGTGAAGTCAGCCAGTACACCCCGAATCAGGTGAAGGACACCATCGCCGGTTGGGGTGCAGCTCCCAAGGCGCAGGTGCAGAAGATGGTGCAGATGCGCCTCGGCCTCGCGAAACCGCCGCAACCCGCCGACGCGGCAGATGCGGCTGCGCTCGCCCTGTGCCACTTGGCCACGGCGCCGCTACGCCGGTCGGTCGCCGCAGCTCGGGCCGGGAGCGGGCGATGATCGGCTCGTTGCGGGGCGAAGTACTCGAACGCTGGCCCGACGGTTCGGTGCTGGTCGATGTCGCCGGTGTCGGCTATCTCGTCACGGTCTCGGCGAAAGCGCTCGGCGAACTCGAGCCGACCACCAAGACATTCCTGTACGTCCATCACCACATCCGCGAGGACGACCAGACGCTCTACGGGTTCCTCACCCGCGACGAACGCACCACGTTCAAGGACCTGATCGGCACCCACGGCGTCGGGCCGGCGATGGCCATGGCCATTCTCAACACCCACCCGCCGCGAGCGCTCATCGACGTCGTGGCCAACGGCGACAGGGCGGCGCTGACCATGGTGACGGGTGTGGGCCCAAAGACCGCCGAGCGTCTGCTCGTGGAGTTGAAGAACAAGTTGTCGATCCCCGTGCTTGACAGCGTCGGTGCCAGCGGCTCGATCTACGGGTCGTCGGTCGTCGGCTCGGTGCGCGAGGCGCTCGCCGGCCTCGGGTACGGCCCGGACGAAATTCGTGACGCGGTGCGGGAACTCCCGAGCGAGACCGACGCCGCCACGATGCTGCGCGACGCGTTGAAGTTGCTGGGAGCCAAGCGTGCGTGACGAGTTCCTCGAACCAGCCGTGGGCGACGAGGTCGAGGAGGTCGTCGAGGCCGGATTGCGACCCCGCCATCTCGACGAATTCGTCGGCCAGCGCGAGCTGAAAGAGCACCTCAGCATCGTGCTCGAGGCGGCTCGGCGTCGCGATCAGTCGGTCGACCACCTGCTGTTTGCCGGTCCACCGGGGCTTGGCAAGACGACGCTCGCCACCATCGTGGCCGCCGAGATGGACGTACAGCTTCACGTCACGTCGGGTCCGGCCTTGGAGCGGGCCGGTGACCTGGCGGCAATCCTCACGAAGCTTGGGGAGCGCGAAGTGTTGTTCATCGACGAGATCCACCGGCTGTCGCGAGCGGTCGAGGAGATCTTGTATCCGGCGATGGAGGATTTCCAGCTCGACATCGTCGTCGGGAAGGGCCCGGCGGCTTCCAGCATCAGGTTGACGTTGCCGCCGTTCACGCTCGTGGGCGCAACCACCCGTACGGGCATGATCACCGGACCCCTCCGCGATCGGTTCGGGCTCGTTGCCAGGCTCGACTACTACGACGCCGACGAGCTGGAGGCCATCGTCATCCGGGCCGCCGGCATCCTCGGGCTCACCATCGACCAGCCCGGCGCATGGGAGATCGCCAAGCGGTCGCGGGGCACGCCCCGCATCGCCAACCGACTGCTGCGGCGCGTGCGTGACTTCGCCGAGGTGCGCGGTGACGGCACCATCAATGCCGCCACGGCGAACAAAGGCCTGTCCGTTTTCGGCGTCGACGAGCGGGGTCTCGACAAGGTCGACCGCGCCGTACTTTCGGCACTGTGCGAGCAGTTCCGGGGCGGCCCGGTGGGTTTGTCGACGCTGGCGATCTCGGTCGGCGAACAGACCGAGACGGTCGAAGACGTGTACGAGCCATTCCTCATCCAGCAAGGGTTGATCGCCCGTACGCCACGGGGCCGGGTGGCGATGCCGGCCGCATACGAGCATCTTGGTATGGCTGTGCCGAAGCGGCGCGACGGCCAGCCCGGCCTGTTCAGCTAACGCTCACTGCGCGGGCGGACTTCCGCCGGGACCGCATGGTGAGGACGCCGATCACGACGAGGGTGATACCGGCCATCTCGGCGACGCCGAGTCGTTCGTCGAAGAAAATCCAGCCGAAGATCGGGATCTGCACGGCCATCGTGGTGTTGATGGCTGCTGTCTCGGTGGCGGACAGGATGCGCTGAGAGTGATTCCACCACGTGAACGCCGCCGCTGTGTTGACGACGGCCAGCCACACGAGAATCGCCGCCGCGCTGAGGCCGATGTGGGGGAACCCTTCGAGGACGAATCCGGTCGCCAGCAGCACGACAGCGCCGACACTCATGCTCACACTGGTCACGACAGCGGGCGTCAACACCGTCGAGCGGTTGATGGAGCGCCCCAGCATCGCGGCGCCCGCATTGGCGAACAAGCCGATCGTCGCTGCTGCCATCCCGACCCGCGTTGCGCCAAGGTCGCCGGCGAAGTAGGCCGCGACACCGGCGACGATCACGACCCCGCCGAGCCGCTGCAACGTGGTGGTGTGCTCGCCGAGCAGGACTGCCGACGAGAGGGCAACGACCAGCGGAGTCATCGCCAGCATCAGGTTCGTTGTGGCGAACGGTTGCGAGTCGATGGCGACGAACTGCGCGCCCTGGGTCAGTGCGTACATCACGGCCCCGAGGGCAACGAGCGGCCACAGCGACGCCCGATCGACCCGCCGGAGCACGCCGCGCCGGGAACCCGTGGACATCCACGTGAGGAGGATGACTGCGGCGAGGCCGTAGCGGAGTCCGGCAAACGTGAGCGGTGGCAGGTCGTCGAGACCATGTTTGATCAGCACCCACGAGGTGCTCCACAGGAACGTGACGAAGAGGGCAAGGGCGGCGGCTCGAAGGCGGCTGGTCGCATCGGGCATCAGGGTCCTCCCGGGTTCGTTGGCACGACAAATTCGTGCCGACGTCTCCCCTCGAGGTTTTTGTCCTCCTTAGATGCGAGCCCGATATGTGGGGCCTTCTGTGCCGCTCGGACCAGCCCGGCCAAGCCGGCGGAACCCTAGGCACCCTTCAGTCGACAGGTGCGACGATAGCGCAGGGCACGCACGTCGAGAACTGTCTCTTGACGCTGCGGCGGTAGCAAGGATTGAGGGTGGTGGCTGGCGGCGGGTGTCGTCGGGTACTCAGGCGGCGATGACGGCGGCGGTGGGTACCGCGAGTTGGCGGCGGTCGATGATCATGTCGACGAGGCCGTAGGCAACGGCGTCGTCGCCGCGGACGGTGTAGTCACGGTCGATGTCGGCCGCGATCCGTTCCCGGGACTGGTTGGTGGCCTTGACGAGGATGTCGACCATTCGCTCGCGCATCTCCACCATCTCCTTCACCGCGAGTTCCATGTCGACGGTCTGTCCCTGCGCGCCACCGTGGGGCTGGTGGATGAGAATCCGTGAGTTCGGGAGCGCCGACCGCTTGCCGGGCGCGCCGGCGGCGAGCAGCACGGCTCCGGCCGAGCACGCCTGGCCGACACAGATGGTGGCGACGTCGGGGTTGATGTACTGCATCGTGTCGTGAATCGCGAACAGGCCGGTCATGTCGCCGCCAGGGGAGTTGATGTACAGCGAGATGTCGTGGTCCGGGTTCTCAGACTCGAGATGGATGAGTTGGGCGACAACGAGGTTGGCGACGTTGTCGTCAATCGCCGTTCCGAGGAACACGATGCGGTTGGCGAGCAGGCGGGAGTAGATGTCGTACGCACGCTCGCCGCGAGGGCTCGATTCGATGACGGTGGGGACGAGCATGGGTTCCTCCAGGATTGGTTGGGCAGGTTGGTTGGTTGCGACGATCTGCAACTGTGCGGTTGCACATCAACAACCTAGATGGTCTGGATCGAACCTGCAACCAGCGAGTTGCAGTATCCTCGTGAGCATGGAACAGCCGACCGTCGTCACCCGCACCGTCGAACTGGAAATGTCGCCAGAGGACCTGTGGTCACTCGTCGGCGACGGAGTGCAGTGGTCCGACTGGATGGTCGACGAGTCGGCAGTCGAGGTCGTCCCGGAAGGCGAGGGCCGCGTCCACGACGATGGCATCGATCGGGGCGTGCGTATCACCGAGGTGGTGGAAGGTGAACGGGTGCAGTTCGACTGGTGGCCGACGGACCGACCCGATTCGGTCTCGACGGTCGAACTCGTCGTGATGCCCCGTGAGTCCGGTGCGGTGCTCCATATCGCCGAGACGTTCCCACCGCCGCGCCACGTCGCCACCGTGATGTCATCCGCAGCGACGGCATCCGATGCCTGGGATGTGCGGGCTACCTGCATATGGGCGAGCTCGATGGCCTACGCCCCCCGGTGAACGCGTTCGCGACTGGCGACTCGCGCCGGCCGCTCGACGAGTTGTTCACCGCCCTCGGCGACTCGACTCGCCGAGACCTGTTGCAGCAGCTCGTGCATGACGGTCCGCGCACGGCCACCGAGTTCGCAGTCGGATCGTCACTCACCCGCCAGGCAATCGTCAAGCACCTCAAGGCACTGGAAGCGGCCAACCTCGTCGTCGCCGAGCGTTCCGGCCGGCAGGTGAAGTATCGGGCAACGACCGAGCACCTCGCCGACGCCGTCGGCTGGCTTCTCGAAACCGGCGGATCGTGGGACCGTCGCACCAGCCGGCTCGTGCGTCGACGCTGACCGCCCGGCTCGCCCCACGTTCGTGACCCGCACACGATCCGTAGCCTGCAACCGTGCGGCTCGACGATCTCGAATACGACCTCGACCCGGCGCTCATTGCGCAGGTCCCGATCGAGCCACGGGATTCGGCGAAGCTGCTCGTCGACCGCGGCGTGCGCGCTCCCGAGCATCGCCACGTCACCGATCTGCCCGATCTGCTGCATCCCGGCGACCTGCTCGTGATGAACGAGACGAAGGTCATCCCGGCCCGCCTACGGCTTCATCGGAGTACCGGGGGATCGAGTGAGGTGCTCCTGCTCGAACCGCGAGACCGCGATCGCCGATCGTGGGAGGCGCTGGTCCGCCCGGCCCGAAAGCTCAAGGTCGGCGAGCGCCTCTTCACAGCCGACGGCACCGCGCTCATCGAGGTGGGCGCCCGCACCGAAGCCGGCGACACGTTCGAGGTGACCCTCCTCGGCGAAGGCGACCCGCTCGACATCCTCGGTGCCTACGGCGAGATGCCGCTGCCGCCGTACATCCACACCCGCCTCGATCGGCCCGATCGGTACCAAACGGTGTACGCGAACGAGCCCGGTTCAGCCGCAGCACCAACGGCTGGCCTCCATCTCACTGAGCGCGTGTTCGATGGCCTCCGCGAGCGCGGCGTCGAAACCGCCACCGTCGAACTGGTCGTCGGGCTCGACACGTTTGCCCCGGTCACCGAGGACGATCCGCTCACCCATCGCATGCACAGCGAGCGCTACCGCGTGCCGCCGGCGACGTGGGCGGCCGCCGCGGCGGCTCGACGGGTCGTCGCCGTCGGCACCACGTCGGTGCGGGCACTGGAGAGCGCGGCCGCCACCGGGCAGCTCGACGGGCGAACCGAACTCTTCCTCCACGCCGGCAGCGACATCGCGGTGGTCAACCTGCTGATGACGAACTTCCACATGCCGCGCACGACGCTGCTGATGATGATCGAGGCGTTCATCGGCACCCGCTGGCGGGCGCTGTACGCCGATGCGATGGCCAATGGCTACCGCTTCCTGTCGTTCGGCGACGCCATGCTCCTCACCCGCCACACCTCCCACTAACCCACCACTAACCCCAATACCGATAACTTAGGGTGGTTGAAGGATGTGGATGGCGTTGCCGATGGGGAGGGTCGGGTTGGGCCAGTTTCGGTGGGCGGCTCGTTTGACGTTGTAGTTGCTCATCTTTCGGCGCACGACGCGGGCGTTGGCGCGCGGCCGGCGGGTGGGGAGCAGTGCGTGGAGGAGTTCGCTGGTGGCCCGGTGCACGGCGGCGGCGAGGTTGACGGTGGCGGTCAGTCCGGTGCGCACGCTGCGTCGGGCGGCGTGGAGCGCTTTGGTGAACGAGATCCGGTCGGGGTCGACGTCGCCGTGGTCGGCGGCGGTGTGGATCAGGGCGCGCAGCGCGTAGTGCACGCACAAGTAGCCCCAGGCTTCCTGGTAGACGCCGTCGGGGGTGCGTGAGCGCAGGATCACCCGTGGGCCGCGCTGGTGGGTCTTGAGCTCGTCGAAGATCGATTCGATCTCCCAGCGTTGGGCGTAGAGCTCGGCGAGCTCATCGGCGGGGGCGGCCGCAGGGTCGAACAGGTTCGTGACCAGCCGGTAGGTGGTGCCCTGCGCGCCGGGTCGGCCTTCGTCGTTGATGGTGTACTCCACCACCCGCACGGCCAGCACGTCCTGGCGGCGGTATTTGTCGGTGCTCGCGACCAGCTCGGACAGGAACGAACCGTCGGGCAGGCGTTCCAGCACCGGGAACACGGCGTTGGCTTTGGCCCGCCACAACAGCGCGGCGCCGTTGGCGGCGGCCGCCTTGAACAACGGGTGGGCGGTGAAACCGCGGTCGGCCAAGCACAGCATCCCCGGTTGCAGCCCGCCGGCGACGAGCGCTTTGGCCAAGCTCACTTCGCCGACCGCGTACGAGTCCATCTGCGCCGCGATCACCGCGTGCGTGCCGCACTCGCCGAGCGCGACGATGCGCACCTGGGGGAAAGCGGCGCCGTCACCGCGGCCGGTCCCGGCCCGCCCGAACACCGTCGCGTTGGCGGCGGTGTCGGCGACGTCGATGGTCGTGCCGTCGATGCTGACCAGGCGCCAATCCCGATAGAACGCTCCCCGCGTGGCCGGCGTCGCCAACGGCACACAGGCCCGGTCGAACAACTCGGTCAACGGCTTGGGCCCGAGTCGGGCCCGGGCCTTGGAGATCGCCACCTGCGACGGCAACCCGTAGCGGTCCTCACCATCGGAGGCCCACGTCAACCCCTCGGTCAGGCTGCGCATCACCTCTTCGTAACCCGACGATGAGAACAACGTCATCGCCAACACGTAATAGACGGTCAAATGGGCCGGCAGCAGCCGGTTGCGTTGCTCGCGCCGTCCGGTGGCCTCGATCACCTCATCGACCAGCCAACGCGGGAACGTCGCCGTCAACACCCCCAACGCCACCCGATCACTGAGCCGCTCACCCGGCTCCACCCGCACCTGTCCCGCTCGTGGCATGAGCAAGAGAATAACACAGGTGTAGTTCTAAGTTATCGGTATTGCCTCTAGGCCCCGGATCGGAACGGGTCTCCCGATCGAGGCGGCCGCGCCGAACGGGCGCGCCAACCAGGCCGCCGATGACAAGTATCTGTTCCTCGACGACAGGGCCGCGTTGCCCCTGAAAATGGGGTTGCCGACTCGTCACGACGAGTTGAGCCGGCTCATCGTTGAGCCACGTCGCGTTCGCCGCCTGCACATTGAGCCCGGTTGCAGCCGCCGC
>Ga0136618_10000847_pt1 | contig 11264 bp, 13 predicted proteins | sample AntDrymUQ3302106_2_FD_104805 | JGI IMG/M metagenome (GOLD analysis project Ga0136618, IMG submission 104805) | Polar desert sand microbial communities from Dry Valleys, Antarctica - metaG UQ330 (21.06) | ecosystem: Environmental > Terrestrial > Soil > Desert | place: Antarctica: Dry Valley...
CCGAAAAGGGCTCGTCGAGGATCAACAGCTCGGGTTCGTGGACGAGCGCGGCTGCCAGCTGTACTCGCTGCTGGTTTCCGAGAGAAAGGTCCTCGACCTTGTCGTCGCGCCGCCCGGCCACGCCCAGCCGCTCCGTCCAGCGCTCGGCTTGGGCTGTCGCGTCAGCGTGGGAGCACCCGTGAAGCTCGGCGAGGTAGGTGAGCTGTTCTGATACGCGCATCTTGGGATAGAGGCCTCGCTCTTCGGGCATGTAGCCGATCAGCCGTCGGGTCGAGGCGTCCATCGGCGCGTCCTTCCACCGGACCATTCCGCCGTCGGGCGCAAGCACGCCGATCACGATTCGCATCGTCGTCGTCTTGCCGGCGCCGTTCGGCCCGACGAAGCCGAACATCTGGCCCGGCTCGACCTCGAAGCTCAAACCCGAGAGCGCCTGCGTCTTGCCGTAGCGCTTGGAGAGGTCTTCGAGTCTCAGCACCTGCCCTCAGTTGCCCGGCTCATGCTGTGCTCAATCGCTCCCGTCAGGCAACGCTTGCTCGAGTTCGAGGACGGGGGCGAACAGGTCTCCGCGCTCGGCGATCCGCGACAGCACGTCCTCTCGCCGGAAAACTAGCTCGTCCTTTCCGCCGGCACCCGCTTCGACCTCCTCCCACGTGACTGGCGTTGAGACGGTCGGCAGCTCTCGGGCGCGTAACGAGTAGACGGCTACGGTGGTTTTCGAGCGCGTGTTCTGGCTCCAGTCGACGAGCACCTTGCCGATGCGCAGCGACTTCGTCATCCGCGAGACGACCAGGGCCGGCTCGGCCCTTTCGAGTGCCTTCGCCACGGCATGGGCGAACGGCTTCGTTCGTTCGTACGTGGCCTCTCCGTTAAGCGGAACGTACACCTGCATTCCCTTCGAGCCGGAAGTCTTCGCAAACGACTGGAGGCCGACGCCCATGAACAGCTCGCGTACCCGCAAGGCGACGGTGCAGCACTCGCGCATCGCCGCGGGAGGCCCAGGGTCGAGGTCGAAGGCGAGCACCGTCGGGCACTCCATCGCGTCCACCCTCGAGAGCGAGGGGTGGAGCTCGAGCGCGCCCATTTGCGCCAGCCACACGAGCGTCGGCGTGTCGTCGCAGACGACGAAGTCGATCTCGCCGACCTTGTCCATGCCCACCGGCTCCGAGCGCACCCAGTCGGGAGCCCCCTTGGGAATGCGCTTCTCGTAAAAGCGCTGACCGTCGACGCCGTCTGGGAAGCGGACGCGCGTGAGCGGCCGGCCTGCGAGATGGGGAACGAGAGTGTCTGCGACCCGCGCGTAGTAGTCCATCGCCTCGCCCTTGGTCGTCTTCGACTTCGGCCACATGACCTTGTCGAGGTTCGAAAGCGAAAGGGCGCGGCCTCCGACTTCGACTTCGCGGCGCGCCTCAGCCACGGAGGGGCGTTGCTACTTCGACGCCGACTTGGCCTTCGACGACGAGCTCTTCTTCGCCGAAGTCTTCTTCTTGGCCGGCGACTTCTTCTTCTTGGAGGTGTCGCTGCCTTCGCCGAGCGGCTCCGAGCGAACGGCCGCGAGGCTCTCCTCGAGTGCGGCCATGAGGTCTGGTGCCTTGGTGGGCTTCGGGGCTTCCGACTCGACCTCGACGGCGCCCTCGCCCTTGGCCTTGCGCTCGATCAGGGCAAGAAGCTCCTCGCGATACTCGTCCTTGTACGCGGAAGGGTCGAAGTCGTTCGAGAGCGATTCGATCAGCTGCTTAGCCATGTCCACCTCGGCTTTGCGAGGCGGCTCGGCCTCTTCGCCCATGATCTCGGAGATCTCGTCCGGCGCGACGACCTCGTCCGCGAAGCGCATGGTGGCCATGGTGAGGACATCGCCCATCGGCCGGATCGCGGCGAGGTTCTCCTTATTGCGAAGGACGAACCGCGCGACTGCGACCTTCTTCTGCTCGTTCATCGCCTCGGTCAGGAGAGCGTAGGCACGCTCGGCGCCCTTGTCCGGTCCGAGGTAGTACGGGTGGTCGAAGTAGATGGGATCGATCTGGTCGAGGTCGACGAAGTCCTGGATCTCGATCGAGCGGGTCTTCTTCGGGTCGATCTCCTCGAAGTCGGCCTTGGTCATGATCACGTACTGCTCAGGCGAGATCTCGTAACCCTTGACGATGTCGTCGTAGGGGACCTCCTCGCCGTCCTCCTCGGCGACCCGCTTGTGGCGGATCCGCGACGAATCGGACTCGCGGAGCTCGCGAAACGAGACGTTCTTGTTGGACACGGCGCTGTAGAGCTTCACCGGGACGTTCAGAAGCCCGAAGGAGATTGAGCCTGTCCAGATTGCGCGCGCCATCAGTTCAAGGATAGGTACCCGGTGCCGGTGGCGTAACCCTCCCGGACTGCCTGAAAGAACGCGATCTTTCAGCCGGTACGAACGCCTGAGTCAGGCGGCGTCTGGGCCGAGCTGGCCGCTACGGACACGAGCAGCCATGTCATCCGAATCCGCCCGGTAGACCTCGCCGCCCGGTAGTTCGAGAACCGGTAGGAGCTTCTGGCCTGAGAGCTCGATGACCTCAGAGCGCGACTTATCGCTCTTGGCGTAGCCGTGCTTGACCACCTCGTACGGGACGCCCTCGTCCTTCAGTGCCTTCTCGACCTTCCAGCAGGCGTCGAGCTCGGTGTGGAGAAATGTGTAAGAGCAGCGGTGGAGCTTCACGGGTTCTGGCATCTTCCAGAACCTACAGGGGCCTGGGTGAGTCCAAGTCCCCAGCTGGCCCGGTCAGGTTTCCCGCACGACCTCTCGCGGCACCTTGTCGTCGCGGAGCCCCTTGAACGACGGCTGGCGGAGCGTCCCCTCGTAGGTCCACTCGGTGAACTCGACCTCGCAGACGAGCAGCGGGTCGACCCACACCGGGCCGGCGCCGCGCGCCCGCGCTCGGCCCTTGTACTTCTCGCGCGGGTCCTCGCCGAGCTCAAACGGCATTTCCTCGACCCGGAGCGGCTCGAGCAGCGAGCGAAGACGCTTCAGCATCTCGTCGGTGAACCCGGTGCCGACGCCGCCCGCGTACACGAGCTTCTGTGGGCTTCCGGTCTCGGCGGCTTCCTGCGGCGCCCGGTCCCAAAAGCCGACGAGGAGCGATCCGACCGAGCCGGTGCGTCCTCCCTCGCCGGGCATGTACGCGCCGACCACGAGCTCCTGGCGAAGGCGCGCACGGATCTTGAGCCAATCGGCGCTTCGCCTGCCCGGACGGTACGGGCTGCCGAGGCGCTTGCAGACGATGCCCTCGAGACCCTGAGCGCGGGCAGCGTCGAGGAACGCCGGGCCGTCGCTCACACGGTGGCCGGGGGCGCGCCAGTTGTCGGCGTCAAGGCGGAGGTCGGCGAGAAGCTCACGGCGGCGCTCGTACGGCTCGGCGATCAGCGATTCCGAGCCCAGGTGGATGAGATCGAAGGCTACGTAGCTCACGGGGATCTCCCGCGACCGGCGCAGGATCGTCTCGGGACGGGAAAGTCCCATCCGGCGCTGAAGGGTCTGGAAACTGGGCCGGCCCTTCGAGTCGAAGGCGACCACCTCGCCGTCGAGGATCGCCGCGCGCCCGCCGAGAGCTTCGGCGAGGCCAGTCAGCTCCGGATAGCGATGGCTCGCGTCCTCGCCGCGCCGCGACGAGATGCGCACGCTGCCGCCTTCGAGGAACGCGAGCGCCCGCACGCCGTCCCACTTGATCTCGAACGCCCACCCTTCGCCCTCGGGCGGCACGGTCGCCGGAGTCGCCAGCATCGGCTCGATGTTGCGCGGGAGCGGATCGGCCACACGCCCATTATCGAGCGCCGTTCGTCAGCAGCACCAGCCGGCGACCTCGGGGAAGCGGGCGCTGCCCTTTCCGTCCGCGTCGAACTGCCTCGAGATATCGGCAACCGCCGTGACGCGACGGTCGTCGGTGTTGACGAAGAGCCATTGGTCTGCCTCGGGCCAAGGCAGAAGGATCCACTTGCCATCGGGCGAGAAGACAGGCGATCCGAACCGCGCTCGAGGGTCGTCGCGCCCGCTGGAGTAAAGGCGCCTCTCTTCGCCTGCGGGGCCGATCAGGCGCAGGTCCGTACCCTGAGGGCCGCGCGTCACGGCCGCGATCTCGCCGCCGGTGGGGGAGATGGCGGCGCCACTCACGTTGGCCGCGATCGGTCCCTTGAGCAGGGGGTTGCCTCGCGCGTCCAGGACGGTTGTGAAGCCAGACGCCGAGACGAGCAGCCTTTGGCCGGAATCGGACCACTCGAGCGAGCCGACAGGGACCCCGAACTGCCCGGTCTTCCACAGAACCCGCCCGCTGTCCGTGTCGACCGTGACCACCCGGTTCTGAGGGTCCACGAAGCTCAGGTGGTGAATCGCCTCGTCCGGCTCGGACTCGGGCCGCCAGGCTGGGCCGATAGGCCGGGCCGGCGCCGTGTAGCTCTCGGACACTCCATCGCCGGTGACCACGTGGATCTCCTCGCCTGCCAAGTAGGCCACGCGGAAGCCCTCGTCGGGCGACCAGTCGAGTGCTGTCACTGGGGCGTCTGCCTCAATCGACCAGCGGAACTTCCCCACGGGATCAACCGCGCGGAGCTCGGTTCCATCGGTCACTCCCACGAACCTGCCGTTCGGCGACCAAGTCGCCTCGTCGAACTCGCCGAGGCGACGCTTCGAGCCGTCCTCACGGATTACCCACGCTCCGCTCGGTGCTTCGACCAGAACGGCGCCCGCGGTTGGCAGAGAGGTCAGCCTTGGATCGGCATTCTTCTCGCCCGAGTCGATCCGATCGGCGATCCACTCGCGGACCTCGGCGCCTGCGGGCGTCATCGCCAACGCCGCGATCGTGCCGGCGGCGATCAGGGCCAATCCGGCGCGCAGCGTCACCCGTGAACGCTGCGCTGTGTGCTCTCGTTCTGCCAGGGCCGCCTCCAGCATCTGGCGTCCCCGCTCCTCGGCCATCCGTTCGTCGGGTGCGTCGAGCTCGGAGAGGGCAGCCTTGACACGCTCCTCGGTTCGCTTTCGCTCAGACATCGCCGTCCTCTCGAGGGAGTGCTCCGGTCAGAGCGTCGAGTCCGCGCCGAAGGCGGGAGTTGACTGTTCCGCGAGGCAGATCGAGCAGTTCGGCGATCTCGCCCGGCGTGTAGTCGAGGAGGTAGCGAAGCACCACGACCGCGCGCTGCTCTGGCCCGAGTGAGCGAAGCGCCGCCTCCATCCGCCCGGAGTCGGCCAGCGCGTCGAGATCGAGCTCGGGCGCCTCGGGATCCCACGCCTCGATGGTCTCGCCGGAGATCTCGCGCCGCGCCTTTCTGGCCCTTGTCCAGTCGATCGCGCGGTTCACCACGATGCGGTGGAGCCACGGTGCAAACGGCCGCCTGCGATCGAAGCGGTCGAGGGCGCGGATCGCGGAGATAAAGGCCTCTTGCGCAATGTCCTCAGCTGCGGGACCGTCGTGGACCACGAGGTAGGCGGCGCGGTGAGCGCCGCGCCAGTGGCGGCGGAAAAGCTCCTCCATCGCCTCGTTCGATCCGCGCTGGGCCGCCTTGACGAGCGCGCCCTCGCGCTTCGATGTGAGCACGGGTCCATCGGGGCGGACCGATCCGAGCATGCGTGGGGAAGCTTCCATCGCGACCACGCATTCTCCCGCCATGCGGGCAATACGTGGGCCGAGTCGCCAGAGGTCCCTCGATTCGTGCCGAAAGGTGGGAAACACCCGATATGCGCGGGTATTCCTACTCTCGGCGCCTCAGGAGGACCAGACCGCCGATACCCAGAAGCGCGACGCCGCCGGCGACTATGCCCGTTCCCAGCCCCGATTCCTCGTCCGGCTTGGTTGCGCTCGCCTCCGGCTCGGGAGATTCGCCGGGCTCGGTCGCCTCGAACGTCTCGGAATCGATGACCGCCCTGAGATCTCCCCTGCGGTCGGTGAGCTCGATCGCGCTTTCGTCCTCGCTCATCGCGAGCGTCGCCCCATAGGTGTCTTTCGCGCGGATCATGTCGAGGTCGATGCAGACCGTTGCGGCTTCGACCACATCAAGCGCGTGGATGAACGGATGCTCGCCTCCGTCGTAGAGCGTGTACTCCCAGCGCCCGTCGGCGCTCGTCGCCCTCGTCTGCGGTTGCCCCCGCATCTCGTCAGGCTCTTCCGCGGAATCGAGGATCGGATCGGGATCCAGTTGCTGCGCGTCGATGTCGTACGAGCGCACCTGGTAGGCCCCCGGGTCGCGACGGTCAGTGTGTTCGATCAGAAAGAGGGTCTTGCCGTCAGGCGAGAGCCCGTCGAGGCTGAAGTCCCCGTCGAGCGTGATGCGCCCAGGTTCCCCCGTCAAGCGCCCCGTCTCGAGCACCATGACCTCCGTGGTCTTCCGGAAGTAAGAGACACGCGGCTTGATGAGGGCAAGCGTCGACCCGTCGTGCGACAGCCCAGTTGGGGCGCCGTCAAGCGCCACCGCCGGAACTGAGAAATCGTCGTCGATGATGCGCGACCTCTCAACTTCGCCTCCTTCCTGCGCGATCTTGAGCAACGTGGTTTCGTAGCCGTCGCTGAGACCACGGCGCAGGGTCACGTAGCGAAAGGACCCGTCCACGGCGGCGACGCCTTGCCCGCCAACGTCTTCGATAGGGAATGGAGGGCCGCTTGCAGCACGGGATTGGGACGTCAGAAGCAACGAGGCGAAAAGTGCGAGCGCAATGATTTGAAGACGGATTGACATGAGTGCCTTTCGACGGTGTCCAACCCATACGGCTCGGAGGGTGTGAGAGGTCCAGGCCCTGGCTAGGTTTGCCTCGTGCGCATCTTCAGCGGCATCCAGCCCACCGGGCGTAAGCACCTCGGCAACTACATCGGGGCGATCTCGCAGTACGTCGAAAGTCAGGATCGCGGCGAGGCGCTCTTTTGCATCGTCGACCTCCACGCGATCTCGGTCCCCTACGACCCGGTCGAGCTCCGCGAGCGCCTCTATGACACGACCGCGATCCTGATCGCCGCTGGGCTCGACCCCGAGCGTTGCATCCTCTTTCGCCAGTCCGACGTCCGCGAGCACACCGAGCTCTGTTGGCTCCTCTCAGCGGTGACGTCGCACGGAGACCTCAACCGCATGACCCAGTTCAAGGACAAGTCGCAAAAGCAGCGAGAGCTGGTCTCCTCCGCTCTTTTCTTCTATCCGGTGCTCCAGGCGGCCGACGTGCTCGCCTATCGCGGCGAGGAGGTCCCGATCGGCGAGGACCAACGCCAGCACATCGAGCTGATGCGAGAGATCGCGCGCCGCTTCAACGAGCGCTTCGGCGAGGTTCTGGTCGAGCCCGGGTACCGCATCCCGGAAGTGGGCGCGAGGATCATGGACCTGCAGGACCCGGCGTCGAAGATGTCGACCACCAGCGGCTCCGAACAGGGCACCGTCTACGTCCTCGACGAGCCCGACCGCATCACGAAAAAGCTCAAAAGCGCCGTCACCGACTCGGGCACCGGCGTGCACCGGGGCGAGGGCAAAGAGGGGATCGCGAACCTGATCGACATCCTCGCCGCCGTCCGCGGCTCGACGCCGGACGCGATCGAGTCGGAGTTCGAGGGCTCGGGCTACGGCGACTTCAAGGGCGCGGTAGCCGAGGCAGTCGTGGCTTACCTGACGCCCGCTCGCGAGCGCTACGCGGCGTTCCGCCCCGACGAGACCGAGTTGGAGCGCACACTCGCGGCTGGGGCCGACCGGGCGCGCGAGATCGCGACCGGCACGCTTGCCGATGTGCGCGAAGTCATGGGCGTCGGTCCAGCCCGGGCCTAGGACATCATTCACGGCACCTGCTGCTCGCGCCCCCGTTCGGCGACGCGATAGATACTTGCTACTCGGAGATCAGCTCGCCCTGGGTGAGGATCGTGCCGCTGAAGGGCAGCGAGCGGATGCCGTCCTCGCCGCAGCGCTCGATCGCCCGCAAGCGCCGTAAGTGTCACGGTCCCCAAGGCACGTCGCCACTTCACGTTGCGGATCGTAAACCGGGCACGGCGGTCGCCGCGCCGGTCAGTCCTCTTCGCGGACCTGCCCGTAGTTGATCGAGGCGACGATCAGGACCCCGCCAAGGACGTTGCCGAGGACTGCGGGCGCGAGCCAGCCGAGCAGGCTGCCGAGCGCCAGCTCGCCGTCCAACAACGCCGAGAAAGCAGTGACGGTTGTGGCGATGCAGTGGTCGAGGCTCGCGAGCGAGACGAAGAACGTAAGCGACCAGATCACCGCAACGCGCCCCGTCACCGTGTCGCATCCTTCGACCAGCCAGGCCACTGTCGCGAGGAGGAAGCCGGTGAGGACCGCGCTCCAGAACGTGTCGATGAAGGCGCCCTCGGTGTATTTGACGCCGTTTGAGGTCAACTCGTTCTGGACCGATTGATCGAGCGCCCCAGTCGTGACGGCGAGCATCGCGAACAGAAACGCGCCCACGAGGTTCGTCACGAAGACAATCCCCCAGAGGCGCCCCGTGCGATTGAGGAACTCCTTGCGCCGCAGTGAGAGCATCACCGGGTAGAGCGTGTTCTCGGTAAAGAACTGGGAGCGTCCGATAATCACAGCGACGTAGCCGATGGGGTAGAGGAGTGCCGCGACGAAAGCCGTTGATTGCACCTCCGGCGTTAGGGAGGCCGTTGTCAGCGCGACGGCGAGTGCGGAGAGACCGATCGTGAAGCCGGCGAAGAGCCCTGAATACACGAGGCTTCCCTCGGGCCGATCCAGCTCCTCAGCCGTGTCCTCGCAGATGCGCTCGTAGATATCGAGGGCATGCGGGCGGGACGATTCCTCCTGGCGTCGTTCGGCCATGCGCGCACCATAGAGAGACACCGCCTGCAGCGTCCTGCGGCCGGGCTACTCTGGCCCCGTGCCGGTAGCCGAACTCGATCTCGAGCTCGACGTCTTCGCGGGCCCGTTCGACCTCCTCATGGCCGTCGTCCTGCGCGAGGGCGTGAACCTGGCCGAGGTCGAGCTCGGCGAGGTCGTCGTCGCCTACGTCGAGCATCTCGAGGAGACGGGCGAGCTCGACCTCGAGTCCGCGACCGAGTTTCTCGTCCTGATCGCCGCGCTGCTCGAGCTGAAGTCGCGCCTTCTCCTGCCCGTCGAGGAAACGGACGAGGAAGTGCCCGCGCCTGAGGAGGCCGCCGAGGAGCTCCTTGCGCGCATGCTCGAGTACCGCCGCTACCACGACGCCGCGGGCTACTTCCAGGAACTGTTCGAGGCCGGGCGTGACCACCACTACCGCTCAGCGCCGCTGCCACCAGAGCTCCGCCGCGTCTCGCTCGAAGCCGCACGCCCCGTCTACGCGGGAGATCGCCTGGCGAGCGCCATCGGCGACCTCCTTCGGATGCCGGAGGCTCCTGACACCTCGCACATCCGTCCGACGGTTTCGCTCGAGCGCCGGCTCGGCGTGCTCCGCGACCTGCTTCGCCGGCGCACGACCGTCGATTTCGACGAGCTCTTCGGCCGCGAGGATCGCCTGACCCAAGCCGTGACGATCTTCGCCCTGCTCGAGATGCACAAGCGGGGCGAGGCGAGCTGGGAGCAATCGGAGCTGTTCGGACCGATAACGATCAAGCCGCTCGACACATCCGCGAACTCCTCCGCTTCGCGGCCGGGGTCTGCGGGTCGCCAAGATTCGAAACAGGAGGAGGTCGCATGACTGACGCGCCACAGCTCGAACGGGTGATCGAGGCCCTGCTGTACCTCTCTCCGCAGCCGGTCTCGGTGACGGACCTGATCGAGGCGACAGATGCCACTGAGGCTCAGGTCGAGAGGGCGCTCGACGGGCTCTCGGGCTCGTTCGCCGAGGGCAGCCGTGGCCTCGTGCTCCGAAACGTCGCGGGCGGATGGACACTTGCCACGGACCCGGTCGCAGCCGAGGCCGCGCGAAAGCTCCTCTCGAAGCCGAAGACCCCTCCGCTCACCCAGGCTCAAGCTGAGACGCTCGCGATCGTCGCCTACCTGCAGCCGGTCTCCCGCCCCGAGATCAGCCGCATCCGCGGGGTTGCGGGTGAGTCAGCGGTGATCACGCTCACCGAGCGCGGCCTGATCGAGGAGTCGGGGCGCTCGCGCTTCGGCGCTTCGATCTACCGCACGACGGAGTTGTTCGAGCGGGTCTTCGGGCTCGCTGGCCTCGACAACCTGCCGGATCCGGGCGGCTTTGATCCGACCCCTGAGGTCGAGGGCGAATTGCGCGAGCGCCTGATGAAGGCCGGCGAGGCCCGCGCCGGTCAGCCCGGCTAGCGGGCTAGCGCCGTCCACCAGATCAGAACCGGCACGATCAGGATGGCCGTGGTTGTGACCACGGCGAGGGTGCCGGCCATGAGCTGGCCCCGGGTCCGGTCGTCGCGGCGCGAGTTCAACGCGAGCCACGCGAGCGCAGGGAGGAGGTTCACCCCAAGCCACGCGACCAGCGCGACACCCGCCGAGCCGGCGCCGCCCTCGAACTCGGGCAGAAGCACGAACCGGTCGACCAGAAGCGCTGCGATGAGTAGGACGCCAACGATCACGCGGCAAGTTGTAGCGGCGCTACCGTCGACCGATGCGCCTCGCCAAGTTCCTCGCCCATGCGGGTGTCGCCTCTCGTCGCCGCTCGGAGACGCTGATCTCGTCGGGCGTCGTGACCGTCGGCGGCGAGGTAGTTACCGATCCGGCGCGTGACGTTGACGAAACGAGCGGAGTCGAGGTCGAAGGCGAGCCGGTCCGCCGCGAGCCGCGCGAGGTCTGGATCCTCAACAAGCCGCTCGACGTGATCTCGACCGCCCGCGAGCCCGGCTCGCGGCAGGCGGTGACAGATCTCGTGCCGTCGAAACGAAGGCTCTACCCGGTCGGCCGGCTGGACGCGGATTCGACCGGTCTCATCCTGCTGACCAACGACGGCGAGCTGGCAAATCGGCTCACGCACCCGCGCTACGGGGTCGAGCGCACCTATCGGGCGACTCTCCGGAAGCCGCCCACCGAGTCGCAAATCGCCCGGCTTCGCACAGGCGTGAAGCTCGAAGAGGGGACCACGCGGCCGGCCCGCGTCAAGCGCTCCGGCAAGCGCGGGCTCGAAATCACACTGCGCGAGGGCCGCAACCGCCAGGTTCGCCGAATGGCCGAAGCGGTCGGCAACGACATCGTCTCGCTCAAGCGAGTTCAGTTCGGCTCCCTGGTGCTCGGCCGCCTGCCCGAAGGCGACGCGCAAAAACTCGGCGCAGGCCAACTGGAGTCGCTCTGGAAAGATGCTGGACGCGATGGATGATCGACTTTGGGCAGTCAGGGGCGCGGCACAGGCCGACGCCAACGAGGAGGCGCCGATC
>Ga0136618_10000849_pt1 | contig 11249 bp, 10 predicted proteins | sample AntDrymUQ3302106_2_FD_104805 | JGI IMG/M metagenome (GOLD analysis project Ga0136618, IMG submission 104805) | Polar desert sand microbial communities from Dry Valleys, Antarctica - metaG UQ330 (21.06) | ecosystem: Environmental > Terrestrial > Soil > Desert | place: Antarctica: Dry Valley...
ACGTGGAGGTCTTGGTCAGCTGGATGGTGCCGTTCTCACCGATGAGGCCTCCGCAGGCGCCGGCGGGCACGGCGGTGGCGACGAGGGCGGCCGACGACGCCAGCAAGGCGGCGGCCAGTCGGTGGGGTCGTCGGGTGGAAGGCATGATGTGGGCTCCTCGGCAGGGTGACGCCCCTATGACGAGCCGTCCCGGCCAACTGGTTCCCCGGCCGCCACGCCTACGTCATCCGACGCGGTGATGCCGATGAGCCGATCCACCTGGAGGTCATCGGCGGGTCGGGCGAGGTCAGTCGACTCGCTCGTCGTACATCCACCGGAGGGGGTCGGCGAGGAGCTCGAGGCGCTCACCGTCGGGGCCGAAGAAGTAGAGGCTGGTCTCGTCGACGTGGTCGTAGGGGACGCCGGCCTCGTCGAGGCGGTCCTTGGCCGCGCGCCACTGGTCGGGCTCGATCGAGATGGCCAGGTGGTGCAGACCACCGAGCACCTCTGCGTACGGTCCTGGGTCGACGCCGGGCAGGTCGAAGAAGGCGATCATGTTGCCAGCCCCGGTGTCGAAGAAGAAGTGGGTGGACCCGGCCAGGTCCCGGTTCTCGAACATGGTGGTGAGCGGGAAGCCGAGCACCTCCTGGTAGAAGTGCGTCGTTCGCTCCACGTCGGCGCAGACGAGGGCGACGTGATGGACGCCGCGGGCGCTCGACGGCGGGCGTTCGTCGCGCGGCCGGAGGTAGGCCGTCCGGATCCGGTCCCGCTCGTCTGCGTCGATGCACCCTGTCTACCTCGTAGGCTCGCACCACCTGATCGCGGCGGTACCGGACCACCCGCCTGACCAAAACCGGAGGCCCACCGTGGCGACCACCACGAGCCCTGCCCCCTTGCTGTCCCCCATCACCCGCGTCGCCATCGTGGCGGTGGGCGCCTACGTCGGGGCCCAGGTCATCGCTGACATCACCAGCCTGAAGATCGGCTCCTTCGCGGGGCGCGCCGTGGACATGGGCACGTTCATCTACCCGATCACCTTCACGCTGCGCGATGTCGTGCACAAGGCGCTCGGCCGGCGGGCTGCCCGGACGCTCGTGCTCACCGCCGCCGCCGTGAACATCGGCATGGCGCTGTACCTGCAGTGGGTGGCCAAGGCCCCGACCGACGCGTCCTACCCGCTGGGGGAGGAGTTCCGGGCGGTGCTGGCCCCGCTCTGGCGGATCACGGTGGCGTCGATCGCGGCGGAGGTGGTGAGCGGCCTGGTGGACACGGAGGTGTACCACTGGTTCGTTCGCCGGGTGACGACCCGCCACCAGTGGGCGCGGGTGGCGGTGAGCAACGCAGTGAGCGTGCCCATCGACAACGTCATCTTCGCGGTGGGGGCGTTCGGGGCCATCCCCGGCTTCGCCGACCACGCCCTCACCCTCCCGTGGACGGTGGTCTGGGACATCTTCGTGGTGAACCTCACCATCAAGGCCCTGGTCAGCGCAGCCAGCCTCCCCCTCATCTACGTCACCCCCGACCGTGACTGGTCCGACGACTAGCGGCAGGCGTCAAAGGCGTCGGTGAGCCTCTGCTGGAAGGCGTCGTCGGCCAGGGTGGCGCCGTCGGGGTCGGTGATCTCGTCGTAGGTGAGGCCATCGAGCACCGTCCGGGCGTAGCAGCGAGCCTCGTCGACCTCGAGCACCGAGACGGCGTCGGCCACGAGGTAACCCCAGAGGCTCGGGAGGTAGAGGGCCGACTCAGAGCGGCCGGTGAGCTCGAGGTCGACGTCCTCGCCTGGATCGCAGCTCTCGAGCACCGGGTGCCCATCCACCTCGTCCAGCTCGGCGCCCTCGCCGGGCATGACATCGAGCCAGTCGGCGAGAGCGGCGGTCATCTCGTCCTCGTCCTCCTCGGTGTCGCCGGCGAACACCGCCCGCACGCAGGTGGCGCCCTCTCGCTCGACCGCCGCGAAGTGGTCACCGTTCCAACCGAGGGCGGCGTCGAAGGCCACCTTGGGATCGATGCGCTCGGCGAGGAACAGGAACCACGTCGTAGCGCCCAGGGGGCCCTCGTCGAAGAGGTCGTCGACGTCGTCGTCAAATCCGAGCTCCAGGTCCTCGACGGCGCCCTCCACGGCCAGGAAGCTGGTGGGGTCGAAGAGGTGCTCCTCCGTGTCTGGCGGCGTCTCGAAGGCCTCGTCGACGCGGCCGTTGCCGTCACGACCCACGAGCATGGTCACGAAGGGCTGGCCGAGCGCATAGGGCGCGCTGAAGGTGGCGCTCAGGAACGGCGGCACGTCGGCGGTGGCGACCAGGCTGTCGGCCAGCGCACCGGCGTACTCCTCGTCGTAGGCCGTCCGCTCCTCCACGGTGAGCTCGACGGCGGTGTAGGCCTCCTCGATCCGGAGCGCATCGCCCTCAGCCAGGCCGCGGAAGGCGGTGGACGCACCGCTGTCGAGATCGTCGGAGTAGAGGCGTTCCAGGTCGAAGCGCTGGTCCTGGAGGGCGTGGGTGAGCTCGTGGACGATGGTGACCTCGAGCCCGACGGTCATGTCGGTGCCCCGCACCCGAACCCGCTGATCGGTGGGGTCGTAGAAGGCGAGGGTGCCACCATCCGACACCTGGTTGAAGGCGGTGAAGAGATCGACTTCGCCGGAGGCCACCCCGAGGGCCCGGAGCTGGGCGGCGTAGCGGTCCAGCTCCTCGCGCTCCTCGTCGGCGATGCCCTCATCATCCTCAGAGGTGGTCTCCTCCGTGTAGGCGTCCGGGCTCAGGAAGTCGACGAACACGGGGTGGTCGAAGGCCAGCCCCCGTTCGTCTTCCACGAAGGCGGCCAGGTCGGCGACGCGGGGGTCCCATTCGTCGGGATGGTCCGGGCCGTCGTCTCCGAAGCTCCCGGTGACCAGCGCCACGGCACCGAGGACGAGGAGGCCGGCGGCCACGATCCCGAGCGCCATCGGCCATCGGGGTCTCTGACCGCTCGGGGGAGCCGGAGGCGGGAACGAGGGCAGCGATGGAGGAGGCGGCGGAAGAAGGCTCATGACCAGGACTGGGGGACTACGCCAGCGGGGTGAGGGCGATGGCGTCCTCGGGCTCGAAGTCGTCTCTAGCGGTGGCGCGGAGGTCGTCGTCGGACGTGCTCCGTCCCTGGACGTGGATCCCCAGTGCCACCACGGCCGCCACGATGTTGCCGACGAGGAAGGCGGTGGCGGCTCCCTCGATGCCGTCCTCGGGCACCAGCACGAGCGCCGGCACGAGGATGGCCAGGGACAGCACGGCGGTGATGAGCACGGTCGCTCCGGAGCGGTGCCGCACCCGAGCCTCGGTGAGGTAGATCGAGGTGACGGCCCAGGGGACGGCCGCCACCACCAGAGCCGGGAGCACATCGGCGGCTTCTCGGTAGTCGGCGCCGTAGAGGGTGACGATCAGGTCGCGCCCGAGGGTGGCGGCGGCCGCTCCGAGGACCATCAGCCCCCCGGCCACCACGATGCCGAGGCGCACCTGGCTGCGCAGGTGGGCACCGTCTCGACCGCCCTCGGCCAACAGCGCCTGGCCGATGGCGGTGGGCACGTAGCAGGCCAGGGCGGCGACCCCCCATGCGACGTAGAAGCTGGCGTTGAGATCGGCGTCGACGTTGATGAGCACGATCACGGGCATGGCGAAGGTGGGCGCCTGGTAGGTGAGGGTGGAGGCCCAGTTGACGATCGAGTAGCGGACCATGGCCCGGGTGGTGACCGGGAGGGGTCGGAGGTGGTGGCGGTCGCCAGTCACCTTGGGCAGGAGGCCCATGCCGACGAAGCCCGAGACCGCGGCGGGCAGGGCGGCGACCACGAGCAGCCAAACCGCCCGGTCGCCGTCGACGGGAAGGAGGAGCAGCGGGAACCGGGCGACGCCCACGATGGACGCCCGGGCCAGCACGAGACCCCAGCGGCGTTGCGTCATGAGCCGCACGTCGAGCAGCAGGGACAGGGCCGTGCCCGTGCACAGGAACACGAAGAGGGTCGGCCCGAAGGTGCTGTGCCAGGCGCGGAGCTCGTCGACGGCCTGGGGGCTCACGACCAGCAGGTAGCCGACGGCGGCCAGCGCCGACGCGGCGACCGTGGCCAGAGCTCCCCAGGCGTAGAGGACGTGGTCGTCGCGCGTGCGCCCGGCGGCGTAGCGCGCCGCTGCCACCGGTTGACCAAGACCGGCGACGAAGGCCACGAAGAGTGCCGAGGTGAACAGGGCGGTGGCGTGGCCGACGTCGGTCTGCGTGTCCACCCGGGCGGCGATCAGCCAGAACAGGGCCCCCGACAACGCCTGGACACCGGCGGTGAGCACGAGGGCCACCGAGCCCGTGAGCAGGTGACGATGGCCGGAAGCCCGCCGGCGGAAGCCATGCAGCATCGGAGGGAGGATACCGGCGCTCTACGCCGGGGGAGGGCCAGGTCGGCGGAGCCGCTCAGCTGTCGTCGCCGCGTGCGCGCGGGCCGGCGGCGACGAGGGGCCGGGACCGCCGGGGGCGATCCGGGTAGCCGGGGAGCGCGGTGACCAGAGGTTCAGGGAGGGGGGTGGCGGGGGTCGGGTCGTCGTCGAGATCGATGTGCTCGCGGATGCCGATCCGCCGGTGGAGGCGGCGGAGGGGCGCCGGCGCCCACCAGTTCCAGTCGCCGGCCAGGCGCATGAAGGCGGGAACGAGCGTGCCTCGGATGACGAAGGCGTCCATCAGCACGGCGAGGGTGAGACCGACGCCGAAGAGCTTGATGAAGGTGACGTCGCTCGAGGCGAAGGAGATGAAGACGACGGCGATGAGCAGCGCAGCGGCCGTCACGATGCGGCCGGTGCGCTCGAGCCCAAGGGCGACGGAGAGCTCGTTGTCGCCGGTGCGGTCGTACTCCTCCTTGATGCGGGAGAGCAGGAAGACCTCGTAGTCCATGGACAGGCCGAAGGCCACGCAGAACATGAGGATCGGGGTGGTGGCGTCGATCGACCCGATGGCGGTGAAGTCGAGGGGCCCGCTGAGGTTGCCCTCCTGGAAGATCCACACCATGGCTCCGAAGGTGGCCGACAGGCTGAGCAGGTTCAGGATCACCGCCTTGAGCGGGACGACCACCGAGCCGAACTGGATGAACAGCACCAGGAAGGTGACCAGGGCGATGATCCCGGCCGCCAGCGGCAGCCTGGCGAACAGGGCGTCCTTGGTGTCGAGGAGCGACGCCGACTGGCCGGCGACCTGCACGGGGAAGGGCGCCTCGGTGCCGCGGATGGCCTGCACCAGCGCCTCGCCCTCCGCCGACAGGGGTTCGACATCGGGCACCACGGCGAGGTGGGTGCTGCCACCATCCTCCGCGGTGCTGAAACCGGGGTAGCGACCCTGGCCGCCCGGCAGGACCAGCTGACCTGGCTGGCAGCCGAGGTCGACGAGGCCCGGCCCGCAGTAGGTGCCGGTCACCGCATCGACCCGGGCCACGCCGGGCAGGACAGCCAGCGCCGCGGCATAGCCGTCGATCTGCTCGGTCAGCGCGGCGGGGTCACCGATGTCGGTCGCCACGACCGACGCCGTCCCCGCCTCGCCGGAGGAGAACTCGTCCCGTAGGACGTCGGCGACCTGGCGGCTCGGGGCTGACTCCGGTAGCACCCGGTCATCGGGCAGCGAGAGGACGATGTTCAGGAAGGGGGCTCCGAGGAACAACAGGAAGGCGGTGGCGCCGGCGGCGACGGGGATCGGGCGGCGCATGACGAAGATGGCCATGCGGTGCCAGAAGCCCTCGCGGTGCTCCTGCGTGGAGCGCTTGAAGATGGTGAGCTTGTCCACGTTCCGGCCGAGCACCGCCAGGATGGCCGGCAGCACCACCACGGCGAAGGCGCCGGCGAGGAAGGCGACCGCGACCCCGGCGTAGGCAAAGCTGCGCAGGAAGGCGAGGGGGAACACGAGCAGGGCGCAGAGCGACGCGGCCACGGTGACGGCGCTGAAGGCCACCGTGCGACCCGCGGTCCGGACGGTTCGCGACAAGGCGTCGTGGGGCTCGTGGCCGGCGCGCAGCTCCTCCCGGAAGCGGCTGACCACGAACAGGGAGTAGTCGATGGCCAGCCCGAGGCCCATGGCCGTGACGAGGTTGAGGCTGAAGATGGACACCTCGGTGACCATGTTGATGAGACGCAAGACGGCGAGCGTGCCCACCACCGACAAGGCCCCGATGGCCAGCGGGAGCGACGCGGACACGACGCTGCCGAACACCAGCAGCAGGAGCACCAAGGTGATGGGCACGGCGATGGACTCGGCCCGCACGAGGTCCTTCTCGATGGTGGTGCCCACCTCCTTGAACACCTGGGCGAAGCCGCTGATCCCGACCGTGATCCCATCACCGGTCCGCTCGTAGTCGGCCAGCTCCTCCACCCGCTCGTTCACCTCGTCCTGGTCGCCTTCGATGCGACCGAGCACCAGGGCGCGATCCCCGTCACGGCTGCGCAGCGGTGGCGCCGAGTCGAGGCTCCAGTAGGAGACCACGTTGGTGAGGTGCTCCTCGGCGGCCAGCTCCTCGGTGAGGGCCAGCCCGGCGGCGGCGATGGCGGGGTCGTCGACGCTGCCACGGTCGTCAGCGGTGACCAGAAGGACGAGGTTGGGCGTGCCGGAGCCGAAGGTGTCGAGCAGCGCCTGGTCGGCCCGGAACGACTCCGACGCCGGATCGTCGAACCCGCCGGAGCTGAGCTGCTCGGCCACCCCGCCCCCGAAGGCGCCGGACACCACGAAGAGCACGGCGGAGGCGACCAGCACGACCTTGCGGTGGCGGATGACCGAGCGGGCGAGGCGGGCGAGCATGACGGCTCCTAGCGCGATGGATGACTCCGCCAACCGACCATGGGGTGGGCGGGCTGTCCAGATGACGTCGGTCACAGGCCGGAGGTTGCGCGTCGGCCGACCATCCGGTCAGGGTGTCCCCTCATGCCCACCACCCATCCCGGCGCCCGCCGACCAGATCGTCAGCGCACGGTCGACAGTGGCGGGCTGGCCATCGCCGTGCACGAGTGGGGCGAGGAGGGCGCGCCGCCGATCCTCGCCGCCCACGGCGGGTTCGACTTCGCCGGAACCTTCGACGTGTTCGCCCCGTTGCTGGCCGATGCCGGGTTCCGCTTCGTCTCCTGGGACCACCGCGGGCACGGCGACTCGCAGCACGCCGCCCTCTACAACTGGGAGGCCGACCTGCGAGATGCGGCGGCCGTGTTCGACTCGGTGAGCTTCGACGCCGTCCCGGTGATCGGCCACTCGAAGGGAGGCAGCCTCATGCTGCAGCTGGCCGATGCCCTCCCGCACCGGGTCAGCCACCTCATCAACCTCGACGGGCTGCCGTCCCGGCGCAGCTTCCCGGACGTGTCCGACCACCAGCGGACCAAGCTCATGGCCAAAGACCTGACCTCGTGGCTGGACCACCGCCGAACGCTCGTCGATGCCCAACGCCGGCCGGGCACCATCGAGGAGCTGGCCGAGCGGCGGGGGAAGATGAACCCCCGCCTGTCGACCGACTGGCTGCGCTACCTGGTCACCATCGGTGCCCGGGAAGATGCCGACGGGTGGCGCTGGAAGATCGACCCCACCATGCGCTTCGGCGGGTTCGGCCCGTGGCGGCCCGAGTGGTCGATGATGCGCCTGCCCGACATCGGAGTACCGGTGCTGGCCGTGCTGGGCACCGCGCCGGACCCGATGGGTTGGGGCACGGCCGAGGCCGACGTCCTCTCGCACCTGCCCCCGGCAGGTCGGCTGGTGATGCTCGACGACGTCGGCCACTTCGTCCACATCGAACGCCCCCGCCAGGTCGCCGACATGGTGCTGGAGCTGGTGGCGTGACCGCCGTCCTCCTCCAGCACAACAAGGTGCAGCTGGCCCTCCACGAGCTGCGCGCCGGCACCGCTCGGCCGCTCCTGCTCCTCCACGGGTTGGCGGAGCGCACCCCCGGTGCCGTGCCCGCCCACCTGGTCGCGTGGCCGGGCCCGGTCTGGGGTCTCGACCTCTCCGGGCACGGTGCCTCCTCGGTCGCCATCGGCGCCGGGTACTTCTGCGAGGCGCTGATGGGCGACGTCGACATCGCCATCGCCCACCTCGGGCCGGTCACCCTGTTCGGTCGAGGCCTCGGTGCCTACGTCGGGCTGCTGGCCGCCGGCGGTCGGGCCGAGCAGGTGCGCGGCGCCATCCTCACCGACGGACCGGGCTTGGCTGGTGGAGGACCCTCGCCGTCATCGCCCGCCGTGCCCACCCACCTCGGTCCCCCTCCGCCGGGCGGCACGCCGGACCCCTGGGCGCTCTACGAGCTCACGCGGGACGTGCGCCCACCCGACTACGCCGCCACGTTTGCCCGGCAGGCGTCCACCCGTTCCGGGCTCGACACCGCCATCGCCGCCGTCGGCGTCAACCGGCCGCCGTGGCTGGAGGGCGTCATCGCCGAGCCCGGCGTGATCGAGTGCTCCCTCCCGGAGGCGCTGGCCCTCTTCGCCGCCGCTCCCTGACCGCCCGTACATTGCTCCTGCCATGATCCGCGCCTCCGTCCCCGTTCCGCCGAGCCTCCTGACGGTGGCCGAGCGGGTGGAACAGCGCCTCGACGCACTGCTCACCGTTGAGTCGGCGCGCTGGGTGGCGCTGAGTGCCGAGCTCGAGGCCCCCCTCGAGTCACTCCGGTCGTTGGTGATGGGAGGCGGCAAGCGACTGCGCCCTGCGTTCTGCTATTGGGGGTACCGGGCGGCCGGTGGCGACCCGGACGACGAGCTGGTGATCGACGCCGGCGCCGCCTTCGAGATGCTCCAGGCCTTCGCCCTCGTGCACGATGACGTCATGGACGGCTCGGCGACGCGCCGGGGTGCTCGCACCGCCCACCTCGAGTTCGGTGACCGGCACATCGGCGAGACCTGGCGGGGCGAGTCTCGACGCTTCGGCGAGGGCGTGGCCATCCTCATCGGGGATCTGGCTCACGTGTACGCCGACCTCTTCCTGGCCTCGGCGCCGTCCCCGGTGCGGGCGGTGTGGGACGAGCTGCGGATCGAGCTCAACATCGGCCAGTACCTCGACATCGTGGGGACGGCCCGAGGCGACACTGACCACGAGAGCGCCCGCCGGATCGCCCGCTACAAGTCCGGCAAGTACACGATCGAGCGACCCCTCCACGTCGGCGCCGCGCTGGCCGGCCGCCTGGATGATCTGCAGCTTGCTCTGTCCGCCTACGGGGATCCGCTCGGTGAGGCCTTTCAGCTGCGCGACGACATGCTCGGCGCCTTCGGCGAGGAGGCCGCTACCGGCAAACCGGTGGGCGACGACCTGCGCGAGGGCAAGCCCACCCCGCTCCTGGCCCTGGCCACCGCGCATGCGGACGGCGCCCAAGCGGCCGTCCTGGCCGACATCGGCCGGGCCGATCTCTCCGGCGACGGCGTGGCGCGCATTCAGGAGGTCTTCGTGGCGACCGGCGCCGTAGAAGCCATCGAGGTGAGCATCGATGCCCTCACCAGCGACGCCATCGCCGCCATCAAGGTCGCCGACATCACCGCCGAGGCGCGCGGCGCCCTCGTCGACCTGGCTCAGTTCGTCGCCTGGCGAGAGTCCTGAGCCGTCAGGCGTCGGGATCGTCGTCGGGGGTGCCGGGGTCGAGCTCGGCGACGATCTGGGTGACCTGGACCTTGGCGTCGGTGATGCGGGAGCGGCAGACCCGCAGGAGCTCGGCGGCCCGCTTCACCCGGGCGGCCAGCACGTCGACGTCGACGGCGTCGTCTTCGATCTCCTCGAGGATGGACTCGAGCTCGGCGAGGGCCTCGGCGTAGCCGATCGGCTCGGCGGTGGGATCAGGCATCGCCGGACACCGTAGAGCGGACTTCGCCCCCGGCCACGAGGGTGGCGAGCTCGTCACCCGGGTTGAGGTCCGTTGGCGAGCGGACCACGCGGCCATCGGGACCGCGCGTGATGGACCAGCCGCGGGCCAGCGTGCGCTCGGGGTCGAGGGCCCGGAGCCGGGCCTCCACGGCGTCGAGCACGCGCGTGGCGTCGGCCAGTGCCTTCGGGGTCCGGTGGGCGACGCGACGCTCGCCCGCCGCGACGAGCACTTCGGCCGCCCGCAGGTGGGAGCGGGTGGCCCCCGTGATGCGACCGCGATGGCCGTCGAGGCGACGGGTGGCCGTGTCGAGTCCGCCCTGGGCGGCCCGGCGAGACCGGTGCGCCACGCCATCCAGCCGAGCGGACCCCCGGTCGAGGGCGACCAGAGCGCTCCGGGAGAGGTGGCGGGCCTGGATGACGAGCCGCTCGTCGTGGTGGGCCAGGGCCCGCACCGCCCTGGTGGCGATGGCGCCCCAGGTGCCATCGAGCCCGCTCACCAGCTCGCCGACTCGCCCTACGAGAAGCTGGGCACAGGCGGTCGGTGTCTTGGCGGCAGTGTGGGCCACCTCGTCGGCTACCGAGCGGTCCACCTCGTGCCCGATCCCGGTGATCACCGGCACTCGGCAAGCGGCGATGGCCCGCGCCACCGCTTCGTCATCGAAGGCGGCCAGGTCGGTACGGGCGCCCCCGCCCCGGATCAGCGCCAGTCCGTCGAGCGGATGGGTGGCGAGCATGCGGATGGCTGATGCGATCGACCGGGGCGCATCGGGGCCCTGCACCCGGCTGTCGGCGCGCAGCACGTGAAAGGCGAACCCGCTGCGACGTAGCTCGTCGAGGAAGTCGGCCTCGGCGGCGGAGCCCTCGCTGGTGACGAGGCCGATGCGCAGCGGCGCCAGCGAAAGGGGCCGGGCCCGGTTGGCCTGCAGCAGCCCCTCGTCGTCGAGCCGGGCCAGCAGCTCAGCCCGGGCCACCTCCAGCTTCCCCAGGGTGTAGGCGGGATCGATGGCCGCCATCCGGAGCTGGAGCTGGCCGCGCGGGGCGTACCAGTCGAGCCGGCCGCGGATGCGGACGTCGGTTCCGTCGGTCATCCGCACTCCGCCGCCGGCGTCGGTGAGCGTCGTGTTCACCGAGGCCTTGGTGCGGGAGGAGAGCATCACCCCGAGCGAAGCCCCTCCGTCGGGATCGGCGAGGGTGAAGTAGACGTGCCCCGACTGGGGGCGGGAGAGGTCGCGGATCTCGCCGCGCACCCACACCTCGTCCCGAAACGATGCCCGCAGGGCGTTGCCGATGGCGTCGGCCAGCTCGGTGACCGAGAACGTGGGTTCCGGGATGGCCCCCACGGCGGGATCGTCGAACAGCGACACGCCGCCGACGTTAGGCGTGAGGTGCGACAGCCAGCCGTCCGTCGGATCGGATCAGCGGCCGGACCAGAAGGGACGGCCCTGATCGGCGTCGCGGAG
>Ga0136618_10000850_pt1 | contig 11243 bp, 8 predicted proteins | sample AntDrymUQ3302106_2_FD_104805 | JGI IMG/M metagenome (GOLD analysis project Ga0136618, IMG submission 104805) | Polar desert sand microbial communities from Dry Valleys, Antarctica - metaG UQ330 (21.06) | ecosystem: Environmental > Terrestrial > Soil > Desert | place: Antarctica: Dry Valley...
CGCCGCCGCCGCGGCGGCGAGCGCTCCCTGGGCGGTCTCGAGCCCGGTCTCGGCGCCGGCGCGTGCCCGGCGCTCGGCGTCCAGGGCGCTGTCGAGCTCGGACAGGCGGCGCTCGAGGCCCGCGGCGCGCTCGGCGGCGTGCCGGCGCACGCTCGCCACTCCCGAGCGCACGCGGGTCAGCTCGTCGCCGATCGCGGCGAGCTCGTCCGCTGTGCGCGCGCGCACAGAGGCGGCGTCGGTCGCGGCGCGCTGCTGCGCGAGCGCGACCTGCTCCGCCGCCTGCGCGCGCGCCGTGTGCGCCTCGGCCGTGGCCGCTTCGGCGCTCGCGAGCGCCCGTTCCAGCTCGCCCCGGCTCGCGGCGAACTGCTGCTCGAGCAGCTGCACGCGGCCCTCCTGCTCGCGCAGGCTCGCGAGCGCCACGGCGTCGGCCGCCCGCAGCAGCTCGCTCTTGCGCAGGCGCCGGCGCTGCTCACCGAGCTCGCCGCGCAGCCGCTTGACCGTCGCCACGGCGGCGGTCAGCGCCTCCGCGTGTGGGTTCGCGGCTGGAAGCCCAGGCCCGGGCTGCGGCTCCGAGCGCTCCTGCACCGCCGCCGACGACGCGCCAGGATCTGCCGGACGGCCGGCGCCCTCCGGCGCGGACGTCGCGGGTTCTGCCGCCTGGAGCGCCTCGAGCCGCCGCTCCAGCTCGCCACCGCGCAGCTCCAGCACCTCGACCGCCTTCAGCGCCTCGGCAGCCCGTTGCGCCTGGGCGCGCTCGGCCGCCTCGGCACGGCGCGCCCGGCGCTCCGCCATGACGGCGCGGTCGATGACCTCGCCGCCGGGCTCCTCCACCGGGTCGGCCACGGCGGGCGGGGCTGCCTGCGGCGGCTCAAACCCGCGCTCGGGAGCGGGCAGCAGCGCGCGGGCGCCGCTGTCCCAGGCGAGAGCGAGCTCGTCCGGTGCCGGCTCCATCAACACCGCGGGCACGAGATACGTCGCGCGCCACAGAGCGGGATCGCGGCCGAAGCGCGCGTCTGGCAGCGATTCGAAGCGCCGCGACTCGGCGTCGCGCCGCACGAGCAGCGCCGGCAGCTCTGGCTCACGCCGTCCCGTGTCGCTCCAGCGCCCGCGCACGCGCACGAGGCCGGCGTCGGACCCGGACGGGAGCCACTCGACCGCCTCGATCGCGAGGCCGTCGAGCGCGGGCACAGGGGTCGGGCGTTTCACCGCCACCAATCGTCTCAGACGGCGCGGCGTCCGCTGCGCCGCGGGGCGATCAGCCCTCGCCGCCGCGCTGGCGCGTTGCCAGCGCCACGCCGAGGATCGCCAGCAGCAATCCGCCCGCGAGCAGCGGCTTGGGCACCATCGCCGCCCCGTACTTGCGGTGTAGGAACCACTTCGCACCCTTCCAGGTGAGCTTGCCGAGCAGCGTGTAGAGCATGTCCGCAGCCTAGCGGCGGTCGGCCTCGCGCAGCCGTCGGGCCATGCGCGACTGCAGCGACCAGAGCTCTATGAACCCCGGCGATGCCTGCTGGGAGAACAGCCCGCCCGACTCCGAGAACGACGCGAGCTGCGCGTCGTAGACGGCGTTGGGGCTCGCGCGCGTCACCACGCGGACGCTGCCCTTGAAGAGCTTGAGGCCGATCGTGCCCGTGACGAGCCGGTTGACGTGCTCGGTGTAGGCCTCGATGTCCTCGCGCAGCGGCTCCCACCACAGGCCGGCGTAGACGAGGTAGGCCCACTTCTGGTCGAGCGCCGGCTTGAACTGGTTCTGGTGGATCGTGCCGCAGAGGCGCTCGAGCTCCTTGTGCGCGGTCAGCAGGATCGCGGCGGCCGGCACCTCGTAGATGTCGCGCACTTTCAGGCCGACGATCCGGTCCTCGATGTGGTCGACGATCCCGACGCCGTGGCGCATCCCGATCGCCGCCGCGCGCTCGATCAGCTCGACGAGGCCGAGGCGCTCGCCGTCCAGCGCCACCGGGGTACCTGCCTCGAACTCGACGGAGACCACCTGGGGCTCGTCGGGAGCGAGCTCCGGCCGCGTCACGAGCTGGAAGACGTCGTCGTCGGGAGCGTGCGCGAGATCCTCGATCCACTTGCCCTCCGAGGAGCGCCCCCAGAGGTTGTCGTCGATCGAGTACGGCGCGCTCTCGGTGCCGCCCTTGACGGGGATACCGTGCTTGCGCGCGTAGGCGAGCTCCTCGTCGCGGCCCATCGCCCAGGAGCGCACGGGGGCGATCACCTTCAGCTCGGGCGCGAGCGTCGCGATCGTGCCCTCGATCCGGACCTGGTCGTTGCCCTTGCCGGTGCAGCCGTGCGCGATCGTGTCGCAGCCGGTCTTGCGCGCGTACTCGACCGCGAGCTTGGCGATCAGCGGGCGCCCGAGCGCGGTGAAGAGCGGATAGCCGTCGCCGTAGTCGGCGTTCGCCTTGATCGCGGGCAGGACGTACTCGCGTGCGAACTCCTCGCGCGCGTCGACGACGTGGCAGTCGAGCGCGCCGAGCCGCAGCGCCTTGCCCTTGACGACCTCGTAGTCCTCCCCGGGCTGGCCGAGGTTGACCGTCAGCGCGACGACCTCCGCCTCGTACTCGTCCTGGATCCACTTCAGCATCACGCTCGTGTCGAGGCCGCCGGAGTAGAGCAGCAGCACGCGCCCGACCTCCTCGCGCAGCGCAAGATAGGACGCGACGCGGGTCGCGGACGGATCGGCGATGCGGTGGACCTCGGTGGCGGGATCGCGCGGCTGGTCGGTCATGAGGGGCGCCAGACTACGACAGCAGCGGCGCCAGCCGCGCCAGCGCGTCGTCGACGTGCGAGCGCTCGACGATCAGCGGCGGCAGGAAGCGCAGCGTCTGCGGCCCGGTTGCGTTGATCACGAGCCGCTGCTCGTGCAGCGCGCGACTGACCACGTCGGGCGCCGAGCGGTCGACGTCGGCGGCGATCATCAGGCCGCGACCGCGCACCTCCAACACTCCGGGTAGCTCGCGCAGCGACTCGGCCAGCAACCGACCGAGCTCGCGCACGCGCCGCAGCAGCGCCGGGTCGTCGAGCACGTCCAGCGCGGCATTGGCCGCGGCGGCGATCACGGGACCGCCCGCGAACGTGGACCCGTGGTCGCCGGGTGCGAACACTCCGGCGAGCCGCTCGCCCGTGATCAGGGCGCCCGCCGGCAACCCGCCCGCCAGCGCCTTGGCGACCGTGATCGCGTCGGGCACCACCTCGGTCGCCTCGTAGGCCCAGAGCGTGCCGGTCCTCCCCATCCCGGTCTGCACCTCGTCGAACACGAGCGCGGCGCCGCTGCGATCGCATGCCGCGCGCGCGGCGGCGAGCAGCTCCCCGGACAGCACGTTGACGCCCGTCTCGCCCTGGATCGGCTCCAGCAGCACGGCGGCGGTCTGCTCGCCGACGGCGGCGTCGAGCGCAGCGGGATCGCGCTGCACCGGCACGAAGCCCGGCACCAGCGGTGCGAACGGAGCCTGCTTGGACTCCTGGAACGTCGCCGACAACGCGCCGTAGGTGCGGCCGTGAAAGCCGCCGTGCAGAACCACGATCTCCCCCCGCGGCCGGGCCTTGCGCACGAGCTTGAGCGCCGCCTCGTTGGCCTCCGCGCCGGAGTTGGCGAACAGCACGCGGCCGCCGAGCGAACACGCCGACAGGCGCTCGGCGAGCTCCACCATCGGCCGGTTGGAGTAGAGGTTGGAGACGTGCATGAGCGTCCGCGCCTGCGCCGCGATCGCCGCGACGACGCGCGGGTGGCAGTGGCCCACGTTGCAGACCGAGATGCCGGCGAGGAAGTCGAGGTACTCGTTGCCGTCGGCGTCCCACAGCGTCGCGCCCGCCCCGCGCGCGAACTCCACGGGGAAACGCGCGTAGTTCTCGATCAGCGCGCCGCTCACGAGGCAGGGCGCAGCTTGGTGCCGATGCCGGCGTCCGTGAACAGCTCGAGCAGCAGCGAATGGGGCACGCGGCCGTCGAGGATGTGCGCGTTTGCGACGCCCCCGTGGATCGCGTTGAGACACGCCTCGAGCTTCGGCCGCATCCCGCCGGCGAGCGAGGGCAGGGCGGCCTCGACCTCGTCCGCGGTCGACTCGGAGATCACCGAGCTCGGGTCGCCGGGGTCGCGCAGCCAACCCGGGACGTCGGTGAGGAAGATCACCTTGTACGCGCCCATCGCCCGTGCCACGGCGCCCGCGGCCTCGTCGGCGTTGACGTTGTGCGAGCGGCCGTGGCGATCGGCGCCCACGGACGCGATCACCGGGATGTAGTCCTCCGCGACGTGCCTGATCACGCCGGTGTCGATGCGCTCGATCCGGCCCACGTAGCCGATGTCCTCGCCCTCGGGCCCTGCCGTCGTGGCGACACGGAAGAGCAGCCCGTCGTCGCCGCAGAGCCCGACCGCGGGCTGACCGTGGCGGCCGAGGCGCAGGACGATGTCCTTGTTGACCTTGCCGACGAGCACCATCTTGGCGATCTCGACGGTGTCTGAGTCCGAGACGCGCAGGCCGCCGACGAACTCGACCGGCAGGTCGAGCAGCTTCATGTAACGGGTGATCTCCGGCCCGCCGCCGTGCACGACGATCGGGTTCATGCCGACGTACTTGAGCAGCACGACGTCGCGCGCGAAGTCCTCACGCAGCGCCGGGTCCTCCATCGCCGCGCCGCCGTACTTGATCACGACCGTCCTGCCGTGGAACTCCCGGATGTACGGGAGCGCCTCGAGCAAAGTCCCCAGATCTCTCATGTCGTGTACTCCGCGTTGATCCGCACGTACTCGTGCGAGAGGTCGGAGAAGAAGACCTCGGTCTCGACACCCTCGCCCGGCAGCCCGACGACGTACTCGACCTCGTCGCGCGAGACCGCAGCGGTCAGCTCCGCCACGTCGTGCGGCACCGCCACGCCGCCGGCGCACACGTGCACGCCCTCGATCCAGATGTCGAAGGGCAGCGGCCCCGGCCCCGGAATCGCGGCGCCGACGGCCTGGGCGATGCGGCCCCAGTTCGGGTCGCCGCCGTTGAGCGCCGCCTTGACCAGCGGCGAGTTCGCGATCGCGCGCGCGACACGCTCGACGGTCTGCTCGTGCCCGCCGTGGACGTGCACCCGCCCGGTGCGCGCGGCGCCCTCGCCGTCGCCGACGATCTGCAGCGCCAGGCGGCGCAGCGCGTAATCGAGCGCCTCGCCGAAGCGCAGCTCGTCGTCGGACTCGGGCTCGACGATCACGCCGCTCGCGCCCGATGCCATCAGCAGCGCGGCGTCGTTCGTGGAGAGCTGACCGTCGACGGAGATGCGCTCGAAGGAGCGCTTGACGCAGACGCCGAGCAGCAGCTCGGCGGTCTCTGCGGCGAGCACCGCGTCGGTCTGGACGAAGCACAGCAGCGTCGCGAAGCCGGGCTGGATCATCCCGGCACCCTTCGCCTGTGCGCTGATCCGCACGATGCCCGCCGGCAGCGCGACCTCGAGCGAGAGCAGCTTCTCGAACGCGTCGGTCGTTGCGATCGCGCGCCAGAAGTCGCGGTCGCCGTCCGGCGCAAGCTTGCCGCGCGCGGCCAGGATGCCCTTCATCATGCCGTGCATCGGCAGCGGCACGCCGATCACCCCGGTCGAGGCGACGGCGACGCGATCCTCGCTCACGCCCGCCGCCATCGCCGCGGCGCCCTGCATCCGCGCGGCATCCTCCAGGCCGCGAGCGCCGGTCGCCGCGTTCGCGTTGCCGGAGTTGACGACGACCGCCGCAAGCGCGTCCAGGCGACAGCGCGACCGGCACAGCACGACGGGCGCGGCCGGGGCTCCCGAGCGCGTGAAGCGCGCGGCGCTCACGGCGTCCGGCTCCGAGCAGACCAGCAGCGCGACGTCCGGGTCGCCGGACGGCTTGATGCCGGCGGCTGCGCCGCCGGCGCGGAAGCCGTTGGCGAGCCCGCCCTCCGGAAGCTCGGTCACGCAAGCGGGCGGCTCGACCCAGCGCGAGGAGAACGCGCTCACAGCAGCCCTTCGCGCTCGTCGCGACCGAACATCAGGTTGAGGTTCTGCAGCGCCTGCGACGCCGCGCCCTTCCAGAGATTGTCGATCGCCGCGAAGACCAGGATCCGGCGCGTGCGCGGATCGCAGTGCACCGACAGGCGGCAGAAGTTCGTCTCGCGTACGTCCAGCACCCCGGGCGGACCGGAGCGCAGCTCGACGAACGGCTCGCGCGCGTACCGCTCGTCGTAGAGCGCTGCCACCTCTGCCGGCGTGTGCTCCCGCGCGGGAGTGACGTAGCAGGAGACGAGCTCGCCCTGCGCGAGCGGCACCAGGTGCGGCGTGAACGTGATCGTGACCGGTGCCCCCTGGCCCGCGAGCTCCTGCTCGATCTCCGGCGTGTGGCGATGGCGCTCGACCTTGTAGGGCGTGATGTTCTCGGCCGCCGTGACGAAGTGGGTACCGGCGGTCGGCTCGCGCCCGGCGCCGGATACGCCGGACTTGGCGTCGATCACGACGTCGTCGATCAGCTCGGCGCGCGCAAGCGGCGCCAGCGCCAGCAGCGCCGCAGTGGGGTAGCAGCCGGGGTTGGCGACCAGGTCGGCGCCGGCGATCCGCTCGCGGTGCAGCTCCGGGAGGCCGTACACGCCCGCTCCGAACAGCTCCGGCGCGCCGTGCTCGCCGTACCAGTCCTCGTAGATCGCGCGGTCGCGCAGGCGGAAGTCGGCCGACAGGTCCACGACACGCACGCCGCGTGCGCGCAGCGCGGCGACGGCCGGCGCGGCGACGCGGTGCGGCCAGCAGACCAGTGCGGCGTCGACGTCTGACTGCACGTCGGCGGACCACGGCTCGAGCTCGAGCGGCACGCGCGTGCGCGGGTGCAGGTCGTCGAGCCGCGCGCCGGCCTCCGACCGCGCGGTGATGTGTGCGAGCTCGAAGAACGGGTGGCGGTGCACGAGCATCGCCGCGATCGCGCCCGCGTAACCGCTGGCCCCGAGCACCGCGACCCTAGCCACGAAGCTCGCCTCCGACCTGCTCGCGCAGCGCTGCGACGATCTTGTCGCGCCGCTGCGCCACCTCGTCGTCCGTCAGCGTGCGGTCGGGTGCGCGGAACTCCAGCCGCAGCGCGAGCGACGCACACCCCTCGCCGACCTGCGCGCCGCGGTACACGTCGAAAACCTCGGCGCCCACGAGCAGGGCACCGCCCGCGGAGCGGATCGCCTCCAGCACCCGCGCCGCCGGCACGTCATCGGCGACCACGACCGCAAGATCCTGGCGGATCGCGGGGAAGGAGGTCAGGTCCTCGTACCGAGGTACGCCCGTCACGGCGGAGGCCAGCACGCCGAAGTCGAGCTCGAACCCGGCGACGCCCTCGAGGTCCCAGGCCGCGGCCACCGACGGGTGCAGCTCACCGAGCCAGCCCGCCGGCGCCCCGCCGACCATCACTTTCGCGGCGCGACGCGGGTGCAGGAACGGCTCCGCACCCGCGGCGTCCACGCGCCATGGGACCCGCAGCGCGCGCATCAGCGCCTCCAGCACACCCTTGGCCGCGAACAGGTCCGCGCGCGGCGGCTCGGGGTCACTCCAGCCGGCCGGCCGCACGCGGCCCGTCAGCAGCGCGCCCAGATGCGTCCGCTCGGTCGGCAACATGGGATCCGGGACCGGATACCACGGGTTGCCGGTCGGCTCTGAGCCCGCCGGGCCGAGCAGGTACACGGCACCGACCTCGAACAGGCGCACGTCCTCGATCCCGCGCGAGTGGTTGCGGCGCAGCGAGTCCAGCAACGAGCCGAGCAGGGTCGTGCGCATGACCGACTGGTCCTCGGACATCGGGTTCTCGAGCACGACGGCTTCGTCGTCCGGGCCGAGGCGGCGCGCAACCGCGGGCGAGGTGAAGCTCCAGCCGACCGCCTCCGACAGCCCCGCGCCGACGAGCGCGTCCTCGGCACGGCGGCGCGCGCGCTGCGCGGGCGCGAGCCGGCCGACCGCGCCGCGGCGCGACGGCAGCGTCGCCGGGAAGCGGTCCAGTCCCCAGACCCGCGCGACCTCCTCGATCAAGTCGGCCTCGCGCTCGACGTCGGCTCGCCGCCACGGCGGCACCGTCACGTCGAGCCCATTCATACCTCGGCCGAAGGCCGCGCCATCGGCTGTGGCCTCACCGGGTGATGCCTCGCCGCTGCGCTCGGCCTCGGCGACGCCGAACCCCAGGCTGCGAAGGATGCGCGCGGCGTCGGCGCGCGGGACGGGCGCTCCGAGCAGCCGCTCCACGCGAGCGTCGCGAAGCCGAAGCACGGCGGCCGCAGGACCAGGGCCGCCGACGTCGATCGTCGCGCCGACCGCGCGCGCGCCGCAGAGGTCGAGCATCAGCTTCGTCGCGACAGCTTGGCCCTCTAGGCCCTGTTCGGGCTGGAGCCCCTTCTCGAAGCGACCGGACGCCTCGGTACGCAGGGCGAGCCGCGTCGACGTGCGCTGGATGTTGGGGCCGTTCCAGGTCGCCGCCTCCATCAGCACGCGCGTGGTGGTGTCACGCACCTCGGAGCGCGCGCCGCCCATCACACCGGCGATCGACGTCGGCCCCTCGGCGTCCTCGATCACGCAGACCTCGGGATCGAGCGTGCGCTCGACGCCGTCTAGCGTCGTCATCGTCTCCCCATGGACGGCGCGCCGCACGACAAGCGCCCCGCCGGCGACGAGGTCCGCGTCGAAGGCGTGCAGCGGCTGACCGGTGAGCAACGTGACGTAGTTCGTGATGTCGACGACGTTGTTGATCGGGCGCTGGCCGGCGGCCATGAGGCGCGCCTTCAGCCACGGCGGCGACGGGCCGAGCCGGACGTCCTCGAAGAGGCGCGCGGTGAAGCGCGGGCACAACTCCGGCGCGCGCACCGCGACCGCGAACCCCGGGATCGTGTCGCCCTCGGGGTACTCGTCGCCGGCCCACGGCGCCGGTGCGAGCGGCGCGCCGGTCGCGGCATGCACCTCGCGCGCGATCCCGTAGACGCCGAGACAGTCGGGACGGTTGGGCGTGATCTCGAGCTCGAGCACCTCCGTGGCTATCGGCAGCACCTCGGCGAGCGGCGTGCCGGCGCCGAGCGCGTCGTCGAGCACCATGATGCCGTCGTGCTCGACGCCGATCGCGAGCTCGTCCTCGGCGAGGATCATCCCCGCGGACTCCTGCCCGCGCAGCTTGGCGCGCTTGAGCCGCGTGCCGCCGGGCAGCACGGCGCCCGGGCGCGCGACGGCGACCGTCTGGCCGGCGGCGACGTTGGGCGCGCCGCACACGATCTGCGACGGCGCGCCGGCACCCGTGTCGACGCTGCAGACGGTCAACCGGTCGGCGTCGGGATGGCGCTCGGCGCTCAGCACCTTGCCGACGACGAAGTGCTCGAGCGCGCCGACGCCGTGGGCGTGGACGCGGTCGACCTCGGTGCCGGTCAGCGCCAGGCGCGTGGCGAGCTCCGCCGCGGGCAGTGCGGGGTCGCAGAAGTCGTGCAGCCAGAGCAGCGGCAGCTTCATCCGAACTGCTCCAGGAAGCGCAGGTCGTTCTCGTACATCAGCCGCAGGTCTGAGACTCCGTGCTTGAGGAACGCGATCCGCTCGATCCCCATGCCGAACGCGAAGCCCTGGACCCGCTCGGGGTCATAGCCGTGCTCGCGCACATGGCCGAACACGTTGGGATCTACCATCCCCGAGCCAAGGATCTCGATCCACGCGGTCCCCTTGCAGAGGGGGCAGCGTGTGCCGTCACGCAGGAGCCCCGCCTTGCAGTTGAAGCAGGAGACGTCGACCTCGACGCTGGGCTCGGTAAATGGGAAGAAGTGCGGGCGCAGCCGCACCTCACGATCATCTCCGAAGACCGCACGGGCGAACGCGAGCAGCGTGCCCTGAAGGTCGCCGAGCGTGATGTCGTCGTCCACCGCGAGTCCTTCGACCTGGTGGAACTGGGGCGTGTGGGTGGCGTCGTTGTCGCGCCGGTAGGTGCGGCCCGGGACGATGATGTAGAGCGGCGGCGGGTACAGCTCCATCGCGCGCACCTGCATCGGGGAGGTATGCGTGCGCAGCACCGCGCCCGAGGTCGTGTAGAAGCTGTCGCTCTTGAGCCGCGACGGGTGCTGGGGCGAGTGGTTGAGCGCGTCGAAGTTGTAGTACGTGGTCTCGATCTCCGGCCCCTCGGCCACGCGGAATCCCAGCCCCATGAAGATGTCCTCGATCTCGCGCCGCATCGCCGTGATCACGTGCAGCCGCCCGATCGGCACGACGGGCGTGCCCGGCAGCGTCACGTCAACCGCGTCGGCGGCCAGGCGCATGTCGAGCTCCGCCCGCTCGAGCTCGTCGCGGCGCTCCTCGAGCGCCGCCTCGAGCGCCTTGCGCGCCTCGTTGGCCGCCCGGCCGACGGCGCCGCGCTCCTCCGGCGCGAGCCCGGCGACGCCGCGCAGCAGATTCGGGAGCTCGGCCTTGCGGCCCAGGTGAGCGATCCGCGCCTGCTCGAGCTCGGGCGTGTCGACGGCCGCCGCGATCGCGGCGACGCCCTGCGCCCGCAGCTGCTCGATCTTCTCCCTCACGCGCGCGCCACCCTACCTGCGACCTCGTAGAGGCCGATCGTCGCTGCCATGGCGGCGTTGAGCGACTCCGAGCGGATCGGCACGTGTGCCGTCTCGTCGCAGGCGGCGACCGCGGCGGCGGGAAGCCCTTCGCGCTCGGCGCCGATCACCAGCGTGACCGGCCCGCCCTCGATCTGCGCCAGCGCGCGGCCACTCCGAGCCACCAGCGCGACGGTGCGGTGCGGCAGCTCCTCGACGCGTGCGACGCGCACCACCGGCACGTCGAAGATCGCGCCCATCGAGGCGCGCACCGCCTTGAAGCCATAGGGGTCCGCCGTGCCCGGCCCAAGCGCGACGCTGGCGGCGCCGAACGCCAGCGCCGAACGCAGCACCGTGCCGACGTTGCCCGGGTCGTTGACGCCCCACAGCGCGACGCACACCGGGCCGACGGGCGCAGGCGCCCAGCGCTGCGGGTAGACGGCCAGCGCGCGCGTGCCCGAGCCGAGCTGGGAGAACTGGCGCAGCAGGTGCGGCGCGACCTCCTCGCCCTCGAGCCCCGAGCCGGCCTCGCAGAGCATCAGCTCTGCGCGCCAGCCCGCCGCAGCGGCCGCCGCGATCAGGTCCTCCCCCTCGGCGACGAAGCTGCGCGTCTTGTCGCGCCACTTGCGGCCGGCAAGCTTGTGGACCCGCTTGAGCTGTTCGTTGTTCGGGCTGGTGATGGGCATCAGGGCGAAAAAAAGGCGCCCGTCCGGTGGAGGAGGGGCGCCCGTGGAG
>Ga0136618_10000851_pt1 | contig 11237 bp, 10 predicted proteins | sample AntDrymUQ3302106_2_FD_104805 | JGI IMG/M metagenome (GOLD analysis project Ga0136618, IMG submission 104805) | Polar desert sand microbial communities from Dry Valleys, Antarctica - metaG UQ330 (21.06) | ecosystem: Environmental > Terrestrial > Soil > Desert | place: Antarctica: Dry Valley...
AAGGCGAGGAACAGCAGCACGAACGTCGCCACCGCGACGATCAGCGCCATCCACGGCAGCGTCGCGCCGATGGTGTCCAGCAGGTCGACCAGTTCGGCCGATTCGCCACCCACGAAGACCTGTCCGCCGGCTGGAGCAGGAACCGCACGCAGGTCGGTCACCGCCAGCTGGGCCGCTGCTGAGATCGGGTCGCCGGTCAGGAAAACCGACAGGCGGGCCGTGTCGCCGGCTGCCCCCGTCACCTCGGCGCTCTCGATTCCGGTGATCTCCCGGATCTGATCGACGTACGACGTCAGCGCGACCTGCTGCTGCGGATCGTCCACGGGTCCGTCCATGGTGACCGCCACCTGCGCGGCCGGATCCACGCTGCCACCGAAGTCATCCTCCAGCGCCTCACTGACCACCCGGCTCGGCGTACCCTCCGGCAGCACCCGCACGTCGATGCCACCGAAGCTCGCGCGCAGGAACGGCGTCCCGAGCAGCAGCAGGACAACAACGATCCCAGCCGCGTACAGCACCGGCCGCCGCATGACCGACCGGGCGATGCGGTACCACGCGCCGGGACCGGATCCGTCCCCTCGGCGCCACGGCGCCAGCCGGCGCAGCAGTGGCCGCACCGAAAGGGCATCGATCCGGTGACCCAGAACGGCCAGCAGCGCCGGGAGCACGGTCAGGGCGGCGATCATTGCGACCAGCACCGCCGCTATCCCGCCGAGTCCCATGGACCGCAAGAAGTTCTGCGGGAACAGGGTCAGACCGGCCAGCGCGATGGCGACGGTCACGCCGGAGACCGCCACGGTTCGTCCCGCGGTCTGCAGCGTGCGGCGCAGCGCCGCCGGGACATCACGTCCGACCCGCAGTTCCTCCCGGAAGCGACTGACCACGAACAGCGCGTAGTCGATGGCCAGGCCCAGCCCGAGGAAGATGACGATGTTGATGGCGAACACCGAGACGTCGGTGACCATCGTCATGAGCCGGATCGCCGTGAAAGCGCCCAGAACCGCGAAGCCGCCAACGATCAACGGCATGCTGGCCGCAACCAGACCGCCAAAGATGATGATCAGGAGTACGAAGAGGATTGGCAGCGACAGTGCCTCCGCGCGGGCGATGTCCGCGCTGACCTGCTCGTTGATGTCGCGGTTGACCGCGGCGAGGCCGCCGACCTGCTCGGTGAGCCCCGGAGCGTCCAGAGCGGACTCCACCGCGCTCAGCTGGTCGCCGCGGAGCTCCTCGTCGGCGCCGGTCAGCTGTACGACGGCGTACGTCGAGCGTCGGTCGTCGCTCACGAACTGTGGTGCGTCGGTGCTGAAGAAGCTGGCCACGCTCGCCACTTCCTCGCCCGGCAGCGCCTCCAGCGTGCTGGTCACGGCGTCGGCGTACGCCGGGTCGTCCACCGTCAGGGTGTCGCTGCTGTAGAGCACGATGACGTCGGCGTCGGCACGGCCCAATGCCTCGCTCAACTCGGTGCTGGCGCGGAAGCTCTCGCTGCCGGGGTCCTCGAAACCGCCATCGGACAGGGCACCGAACGCGCCGGTCCCCCACACCCCGGCGAACGCGAGGAAACCGACAGCCAGGATCAGCACGAGCCGGCGCCAGCGGTACATCGCACGGGCGAGATGGTCGAACATGCATGCCTCCTCGGGTACTGTTCTCGGTCGGTGCAGGTTTGGTTAACGGCGTTCACTGTTAACGGTGTACACTTTGCATACGGCGTTCACTGTTGTCAAGGGTGGTGGCATGGCCAGTCCGTTAACTCGGCGGGAGGTCAACCGCGAGGCGACCCTGGTCGACATCCGCCGGCACGCGCGGGTACTGCTCGTCGCCGAGGGCCCGACCGGGGTGACCCTGCGCCCGATCGCCCGGGCCATCGGGCTGACCGCGCCGGCCCTGTATCGCTACTACGAGAGCCGCGAGGACCTGCTGCTTGATCTGATCGCCGACCTGTACGACGAGCTGTCCACATCCATGGAGCGCGCTCGTGACAAGGTGACGGCCGGCGATCTCACCGGCCGATTCATCGCCGTGACCATGTCGTTCCGGACCTGGGCTCGCTCGCACCCACGCGAGTTCGAGCTGGTCTTCGCCACGCCGGTAGGTGATCCGGGTGCACCGAAGGACGAGCGGCTCGAGGTCTGCGGCAGGCGCTTCGGTGGGGTGTTCCAAGGCCTCTTCATCGAGCTGTGGATGGACCGGCCCTTTCCGGTGCTGGCCGACGACGAGCTGGATCCGCGGCTTCGCGCGCAGCTCGGGGACTGGGCCGCTGACAACGCGATCCCACTGCCGCCGGGAGCGCTTGCTGAGTTCCTCACCTGTTGGGTGCGGCTGTACGGGATGATCTCGCTCGAGGTCTTCGGCCATTTGAGCTTTGCGCTCTCCGATGTCGACCCGATGTTCGACGCGATGCTGGCCGAGACGGCCGGGCGGCTCGGGCTGCCATGGCCCGCGCAGTCAGTGCGGGCTGAGCCGCCCGGCCGATAGTCTGCAGCCGACATCGCACCGATACGGAGGATCACTGTGGCCGAGGCCCGGCACGCCCTTGACCACACAGGCGGGCACGATGACGAGACCGCCGCGGGACACGACGGCAACACAGTCGTGGGACACGACGGCAACCCAGCCGTGGGACACGACGGCAACCCAGTCGTGGAGCACGAGCGCCCCGAGGACTGGGGCTGGCACCATGAGTGGCGGCGCAGCGCACCCGTCGTCGGGTGGCTGATGACGATCTCGATGGCACTGCTCGTCTTCGGCAACCATCGGGGCCGCATCGAGGAGTGGTGGCTGCTCGGATTGGCCGCCATCATGGCGGCGATGCTGATCCGGGGCCGGATCAATCGCAAGAACGCGTGGCGGGCCTAAGCCTCGCCGACCCGGCCGTCCACGGCAGCCAGTTGACCGCACGCTCCGGCGATCTCCCGGCCGCGGGTGTCCCGGACAGTCGTGGCCACCCCGCGGTCGACCAGCCGGCGTACGAACTCGTCCTGCGCGGCCGGCGTACTGGCATCCCATCGGCTGCCCGGAGTCGGGTTCAGCGGGATGAGGTTGACGTGGACGAGGCGTCCCCGGAGCTTCTGTGCCAGCAGATCGGCCCGCCACGGCTGGTCGTTGACGTCGCGGATCATCGCGTACTCGATCGAGAGTCGGCGGCCAGTCGCGGCGGTGTACTCCCAGGCGGCGTCGAGCACCTCGGCCACCTTCCATCGGGTGTTGACCGGCACCAGGGTGTCGCGCAGCTCGTCGTCGGGAGCGTGCAGGCTGACCGCCAGGGTCACTGCGAGCCGCTCCTCGGCGAGCCGATGGATGGCGGGAACGAGGCCGACCGTCGAGACGGTCAGCGATCGCTGCGACAACCCGAGACCGTCCGGTGTCGGATCGGTGAGTCGGCGTACGGCGGCCAGCACCCGGCGGTAGTTCGCCAACGGCTCGCCCATGCCCATGAACACGACGTTGCTCACCCGGGCGGGACCGCCGGCGATCTCCCCTCGGGCCAGTGAGCGAGCGCCGGCGACGACCTGCTCGACGATCTCCGCGGTGGACAGGTTGCGGGTGAGCCCGCCCTGACCGGTAGCGCAGAACGGGCATGCCATGCCGCAGCCGGCCTGGCTCGATACGCACACCGTGACCCGCCCGGGGTAGCGCATGAGGACGCTTTCGACGAGCGTGCCGTCTGCACCACGCCAAAGCGTCTTGCGGGTCGCCCCGGCGTCGCAGTCCACGTGCCGAACGACTTTCAGCAACGGCGGCAGCAGCGTCGCGGCGAGCCGCTGGCGGGCCTCGGCAGGGACATCGGTCATCCGCTCGACGTCGTCCTCGAGCCGTCCGAAGTAGTGCCGCGAGAGCTGGTCGGCCCGGAATGGGCGCTCACCGAGTTCGGCGACTGCTGCGCGGCGACCGGCGGGGTCCAGATCGGCCAAATGCCGCGGGGGCCGCTCCCTCCGCGGCGGGTCGAAGACCAGCGGAAGCACGGTGGCGTGCGGGGTAGCAGTCATGAGCACGCCACCGTCCGGGAGCACACCACAGGAGCGGACTGGACGGTGGCGTGCGGGGTAGCAGTCATGAGCACGCCACCGTCCGGGAGCACACCACAGGAGCGGACTGGGCGATGGCGTGCGGGGTAGCAGTCATGAGCAGCTCAGTCTCCCATGGTCGCCGTGACCGGTAGCGTCCCGTGCCGTGCCCACGAGCCCTGAGGTAGGCGTTGGTCCGCATCCGAGGCCCTGGCCGGAGGACGCTCGGCTGGATCCAGAGCTGCTCGCCGACGGCGACCGGCGCAATGTCGTGGACCGCTACCGCTACTGGCGTCATGAGGCAATCGTCGCTGACCTCGACACCCGGCGGCATGAGTTCCATGTCGCGATAGAGAACTGGCAGCACGACCTGAACATAGGAACCGTCGTCCGTACCGCGAACGCGTTCCTGGCCGCCGAGGTACACATCGTCGGGCGCCGGCGGTGGAACCGCCGGGGCGCCATGGTCACCGACCGCTACCAGCACCTCCGGTACCACGGGAACGCGACCGCCCTGGCCGCCTGGTGCGACGCGGCGGGGCTACCGCTGGTCGCGGTGGACAACCTGCCCGGCGCCGTCCCGTTGGAGACCTGCCCCCTGCCGAGACGATGCGTATTCCTGTTCGGTCAGGAAGGCCCGGGCCTGTCCGAGCAGGCGCGGTCGGCTGCCGCTCTGGTGTGCTCGATCGCGCAATTCGGCTCGACCAGGTCCGTCAATGCCGGCGTCGCTTCAGGTATAGCAATGCATGCCTGGATCAGGCAGCACGCGGTGGACGAACGGCGGCCCCCTCACTGAGAGCGTCGGGTGCCGACCCGTTATGGCAGGGGGACAAAGGATGAGAGCAGGATCCAAGCGACCGCCGCGGACGGCAGCAGCGAGTCCATCCGGTCCATCAGCCCGCCGTGACCGGGCAGCAGCGAGCCCATGTCCTTGACGCCGAGGTCGCGCTTGATCATGGACTCGCCGAGGTCGCCGAGTGTCGCGGCGGCCGCGATGGCCAGGCCGTAGAGCACGCCCTGCCACCACACCCCGTCCAACGCCAGCTCGAGGAACAGCGCGCCGGCCAGCGCCGACAGCGCCGCCGACCCGGCGAAGCCCTCCCAGGTCTTTTTCGGACTTATTGAAGTGGCCATCACATGCCTACCGAGGAGCACCCCGGCGGCGTAGCCGCCCACGTCACTGCAGACCACGGTGACGATGAACGCGAACACCCGAGCGACGCCATCCTCCGGAACGACCAGCAGAACCGCGAAGCTGGCCAGCAGCGGAACGTAGGTGACGATGAACACGGTGGTGCTGATGTCCCGGAAATAGCCGCGAGCACCGTCGGCCAGTCGCCAGACGACGCAGGCCAGCACGGTCAGCATGAAGGAGATGACGAGACCGTCGGTCCCACGCACGTACGTCAGCGCGAGCATCGAGACCGCGCCTACGAGTAGCGGGACGACCGGTGGCCGGGCATCACGTGCCTCCAGCGCCTTGACCAGTTCCCACAGCGAGATGACGACGGCCAGTCCGACCACGATCACGAAACCCGGCCGGTACAGCACGAGGGTGGCAATCACGACCGCCCCGAGCCCGAGGCCGACGGCGATGGCCGCACCGAGATCCCGGCCGGCGCGGGAGCGGCCGGTCAGCGTGATCGCCGGGACAGTGCTCTGTTGCTCGCTGGTCTCCACTAGACCTCGAGCAGTTCGGCTTCCTTGTGCCGGACGGCGTCGTCGATAGCGGCGACGTACTTTGCGGTTGTCTCGTCCAGTTCCTTCTCTGCCCGCCGTACGTCGTCCTCCCCCGCCTCGCCGTCGGACTTGATCCGCTCCAGCTGGTCCTTTGCCTTGCGACGGACGTTGCGGATCGACACCCGAGCCTCTTCGCCCTTGTGCCGGGCCACCTTCACCAGGTCGCGCCGACGTTCCTCGGTCAGCTGAGGAAAGAGGACCCGGATGAGTGAGCCGTCGTTGGTGGGGTTGACGCCGAGGTCACTGTCGCGGATTGCCTTTTCGATCGCGCCGAGCTGGCCGGCATCGTACGGCTTGATGACGGCCATCCGAGCCTCCGGGACGGTGATGGATGCCATCTGCGGGATCGGCGTCTGAGCACCGTAGTAGTCGACCTGAAGCCGGGCGAACATCGCCGGACTGGCCCGTCCGGTGCGGACGCTGCCCAGATCTTCGCGAGCGACCGAGACGGCCTTGTCCATTTTCTCTTCGGCGTCGAAGAGCGCCTCGTCGATCACGGTGGATCCTCCTGTCACCTGTCAGACGTCGGTGCTGACCAGGGTTCCGATCCTCTCACCCGCGACTGCCCGGGCGATGTTTCCGTCCACGAGCATGTTGAACACGACGATCGGCAGCCGGTTGTCCCGCGCCAGCGAGACCGCGGTGGAGTCGGCGACCTCCAGGCCGCGCGCCAGCACCTCGGAATGGCTGAGCTGATCGAACCGGTGGGCGGTGGGGCACAGCCGCGGATCGGCATCGTAGATGCCGTCCACGCCATTCTTCGCCATCAGCAGCACCTCGCAGTGGATCTCCAGTGCGCGCTGCGCGGCGACGGTGTCGGTGGAGAAGAACGGCATACCTGCTCCCGCGCCGAAGATGACCACGCGACCCTTCTCCAGGTGCCTGATCGCTCGCAGCGGGATGTACGGCTCGGCCACCTGCCCCATGGCAATGGCCGTCTGGACCCGTGTCGGCGTACCGCGCTGCTCCAGAAAGTCCTGCAGCGCAAGGCAGTTCATGACCGTCCCAAGCATGCCCATGTAGTCGGCTCGGGACCGGTCCATTCCGCGCTGGGACAACTCCGCCCCGCGGAAGAAGTTTCCGCCACCGACGACAACGGCAACCTGTACGCCGTCCGCGACGACGTCGGAGATCTGCCGAGCGATGCCGTCCACCACGTCCGGGTCGACGCCGACCCGGCCGGCACCGAACGTCTCGCCGGACAGCTTGAGCAGCACCCGCTGGTAGCCGCGGGCCGGACGCTCCGCCGGGATCAGCGCGAACGAAGCGGCCGCCGTGTCGGTCAGCTCCGTCACATGCGGCCCCCTCGTCCTCAGCCGATTGTCATCGTTTGGTGTGGATGCCCGATCCTGCCCTATGCCCGGCCGACCTCGAAACGAGCGAATCGCGTCACGGTGACCCCCGCGCCGGAGAGCACCTGCTGCATCGTCTGCTTTTTGTGCTCCTCGCGGACCGAGGCCTGCTCCAGCAACGTGGCGTCCTTGAAGAAGCCGTTCACCCGCCCCTCGACGATCCTGCCCATCGCCGCCTCGGGCTTGCCTTCTTCACGAGCGGTCTCCTCAGCGATCCGCCGCTCGTTGGATACCACATCAGCGGGAACGTCCGCGCGGCTGACGTAGCGCGGGCTCATGGCCGCGATGTGCATGGCGACCGCGCGTGCGACCGACTCGTCGCCGCCGGTGTACTCGACGAGCACGCCCACCTGCGGCGGCAGGTCGGGGTTGCGCTTGTGCAGGTATGTCGCCGTGGTTCCCTCGAAGACCGCGAAGCGGTTGACCACGAACTTCTCGCCGAGCTTGGCCGCCTGCTCGTCCACCGCGGCCTGAACCGGCTGGCCGTCGGACAGTTCCTGCTCCAACAGAGTAGGGACATCACTGGGCTTGGCCTGTGCGATGTGGTCGACGAGGTCGGCCGCCAGCGCCTGGAACGTCTCGTTCTTGGCCACGAAGTCGGTCTCGCAGTTCAGCTCCAGCATTGCGGTGCCCGACCCGGCGATGAGCCCATTGGCCGCCGTCCGGCCGGAACGCTTGCCGACGTCCTTGGCACCCTTGACCCGCAGGATGTCGACGGCCGCGGTGAAGTCCCCGTCCGCCTCGTCGAGCGCCCTTTTGCAGTCCATCATGCCGGCGGCGGTCAGCTCACGGAGCCTCTTGACATCCGCGGTGGTGTAGTTCGCCATCTCCTCGCTTCTCTCTTCGGTGCAGTCGATCAGGATTCGGTGCGGCGGGCAGCTGCCGCCGTACCTGCTTGCCCGCTGTCCAACGCCGTCGGCCGGTCGGCTATGCCGCGGCCGATGTGCCGACCAGGTAGTGCTCGGCCCGGCCGCCGATCGGGAGTCAGGACGAAGCCGGAGCCGGCGCCTCGTCGCCCGGGGTCGGCGCGGCCGGCCGCTCGTCGGTCTGCGCGTCCGCTGCCGGTTCGTCGGTTCGCGGGAGCTGACCGTCAGTCTGCCCGACCGGCTGCTCGTCGGTCGGCGCGGCCGACGGTTCCGCAGCCGGCTGTGTCACGGTCACCTGTTCCTCGGCCGGCTGTTCCACGGCCGGCTGGTCCGCGGTCGGCTGTTCCGCGGTCGGCACGGTCGGCTGTTCCGCGGTCGGCACGGTCGGCTGTTCCGCGGTCGGCACGGCCAGCTGTTCCTCGGCCGGCTGTTCCACGGCCGGCTGGTCCGCGGTCGGCGCGGTGACCAGCTGCGATGCGGTGGCGTCGGTTGCGTCCGCGGAGGCGGTCTCGACGGTCGCGGTCGGCGTTCCCTGCAGCAACTCTCGCTCCCACTCCGGCATCGGCTCGTCGGTACCGAGCTGGCCGGTCGGCTCCGGTTTGTCGGAACCGTCGGCCTCGCGGCCGGCGTTTGCCTGTGCCGCGGCGCGGGCCATGAGGCCGTCGGCTACCGCGTCGGCGATGACTCGGGTGAGCAGCGCCGCACTGCGGATCGCGTCGTCGTTGCCGGGAATCTTGTAGTCGACCTCGTCCGGGTCGCAGTTGGTGTCCAGCACCGCGACGACGGGGATGCCCAGCTTCCGGGCCTCGCCGACAGCGATGTGCTCCTTCTTGGTGTCGATGATCCAGACCGCGCTCGGAACTCGGCCCATGTCCCGGATTCCGCCGAGGGTGCGATCCAACTTGATGCGCTCACGGGACAGGACGAGCTGCTCCTTTTTCGTCATCACCGTGGTGCCACCTGTCTGCTCGATGACTTCGAGTTCCTTGAGCCGCTGCAGCCGCTTGTGCACGGTGGAGAAGTTGGTCAGCATCCCGCCCAACCAGCGCTGGTTGACGTAGGGCATGCCCACGCGCTGCGCCTGCTCGGAGATCGCCTCCTGCGCCTGCTTCTTGGTGCCGATGAACAGCACCGAGCCACCGTGTGCGACGGTCTCGCGGACGAACTCGTACGCCCGGTCGATGTAGGTCAGGGTCTGCTGCAGGTCGATGATGTAGATGCCGTTGCGCTCGGTGAAGATGAAACGCTTCATCTTCGGGTTCCAGCGACGGGTCTGATGCCCGAAGTGGACGCCGCTGTCGAGCAGCTGCTTCATGGTGACGACCGCCATGCTGGCGCGTCCCTCTCTACGTTCGCGTGGCCGCGTGGCCACGCTGCTCGGTTGTCGCGGTGGCCGGGAGACGCACCGCCCTGGTGCCCGGTCCGCGACCATGTTTGCCCGGCGTACCGGGACCAAGGTGGTCGTGGTCCCCGCTATGACCGCAGCGGGGAGGGGACACGCGAAGTCGACCCACTGGCGTGGGCCGCGGCGACGAGTGTACGTGGTCCCCGCGGCCGGAGGCGACACGCGGTAGCTCGAGGCATACCGGTACGACGGTTCGTCAGCGCCGTCCACATCCGGCCGGGCTTGTCCACACCCGCGCGACGGTGCTGGCGCCCGCGAGCAGTAGCCAGCACGGTGACCGCATGAGTAGCCCTGTGTCAAGCCGCCTGGTTGGTGATCTTGTTTTGTGTCGCGAGGTGGCGTTGCAGGGCGCCGTGGCGGGCCGGCTGGTAGGCGACCCGGTCTTGCCAGCAGTGCCAGATGATGTAGAGCCAGGCGCGGGCGAGGATGCGCACGGCGTGGGGGTGGTCGTGTCCGCGGGCGATCGCGTCGCGGTAGAGCTTGTCGGCCCACGGGTTGGCGCGGCGGCTGTCTCCGGCGAAGTCGCAGACGGCGTCGCGGAGTTGTTTGTCGGCGGACCAGCGGAAGCTGACGCCGCGGTGTTTGCCGGACTGGCGGGTGGAGGGTGCGACGCCGGCGAGGCAGGCGAGGGCTTCTGGGGTGGGGAAGCGGGCGCGGCAGTCACCGATCTCGGCGAGGAGCCGGGCGGCGCGGACGGTGCCCGAGCGGGGCAGGCTGGTGAAGATGTGCTGGTCGGTGTGCAGGTCGAGTTGCTCGCCGATCTGCTCGGACTGGGCGCGGATCTGCTCGACGAGGCTGGCCAGGACGGTGAGCAGCGCACGGGTGGTGTGGGCGTGGGCGGCGCCGGGTGGGCCGGTCAGACCGCGGGGCGCGGCGGTCAGCCGGGCGTGCAGGACGGCGGGGTCGACCCGGCCGCTGTAGCCGGCGTTTCGCAGCCAGCCGGCCAGGCGTTTGGCGCTGAGCCAGTCGAGCTTGTCCTGGGTGTCGAACCGGCCCACGAACTTCAGGCTGATCGCGCTGTCGAGTTCGGCGAACAGCCCGACCGCGCCGGGCAGCGCGGTGTGCAGGTGCGCGCGGAGCTGGTTGGCCAGCGCGACGCGGTGCCCGATGAGGTCCTTGCGGGCTCGGCAGGTCGCGCGCAGGGTGAGGGTGGCGGGACTGTCGGGCAGCAGCGGCCGGAGCCGGGCACGGTCGGTGCGCAGGGTGTCGGCGAGAACGTAGGCGTCGAACCGGTCGTCTTTGTTGCCGGCGCTGCCGTACCGCGAGCGCAGGTTCTTGAGCTGGTTCGGGCTGATCACCACGACGGTCAGGTCGGCCTCGAGCAGCGCCGCGACGACCGGACCATCGGGTCGCTCGATCGCGATCTCCTGGCAGCCGGTCTTCCTCAGGCGCTGGAGGAGCTCGGCGAGCCCGGAACCGGTGTGGGTGACCGTGAACCGGTCGACCGCCCGGCCAGCGCCGTCGACAACGCACACGACGTGGTCGTCCTTGACCCAGTCCAGTCCGGCGGTCAGCCCGCGGGCCGGGTTCGGCGGCAGGGTGGTTCTGTTCGAGTTGTCCGGGGCATGCTTCATCACAGCCTCCTCGCTGCTAGTCCCAGTGGGGAGGCACCTGTCTTACGGTGCCGGGACGCGGCTGCCGCATCGCTCACTGATCGGCGCTCGACCGCGCTCAGCCCTGTCGACGGTCGGCACCCCCCGGGCGACCGCCGAGTCTCGCAGAACTCATGCCGGACATCGAAGCCTCAAGCGAGCAGGGCGATGACCCGGCGGCACCACAGGTGCATCGGCAGTCCTTCAACCACCGACACGACAAGGGTGCACCAGTGAGCACCGCCGTCCGACTCGGCGCCGCTACGGCGGTCGTC
>Ga0136618_10000853_pt1 | contig 11210 bp, 10 predicted proteins | sample AntDrymUQ3302106_2_FD_104805 | JGI IMG/M metagenome (GOLD analysis project Ga0136618, IMG submission 104805) | Polar desert sand microbial communities from Dry Valleys, Antarctica - metaG UQ330 (21.06) | ecosystem: Environmental > Terrestrial > Soil > Desert | place: Antarctica: Dry Valley...
CTCGTCCGATTGACCTTCATCTAAAAGCCTTTGAGCAGCTCGGCGCGACGGTTTCTCTCGAAGCCGGTGATGTCATCGCGCGCGCACCGAAAGGTCGGCTCGTTGGCGCAGAAACTTTTTTTGAAAAGGTCAGCGTTACGGGAACGGAAAACGTAATGATGGCGGCGAGTTTGGCGCGGGGAAAAACGACGATTCACAATGCGGCGCGTGAGCCGGAGATTGAAGACTTAGCCGAACTCTTAAATAAAATGGGCGCGCGCATTACGGGCGCGGGAACCGAAACAATCACTATCGAAGGCGTCGAAGATTTAGGCGGAGCCGACCACAAGATTATTCCCGACCGCATCGAAACGGGAACTTTCATCGTTGCGGCGGCAATCACGAACGGCGAACTTGAAATTAAGAATTGCCAGCCGAAACACCTTGCGGCAGTTATCGAAAAACTCCGCGAAACCGGCGTTGAAATTGAAGTCGCCGACGAAACTCTTTCGGTAAAATGTGGTGAAAAAAAATTGCAATCAAAAAACGTAACGACCGAACCACATCCGCAATTTCCGACCGATATGCAGGCGCAGTATATGGCTTTGATGACTCAGGCAGAAGGCACATCAACCGTCGTCGAAACGATTTTTGAAAATCGCTTTATGCACGCCTCAGAACTCATCCGAATGGGCGCGGATATTCAAATTTCGGGAAACACGGCGGTTGTGAAAGGCAAAACCAAACTAATGGGCGCACCGATTTTAGCTTCAGATCTGCGTGCATCGGCTTCGCTGGTTTTGGCAGGACTCGCGGCGGAAGGCGAAACGTTGATTGACCGCGTTTATCATATTGACAGAGGCTACGAAACCATCGTTAGGAAACTTTGCGGCATCGGCGCAGATATTAAACGAATTACCGAAAACTTAACGACGAGTGCGGAGTAAATCAAGTAAGAAAGTAGATTTGCTTCATGCGCGGAAAAATCGTCTTCGGTTTGCAATTTTTGTTTGGAATTGAACGCAGTATTTTTGTTGTTTTGGGCGTAATTTGTCGTTTGCGGAGCGAGCAATAACGCCGCCGCCATAAATAGTAATTAATCATTGTTTAATTAATCATTTGTTTTTACCTCTGAACATTTTTGAATTGCCTCTGAAGAAATTTTGCTAAGTCGAATTCTGCCGTCGAACGAGTCGAGTTCGATTCTCGCTTCGCCGTCTCCAAAGCGGACGGTGCCGCGCCGATTTGTTTTGCTTGATTTTTGAGAATCGCTTTGAAATTTGAAATCCGTTTCGATATGCCCGCTATACGATGACAAAACGGCTGTAAAACCTACGTCATTCGGAATTGCCATCGAAATCGCGCCGGATAATGTTTTCAGGCGATAGCGACTTGCGCGGCTAATTGCGCCGATAAAATTAGCTTTGCCGTTTGATGTCGTCACCTCGACATTGCCGCTGACACCCAGCAATATAATCTGACTGCTTGTATCGTTTATCTCGACATCGCCCCGGACGCATTGAACGAACATTTTGCTGTTAATCGCAACAACTTTCACATCGCCTTCGACGCCGCGTATCTCGACATTACCGTTTCCCGTCGTAACATCGACAAATCCTTCCACGCCGGCGATTTTTATATTTCCGTTTCCGGTTCTGGCGGTAAAATCTCCTTCGATATTTTCCGCAGTAATTTCGCCGTTTTCAGTCTGCGCGTTAACCGCGCCCGTGCGACGAACGATAATTTCGCCGCTGTCAGTTTTCACGTTCACCGCACCGTCCATATCGGAGACGGCAATGTTGTCGTTGCTGATATAAATCGGTTCGAGTTCGACGTAGCGCGGAACTTTTATTTCTAATTTAATTTTGCCCTGGGGATTGCGTTTGTCAGGCGTAGCGGTGATTAAGATTCTCTTGGAAACGGGTAAATTCTCGCTGATGCTGACCGAAACTGTCTCCCCAGCGCGGCTGACGTCCGTTGCGACAGCTTCAATCGTCTCGCGTTCCCATCCCGTAATCATGATGCTCCCGTAGTCATTTCGGACGACAACCTTGCTGCCGCGCGGGATTTTCCGTTCCTGCGCACGGATAGGTGCGGCGGCAAACACAGAATACAATGCGGCAAGCACTATCATCAATGACAGAAATTTTGGAAATTTGGCATTCATAAACTTAACTTTGCAGCGACAAAATTTCGCCTTGTTTGACGCGCATTTCGATTTTTTGCACGTTCATAAAATCCTGAATCGGGTCGCCGCTCAAAACCAAAAAACTCGCTTCGTATCCTTCCGTTAAACGACCGATTTTCCGATTCGGAAAAATCGCGGCGGCGGTGTTTTCACACCACAATTTCAAGAGCGTGCGGTCATCAAATGCTCCCAGCTTGTGCAAATTCAGAGCTTCAACCAGAGATGTTTGCCGGTAACTGTCGCTGCCGATTGGAAGGCGAACGCCGTGTTTCTTCAACAGTCGAAGGTTATGAACAAGCAACTCGCGCAATTCATTGAACGGTTCGCCTTCTTTTTTCTGTAGAGCGTGGTCTATCGCGGATACCAATGTCGTAACAACCGTGACGCGATTTCGGGCGGCAAGCCGCGCGTCCCGTTCGGAAATTTTAAAGCGCGAAGCATCATACTTTTTCCAATCGCCTTTCTCCGGTCTGAATCCGGGCAGGTGATTTATCTCATCCGCCCCGGCGACTAAAGCATTATGGAAATCGGTCGCCGTCTCGACGTGAGTTGAGACGCGCAAGCCCGCCGCGTGCGCCCGCCGGACGATTTCAGATAATATGGCTGGATTAAGCCCTCTCCAATCAAAATAAGCATCGTCCGCTTTGCGCTTCTCATACTCCTCTGAATACTGAAGGTAAGTTTTAATAAAATCGGATTTGCCCGACAAAACTCCTTCCCACTTGCGGTCAAGATCGGCGAGATTATCAATAATGAAATAAAAGCCGCCTTCAGCCCAATCTGCGGGCGGCGCGCCGCGCTCCAAATTGCGCCGCACGACACCGAGCGGATGTCCTCCCGAGACGGTCAATCCGCCGTTGGCAAACATCGCGTCGATGCTCGTCGGAATGTTTATCTTGCCGGACAAGGACGCTTTCGTGGCTGGAAGATTGTTTGGATTTTTGACGTAGAAGATACCTTCTTGAATGTATTTGCGGATGACTTCATCAATGCGCTCGGAGTATTCGATATTATGGTTGTGCGCCTCTCCGAAGGGCGGAATCACATATTTGCCGGTCAGGTCTGTAACGGAATCAATTCGAGCGGGTTTTTTGGAAGTCAGAGCTCCGCCGACCGAATAAAACCGCTTGTTCCTGAATTTTTGTCCGTCAAACCAACGTCCGTTGACGAACTCATAAGCCTTTAATAACGACTGCCGACCTGTCGCCTTTATTGCAGTTGTCATACCGACGAACGCTGTCGCCGCACTAGCCAGGAAACACCTTCTTGTAATTTCTTTGGAGTCAGACATAATTTTTGCTCGCTTCACTCTTACACCAAACGCATCTACAACGTTCCAAAGTTTGCGGCGATATTCATAAGATTTAATTACCGGCAATTGCTCTGAGCAATTCAATCTTCTTTGCATAAGCGGTCGTCATATATTGAACCGCCGCCGCGTCGTTCGGCTGTGCCCGCACCGCGCGGCGCGTCTCGTTTATCGTGCGGTCTATATCGGCAAGCGGTTGCTCAAACTGCGAAATAAAGTTTGGCGACGTCTGCGCTCGGCGGCGTTTAATGTCACTCGCTAAAATTGCAATCGCGCCTTTGTATTGCCGTTCGGCTTTTTCAACTATCTCGTCGGTTGTCAGCTTGCGATTCGGGTTGACGGGTTTGGAACTAACGAATTGATTTGTCGGCTTTGATAAATTGGAGCGGGAGATATTTCTTTTAACGCGATTCACTGCTTGTGCAATCGTGGTTTTATCTTTCGACTTGCTAACGTCATCTTTTTTATCATTGATTGATACTTCATTTTTCGCATCGTCGGTTTTTTCCGGCAAAGATTGAACGTTGGTTTTTTGAGAAACAGTTTCTTTACCAAACGAATTCTCCGCAGATTTATATTTAATTAAGCCGACGATAATTCCAAGCGTAATCAACAGCACGACTGGTGCTGCGGCAAACGCCGGATTGAAAGCCGAAACGCCGAAAGTTTTTGCAAACCAATCACGGAAATTACTCGATGAAAAACGCTCGCGTTGAATTTTTTCAATATCCGCCTGGACGTTAGCCCAAAGCGCGGGCGTTGCTTCAACGTCAAGAAGATATTGCGAATATACCTGTTGCTCGCGCCGCAAGACTTCATATTCTCCCGCACAGGCTGGACAATCGGTGATGTGCATCGAAACTTGAACGGCACTTTTCCCATCGAGTTCGTTTTCGACGTATCCATCAAGCATCATTAAAAAATCTTCACAATTCATTTCTCGTCTCCAAATATGGGCGAATTAGTCGGCGCATTTCAGATTTCGCCCGGTGTAAATCTGTTTTAAGTTTTGGAATTGAAGAATCGGTTATCTCAGCAATTTCTTCGTAGCTTTTATGCTGGAGAATTTTCAGGACAAATACCAACCGTTTGTCTACGCTGAGCTTAGCTAGCGCATCGCGGATAATGTCCTGTAATTCGACGTTCAATAGTTCCGCATCGGGCGAGAGATTGGCGCCGCTTATTTCATTGAACGGCATACTATCTATTTCCAAATTACGGTTCTCCCGACGACGCGAGCGGAATGAATTACTCGCCACGTTTTTGGCGATGCCGCCGAGCCAAGTAGATAGTTTCGCTTCACTTCGCATCTTGCCGATACTAGTAAACGCGCGAACAAATGTTTCCTGCGTAAGTTCCTCCGCCAAGCCAATTTCGCCGACCATTCCGTATAAAAATTTCAAGACGAAACTATGATGCTGTTCGTAGATTTGCTGAAAAGCGGCGGCATCTCCGCTCCGAACGCGCTTTATCAAATCTTCGGAACTATCCATTAATATCTCGGCAGGAAAATTTATTGCTGCGACGGTCATAAAATCATTATAAAACTTTATTTCACTCGCCTCTTAACAAACCGCGCTGAATCGCCGATTGCTCGGCGGTTGCGCCGGACGATTTTTTGATATAAATCTCGCCGTCGTAAAACTGCGTGTAGCCTTCAAAGCCGGAACGCTTGAGACAATCCAAAACCGGAAGCTGTTCTTTGCCTTCGACGAACTTTTTGAAAAAATCCCTCATATCGCGTCCCGCAATCTCGCTTGCCACCGCAATTAAATCGTCGTAGCGAAACTTCTTTGAGGTTAATCCGAATCTCTCATACATCAACCGCATCATATCGTCCAAACTCTTCTTTCCTTTCGTCTCATCTCTGATAATCACGTCGAGGCAGAATGCCGCTGACCAGCCGCCGTCATACACGCCGAGCCGGTAACGTCCTTTGTTTGCCCCGGCTCCCTTGAGCGTCGCGCCGTCAAACGCGGGCGAAGCGTTAAAATAAAGATATAATCCCAAATTGTTCTCCATTTTTTTGATAAACAGCTCGTCGTCAATCAATCTCTGGCGAACGAGCGCGAGATTGGCGTAATACTCCGTAAAACCTTCGCTAAACCACTGGCTCGATGCGTAATCATCACCTTTAATGGCATGACCGTTCCAAGAATGAAAAAACTCGTGCGCGACTGTATTGCCCCAGCCTATTAGATTGTCTTTGGTCAATGTGTCGTGTTCGGTGAACGCGGCACTTTTGGCGAACGCTTCCGAGTCGGCTTCCTCGGCATAGAAAACTGTCATCAGATATTTTGTCGGCGGCGTTTTGTCGAACATTTGAATATAGCTGTGCAGAGTCTTTTGCAGCGTTGGCGCAATCAAATTCTTTGCAACCTTCGTCCGACCCAATAGTGCCAAAGAAAAAGTGAAATTCCCGTCCTTGAAAACATATTCGGTATGCTTGCCCAGGACAACGGAGTTATTTATCAAGTCGTTTTTATCCTCCGCGACAAAACTTCGTCCGTCTGCACTGTTCGTGTGCCAGGGCGTGGAAATTTTCCAATCGGCTGGCAAATTAAAATTGACTCGATAATCGGATGAATCGTCCGAAAAGATAAATAAGGCTTTAGTAACGATGTATAATGCGCCGTCTTGATATACTCCTGCTTGCTCGTTGCCGTAAATCCATCTGGTTTTCGTAAAAGACAAATCAACCTGATACGAAAGCCGCACTGAGGAACCGTTTAATACGGCGCTTAATTGCCACGCGCCATTAGGTTTCGATTCGTAATTAACAACTTTTCCTGTGCCGTCGGTAACTCGCAAATTTTTAACGAACGAAGCCCATCCGTTCGGCAAATAATCCGCGCCCCACGGTGCCATATAGAGATGCCCATCTGAGACGGTTATTTCCGCCTCGACATTCGCCAGCAAAGCATTATTTTCGTTAAATCTAATGCGGTAATTGCTTGTGACTTTTCGTTGCGCTTCAATGCGAAAACCAATCTCTGTTTTTTCGCTCGCCCAAGTGTTCGAGTTCAGTCCGAAAATAGCCGCGAGCAAAAAGACGAGTAAAAGCCGGATGAATACTGTTTCAGGCATTATTAATAAATTTCCCTTTGATTTAGTTTCATTCTCGGGTAATTAGTAACACTAGCGGCGAAAAAGTTTCAGATTATGGAGTGAATTAATAAATTTTCTCAAATTATTGTCTCGTTCAGTCCTTTATACGGTGTCAGGAAAAGCGACTTTATCGTAATTATTTTGGTTGGAATTAACCTGTTGCCATTAAGGAAATTGTTTAGTAAATCTGTGAGAAGCAATGCTGGACACGGAATTGTATCAATTTGTCAGCATTACGAATTAGCAAGCCGCAGGAAAAATAAGCGGCGGACAATCTACGAAAAATCTGGTTTCGTCTAAAAATCTATGAATATTTACCGCGTTTGAGCGTGCTGCCCGGCGCGGCGGACGCGTTGCATTTTCTGCTCGGTCAATATCTATTCAAACACCTCGAAGACGGGTGTGAACAGGCAAAGCATTAAAATTTCCCTGATTCATTTCTTTTGTTTGTTAGAAGGGCTGAATATATCGTCCGTTCAGTAAAATATGGTTTTTTACTTTCTCGCTTGATTATTTTTTACAAAAAATAATCGCCACTCGCCGCTTATGCCGTATTCATCAAAAACAATTCCTGAACCGGCGACTAAATCCTTAACAGTACGCGAAACCAAAATCTCACCCAAACTCGACTCTTCCGCAATCTTCTGCGCTAAATCAACGGCAAATCCGCTATACTTTTCGCCTAACACATCGCATTCGCCCGTGTGAAGTCCGGTTTTGACTTCGATTTTTAAACGCCGTGCCGCGTCGGTAATCGCACACGCGCACCGAATTGCCCGCGCCGGTCCATCGAACGTCGCCAATGCGCCGTTCTCATCAAAGGAAATTTCGCGTCCCTTAAAAAGCTCGATTTGACGACTGATGTAACTTCTCGAACTTTCAATCAAATCACTTGTCGGCGGATTGACAATTTTGACATTCATCACCGTCGCTAAAACTCGGTCGTATTTTTGCGCGTGGCGAACGCCGGTTAGAAATTCTTCGATTTCATCTAAAATCTCATCTTGATTTCCGACAAACGGCAGGTGGTCGCAGCCTTCGAGTTCGACGTATTTGCAAGCGGGAATTTTTGATGCGACAAAACGTCCTTCTTCGACTTTTAAACACAAGTCGCCGCTTCGATGAATCACCAACGATGGAACGCTAATGGTCGGCAAAACCTGGCGCACGTCAATTTCGGCGTTCATTTTAGTGAGCGCAACCGCCGCGCCCGGACTCGCGCCCATTCTTAAGTAAGTTGCCCACCAATTGCAAAAATCTGCGTCCGTTGCCAAACTCGGAGCGCGTTCTTCAATGCCGATGGGTTTGCCCCAATCGGTTCGCATCAATTCAAAAAACTTTTCGCGCTCTTCTTTTGATACGCCCCATGGATATTCATCGTCTTTGATACGCTTGGCGTAAGTTCCAATCATCACGAGCGCGGCGGTTTTTTCCGGGTAAGTCGCGGCGAACAAACTGCACATCGGACCGCCTTCGGATACGCCGACGAGCGCGGCACGTTTTGAGCCGACAGCGTCCATTACGCATCGCACATCGTCCATTCTCTGTTCGAGCGTCGGCAATTCATTAATTGGAACTCTGTCGGACAAACCGGTTCCGCGTTTGTCGAAAAGTATCAAGCGCGAGAAAGACGCGAGGCGGTTTAAGAATTGAGCGAAATGCGGCTCTTCCCAAAAGTATTCGAGATGCGAAACCCAGCCCATTACAAAAACGATGTCTAAATCGCCGCTCCCGACGACTTGGTAAGCAATATTCACATCGCCGTTTTGGACGTAATATGTAACAGGTTTGAAAACGGGCAGTGCGAGGCTGGCTTTCGCCTGTGGCAAAGCGGTTTGCGCCCCAGTTAATTGGAAATTTTCCAAGTCCGAAAAATCCTCCGAATCAACTTCTTCTTCGATGGTAAACCTGGCGCGAGTTCGTTCAATCGTTATCGAATCAGGCTCTTTATCTTCGACGATTTGGACGGGCGCGATGAAACGATAGCCGCGTTTGGATACGGTTTCGATAAATTTCGCGCCGCCCGCGCTCGCGCCGAGAGCCTTTCGCAAAATTGAAATGTTCTGCGCCAGATTGTTTTCCTCGACAAACGAATCCGCCCAGATTTTCTCCATCATCTCTTCCTTGCCAAGGGCGTGTCCGCCGTTTTCGACCAGCAAAACAAGCGTGTCGAAAACTTTCGGAGCGAGCGCAATCGTGTCCTTTCCGTCAAACAACAAACGCTCGCCCGGATCGAGCCGAAACTCGCCGAATTCGTAAATTTTATTTGTCTGCATAACTCACCTTTTCCGCCTCTTCAAAAAAATTTCAAAAAAAACTCAGAATTTCTTAAAGATTCCGTCGCCGGTTTCCGTGTTTAATAAAACTCGCGTAACAAACGCGGTGAGTTGATGAGTGTTTTTGTTTAAGAAAGATTGTAACCAGAAGATGCTCTCGACTCAAATACAAATTTTTATAAAAGGATTCATTGTCAGAAACTTCTCTGACATTTTTAATTATGACAAAAACACAACTTGCTTCAGAAAAACAAGACGAAACGGCGGAGCAGAAAAATCTGGAGATTATCCGCCGACAAATCGAAAAATGGACAAGCGGCGATGTGGACGCAATCGCAGAAGATTTCGCCCTTGAGACTCGCAATCACGGCGAGCCGGTCGGACGCGCGGGCGTTCGCACGGTGATTGAAGATATTTGGCGAACTTTTCCCGACTGGCGCGGAGAAACAATTGAAATACTTGCGGAAAAAGATTCGGTCGTCGTTCGCTTGAACGTCAGCGGAACGCATCGCGGCATCGGAAAAATTCCCGTCAACGGCGGAATGCTCGTCGGTGTCGAACCGACCGGCAAACGTTTTGAGGTGCAGCATATTCATTGGTATAAAATGCGCGACGGCAAAATCGTTGATCATCACGCCGTCCGCGATGACCTCGGAATGATGCAGCAACTCGGCGTATTACCGCCGAGCGTTCAACGCAGTCAAGCAAAAGGAGGCGTATGAAAAAATCAGCAATTATTTTATTTCTCTTATTGCTCGCCGCCAACGCTTTTTCACAAAAATCCGAATGGGATAACTTGCAGACCGACGACGGCGAGCTGACGATGAAAATGCCCGCCGGTTGCTATTCAAATTATTATGACCGCGACGGCATTACCGTTTATGAATCGGACGGTCGCAATCGTTATCGGTTGGTGGAAATGCGTCTGATCACCTGTTACCGCGACCGAACGTTGATGAGTTTGGAAATTTACGAAACCAAACAAGCCAAGCCAGCCGCGAAAGTTTTGCAGAAAAATCTGCAAATAAACGGCGACGAATTAAATCTGGGGGGAAAATTCTACGCGGTCGAGCAAACGGACAAAAACGAAAATTACATTTTCAAGCGGCGCGTTATCGCGGGCGACAAACGCGTTTATATCGTAACGGCAGCAACGCGCGGCGGCGAGCGAGACGAGACGATGCGGACTTTTCTCGAATCATTGCAGTTTACCGCCGCCGACAAAAGCCGTTCGGCAAAGGCGAATGAAAACGTCGTGCTTATTTCTTCGCTGAAAAGCGTCGAACCAGAAGTCGGTTCTGAAAAAGACGAAACCGAAAAAACAAACGCGCCGTTCGCCGACGAGAAAAAGACGGAAGATTTGACGCTCAAGCGGGTAGTTATTTTGAGCAAACCCAGTCCTTCATACACGAGGGCGGCGCGGAAAAATAATGTAACCGGGAAAGTCGCTTTGTGGTTGACCTTCGGCGCGGAAGGCAGAATCAGCAAAATTCAGGTCGCGCGCGATCTGCCAGACGGACTGCTCCGCGAAGCCGTCATCGCCGCGCTGCGGATGAAGTTTTTGCCGGAAGAGGAAAACGGCGAACCACGTTCGAGAACGAAATTGGTCGAGTATAGCTTTAATATTTATTGATTTCGCTCAATGAGAACGAAGCAAACAGCGGTTTCGACCGCTCATTAACAAGGGAGGAAAAAGGGAAGATTATACAAAATAAAAATCAATCTGGTCGGTAATGACGGGCGGTTGATAAAGAGGAAATTATGAAACATTTGAAATCATTTTTAATTTTAACAGTGGTAATTCTAGGCGGTTTTTCAACCGTCGCTTCGGCACAAACTTATGTCAGCGGCAAACCGACGACGCAGGGAATCGAGCGAAAAGTGTTCAAGAAACTGCTTAGGCTTCCCTATTACGGAGTGTTTGACCGGATTGGCTTTCAAGTTGACCGAGGCACCGTAACTTTAAACGGCAAGGTCGCGCAAGCGAGAAATAAAAAAGATGCGGAAAATGCCGTCGAAGACATTGAAGGTGTCGAGCGCGTAGTGAACAATATCGAAATTCTGCCGCTGTCGCGTTTCGATAATTCGATTCGGTTTCGGCTTCTGAAAACCTTTGCCGCTCGCGGTGGAGGCATCTTTCGATATCTGCAAGAACCGAATCCGTCGGTCAGGCTTATCGTTGACGGCGGGCATGTAACGCTCGAAGGTTTTGTCGCAACGCGCGGCGATTACGACCTGATGAATATTCTGGCAAGCGGTGTCAGCGATGTTTTCAGCGTCAAAAATAATTTGATCGTCGAAAAAGAACAAATTCGTTAATTAACGAAGACAGGACATCATTTCAGAAACA
>Ga0136618_10000856_pt1 | contig 11195 bp, 15 predicted proteins | sample AntDrymUQ3302106_2_FD_104805 | JGI IMG/M metagenome (GOLD analysis project Ga0136618, IMG submission 104805) | Polar desert sand microbial communities from Dry Valleys, Antarctica - metaG UQ330 (21.06) | ecosystem: Environmental > Terrestrial > Soil > Desert | place: Antarctica: Dry Valley...
ATCGCGGGTTCGAATCCCGCCCTCTCCGCTTACACTGCACGACCACTGCGCCCGTAGCTCAGCTGGATAGAGCGTCGGTCTACGGAACCGAAGGTCAGAGGTTCGAATCCTCTCGGGCGCGCTCACCGAAAGCCCTGCTAAAGCGGGGCTTTCGTGCGTCCGGGGCCGCTCGCCGAACACCTGATATGGGCGGGGTGGGAACGGAAGTGAGAACACCGCCCGGCGATCGACCATTCGACCCAGTGACCGCCGCGGCGACAGTAGGCGGCGTTGGTATAGATCCGCGCCATCACGCCGTCTCGCGCAGCTCGTCGAGCTTGCGGTGCAGGCGAACCTCGATCGCCACGACCTCACGAGGCCGCTGGAGCGCAGCGAGCGGCAGGTTGACCCACGAGAACGCGGGCAGCTCGTCACCGTCCGTCCAGACGCGTGGGAGCGGGGGCTGCGGCCCGTGTCGGGCGAAGCGGATCGCGGGCTGCTCGATCTGTTCGTGCCAGACCATCTCGCCGGCGCCGTGGAGGTCGCGCCGGCGGATCGTGTCGACGTCGACGGCCAGGACGTCGGCGATCGCGGCGTCGTCGAGCCCGTAGCGGCGCAGCTCGTGTGCGGCCCAGCCCATCGCTTCGCGGAGCTGGCGCTGCCCGCGCTCGCGCGGCCAGGCGGCGACGAGGGCGGTCCAGTAGTCGCGGTGCTGCTCGTCGCTCCAGCGGTCCTGCCAGGCGAGCGCGTAGAGCGCCTGCCGGTAGTGCGGGTGGTCGCGGTCCAGCGGCCGGCGGCGGTCGTCGTCGAGCCCGGTCCGCACGTAGAGGGGAGCCGGACTGTCTGGCGCTCCTATGTGTCCGTGGCTGATCTGCCACGGAGACTCTGGCCATGCCTTCACTCGAAGGATTCTCGGCGGAGGGTCGGACGCCCAACGGTGTCCGCGCGCGCCGCAAAGCGCTCGGCCTGACCTGCGCCGAGCTGGCGGGCCGCGCCGGCGTGTCCGACGTCACGCTCTGGCGCGTCGAGCACGGCCACGGCCGGCCGCTTCGCTCGACGCGGTTGCTGCTCGCCGCAGCACTCGGCTGCGACCCGGCCACGCTGTTCCCGACGCAGCACGGAGACACACCGTGACGATCGCGTCCTCGTCGATCGGCGGCGGACGCGACGAGCAGCGAGAGACGCGCATCCTCGCCGTGATAGCTGATCGCGCGACGCGCCTCGTCGGCCTGCCCTGCGACTCGTTCCCGCGCCGCGTCGCGCTGCGTCTCCGCGCCGGCCAGGCCCGCTACGGCCACCTCGGACTCGAAGGGCGCGACCTCCTCGGCGAAGCGCTGCAGGAGCCCGTCGACGTCGCCGGCTGGAGCCTGCTCCTGCTCCAACGCGACGCCGCACACATGCCCCGCGAGGCCCAAGACGACGTGCTGCGCGCGATCGTCCTCGCCGCCGCCTGCGACGCCTACCTCCGCCGCGCCGCACGCCGCACCCGCGAGGAACGCCGCGACCACAGCACCGGAGCACGCGCCCGATGAGCGCCCCGACGCAGAACGACAGGGCGCTGAAGATGCTGCGCAGTGCCGGTCGCCGCGGCATCACGCAGCTCGACGCCGACACGCTGCCGAAGCCCATCCGTCGCCTCGCCAGCCGCATCAACGATCTGCGCACCGCCGGCTACCTGATCGCAACACCAGGACGCCGCCACAAGATGGCCGTCTACGTCCTCGTCGCCGAGCCCGCACGGCCGGCGCCTGCACCCTCCCACGCGGCCGCGCCGGCCGCCGCGCTCTTCGAGGCCCTACCGCCAGCCCCGCGCAGCCCGCTCGACCCGTGGGAGGGCGACCGATGAGTTGGGCCAGGCTGGACGACCTCTTCGACGACAACCGCAAGGTGAAGCGGACGTTCCGTCGCTGCCCCACCGCCATAGCCGTCTACGTCATGGCGATCACCTACTGCGCCCGCCACGCGACCGATGGCGTCGTCGACATCGACTGGCTCGAAGAACGCCTGCCAGCCCCCGAGGCGCGCGCCGACGTCCTCGCCGCCTTGACCGCCGGCGGCCTGTTCGAACACCTGCCCGCCGGCGACACTCGCACCGTCGAGGTCGAGGCCCGAACGAAGCACGCCGGCGCCCACAGCGTCCAGCTCGGACCGCTGCCCGAGGACGCCTACCTCGTGCACGACTTCCTCGACTACAACCCGTCGAGCGTCGAAGTCGAAGCGCGCCGAGCGGCCGACGCGCAACGCAAGCGCCAGACCCGCGAAGAACGTCCGCGCGGACGCCGCGCGGACGCCGCCAGGACTCCGCGCGCTGTCCACGCGGAGTCCGAGTCCCCCGGCCCGGCCCGGCCCGGCCCGACCCGACCCGACCCCAGGAGCAGTAGTCCTGACGTTGGTAGTCGCGTGCCTGCGCCCGCGGCCGCGCCGGCGAGGACTGTCCCTCCCTCACCCAGCGAAGACGAACGGCAACGACTCGCCGAACAGATCCGCGGCCTGCTGCAAAACGGCATCGACGGGCTCACTTCCGACGACTCACTGAAGCGCCCGACCCGTGAAGCGATCCTCGCCACACTCGCCGAACACGAACCTGACCCCAAACTCGCGATGCGCGTCGCTATCGAGGTCAGGTCGATCGCGCAGAGCCAAGACCGCGCCCCCAACATCGCCGCCCTGTACGCCAAGAAGCTCGCCGAGCACCGCAACGGCCACCACACAAGGCCAACACCATGAACGATGCGCGGCCGACCAGCGGGCGCACGGTGGCGCCGAGCGTCGAACAGGCGAACGGTCTGGCGCTCACCGTCCCCGCGGCGCTCGTCGACGCCATCGCCCACCGCACGGCGGAGCTGCTGGCCGATCGGCTGCCCGAGCCCGCCCCCGATCCGTACCTCACCGTCGAGGACGCCGCGGCGTACCTGTCGGCGCCGGCGTCGCGCGTCTACGACCTCGTGAGCCTGCGCCGCGTCCGGCACTTCCGCGACGGCCGGCGGCTGCTGTTCCGCCGCTCCGATCTGGACGCGGCGCTCGACGTCGAGGAGGCGCGATGACGCTGGCGTGCTGTTCCCACCCCGTTCTCACCCCTGCTGTTATCGCCCGCCGGTGCTGGGCTTTCTCGGCGAGCAGCGGTCCTCCGAACCGAAGGTCGCCATGCGTCGTCGAGGCCCTGCGCACCGCGTCGCACCGCGATCGACAGACGATGCGTCGTCGCTCCTGCAGCCGTGACGTGTCGACCACGGCCGGGGGCGACGCCTCCGCGGTCGCAGCCCGGGTGCCGACGTCCTGCGCGATGCGTCGTGCGTCGACGGGCGACCCGTCGCGTAGCGCGGCCGCGGACGCGAGGGCGGCATCGTGGGACTGAGCAGGCGGCCAGCGGCGCGCGCACGGCAGCTCGCGAACCTCACCGCGCGTCCACCGGCGCCGCCGTCGGGCAACCAGCGCGCGCGCCGGCACGGCGGCTACTCGACGATCGCGCTGGCGCGGCTGGACGCGAAGGCGCGCGAGGTCTTCGACGCGCTCGCCGCAGACGCACCGATGCGCGACGCCGACCAGCTGCCCGCGGCTGATGCCGCGCTCGTGCGCCTCGCCGCTGAGTGCATGTGCCGGATCGACACCGTGAGCGCCTACCTCGCCGCGCACGGCGTCCTCGACGACAAGGGCAATGTGCGGCCGGCCGCGGAGCTGGAGGGGCGCCTGCGCCGCGAGGCCGCCGACTACCTCGACGCGCTCGGCATGACGCCGCGCAGCCGCGCGAAGCTCGGACTCGACGTCGCCAGGGCGCAGACGTTCGACCTCGCGGAGTACTGGGCGGCGCAGGACGTGGCCGCGGAGCGCGCCGACGTCGACGGCCAGGCGCACGAGCTGGACGACGGCGCCGACCGTGGCTGACCTTGAGCGCTCACGGTCGGACCTCGCGGTGTTCGCCGACGTCGTGGGCTGGCCGCTCGCGCGCTGGCAGACCGCGGCGCTGCGGCTGGAGTCGCGCACGACGGCGATCGTCGCGCCGCGCCAGTCGGGCAAGAGCCGCAGCCTCGCCGTGCTCGCGGTGTGGTGGGCGTTCCGCCGGCGCGAGCAGCGCGTGCTGATCGTGTCTGCGGGCGAAGACGCGTCGCGCAGGCTGCTCGCGGAAGTCCGACGCGTGGTCAACGGGTCACCGCTGCTGGCCGGATCGGTGCTCGACGAGCAGGCCGGGCTCGTGACGCTGAGCAACGGGTCGGAGGTCCGCAGCCTGCCCGCGAGCGAGCGCCAGGTCAGGGGGTGGGCGGTCGATCTGCTGCTCGTCGACGAGGCCGCGCTCGTGCCCGACGATCTGCTGCTGGGCGCGGCGTTGCCGACGACGGCGGCCAGGCCGGACGCGCGGGTGGTGCTCGCGAGCTCCGCGCTCACGGCGTCGGGGGCGTTCTATGACTTCGCGATCCGCGGCCAGGGCGGCAGCGAGCACGTGCAGACGCACCGCTGGGTGCTGTCGGACGCCGACTGGATCTCGCCGAGCGTGATCGAGGCCGCGCGCGAGTCGATGACGGCGATGCGGTTCGCGGCTGAGTACGAGGGTGTGTTCGCCAGCGGCGCCGATGCGCTGTTCACCCGGGCGGCGATCGACCGGGCGACCGCGGACTACATGCCGTTGGCGCTGGAGTCGCTGACGGGGCCCGCGCGTCTGCTCGGCGGCGTGGACTGGGGCGCGACGACGGATCGCTCTGCGCTCGTCGCGATCGGCCGGCTGCCGATCGACGGCGAGCGCGTGTTCGGCGTCGCGTGCGCGCACCGCTGGCCGGCGGGTGAGCCGCTGGAGGACGTGATCGGCCGGGTGGCTGGGTCGCGGGCGCACTTCGACACGCTGGCGATGGAGACCAACGGGCTGGGGATGCCGTGCGCCCAGGCGCTGGCGCGACGGATCACGGAGCGCTCGGCGGCGTCGGGTGGCGGCCGACGCGCGCCGCGCGCCGTGATGCTCGACGAGGACGACCTCGAAGCGTTCCTGACCGGCCGCCGGCACTGGGTGCACCGGGTCCAGGTCGAGCAGGCGCAGGGCTTCAGGACGCGGTCGCTGTTCGTGCACACGACCGCGGAGCTGAAGGCCGCGGCGTACTCGGCGCTGCGGCTGCTCTTGGATCAGGGGCGCCTCGTGCTGCCCGCCAGCGCGGAGGACTTGCTGCGCGAGCTGCTGCTGCTCAGGGTCGATCTGACGCCGACCGGCGTCGAGCGGATCGAGGCCAGCAGCGGTCACGACGACCTCGCGGACGCGCTGATGCTCGCCATGTGTCCGCACCGTGCGCGCGATCGCCGGTGGGCGACGCTGCTGGCGCACTACGCCGAGCCGCAGCGCGCGCTGCCGGCGGCGGCGATCGACCTGCGCAACGCCGACGTGCCGACCGTGTCGACCGGGGGCGGGCTCATGGTGCCGCGGTTGCCGGTGTGGCAGTCGGTGCGCGGGTCGCAGATCACCGTTCCCGATGGGCTCGACGTGAGCCCGCGGGAACGCGTTTCACCTCTGCTGGCGGCGATGCGAGAGGCCGCCGGTCGCGCACTGCAAGACCACAACCCAGGAGGATCAGATGAAGCTGTCGGATAGTCAGATGATCGACGCGTTGCGCGAGGCCGGTCACGAGGAGGCTGCGACCGCGCTGGAGCAGAAGATCACGGCTCAGGCCGCGGTGAGCGGTGAGCGCACCGACGTCGACGGCCAGGCGCAGCTGGACGACGGCGCGAAGGGCGGCGAGGGCCGAGAGGCGTCGTCACTGCCGGCGAAGGCGACGGATCGCACACCCGAGCTGGCGGGTTCGGCGCGGATCGCCGCCGCGTACGGCGCGCGGGCGGAGGCCAAGCGCGTGGCGGCGGCCGAGGGCGACCGATGACCGCCGCGACGATCGAACCGCGTGCCCAGGACGCCCGCCGGGCGCTCGAGGAGGCCCGAGCCCCGCGTCCGCGACGCCGAGGCGCGCGTCGCCGATCTGGAGGGCGAGCAGCGCCGAGCGAGCCGAGCGCTCGATCGCGCGAAGGCGCCGCTTGCCGCGTACTGGCAGCAGGTCGGTGCCGGCGATCGTGACCCGGATGGCGTCGAGGAGGCCCGCCTGATCGCCGCTGTGCGCGACACGGAGGCCGTCGTGACGTTGCGCCCGACCTCGGATGGTCGGCTCGAAGTGCTCGACGACCGCGTGGAGGCGATGCTCGCGGGCGCCCGCCAGGCCCTCGACCAGTTGAAAGCGGACGTCGAGCAGCTCGTCGTCGAGCGGATCGACGATCTCGCCGGCGGCCTGACCGCGGAGGCGCTCACGGCGCATGAGCGGTTGCAGGCGGCGCTCGAACAGGCCGTCACCGCCCGCGAGCCCTATGCACGTGTGCGGCAGGGCTGGCGCGAGCTGTATGCGCTTGCCGGCATGCCGTGCACGTTGCCTGCTGATCCGCTGCGTGGCCTGACCGATGAGCTGCCCGCCGACGGGCTGCCCGTCCCGATCCCCACCGATCTCACCAACCCAACCGACGAGTCCGAGGAGGACACCCAGCCATGAGCCCCCTGACCCAGAAGCGCGCCGCTGACCGCGACCGGCGCATCCGCGCCCTCATGCCCGAGCGCGCCCATTTCGAGAACTGCCCGGCGCTCGACGGCGCCGGCCGCATGGAGGCCTACGACGTCCACCAGCCGCCGCAGCCGGGCAAGAACAACCCGCCGCGCGACATCCTCGTGGTCCGCTGCATCGAGTGCGGCGGCTCGAAAGTCCACGAGAACGGGACGGTCGCAACGCTCATCGACCGGCCCGCACGCCAGGGGATGGCCGACGGTGGGGGGCGGTCCTGATGGCCAACGACGCGCTCGACCCCGGCCCGCTCGGCGACTACCCGTGGTGGCCGCGCAACGCGGAGGGCTCGTGGGACACCGAGCGGATGCCCACCGGGGAGCGGCTGCAGCGCACGCCGGACGGCGGCGTGGTGCGCATCGACGTCACGCCGCGCCACCCTGACGGCACCCCGATCGTCCCGCCGGGAATGGTGCCGCCGTGAGGCGCTGTCCGATCTGCGGTGCCGACCTGTCGGGGCGCGACCCGCGGACACGGGCGTGCTCCCCGGCCCACCGTCGCGAGGTCAACCGCGTGCAGCGCCTCCTGAGCGGCGAGACGGACGGTCCCTACCGAACACTCGGCGACTACATGTCCAGACGCCGTTACGTGCGTGCAAAGTCGCCAGCGGACCGGGTGAGGGCGTAGGATGGTTGCTCAAGCACAGAGCGGCCCGGGCGACGCGCCAACGCCCCCGGGCCTGACACCAGGAGGTACCCCTGATGCACGCCGATCCTAGGCGCGACGTCGACGACGCGCAGTCCCGATATGCCGAGCGACTTCACGTCGAGCCAGACCGCGGCGACCCTGTTGTGCGCCACGTCATGCTCGATGCTCAGCGGCTTGGCCAGCTCGTCCACCAGGGCGACGACGAATGGGCGTTGCTGTACCTCGTCGATGGCGAGTACCGCGACTCGCTCAACTACCTACAGGCGACGCTGGAGCACGTCGAGGAGGCCGACCGCCACGGCGTCGGGTGGGTCGCTGACGCGCTCGCTCGCGGCGAGCTGCGAGCGGACGGGGGCGAGCGATGAGCGCCCCGATGGTCTCGACGAGGCACCCCGGCGTCTACAAGCGCGGCTCGCGCTACGTCGTGCGCTACCGCGTCAATGGCCGGCACAAGAGCGAATCGGCGCGCACGATCGACGAGGCGCTGCGCCTCCAGCGCGCCCGCCAGACGGACATCGACCGCGGCGAGTTTCACGAGCAGGCGCGCGTCACGTTCCACGCCTACGCCGGCGAGTGGATCGACCGCTACCAGGGCCGCGGGCGGCGTGGCTTCCGTGAGCAGACTCGCGACGAGTACCGCCGGCTGCTGGAGCACTACGCGCTCGCGTTCTTCCCCGAGCGCCTCCGGCTCGCGGAGGTCACGCCGCGCCAGCTCGCGCAGTTCGTCGGCTGGCTGTGCGACGAGCAGGCGCAGGGCCGCGCGCTGTCGGACTCCACGGTCCGCAACGCGCTGAACCCGGTGCGCGCGTGCTTCGCCACCGCCGTCGCGGAAGGGCTCGTGCGCCACAACCCGACTGCCGGCGTCGCGCTGCCGCACCGGCCCGCGATCGACGACGACGAGCAGGACGCCCACGCGTTCACCCGCGAGCAGCTCGCAGCGTTCCTCGCGGTCGTCCACCCGCGCCACCGCACGATGTTCCGGCTGCTCGCCGCGACCGGCCTACGCGTGTCCGAGCTGCTGGCGCTGCGCTGGCGGGACCTGCGCCTCGACGGCTCGGCGCCGCACGTGCGCGTCCGCCGCGCCTACGTCCGCGGGCGCTTCACGCCACCGAAGTCCAAGTACGGGCGCCGCGACGTCCCGCTCGACGCGTCGCTCGTCGACGAGCTGCGACGCCACCACGCCGGGTCGGAGTGGCCCGGCGACGACGACCTCGCGTTCCCATCGCTGAGCGGAACGCCGCTGCACTACTCCAACCTGTTTCGCCGGGTGCTGCGCCCGGCCGCTGAGGAGGCCGGCGCGCCGTGGGCGGGCTTTCACACGTTCCGGCACACCTGCGCGTCGCTGCTGTTCGCCAGCGGCCGCAACGCCGTGCAGGTGCAGCGGTGGCTCGGGCACCACTCGCCAGCGTTCACGCTCGCGACGTACGTCCACCTGCTCGACGGCGACCTCGGCGACGCGCTCGACCTCACCGGCGAGCTGCAAAGGGGTGAGAACACCGTGGGAACACAGGCCACGGGAACCGACCGGACTGCACCGGAGGCGCTGATCGCCGATAGCCCGCGGTAGCTGGCGAAGGCCGACGCGGCCGGACGCGACCGGAGCGCGGGAGCGAGCTACGGAACCGAAGGTCACAGGTTCGAATCCTGTCGGGCGCGCTCTACGAAAGTCCTGCAAATAGGCATTTTTGAGGCTTGTTCAGCCATCGCTACCTCGCCGGACGAGGGTCGAACCGAGTAAGGAGCCGCGCTGACGATCAGCACGACATGCAAGGGCTGCGGCGTGGAGCTCACTGCGGAGGACGAGGACGGGCTCGTCTCTGCGGTGCAGGCCCATCTCGCCGAAGCCCACCCCGGTGGCCACAGCCCATCTCGTGAACAGGTCCTCTCCGTCATCCGCGCCCGAGGCGCAAGTGAATCCTGACTGACGAGGAAGGTCAGGCGCCCGAGGCGCTAGCGAGCCGCCTCCTGCCATAACCGCCAACGCAGCCCGGAAGCCCGCGCGATCGGCCGCCCCACCGCCGCTCTGATCGTCTCCTCCGTCCCCGCCAGGATCAGCAGCTCCCGCGCCCGTGTCGCAGCCGTGTACAGCAACTCACGGGTCAGGATGCGCGATGAAGGCGCCGGCAGCAGCACCGCAGCGGTCTCGAACTGCGAGCCCTGGCTCTTGTGGATCGTCATCGCGTACACCGTGTCGACCGTCCCCAGCCTGCTCGGGCTGAACTCGAGGATCTCGCCCGGCCGTTCGAACGCGGCGCTCAGGCGATCAGGGTCGATCTGCACGACCACGCCGGTGTCGCCGTTGTACAGGCGCAGCTCGTAGTCGTTCTCGGTGACGAGCAGTGGGCGGCCGACGTACCAGCGGTCGTCGGCGTCGAAGTCGTCGATCTCCTCGCTGAGCCAGGCCTCGATCCGGGCGGTCCAGGTGGCCACGCCCTCCGGTCCCCGCCGGTGCGCGCAGAGCAGCCGGAAGGAGCTCAGGGCCTCGATCGCCTGGCGCGCCGAGCCGGCGCGAGCGGCGTCGGTCACCGCTCGGGCCGCGGCGATCGCGCGGTCGCGGACGGGGGCCAGAGCGTCCTCGACGGAGGCATCGGTGACGTCGACGGGGATCCACTGCACGCCGTCGGGCTCGTCGGCGAGCACCTCGAGCACCGCGTCGGCGTCGCCGCGGCGTATCGCCTCGGCCAGGCGGGCGATGGCGCCGCCGAAGCGGTGGACCCGATCGAGCACGACGATGCCGTCTCCGATCGTGGTTCCCTCCGGGGGGTGGGCTGCCACGACGCCACCCGGAATAACCGACGCGAGAACCTCACGCGCCGACGCGCTGATCAGCAGCTCGTCGCTCGCGGGCCCGACCACGTCGCCGAGCACCGCGCCCGCCTCGATCGACGCAAGCTGTCCTGGGTCGCCGACCAGGATCAGCCGAGCATCCGGTCTGACCGCCTCGACGAGCCGAGCCATCAAGGACAGCGACACCATCGACGTCTCGTCGACGATCACGACGTCGTGCGGCAGCCGTTGGCCGCGATGGTGGCGAAAGCGGCTGTGGCTGTCCGGGCGCCAGCCGAGCAGCCGGTGCAGCGTCGACGCCTGCAGCGCGAGCAGCGACGCGCGGACCGCGTCCTCGACGCAAAGCGATGGCGCTTCGGAATGCACGGCCTCCTCGAGCCGGGCGGCGGCCTTGCCGGTCGGCGCGGCGAGCGCGACGAGCGGCGCTGGCGAGCCGCTCGCCGCGGCCTGCTCGGCGAGCAGCGCGACGATCCGCGCGACGGTCGTCGTCTTGCCCGTTCCCGGCCCGCCGGCGACGACCGTCAGCCGGCGTAGCACCGCCGACGCCGCGGCCAGGCATTGGCGGCTGTCGCGCTGGCCGGCGAACAGCCGTGCGAGCCCGCCGCGGAGGACGTCGGCGCTCACGTCATCGGGCGTCCCTTCGCCGAACGCCGCGAGGTCCGCGGCGACCTGGCGCTCCTCGCGCCAATAGCGGTCGAGGTACAGCCAGGACCCGACGAGGCGCAGGGGCCGAATCGAGGGATCGCCATCCTCTCCGGCCGCGACGAGCACAGCACTCGCCGCGACGCGCTCGGTCCACGACTCAGGCGCAGGCCATGGCAACGCCGAAAGGTCGACGGGCTCGTCGCTCTCGACGGCCGCCGTGTCGCGAATCGAAGCGAGGTCCACGTAGACGTGCCCGAGTCTCGGTGCGCGCACGGCCAAAGCCGCGGCGAGCAGGACCGACTCGTCGATCCCAGCGCCGGTGAGGCCGGCCAGACGCAGCGCGACGTGCACGTCGGCCGCGGTCAGCACGCCGGCGTCGTTGAACTCGCGCAGCAGTCCGGGCGCGTGGCGGGCACGGCGCACGTCATGCGGATCGGGCTCGGCCGCGAGCGTCGTCGTCATGCCGATCCCGGCCCGCCGTCGAGCACGCCGCTCAGCGCTTCGACGAGATCCGCGGACGGCTGCCAGGCGAACACGCCGCATGGCGCTCCGCCGACCATCGGGGTA
>Ga0136618_10000857_pt1 | contig 11195 bp, 10 predicted proteins | sample AntDrymUQ3302106_2_FD_104805 | JGI IMG/M metagenome (GOLD analysis project Ga0136618, IMG submission 104805) | Polar desert sand microbial communities from Dry Valleys, Antarctica - metaG UQ330 (21.06) | ecosystem: Environmental > Terrestrial > Soil > Desert | place: Antarctica: Dry Valley...
GCGAGCGTGATGGGGCGAAGCCCATCCTGCGAATCAGAGGCCGCCGGCGCCTGGCACGCGCCGAAGATGAGGGCGAGGGACGCGAGGAGGGCGAGGGATGGAGACATCGGTTTTCCTTTCAATGGCTGAGGAGGCCCCGCTCGACGATAACGACCAGCCCGTAGAAGGCGAGGCCGATGATCGCGAGCGTGGCGAGGGCGACGAACATGAGCGGGGTATCGAAGAGCCCCTGGTTGGCGATGTTGATGAGCACGCCGAGTCCGGTTGATGCGCCAGCCCACTCGGCGACCACGGCACCGATGACGGCGAGCGTCACCCCCACGCGAAGTCCGCCGAAGATGACCGGGAGCGCGGAGGGGACCTCGAGCAGCCTCGTCCGTTGCGGATTCGTGGCGCCCAGGCTGCGCAGCATCTCGGTCAGGAGCGGATCGACCGAGCGAATGCCGACCATGGTCGCAATGGCGATCGGGAAGAAGACGATGAGCGCGCAGATCACGACCCGCGCGAGCAGCCCCCCGCCGAACCAGATGTCGAGTAGCGGGGCGAGGGCCAGGATCGGGACCGCCTGGGCTGCCACGATGTAGGGCGACAGCACCTTCTCGATGAGCACACTCTTCCCGAGCGCGATTCCGGTGAGCACCGCCGCGGTCGCCCCCGCCACGAATCCGAGCACGATCTCGAGGAGCGTCACCGCGGTGTGCTCCCACAGGATGCCGGTCCCGATCGCACGCCAGGCGCGCTCGCCCACCACTGAGGGTGCCGGCAGGATGTACTCCGGATATCCGCCGAGGATGGTCGCCAGGTTCCACACCGCGAGGAAGACGACCAGGCTGAGCGCCGCCGCGCCGATGCGCCTCACGCCGCGCCCCCCTGCTCGGCCCACGACCGCAATTCCAGCGCGTGGCCTTCGCTCAATGCAGCGCGGACCTCGGTGACCAGCTCAACCGCAAGCGGCTGTCCGGTCAGCTCGGCCGGCCGGGGTCGGGGCAGATCCACCTCGATGACGCGCGCCACCCGCCCGGGCCGCGGCGCCATCACCACCACGCGGTCGGCAAGTGCGACCGCCTCGGTGACGCTGTGGGTGACGAGGACCACGGTCCGTGGCCGTTCCAGCCACAGGCGTTGGAGCTCGTCGTTGAACGTTTCGCGGGTGAGCGCGTCGAGAGCGCTGAACGGCTCGTCGAGGAGCAGGACCGGCGGGTCGCCGATGAGTGCCCGCGCGAGGGCGGCGCGCTGAGCCATGCCCCCGGATAACTCACCTGGCCGAAGGGATGCGGCAGCGGCAAGGCCGACGCGGTCGAGGGCCTCCGACGCACGAACGCGCCTCTCTGCGCCCGGGACCCCTGCCAGCTCGAGGGGCAGCGCAACATTGTCGAGCGTCGAACGCCAGGGGACGAGCCGGGGCTGCTGGAATGCCAGTCCGACCCGCTCGTCGCCGGGTCGCGGTTCGGATCCGTCGACCGTGATCCTCCCGCTCGTCGGTGGGAGCAGGCCGGCGACCAGCCGCAACAGCGTGCTCTTGCCGCAGCCGTTCGGGCCGATGATCACGGTGAATGAGCCCGCCTCGGCCTCCAGTGAGCAACCGCTGAGCGCCTGCATGCCCTGTGCGCGCTCACCGAAGCGCACGCCGACATCGTCGATCGTGACGTTGAGGCCGTTGCGCGAGGTCGAATGCGAGCTCATTGTGCTCCCGTGGCTGTGCGGTCATCGCGGCACGGGGCGTCACCACCGTCTCCGCCGGACGTGGCGAAGTACCTGGTCGTCTTCTCCCTTCCGGACTGTGACCGTCGGCTCTGTCTACCCCGGCTCTGCACCGGGATTCAGATCGGCCCCATCAGTGTCGTCACCGATGAGGTTCGCGGGCTGGCGCAACGTGTGAGCCTACCGCCGGTGGGGACTTTCACCCCGCCCCGAAGACGATGATTGGTTTGATTGTCCCAAGAGTGGCTGCAAACCGGCCAGGGGTCAACCGGAACAAAAGCCCGCCGAACGAGCCTCGTCAGGCACGCCTTCGCTTCAGCCACCACCATCGGGCGACCAGGACCACGACCACGCCGATGACCACCGCGTAGATGACGTACTCGAACGGCTTGACCGCCGCCTCGATCTGCGGGTAGTTCTCGCCGACGACGAAACCGGCGTAGATAAGTGCCGCGTTCCATGGCAGCGAGCCCAGCGTGCTGAACAGCAGGAAGCGCCCCATCGGCATGCGACTGATCCCTGCCGGATAGCTCACGAAGGTCCGCACCAGCGGCACCATGCGGCCGAAAAAGACCGCCCAGTTGCCCCAACGCTCGAACCATCGATCGGCCCGGTCGAGGTCGGATGCGCCGATTCCGACGTAGCGACCGAATCGGTCGAGGATCGGGCGCCCGCCCCATGCGCCGATGGCGTAGCCGACCAGGGCACCCACCACGCTCCCGACGGTCGCAAGGGCGACCGCCAACGGAATATTCCACGGCAGGTTCGTGAGTGGCTCGACCACAGAAGGGTCCGCCAGCGATTGGCTGACTTTCCAGCCGGCCATCGGCAGGATCACCTCGGAGGGGATCGGCGCCACGATCGTCTCGAGCGCCACGGCCACGCCGACGCCCACGTATCCGACCGCGTCGTACATCTGGAGGACGAACGGGATGACCTCGCGGTCGATGAAGTCGAGCAGTGCTCAGCCCTCGGTCGGCGTGCGGCGCGGGACGGCCACCCGGCGCCCGCGGGGATGGGCGGCCGCCTCGGCGAGCGCGCGCGCCCGGGCCCGCTCGTCGACGCCGAGCACGTGGATCGCCACCAGGATGGCGAGCAGCGCGCCGCCGGCCATCCACCCACCAAGCACGTCCATCGGGTAATGCGCCTGAAGGTAGATCCGGGTGGCGCTGATGGCCCCCACGAAGATCGCCGCGACGAGATAGGCGACCTGGCCCTGCCGATGATCGTGCGCGAGCCGCGCCACGCAGAAGGCGGCGATCCCGTACAGGACGGTTGCGCGCAGCGCGTGCCCGGCCGGGAAGTCCGCGATATCGTCGAGACCAATGTCGTTGACGTTGAAGATCGCGCTCACGAGCGCACCGAGACTGATCGCCTCCGACGAGGTGAAGTACTTGAGCGCCCACTCCATGGGGAAGCAGAGCGTCCCCAGCGCGAGGAGCAGCGCCAGGTCACGACGACCATTCGCGAGCGCGAGGAGGCCGAGACCGGCAAACGCGAGCGCCACGAACCATCCGCTGCCAAGGCCGCTGATGCCGATGATCATGATCTCGACTGGCGGCAGGTTGGTCTCGACCCATCCGTGAACAGCCGGTACGAAGGTCGACATCATCCACTCTTCAGGGGTCGTGTAGACCGTCGTGCGCTTGAGCATCACGAGCCAGAAGAGGGCCGGGAGCGCCATCACCGCCAGGAGGAACGCCGCTGCCGGGCTGGGCACAGCGCCGCCGAGGTGGTGTGCTGCCTCATCGCTCACCACGAGGCGGCGCATGGGGTCCGGCAGCCGTCTCACGGTGCGTAGTATAGGGACCGATGCCGCCGCTTCCGCTCTCGGGCCGAGACCTCACCATCGACAACGTGGTCGAAGTGGCGCGCGGTCGACGATCGGTGGCGCTCGATCACGAGGCCGCGCGACGCATGGGTGAATCGCACGCCGTCATCGAGCGTCTCGTCGCCGCCGGGGCAACCGTCTATGGCGTCACCACCGGATTCGGTGACCTCTCCGACGTGCGCATCGAGCCGTCACAGACCGCCGAGCTCCAGCAAAACCTCGTCCGCTCCCATGCGGCGGGCGTTGGCGACCCGCTCCCCGACGAGGTGGTGCGCGCGATGCTCGTGCTGCGTGCCAACACGCTCGCCATCGGGCTCTCCGGCGTGCGGGTGGAGGTGGCCGAGCTCCTGATCGGCATGTTGAACGCGGCCGTCCATCCGGTCGTCCCGTCGCGCGGCAGCCTGGGAGCGTCGGGCGACCTTGCGCCACTGGCGCACCTGGCACTGGTCCTCATCGGCGAGGGAAAGGCGACCATCGACGGGGCGGGACCGGGCGCGGGCGCGGATGCGCTGGCCCGCGCGAACCTGGCGCCGCTCACGCTGGGCGCCAAGGAAGGGCTGGCGCTGTTGAACGGGACCCAGCTGATGGCCGGGATCGGCGCACTGGCTCACCACGACGCGTTGCGGCTGGCATTCACGGCCGATGTGGTGGGCGCCATGAGCCTGGAGGCGATGCTGGGAACCGGGGCCGCCTTCGCGGAGCAATTGGTGGCCGCCCGGCCACACCCCGGACAGGTGGCGGCGGCAAGGCATCTGCGCGCGTTGCTGGATGGGAGCGAGATCTGGGCGTCTCATCGCGAGGACACCCAGCACCGCGTGCAGGACGCCTACAGCCTTCGCTGCATGCCGCAGGTGCATGGCGCCGCCCGCGACGCGCTCGGTGAGCTGGCGCGCGTGCTGGCTGTCGAGATCAATGCGGTGACCGACAATCCCCTCGTCTTCCCGACGGGCGAGGTGATCAGCGGCGGCAACTTCCACGGCGAGCCGCTGGCGCTGGCGCTCGACTACGCCACGCTGGCCGTCGCTGAGCTTGCGTCGATCTCCGAGCGACGGACGGCGCGGCTGGTGGACGCGCATCTCTCCGGGCTGCCCGCGTTCCTGGCCGAGCGGCCGGGCGTCGAGAGCGGGCTGATGATCGCGCACTACACCGCGGCAGCCCTCGTCAATGAGCTTCAGACGCTGGCGCATCCGTCGTCGGTGGACACGATCCCCACCAGCGCCAACCAGGAGGATCACGTCAGCATGGGAGCCACGTCGGCGCTGCATCTTCGTGCGGCGATCGACCACGCCGAGCACGTGCTCGCCATCGAGGCGCTCTGCGCCGCCCAGGGCCTCGACTTCCGCGCACCCCTGCGGCCGGGCAAGGGCGTCGCGCGCGCGCACGCCATCGTCCGATCCCGCGTGCCACACCTCGACGCGGACAGATCGCCGGCGCCCGACATCGGCGCCGTGTGCGAGCTGGTCCATTCGGGCGCGCTGCTCGCCAACGGCGCAACGCAGGCGTCGCATGCCTGACCTCACCTTCGAGCTGGTCGACGAGGCCACGGTTGACGACATTCCTCACCCGGCTCAGCCCGGCGCGCGTTGCCAGACCTGCGATTACTGGGAACGAATCGACGGAGGACGTGAGGCGCCAGAGGCCGATGCAGCTGGCGCGGAAGCCAGAGCGGCGCTCAAGCGACGCCGGCTGCTGGCCGGCCGCGCTGTCTCAGGTTCATACGCCATGCTTGCCTATCGGACCGATTCGGTCCAACGCCTGGCGATCGGTTATGCGCAGTTTGGTCCGCTGAGCGCCTATCCGCGCGCCCAGTCGATCCGCGACCGATATCCGGAGCTCCCCGATTCGCCGGCTCCATGGATCATCACCTGCCTCCAGGTCAGCCCGGACGTCGACGATCGGGCCGGCGTCGGCGCCGAGCTGCTCGAGGCCGTCTGTGCCGAGCTCGACGGACGCGGCATCATCGCCGTGGAGGCATACCCCGAGGGCGACCGTGACGCCTGGCTGCCGTCTCCTGGTCCGTCAGGGGTGTACGAAACGGCGGGTTTCGAACGCGGTGCCGGAGATGACCGCTTCCCGGTCTATCGGCGCGAGCTCACCGGCGAGACCGATGCAAATGCCTGGTCCGGCCTGCTTCGCGCCAGCGCCCCATCCGATGAAGGTGATGACTGGCCCCTACCCATGCCGCCGAAGCGCGACCCTGACGATCTCTTCCGCCTGCCGGCGAAGAAACCGAAGCGTCCGAACCCGTTCGGCGACGACTGAACGATGCCCGAACCGATCCAGGCCGGGCTCTGGGGCGCGCTTGCCGGATCGGCGCTCGTGCTCGGAGCGATTGCCGCGATCACCATTCGGATTCCACGTCGAATCGTTGCGCTCATCATGGCCTTCGGCGCCGGTGCGCTGGTGAGCTCCCTCGCATTCGATCTCGCCGAAGAGGCATTTCGAGCCGGCGGCACGCTCGTCTTCGCCATTGGACTCGCCGCTGGCTCACTCGTCTACTTCGGCGGAGACCGCATGATCGATCGGCTGAGCAGAATGGGCACTCCGGACCGGGGGAAGACGGCTGGACCCGCCATCGTCCTCGGTGCGCTCCTCGATGGTATCCCGGAATCGCTCGTGCTCGGCGCGACGCTCCTCGGCGACGGCATCAACCCATCGTTCTTCGCCGCGGTCCTAATCTCAAATTTCCCTGAGGGCCTCTCCGGCACCCGCGACCTCCTGGACGAAGGGCATCGGCGCGTCACGGTCGTCGGGGTGTGGCTCGCGGTAGCAGTCGCCTCCGCGCTCGCGGCGGCCATCGGCAATGCCGCCTTCGCGAGCATGAGCTCGACGCCGCTCGCCCTTGCACAGAGCTTCGCCGCCGGGGCGATCATCACCATGCTGGCCGACACAATGTTTCCGGAGGCCTTCGAGCAGGGCGGGAACTTCGTGGGGGTGGCCACGGCCCTTGGATTCGCGGCCGCGTTTCTGCTTTCCCGCCCCTGAATCATTCCGCTCAGCCGTATCATCGGCCGATGAGGAGCACCATCCCGCAGATCGGCGCGCGCCCTATCCGTGCCCCGCGCGGCAACGAACTGTCCTGCAAGGGATGGCAGCAGGAGGCGGCGCTTCGGATGCTCATGAACAACCTGGATCCGGACGTTGCCGAGGATCCGGATCATCTGATCGTCTACGGCGGCACCGGCCGTGCGGCCCGGTCGTGGGAGGCGTTTGACGCCATCGTCGCCGAGCTGCGACGGCTGGAGAATGACGAGACGCTCCTGGTGGCAAGCGGCAAGCCGGTCGGCGTCTTCCGAACAACGACCGATGCGCCACGCGTCCTGATCGCCAACGCCAACCTGGTGCCGCACTGGGCGACCTGGGAGAAGTTCCGCGAGCTCGAGCGAGCCGGACTGACCATGTACGGCCAGATGACCGCCGGCTCGTGGATCTACATCGCCACCCAGGGAATCATCCAGGGCACGTACGAGACGTTCGGCGAGGTGGCGCGGCAACACTTCGGCGGCTTACTGCGCGGGACCGTCACGCTGACCGCGGGGCTGGGCGGCATGGGGGGAGCGCAGCCGTTGGCGGTGACGATGAACGATGGCGCGTGCCTGGTCATTGAAGTTGACGAGGCACGGGCTCGACGACGCCTGGATGCCGGCTACGTGGATGAGCTCACTCACGACATCGACGAGGCGATCGCCCTTGCGGACCGATGGCGCGCCGATGGGCAGGCACGCAGCGTTGCCCTGATCGGCAACGCCTCAGAGGTCGAGCCGGAACTCGTTCGTCGAAGCTGGCGACCGGACGTGGTCACGGATCAGACTTCCGCCCACGATCCGCTGGAGGGATACGTGCCGGGGGGCATCGGCCTGGAGGAGGCGCTGGCGCTCCGCGCATCAGACGCCGATGAATACGCCCGACGCTCCATGACGTCCATGGCCGATCACGTGCGCGCGATGCTCGCCTTCCAGGCTGCCGGCGCCGTGACGTTCGACTATGGCAACAACATCCGCGCCCACGCCAGGGACGCCGGCGTCGAGAACGCCTTCAACATCCCGGGTTTCGTTCCTGCCTTCATCCGGCCGCTCTTCTGCGAGGGCCGCGGACCGTTCCGCGTTGCGGCCCTGTCGGGAGCGGTGGCGGACATCGCGGCCATCGACCGCGCCCTGGCCGAGCTCTTTCCCGACGACGAAGGCCTTCAGCGCTGGTTACGTCTGGCCGCCGAGAAGGTGCCGATCCAGGGGTTGCCGGCGCGCATCTGCTGGCTCGGCTACGGCGAGCGAGCCCGCGCCGGCGCCGCCATCAACGCGCTGGTGGCGTCCGGCGAAGTCAGCGCGCCGATCGTCATCGGCCGCGACCATCTCGACGCCGGCTCGGTTGCCTCCCCCTACCGCGAGACGGAGGCCATGCGCGACGGATCCGACGCAATCGCCGACTGGCCGATCCTCAACGCCCTCGTCAACACCGCCGCCGGTGCCACCTGGGTCAGCTTCCACCACGGAGGTGGCGTCGGCATCGGCTATTCGTTGCATGCCGGCATGGTCGTTGTCGCCGATGGCACGCCTGAGGCAGCCGCCCGCCTGGAACGGGTTCTCACCGCCGACCCGGGCATGGGCGTCATCCGTCACGCCGATGCTGGCTACGAGCGCGCAATCGAGGTCGCGCGCGAGCGCGGCGTCCGCATACCGATGCGGGATGACTGACCTGTTGCTCGAGATCGAGTCGGTGACTGACATGGATCTCGAACGTGCCGCCCTTGTCGGCCGCGCATGTGACGCCGAGCCCGAGCTACGTCCGGTGCGCGTCGGCGGCGATACGGAATACAAGCGTTGGGGCACTGGATGACGCGGCAGGTGTCAGCGCCACTGCCCGGCGCGCCGCAACCGTGGGCACCATCGGAGATGCCCACCTTCCGCTCGCGACCGCCGTATGTCATGAGCGAGATGATCGCCGCCGAGCCAGCGCTCGCGGAACGCCTCATTCGGCGGTTGGCCACGGACGACGCGCTCGAGGCGCTGGTCACGCAGGTCCGAGAAAGCGCGGACGCTGGGCGGCCCATCGTCACCACGGGCTGCGGCACGTCGGAGCACGCGGCCATGGGGATCGCGGCATTGCTCAACGAGGCACTCAGCCTCCCCGCCGGACGCGAAGTTCGGTGCGCCCAGGCGCTCGAGACGCTCCACCGCCCGCTGCGGAACGGACTGCTCATCGCTGTCTCGCACGAGGGCGGGACCCACGCGACCAACGACGCAATCCGCACGGCGCGTGACGCCGGGGCGCAAACGGCGCTCATCACGGTCGGCGGCGGCTCGCCCGGTGCGGGGCTTGCCGAGCTGGTCATCCTGACCGAGGAGCAGGACCGAAGCTGGTGCCACACCGTCGGATACCTGTCGCCGATCCTGGTCGGCATCGCACTCGTGGCGCGCCTGGCGAAGAGCCGTCCGGATGCCGCGGCGATTCATGCGCTGCTGAACGTCTCCACCGATCCCCGCGCCGCCGCGGATGTGGCGGCCGGTCTGGCCGGTGTCGATTCGCTGATGATCATCGGTTCGGGAGCGGACTACGTCACCGCCCGGGAGCTGGCGCTCAAGGTGGCGGAGGGAGCGCGACTCACGGCGCAGGCGTACGAGCTTGAGACGATCCTGCACGGCCACCTCGCAGCAGCGACGCGCTGGACGGGCCTGCTCGCGGTACTCACCGGCGGACCGCCGCCCGTCATGGACCGCGCACGCAAGGTCCTTGCGGCAGCTGAGGCACTCGGCATGCCATCCGCAGCCATCCTGGCCGAAACGTTCGACGACGCGCTTGCTGCCAATACAACGCCGGCGGGCCGAATCGTCCTGCCCCAGATCGGTCGCGTACCCGGCCTGGCGGGACCGCTCCTCGCCGCGGCCGTTGCACTCCAGTTGCTGGCGGAGCGCCTCGCACGAGCGCGAGGCGTCAATCCGGACACCCTGGGTCGCGAAGACGCCACGCAGGCCATGGCCCACTCTTGATGCGAGCGTACGGCCGGCCGGGGGTGGGCTATTTCCCACGATGTGAGGCTTTCGACGGCGGACGCGCCTAGATCGTCGGTCATTCGTCTCCAGATGAGCATTGACGCCCGAACCGGGCGGGAATCGGAGGCCGGAGCGCCGAATGCCGAGATAAGCCCCACCTGACGGGAGATAGCGACGTCGGTCCCGGCCTCAGCCATCACCTCCGCGCAAGAGGTCGAACAACCGAACGTAGAAGCGCAGGTTGTGGAGCGTGGCAAGCCGTTCGGCAGAGAGATCGCCGACCTTGAACAGGTGATGCAAGTAAGCCGCCGAGTGCCGTGCGCACATGGGACAGTCACATCCCTCTTCGACCGGCCCGTGGTCGACCCGGTACTCCGGATCATGGATACGGACGGCACGGTAGAAGTGATCACCAACCGACGGGCGCCGGCCTGACCAGCCAGGCCGGAATGCGTACAGCCGGCCGTGACGCGCGTCTCGGGTCGGCAGCGCGCAGTCGAAGATCGAATACCCGAGCGAGAACGCGTTCACGACGTGATCCGGGCGGCCGATGCCGAGCGCGTGCTTCGGTGCCGAAACCGGCAACGATTCGGCGACCCAGCGCAGCGGATCGACCAATAGCGCGCCATCCGAAGCCAACGGCCATCCGCCGAAGCCATAGCCGTCGAAGCCGATGGCCGCCAGCTCGGTGGCGCATTGGCGTCGAAGCGCCTCCACCCCACCGCCCTGCACGACGGCAAAGATGCGCGGCGGATCGGCCTGCCGACGTTCCGCCACCTGCCGGTCGAACTCCTCGCGACACCGTTTCGCCCAGCGCAGCGTTCGCTCGACCGACCGTTCCTGTTCGACCTCGGGCGCATCGGCATCGGTGCAATCGTCAAGACAGACCGTGATGTCGCTGCCGAGCTGGAACTGGAGGCTGATGATCCGCTCCGGCGTCAGGTTCCACTTCTCGCCGGTCGACGGCTCCCGAAAGATGACCTCGTTGTCGCGGATGACGCCGCGGTTCGGATCCTGGCGAATGAGGCTCCAGACCTGGAATCCGCCCGAGTCGCTCAGGATCGGTCCATCCCAGTCCATGAACCGATGGATCCCGCCGGCCGCCTGGACCACCCGCGCGCCCGGACGGCGCAGGAGGTGGAAGGCGTTGACCACCACGCCTTCAATGCCGACCTGGCGCAGGTCTTCCGAGCTGACGCCCCGAACGCCGGCTCGTGTCGCATCGGGAAGGAACGTCGGCACCGGCAGCGTGGCACGACGCGTGACGAGCGGCTCAGCCATCGACCGCGTCCAGGGTCAGCACGAAGACGAGCTCATTCGGGACTGATGCCTCCGCCACCGCGCTCACCCGCCCAGCGTCGTCCGTCAGTCGTTCGAGACGATCACGGTACGCTCGATCCATCCCCTTTCCGTGGCCGCCCAGCGACCGGGTTGGAAAGCTGACCACGGCGTGCCGGACGCGAAGTGCACGCAGCAGCTTCGTCGCCGCCGCGGGATCCTGGCGGTCGAGGGTCGTCACGATCTTGAGCAGGAGGGCGACATCCGCCTCGGCGGTCGAGGGACTCTCCACCAGATCCCGCACCTCGACCTCGTGCGGCTGGTCGACCAGCTCGAGAAATGAGGAGACCGATGCCAGCGGCCGGCGATCGACGTCGGAGGCGAGGTACGTCGCGTCA
>Ga0136618_10000858_pt1 | contig 11189 bp, 8 predicted proteins | sample AntDrymUQ3302106_2_FD_104805 | JGI IMG/M metagenome (GOLD analysis project Ga0136618, IMG submission 104805) | Polar desert sand microbial communities from Dry Valleys, Antarctica - metaG UQ330 (21.06) | ecosystem: Environmental > Terrestrial > Soil > Desert | place: Antarctica: Dry Valley...
CGACATCGTCGCCGACGACTCGCTTACCCCGGACCAGCGCGCCAAGCGCGGCTCTTATGCGGGCTGCATCGCCGGCGCGCTATCGATGTCCGAGTACGAAGCGGGCCTGCTGGCGGCGGGACTCACAGACGTGTCGATCACGCCGACGCACAGCGTTGTCGAGGGCATGTACAGCGCGATCGTGAAGGCGACGAAGCCGCTGCCCGCCTGATCGCGGGTTAGCCGGACAGCCGGAACGGCACCTTATGGAAGAGAGCCGGGTCCGCGCGGCCGGGTAGGACCCGGATAAGGCCAGCCGGTCGCAGTCCCATCGTGCTCGACCCGCGCGGCCCATCAAGGCTTATCGAGTCGCGCCCGGCGGATACCTCGACCACACTGGCCAGCGCGCCCGGAACGAGCTGATGCTCCTCCAGGTACGACAGCAGGTCGACGTCTTCCTCGGCCTCCTCGGTGATCCGCAGAATCGTTACCTCCGTCCCGGCTTCTGCCTCGCTCAATGCGAGGCCGCGCGGCCTGGTTCGGGCTGACTCGGCATCGATCGGGTTGCCGTGGGGGCAGGTCGGCGGGTTGCCCAGCAGCTCAGCCAGGCGAGCCTCGACGCGCGGCGAGATGGCCGCCTGCAGCCGCGCCGCCTCTTCGTCGGATTCGGCCCATCCCAACCCGATGACCGTGGTGAGCAGCCATTCGAGCAGCGAATGACGGCGGAAGATGGCGTCCGCTTGTTCCCGGCCGGCCTCCGTGAGCTCGAGCTCATGTCGAGGCCCGACGACCACCAGGCCGTCGGCAACGAGGCGCGACAACATCTCGGAAACGGCCTGGGCCGATACCCCGAGCCGGCGCGAAAGAGAGGCCGCCCGCGGCTGGTCGGCGGCCCCGGCCATCGACCGCAGCGTCAGGAGGTAGGACTGCGCGGCGCTGGAGACGGGGGTGGTCTCATCCCGCGATTGGGTCACCCCGTCATGCTAGGTGAACGGGTCCGCGGAATAACCGGCAAGGAGCCCTGATTCTGCAAGGCAAGCCTACTTGACGCGTTTCGGCGTCTGCGGCTAGCATCTGCTAATCCTGAGTGAGCGACTCGGGATAGGCAATCGGGCGCGCCCGCACGAAACAAGGACCACAGGGAGGATCGGTGGACGTAGGCTCGTTGACCACTGGGCTGCTGACCGGCCTGCGCGAGGGCGTCGAGGCATCGCTGATCGTCGGCATCATCCTCGCCTACCTGGCCAAGACCGGAAATCGCCATCACTTCGGCAAGATCCTGGCTGGCACAGCGGCTGCGCTCGCAGTCAGCGTTGCCCTCGGGGTCATCCTGTTCCTGACCCTAGGTGCCTTCGAGGAGCCGTATGAGCAGCTCTTCGAGGCGACGGCCATGTTCCTCGCCGCCGGCGTCCTGACGTGGATGCTCTTCTGGATGCGCCGCCAGGCGCGGATGGTAAAGGGCGAGCTGCAGGCCGCGGTCGACCGAGTGCTGACCGGGGGCAGCGCCTGGGGCCTGGCCGTCCTTGCGTTCACGGCCGTCATCCGCGAGGGAATCGAGACCTCGCTGTTCCTCTTCGGACAGGTCACCGCCGCCGAATCTGGAGCGACGAGCGTGCTGCTGGGCGCCCTCATCGGCCTGGCCATCGCCGCGACGATCGGCTACCTGATCTACGTCGGCGCTCGGCGCATCAACTACGGCACCTTCTTCCGGCTGACGGGCCTCGCGCTGATCTTCATCGCGGCCGGCCTGTTGAGTCACGCGGTCCACGAGCTGATCGAGATCGGCGTGATCAACTTCGGCACGCAGACGGCCTTCGACATCAGCGCGATCCTGCCCCATGAGGGCAACCCGTTGGGCGAGTTCCTGCGCGCCCTGCTCGGCTACACGTCCAGTCCCGAGGTTCTGACGCTGGCCGTTTACCTGCTCTACCTGCTGCCCGTTCTGTACCTGTACCTGCGCCCGGTGCCGGTTGCAGTCGCGCCTCCCGCCCAGCCGGTTTCAACGCCCGCCTGAGGACGCCTCAGGCCCGGGCTCGGTGCGGACTTCCTCGGGCGCCGGACGGCTCCTGAACATGGCGAAAAGCAACAGGTCATAGGCGATCTTCAGCACGCCGGTGGCCACCAGCGGTACCCCCAATCCGATCGGTACCAGCAATGAGCCCGCCAGCGCGGGGCCGGGAACCTGGGCGAAGGCGCGGGCGAGGCTGGTGACGCCGGCGGTTGCCGTGCGTTCACGCGGTTCCACGACCGCCATCGTGTACGACTGGCGGGCGGGCACGTCCATGGATGCCAGCGCGGAGCGTGCCAGCAGCAGGACTGAGGCAATGGCCAGGTTGGGAGCGAGCGCCAGGCCGATTAGGAAGATGCTCGATGGGATGTGCGTGAAGACCATTGTCGCGATCAGGCCGATGCGCGCCGAGAGCCACCCGGCCACTGGGAACGACATCGTGGCGAGCAACCCGGCAGCGAAGAACAACGTGCCTGCCGTGGTCGGGTCGGCGCCAAATCGAGCGGCCAGGAAGTACGCCAGGTAGCTCTGCACGGACAGGCTGCTCGCGAAAGAGTCGAGACCGAATAGCAGCGACATCCGCGCCACGATCGGCCGCGAAGGGCCGATTGCCAGTCGACGTTCGAGGCGTTCGCCTGTCTCGGCCCGCCGATCGAGCCTGGCGTGCAAGGCGACCGTCATGACTCCGATCGCTGCATAGGCCAGGAACGCGGGCGCATAGATGTCGGCGCCGGTCAGGCCGAGCAGGCCGCCGATATGCGGCAACAGGCCGACCGACAGGGCACCCAGTGCGGCAGCCCCCGAGGCAAGCAGGTTGTAGAACGCGAACGCCTTGGTGCGCTGGCTGTCGGGCACTGCCTGGGGCAGGAGGGCCTGGTCGACTGTCTGCAGGCCGGTCGACTCGTTGGCGTTGACCGCGATCATCCCCGACAGCGCGATCACGGCGAGCAGCAGCGGCTCGCGGCTGACCAGCGGGATCAACGCCGCGCTCGTCATCAACGCCGAGCCGGCCATGAGCAGCCTGCGCCGTCCGATGCGATCGCCCCAGCCGGCGATGATCACCGTCAGCGCCAGCGAGCCGGCGAATGCGGCCGACACGATCAGGCCTATGTCGAGGCCGGGCAGCCCGAGGCCGGCGAGGTAGAGGCCGAGGGCGACCGAGTTGAGCCCGAAGCCGAAGCTGCGCAGGGTGCGGGCGGCGACGACGATGCGGCCGTTTCGGTCGAGATCCGGGATCAGCCGTCTGGGCCGGTCAGAGGTCTGAGCGCGTTGCATTCCGTCCACACTAAACAGGTCGCGGTAGTACTTCTTGCAACCTCGCGGCAGTACCATCGGGCTACTCAAGCGAAGGCTCCCAGATCACGAAACCCTCGCCCGACCACGGCGAGAAGCCCCAAGGTGCGTATCGATCAGCTCCCCCGTCTACTCGCTCGCTATTTCCCTGTCGGTCGCCGCATGCGTGTGACCGGCGTGCGATCCGGGGCGCGAGTATGACGGGCCCGGCGGTCGAGGCCGACTCTCAGTTGCGCATGCCATTGGGCGACCACGAACAGATGCACGACGGGGGCTCTCCGACGATCCGGGGCGCCCTGTACGACCGGATGGTCCGCGTCGTCAGCTACTTGTTCATTGCCGCGGTCGCCGCCATCGTCACGCTGACTGGCGGGTCGTCACAGGCGCCGCTATACGTCCTGCTGGTGATTGGCATCGTGCTCCTTGTCGTCTTCCAGGACGTGCTCCCCACAGGCAGCCTCTCCCGCTGGCGGGCTCAGCTCGAGGCCGGCGCGGTGATCGTCTTTCTGACCGTCCTGCTGATGCTGACCGGCGGCGTCAGGAGCCCGTTCTTCCTCGGCTTCGTCCTGCTGCTCGGCATCGGTTCGCTGTGGTCGAGCGGCTGGGGACCGGCGATTCTGGCCGCCATCACGGTGCCCGTCTACCTACTGGCAGTGATCGTATCGTCCGGGCCAGAGCTGTTCATGCTTGACAGCATTGGCCGGGTCGCCTTCAACGTCGTAGCCCTCATCCTGGTTACATACGTGGCGCGGGTGATCGGCCGTGAGCAACGGAGAGCTCGCGAGGAGGCATTGCGCCTCTCTCGGTTCGACTCGCTGACCGGCCTCTATAGCCGGGCGTTCTTCGTTTCCACCCTTGAGCGCGAGATACCCCGCGCGGCGCGGAGCGGCCGGCCCTTCGCCATGCTGATGTTCGATCTCGATGGCCTCAAGGCCGCCAACGACCGTTTCGGCCATGAGTCCGGTGACCAACTCCTCCAGGCAGTCGCGGACGTGCTCCGCGGCGACATCCGCGTCACCGATGTGCCCGCTCGCTACGCGGGCGACGAGTTCGTCCTGTTGCTGCCAGAGACTGATGTTGCGGGCGCGCTCCGGGTGGCCGAGAAGGTACGGGTCGACATCTCACGCCTGGCATTGCCGCACGACGGGTCGCTCATCCGGACCTCTGCCTCGATTGGGCTGGTCACCTATCCGAACGACGGCCGCACCTCGCCCGAGCTGATCCGCCGCGCGGATCTCGCGATGTACGAAGCCAAGCGCCGCGGACGCGATCAGATCGTGCGCTACGCGCGTGAGGCGACCCTTCCGCCGCAGGCCGCAGGCCCCGTTCGGCGACCGGCCCCGAGTGCGCCTCTCCGTGAGCGGGCGCTCAACGGCAATCAGCCCCAGCCGCCGCCGACCACCCCGCCGCCGAGCCCTCTGGACACGTTCCCCTCGCCACGTCCCGAAGCCGCTCTGCCGCCCCATGCGGTCGCGACGAGCCCGACGACCCGTCCCGTCGCGACCGTCGGGGCACGGCGTGCGATGGGGCCCGGCTCGCCCGCCCAGCCTGCAACCACCGGCCTGCCCTTCGACATTCCGCCTGAGTCGCCGCGTCCCGCGCCATGGGAGACCCGCGGTGGCTGAGTCGCGCCTAAGGGCAGGTGACCGTTCTCGGACGTAGCCAGCCTGCGATGTAGCATCTCGGCGTGAGCCATCCCCGCCCCGGTCGGAATGCCGGTTTCGGCACGCGCGCCATCGGCGCCGCAACGCGGGCGCCACGCGTGGATCAGACGCCCGACTCCGTGCCTATCTACCAGTCCGTCACCTTCAGCGCGGCAGACTCGGCTGAGCTCGGCGACATCCTGGGTGACCGGAAGCCCGGCTACGCCTATTCGCGCGTCGATAACCCGACATCGACCGCTCTTGCCGACGCGCTCAGCGAGCTGCACGGCGCGGAGGCTGGCTTCGCGTTCGCAACCGGCATGGCCGCCGCGCATGCCATGTTCCTGTCGCTGGTCGGGGCGGGCGACCACGTCGTCGCCTCGTCTGCGTTGTATGGCAGCGTCCAGCATCTGCTCGAGAACCGGTTCGTGCGCCTGGGGGTCGGAGTCACGTTCGTCGATGTGACCGATCTCGACGCAGTCGAGGCCGCATTCCAGCCGAACACGCGCCTGCTGCACGTCGAGACGATTGCCAACCCGACCATCGTCGTTGCCGACCTGCCGGCCCTGGCCGAGATCGCGCACCGTCACGCCGCGGCGCTGACCGTCGACAACACCTTCGCCTCGCCGTACCTGTGCCGCCCGATCGAGCTCGGCGCCGACCTTGTCTTCGAGTCGTGCACCAAATGGATCGGCGGCCACTCGGACGTGCTGGGCGGGATCGTGGTCGGAGACGCCACGCGGGTCTCAGAGATCCGTCAGGTCCAGATCGACACCGGCGCCAGCCTCGCGCCGCTGAGCGCGTTCCTGATCCTGCGTGGCATTGCCACGCTGCATGTGCGCATGGAGAGGCATACCGAGAACGCCCTCGCGGTCGCCCGCGCACTCGAGGCCCATGAGTCGGTGCAACGTGTGTACTACCCGGGCCTGCCCAGCCATCCCCAGGCTGCGGTGGCACAGCGCGTCCTGAGCGGCGGCGGCGGGATGCTTGCCTTCGATCTTGGCTCACGCCCGATCGCAGCGGCTTTTCTGGACGCTCTGACCATCCCGCCGCGCACTGCGTCGCTGGGCAGCGTCATGACGCTAGCGGTGCACCCGCCATCGACCACGCACAGGCAGCTGGGCGAAGCCGCGCTCGCAAGCGCGGGGATCCGCGAGGGACTCGTGCGCGTCTCAGTGGGGCTCGAGGATGTCGACGACCTGATCACTGACTTCGAGCACGGCCTGACCGTGGCTCGGACCGCGGTCGCCGCTCCCTCGACCTAGACGGGCTGCGCTTCAACCGAACGAGTACCAAGCGGGAATAACGACCATCGCCTCGATCACCCTCGAATCACGCCGCACCGACAGCGCCCTCAATCCTTTTGGGCGCCTCGGTTGGTATGTCTGGCGCACGCTGACGAGCATTCGCTTCGCGGTTCTTCAGATCAGCGTCCTCGCCGTGGCCGGTGTGATCGGAACGGTGCTCCCGCAACTGCCCGCCTTCGCGCTCCACGACGCCCAGGCCTATGTCGACGAGATGACAGTCATCCAGGCGTCATACGAACGGCTGTCGATCCTGGGCCTGAATGTCGGCCCGTTGATGGTCGATCTCTTCGAGCGGCTGGGCTTCTTCAGGGTCTTCTCGGCACCGTGGTTCATCATCCTGCTGACGGTGCTCGTGGTCAGCATCGTCGTCTGCACTCTCGACCGGACGCCCGCCATGTGGCGCACCGCGCACAGGGTGCGGATGGTCCAGGCGGCGCCCTTCTTCGACCTGCGGCTGGCCGAGCGAGCGCGCTTCACGAGGGCCGACGATCAGGCGGCAGACGAGTTGGCGGCCGTGATGCGCGGCCGGCGCTTCAAGGTCCGCGAAGTCACCGTCGACCCGCCGCCCGAGTCGGACGAGAAACCGGTGCGCCATCTGTACGGCGACCGGAACCAGTACATGAAGTTGGCGACCCTCTTCACCCACCTCGGCCTGATCCTGTTCCTGGCCGGTGGGGCGGTGACCACGGTCGCGGGCTACGAGACGGTCGTCTTCCTGGGGGAGGGTCAGACGGCGCCCGTCCAGGCCGTCGGGACGCCGGACAATCTGCTCGTCAAGAACGTCCACTTCGAGGCGCCGACCCGGCCGGATGGGTCCTTCGCCGACTTTCGCACCGACCTCGCCGTGTACCGCAACGGGCAGGAGGTGGCGCGCAAGGTCATCCGCGTCAACGACCCACTCGAGGTCGATGGCTACGTCTTCCACCAGAACACGTTCGGGCCGGCCGCCGACCTCGCCATACACGATGCCTCCGGTCAACTCGTATGGGACGGACCGATCCTGCTGGCCGGCGAGCTCGGCGGCCGCCCGCAGGGCTTCATCACCATCCCGGGCTCCAGCCTGGGCCTGTTGATCGTCCTCGATCGCGCCGCAGACGGGATCCCGCTGCTGGTCATCACCGGCCTCGGCGAGACCGCGACCGCCGACAGCAACATCGTCTTCATCCGCACACTTGGGCTGGGCTCGACGAGCGAGGCGGGAACCACCGCGGGCTACGCGGTGACCTGGAAGGCCGCAGCCGCATACACCGGCATGGTCATCAAGCGCGATCCGGGCCAGGGCCTGATCTGGATCGCCTACCTGTCGCTCATCACCGGCCTCGTCCTGACCTTCTATTTCCCCCGCCGCCGGTTGTGGGCCCGCCTCCACGGCGACCACCTCGAGCTCGCCTTCCTGGGCGACCGGTACGTGAGTAGCGAACGGGAGTTCGACGCCCTCTTGGACGACCTTTCGGTCCGATTACGTAACCGACCTGAGCGTCGTTTGCAACCGGTTTAGGGCAGCGGGCCGGCGTAGACTTTCAGAGGCCGAGCGATGCCCATTTGGGCCGCGCTCAATGCCATTTGGAGGGACTGTCGGCAATGGTCATGGAGCTCGCGGAGAAGCCGATCGCGCAGGGTAATAGCAGCGCCTCCGAAGCAACGACCAACGGCACCGGACGAGCCTCTGCGCGCGCCGCGGCGGCCATTAACACCGCTCCAGGAGGGGGCATGACCGCGCGCCAAGCCACGACGAGCGCGATCTCCAACCATCGCGTCGCTTCGACCCAGGACTACCTCGAGCACGCGGGCGCGGAGATCTACGGGCAGTACGTCTTCGGCGAGGAGGCGCAGCGCCGCTACTTGGCCAAGCCGATCTTCGCCCGGCTGCGCCGCACGGTCGCCGGACTGGAGCCCTTCGATCCGGCGATCGTCGATGCCGTCGCGCACGGCGTGAAGGAATGGGCGATGGCGCAGGGCGCCACGCACTACACGCATTGGTTCGTGCCCATGACCGGCTCCACGGCCGAGAAGCACGACTCGTTCCTGACGCCCACCGGCGAGGCGCAGACGATCGCCGAGTTCTCGGGCAAGAACCTGCTCCAGGGTGAACCGGATGCGAGCTCCTTCCCGTCGGGCGGGATCCGGGCCACGTTCGAAGCGCGCGGCTACACCGCTTGGGACGTCACCTCGCCGATCTTCCTGCAGGTCGAGCCGAACGGCGTGACGCTGACCATCCCGACCGCCTACGTCTCGTTCACAGGAGAGGCGCTCGACTACAAGATCCCCCTGCTGCGTTCCCAGGATGCCCTGGGCAAGCAGGCGCTACGCGTGCTGCGCTGGTTCGGAAACTCCGCCGCGACGCGTGTGTTCACGAATATCGGTCCGGAGCAGGAGTACTTCCTCGTCGACCGCCGGCTCGCAGAGCAGCGCCCTGACCTGGTCCTGACTGGCCGCACGCTCTTCGGCGCCCCGTCGCCCAAGGGCCAGGAGCTGGAGGACCAGTATTTCGGCCCCATTCGCGAGCGCATCCTCGCGTTCATGATGGATCTCGACCGCGAGCTGTGGCGCATGGGCATTCCAGCCAAGACACGCCACAACGAGGTCGCCCCGGCGCAGTTCGAGATGGCGCCCGTGTACGAGCCGACTTCGGTTGGCTCGGACCACAACATGCTGGTCATGTCAACAATGCGCAAGCTCGCCCAGCAACACGGGCTGATGCTGCTCATCCACGAGAAGCCGTTTGCCGGCATCAACGGGTCGGGCAAGCACAACAACTGGTCGATGTCGACCGATTCGAACGAGAACCTGCTCGATCCGGGCAAGGACCCGCATTCGAACGCCCAATTCCTGGCCTTCCTGCTCGCGGTCATCCGCGCGGTCAACGTCCACGCCGACCTCCTCCGCGCGTCGATCGCCGACGCCGGCAACGACCACCGCCTCGGTGCGAACGAGGCACCGCCCGCGATCATGTCGATCTTCCTCGGGTCACAGATCGAAGACGTCATCCACCAGATCGAGGCTGGTCCGGCTTCAGCATCGAAGGATGGCGGACAGCTCGACCTCGGCGTCTTCTCTCTGCCCGGCCTCTCGCGAGACGCCACCGACCGCAATCGGACCTCGCCCTTCGCCTTCACCGGCAACAAGTTCGAGTTTCGCGCGGTGGGCTCGTCGGCGCCGATCTACTGGCCGCAGACGGTGCTCAACACAGCTGTCGCGGACTCGCTCAGCGAGCTGGCTGACGATCTCGAGAAGCTTCAGCCACAGGACTTCGACGGCCTGTCGGAGATCCTCTCCGGGATCGCGAGGCAGCACAAGCAGGTGCTCTTCGAGGGCAATGGCTACTCGCCTGAGTGGCACGCCGAGGCAGAGCGGCGCGGCTTGCCCAACAACAAGACGACCGTCGACGCGCTCCCGGCACTGGCAACGTCCAAGGCAAAGAATGTCTTCGCGCGGTTGGGCGTGCTCTCCGAGCGAGAGCTCGGCGCCCGCTACGAGATCGCGTGGGAGCGTTACGTCAAGGTGGGAGACATCGAGGCCAGTGCGGCACTCGACATCGCTCGCACGATGATCCTGCCGGCAGCGATCCGCTACCTCGGTCAGCTGTACTCGGTCGGCCCCGCCTCGCGCGCTGTAGAGGCGCTCTGCTCACAGGTCGGCACGCTCGTCGACGAGCTCAGCGACGCGATCGACGAGCTAGACCACGCCCAGCATGCCGCGCACGAGGCCGGATCGGTGCAGGACGAGGCGCGCGCGTTCGTCGACCAGGTTCTGCCAGCTCAGAGCAGGCTCCGCGAGGCTGCCGACAAGCTCGAGACCATCGTCGCGGACGACCTGTGGCCGCTGCCGAAGTATCGTGAGCTGCTCTTCCAGTACTGAGGCCGACCCGCGGTCTGATATCAGGTCAATGGCGAAGAGCGGCGGGCCACCCGCCGCTCTTCCTTTTGTAGTGAGGGAGACGTGACTGACTTTGTCGATCCAATAGCCCAGCCAGGCGAGTACCAGCAACTGCTGCTCAGCCATCTGGGCGTTGACGACCCGGCCGAGGTGCAGGCCGGGACAGCAGCCGAGGCACGTCGCCTTTTGGCGGCAGCCGGCTCCCAGCTCCGTACACGGCCTGAGCCCAGGGCATGGTCCGTGTTCGAGTGCGTCGGCCACATCGTCGACGCCGAGATCGTCTATAGCGGTCGCTACCGCTGGATCCTCGCTCACGACAAGCCCGACATCCCCGGCTACGACCAGGACCTGTGGGTCGATACGCTGCATGCCGGCGGTGACGACACGGTCGAAGAGTTGCTGGCGGTGTTCGAGCCACTCCGCGCCGCCAACATCGCGCTCTGGCGCCGGACGCCCGTCGAACAGCGGTCTCGATACGGGATGCACAGCGAGCGCGGACCGGAGAGCTACGAGCTGTCCTTCAAGCTCATCGCCGGTCACGACCGATTCCACCTCGACCAGGCGCGTAGGACGCTGGAGCAGGTGCGCACTGGCAGCTGATACGGCGCGCTGCTGGTGGGCGAGCTCCGATCCGTTGCTGGCCGCTTATCACGACGATGAGTGGGGCCGGCCGGTGGGCGACGACACTCGGCTGTTCGAGATGCTCACCCTGGAGGGCGCTCAGGCCGGGCTGTCGTGGCTGACCATCCTGCGCAAACGCGATGGCTACAGACGAGCGTTCGCCGGTTTCGATCCCCGCAAGGTGGCCGCTTTCGACGATTCTGATCGCGAGCGGCTGTTGGCCGACGCGGGCATCGTTCGCAATCGCGCCAAGATCGACGCGACGATGGGCAACGCTCGGGCATTCCTGGATGTCGCGGCCGAGTTCGGCTCGTTCGCGAACTACCTCGCGACAGTGGTCCCTCAGCCGCCGGTGCGACTGCCGCCCACCGCGGCGCCGGCGAGCCTGCCGGCCACGACGCCCGTATCGGATGCGTTGTCAAAGGACCTTAAGAAGCGCGGCTTTCGGTTCGTCGGATCGAC
>Ga0136618_10000859_pt1 | contig 11185 bp, 9 predicted proteins | sample AntDrymUQ3302106_2_FD_104805 | JGI IMG/M metagenome (GOLD analysis project Ga0136618, IMG submission 104805) | Polar desert sand microbial communities from Dry Valleys, Antarctica - metaG UQ330 (21.06) | ecosystem: Environmental > Terrestrial > Soil > Desert | place: Antarctica: Dry Valley...
CCCGTGTGCCTTCGTGCAGCTTGATGGGATCGGCACCCAGCCGCATGGTGCCGCCCATGTCGGCGATCTCCTTCTGCTCCGGCAGGAGGTCGATGACGGGGAAGGGGGTCTCAGGATCGAACTCCGTCGAGTTCGCCCCGTCCATACCCACGACGTGGCGGGCGAAGTCGGCAGCCGCCATCTGCATCCCGAGGCAGATCCCGAGGAACGGGATCTTCATCTCGCGGGCGATCCGCGCCGCCTCGATCTTGCCTTCGATGCCGCGCACGCCGAAGCCTCCGGGGATCAGGATCCCGTCGGCCTGCGCGAGCCGGACGCGGACCTCCCCGTCGTCCAGGGTTTCTGAATCGACCCAGTCGATCTCGACTCCGCGGCCATGCTGGAAGCCGGAATGACGGAGGGCTTCGACCACGGATAGGTAGGCGTCCTCGAGCTGGACGTACTTGCCCACCAGGGCGATGCGCACGGGCGGACGCGCCGCCGCTTCGCCGGCGCGCCGGACGAGGCGCTCCCAGTCGCCCAATTCCGGCGACGGCGCCTCCATCCCGAAGTGCTCGAGCACGAAGTCGTCCACGCCCTCCGTCCGGAAGTAGAGCGGGACCTTGTAGATGTTGTCGACGTCACGAGCGGAGACAATCGCCTCCTCGGGCAGCGAGGCGAACAGCGCGATCTTGCGGCGCAGCTCCTGCGGCAGCCCACCCTCGGAACGACAGACGACCATGTCGGGCTGGATCCCGATGCGGCGAAGCTCGTTGACCGAGTGCTGCGTCGGCTTGGTCTTGAGCTCCCCGGCGTGACCGATGTACGGGACGAGGGTGAGGTGGATGTACATGCATCTCCGGCGACCGACGTCCACCGGAAACTGCCGGATCGCCTCGAGGAACGGCAGCGACTCGATATCGCCGACCGTGCCGCCGATCTCCGTGATCACGACGTCGACGTCCTGCGCCTCAGCGATCAGCTTGACGCGGTGCTTGATCTCATCCGTGATGTGCGGCACGACTTGGACGGTGCCGCCGAGGTAGTCGCCCCGGCGCTCCTTGCGGATGACCGAGTTGTAGATGGCGCCCGCGGTCAGATTGGAGGCGCGGGAGGTGTTCGCGTCCGTGAACCGCTCGTAGTGACCGAGGTCCAGGTCGGTCTCCGCGCCGTCCTCCGTCACGAAGACCTCGCCGTGCTGGAAGGGAGACATCGTGCCGGGATCGATGTTGATGTAAGGATCGAACTTCTGCAGCGCGACCCTGAGACCGCGGGACACCAGCAGGCGCCCGATCGAGGCGGCGGCGATCCCCTTGCCGAGCGAGGAGACGACACCGCCCGTGACGAAGATGAAGCGGGTTCTCGAGCGCGGTTCGGCCATGGAAGTTCAGTCTAGGGCCCGTCCCGGACGCCCCTAGGCCGCGGTCTTGAGCAGCTCCTGCGCGTGCCGCCGCGCAGCTCGATCCTCTCCGTCCGCGCCCAGCATGCGGACGATCTCGCCGACCACCTCGCTGCGGCCGAGCTCCGCCACCGTCGTACGAGCCGTCAGGGCCGACGTGTCCTTGACGATCGTGAAGTGGCGGTCGGCCAGGGACGCGATCTGCGGGAGATGGGTGATGCAGACGACCTGACGCCCGCGGGCGAGGGCGCGCAGCTGCTCTCCCACCGCGCGTGCCGTCTTGCCGCCGATGCCCGCGTCCACCTCGTCGAAGACGAGCGACTCCGGGCCGGCGTGGGCGGCGACGCTCATGAGTGCGAGCATCACCCGCGACAGCTCACCACCCGAGGCCGTCTCTCGAAGCGGGCCGGCCGGCACGCCGGGGTTCGGCGCGATCAGGAACTCCACCTCGTCGCCGCCCGTGGGTCCGACGGCCTCGCGCGGCTCCAGGGCGACCTCGAAGGTGGCGCCCTCCATCGCGAGCTCGCCTAGCCGGCCGCGCATGGAGGCCGCCAGGTCGTCGGCCGCCCTGCTCCGGGCCTCCCGGAGATCGGCCGCCAGCTCGGCGAGCTCCCCCTGCACCAGCTCCAGACGCGCGGTGACCGCCTCGAGCGCCTCCTCCGCGCCCGCGAGCTCATCGCGTGCACGCCGGCATTGCTCGGCGTGGGCCAGCACCGCAGCGATCGTGCCGCCGTGCTTGCGCTTCAACCGGTCGAGCTGAGCGAGGCGCTCCTCCACCTCCTCGAGGCGTCCGGGCGAGCCCTCGATGTCCTCGCCGTAGCGGCGCAGCTCGCCTGCCACGTCATCCGCCTCCACCCATAGCGCGCCGACGCGGGCCGCGAGCGCGTCGAGCGTCGGATCGACTCCTCCCATCGACTCGAGGGCGCTCGAGGCACCCGCGAGCGTGGCCGACGCGCCGATTCCCTCATCTCCGACGAGCGCCTCCACGGCTCGGCCCGCCGCCCCACGTAGGCCTTCCAGATGACGAAGGCGCTCGCGCTCGCCGGCAAGTGCCGCATCCTCCTCGACCGACGGCGCCGCGGCCTCGATCTCCCCAAGCTCCCACTCGAGCAGATCAAGCTCGCGATCGCGCGCTCCGGCCCGCGCCCGGAGCGCCTCGAGCTCACCCTCAAGCGCCCGTCCCCGGCCATACGCGACCGCAAGGCGCGTTCGCCGCTCCGCCTGGTCGGGCCCGCAAAAGCCGTCGAGGATCTCCAGCTGCGCGGCGGCCAGGGTGAGCTTGCGATGCTCGTGCTGGCCGTAGAAGGAGACGAGCCGGCCCCCGACGTCCCGCAGGTCCGCCGCGGTGGCCGAGCGGCCACCGAGGTAGGCCCGAGTGCGCCCTTCGGCACTCACGCGGCGGGCCAGCACGATCTCCTCGGCATCGCTCGGAAGCCGTTCGGCCAGCTCGTCGCGCAGCTCTTCGGGCAGGGTGAAGATCCCCTCGACGTAGGCCTCCGAAGCCCCGGGGCGAACGATCCCCGAGCGCGGTTTGCCGCCCAGCAGGAGGTCCAGCGCGTGCGCGAGGACCGTCTTGCCCGCGCCCGTCTCCCCCGTCAGGACGTTGAGGCCCTCCCCCAGGCGCAGCTCGGCCCGCTCGATCAGCAATAGGTTCTCGACGCGCAGCTCGCAGAGCATGTGCACGGTCTACCAGCGCCCGCCGACGGATCGCCGGATCGGCGCAGACTTGTCACGAAGCCAGGCGGCCGAAGCGCTCCCGGAGTCGGTGGTAGAAGGTCGCGCCGGGAAGCTGGGCGAGTAGCGAGCAGCCCTGCGAGAATTCGACGTCGATCTCGCCGCCGGCGGGCAGATCACACGCTGGGCGACCGTCCACGTGGACGTCGACGGGCTCTTCACGCGAGACGTTCTGGATGGTCAGCCGGTCGCCCGGGGCGACCACGAGCGCCCGGGCGGTCAAGGAGTGTGGGGCGATGAAGGAGACGACGAAGCCGGCGACGCCCCAGGCGAGCACCGGCCCGCCGTTGGCCAGGTTGTAGCCCGTCGAGCCTGCCGGCGTGGCGACGACGAGTCCGTCGCACCGGACCCGGCCCACTTCCTCGCCCGCCAGCTTGTAGGCCAGATCGGCCACCCTCATCCCGGCACGGCGGTGCACGGAGACGTCGTTGATCGCGAGCCAGTCGCCTCCGAGCCGTCGGACGACCACCGCGGGCAGCGCGAGCCGGTCGAACTCGCCCCGGAAGGCCCGGTCGAACGCGGGCCGCAGACCGTCGGGATCGAGCGTGGCGAGAAACCCGACTTCGCCGAAGTTCACCGCGAAGACCGGTACCTCCGAGTGGGCGTAGTGGCGCAGCGCCGTCAGGATGGTCCCGTCCCCGCCGAGGACCAGACAGAGATCGACGTCGCGCTCGAGCGGCGCCCGGAGGTCCAGGCCTTCGGCCGGCTCGAGTGAGTGCTTGGCGGTCTCCTGCTCGTCGAAGCGCAGCCTGACGCCGTTGTCGCACGCGCTCGCGATGAGCTCGCGCAGCGCGCCCGCGGTGTCGTCCGCACGCCGATGGGTCATCACCGTGGCCACCCGCGGACGGCTCAAGTCGGCTCCACCTCGGCGATCGCCGCGCCGAAGTCCGTGAGGGCGCCCGAGCGCCCGGCTTCGGCGAGGTGCACGAAGGTCTCCAGGTTGCCCTTGGGCCCCGGCAGGCCCGAGGACGCAAAGCCGAGGACGGCCGTGCCGGCTTCGAGCGCGGCGGCCGCCACCCCGGCCAGGGCCTCCCGCCTGAGCGCCGGATCGCGCACCACGCCGCCCTTTCCGATCCGCTCGCGCCCCACCTCGAACTGGGGCTTGATCATGGCCAGGACGTCGAAGCGCGCGGACTCCACGCAGGCGAGCAGGGCGGGAAGAACCTTCGCGAGCGAGATGAAGGACACGTCGACGACCACGAGATTCGGGGCGTAGGGCAGGTCCTGCGCCATCAGGCGACGGGCGTTGACCCGCTCGAGCACCGTCACCCGCTCGTGGTCGCGCAACGACCAGTGCAGCTCGCCGTAGGCGACGTCGAGCGTGACGACGTGCGCGGCGTCACGCTGCAGCAGGCAGTCCGTGAAGCCTCCGGTGGAAGCACCCACGTCCAGGCAGCGGCGTCCGGCGACCGGCATGTCTCGCGCGCCGAGGGCGTTGGCGAGCTTGATCCCTCCGCGCGACACGAACGGCGGCGGGCGCGTGACGTCGAGCTCTACGTCGGCGGCCACGAGCTGGCCGGGCTTCTCAGCCAGACGGCGCCCCACTCCGAGGTGGACGTCGCCGGCGATCACCGCCGCAGCGGCTCGCGAGCGGGAGGTATAGAGCCCGCGCTCGGCCAGCAGGCTGTCGAGCCTGATCCGCTTGTCGCTCACCACGGGCCCGGAACGGTACAAGGCGCGCCAGGGTCCGCTCGAGCCGAGAAGTCCCGGCCCTCGAGCGCAGGCAGAGCCTTGCGGTGCTCATGCGACACTGAGAGGGTTGGAACAGCGGCTCAGGAGGCGCAGACCCGGACCGCTGAAGAGCGGTCGTCCCCGGTCAGGGGAGGGCCTCGCTAAGGGAGTCCGCACGCGACAAGGGTCACTTCGTGCACCCTTGCCGCCCGCATCTCGCCCCTACCGTTCGCGGACCACCATCGCGCTGCCGCCTCCGCGGCGGACGGGCTCGGCTGCCGCCAGATAGCGATTGCCCCCCTTGAACTCGATCGCCGTGACCGCTCCGATCTCCCCCGCCCCGGTGGTGGGCGTGAAGCGCTGACCGTAGAGGCCGGCCAGGTCGCGCCCGATCTGCGAGGCGATGAACCCGGGCTCGGCCTCCGTGGTGGCGCTGTTGCGTTGCGAGGCCCGCGGCTGTGCGATCGCGTTCGGCAGCGGCTCGTGGAGGTCGATCCGGTTGAGCAGCACCTGCGAGACGGTGGTGATGATGGTCGCGCCGCCCGGCGAGCCGATCGCGAGGTACGGGCGATCCTTGCGCAGGACGATCGTCGGCGCCATCGAGCTGCGCGGCCGCTTGGAGCTCTCGGCCCGGTTGGGATGCGTCGTCGAGTCGTAGTTGAAATCCGTCAGCTCGTTGTTGAGGAGGAACCCGTGGCCCGGCACGACGATCCCGTTGCCCCCGGTTGATTCGATCGTGAAGGTGTACGACACGACGTTGCCCTTGCGGTCGGCGACCGACAGATGCGTGGTCGACTGGCTCGGACGCGAGACCGTCGCCGTGCCGGCCGCCGCTGCCGCACCGTTGTCGAGCGGGTTGCCGGCCGCCACGGGGCTGCGGGCGGCGCTCGACCCGATGAGAGCCCGCCGCTCGGCCGCGAAGGAATCCGACAGGAGTCCGTCGAGCGGTACCGGGAAGAAGGCAGGATCGGCCAGGTAGGCGTTGCGATCGGCGAACGCGAGCCGCGTCGCCTCGATGTAGCGATGCAGGATCTCGGCGCGCGAGCCTCCGAGCGGCGAGTAGCCCTCGAGGATGTTGAGCGCCTCGCCGACCGTCGAAGCGCCGCTGGAGGGCGGGCCCATTCCGACGATGTCGAGACCGCGGTAGCTCGTCCGCGCGGGGGTGCGTTCGGGCGCTCCGTACCGCGCGAGATCGTCCACCGTCATGAGCCCGCGCCGCCACGCATGGTTGTTGCCCGGACCGACCGGCGGGGAGGAGGCCGCTGTCGCGATGGCTTGCGCCGTCGCGCCGCGGTAGAAGCCCTTGCGGGCGCCGTCGCGGCCGAGGCGAGCGTAGGTCTTCGCCAGGTCGGGGTTGCTCAGCGTCGTGCCGACGTCGGGCGGCGTACCGTCGGCGTCGAGGTAGAGCGCGGCGGTCGACGGGATGTCGTCGAAATAGCCCTTCACGGCGTCGACCTGGTTGAAGAAGGTCTGATCCACCGTGAAGCCCTTGCGCGCCACGTCGATGCCGGGCTTGACCGCCTCGGCGAGTGAGACGGTGCCGTACGCGTTCAGGGCGCGCGACCACCCCAGCGGCGTGCCGGGAACGCCGGCGGAGAGGCCGCTGAAGCGGGCGTCGTCGAATCCGAGGGTCTTTCCGTTCTCCGAGAACGAATCGGGGCGCATGGCCCGCGGCGACTTCTCGCGCGAGTCGAAGGTGGTGACCTTGCCGTCGGCGGTGCGGATGACCATGAATCCACCGCCCCCGATGCCGCACGAGAACGGCTCGACGACGCCCAGCACCGCCGCCGCGCTGACCGCGGCGTCGATGGCGTTGTTGCCCTTGCGCAGGCTGTCGATCGCCGCCTGGGTGGCCAGGGTGTCCACTGTCGCGGCAGCGCCGCCCGTCCCGCGTGCCGTCGGCTGCTTGCCGGGCTCCTGTGCGAGCGCCCCCGCCGGGCCGCCGAGCATCAGCGTTGCGGTGGCGCCCCCGAGCGCCAGCCGGAATCCTCTACGTCCCATCAGGCTCCCCCAGTCGATCCATGCGGCTTACCCGCACGGGCGCCGGGTCAACCGACGTCTCAGATCACGACCGATGAGCGCGGATCGGCGACGGCGGCCTCGATCCGCTGCGCGATGTGACGCCCCGTGAAGCCGACCTCCTCGTGCAGGACCGCGGGAGAGCCGTGCGTCACGTACCGGTCGGGCAGCCCGACTCGCAGCATCCGCGGCGCGGCCCCGCCCTCGGAGAGCGTCTCCCAGACCGCGGTGCCGAAGCCTCCCGCGAGCACGCCCTCCTCGACGGTGACCAGCAGATCGTGTTCGGCGGCGAGCTGGGCCATCAGGCCGGCGTCGATGGGCTTGGCGAAGCGTGCGTCGGCCACCGTGACCTCGAGGCCGCTCTCCGCGAGCAGGTCCGCCGCTTCAAGGCCCTTCTGCACTCCGGTCCCGTACCCGACGATCGCCACCCGCTCGCCTTCGCGAAGGACCTCGCCGACGCCGATGGGCAGGCGCCTGGGACGCGCCGGGATGGGTACGCCGACTGCAGCGCCACGCGGGTAGCGGATGGCCACGGGTCCCGTTTCGTGGCGCAGGCCCGTGTGGAGCATGTGCACCAGCTCGGCCTCGTCACGCGGAGCCATGAGGACGATGTTGGGCAGGCAGCGCAGATAGACGATGTCGAAGACGCCGTGATGGGTCGGTCCGTCGTCTCCCACCAGGCCGGCTCGATCCATGGCGAAGACGATCGGAAGCGATTGCAGGCAGACGTCGTGCACGATCTGGTCGAAGGCCCGCTGCAGGAAGGTGGAGTAGATCGCGGCGACCGGCCGGGTCCCCTGGAGCGCGAGCCCGGAGGCGAAGAGGATCGCCTGCTGCTCGGCGATGCCCACGTCGAAGTAACGCTCGGGCATGGCCTTCTGCAGGAGGTTGAGGCCTGTACCGGAGTTCATCGCCGCGGTGATGCCGACCACGCGCGGATCGCTCTCGGCCTCCCGCACGAGCGCCTCGCCGAAGACCTGCGTCCATTGGGCCGGCGCCGGGTTGGCGTCACCGCCGGCGGGCTGTGGGACCGCCACCGCCGGCCGGCGGTGGGCGATCGAGTTCGGCTTGGCCGCGTGCCACTTCTCCATCCCCTCCAAGCCGCCGTCCTCGGCCGGAGCAAAACCCTTCCCCTTCACCGTGGCGATGTGGACGACCACGGGACGCTCGGCGGCAAAGGCCTCGCGCAGCGCCTTGCGCAGGGCGTGGACGTCATGACCATCGGTGACGCCGGTATAGGCCCAGTCGAGCTCCTCCCACAGCAGGCCCGGCGCCCAGAAGGCCTTGAGGGACTCCTTGAGCTGCGGGCCCAGGCGCTCGAACGCCGGGCCGATGCCGGCCGGAAGCCTGGTCAGCTTGTCCTCGACCCGCTCACGCCCCTTCCACAGTGTCGGCTCGAGGCGCAGACGCTGGAAGTAACCCGACAGGGCCCCGACGTTGGGCGCGATCGACATGCCGTTGTCGTTGAGGACGACGACCATCGGGGTCCCGAGCCCTCCGGCCTGGTGGATGGCCTCGAACGCCACGCCACCGGTCATCGCGCCGTCGCCGATGACCGCCACCACACGGCCGTCCTGCCCGTCTCCCCTGCGCATGCCCTCCTTGAGCCCGACGCCGTAGCCGATCGAAGTCGACGCGTGGCCGGCGCCCATGATGTCGTGCTCGGACTCCGCGATCGAGCAGAAGGGCGCGAGGCCGTCGTACTTGCGGATCGTCGAGAGCTGGTCCCGGCGCCCGGTCAGGATCTTGTGCGGGTACGCCTGGTGCCCGACGTCCCAGAGGATCTTGTCGCGGGGGGAGTCGAGCAGGGAGTGAAGTGCGACGGCGAGCTCGGCCGTCCCCAGGTTGGCCCCGAAGTGCCCGCCGATCTCCCCCACCGTGTCGATGATGTGCTCCCGGACCTCTTGGGCGACGAGGGCAAGCTCTGACTCGGTCAGTCCGTGCAGATCCTGCGGGCGGTCGATTCGATCCAGGAGACGGGGGGTCATGAAGGTCGGGTGTAGATGAAATCGGTGATCTGCTCGAGCTCCGCAGCCCCGCCGGGGGCCGCTCGAACCAATGCGGCGCGGGCCTTGTGGTGCGATTCCGCGGCCAGATCGCGCGCCTCGTCGAGCCCGTATCGACTGACGTAGGTGAGCTTGCCGTGACGCTCGTCGCTTCCCCGCGGCTTGCCCAGGGCGTCGTCCGTGCCGGTCACGTCGAGGATGTCGTCGACGATCTGGAACAGGACCCCGAGTTCGGCCGCGAACTCGCGAAAGGAGGAGAGTGTAGTTGTTCGATCATCGGCGCCATCCACCAGCAATACGCACTCGACCGACGCCCCGATCAGCCGCCCGGTCTTGAGACCGTGCAGCTGCCGTAGAGAGACGCCTTCGGTCACGACGAGATCCTTGACGTCGATGTACTGCCCGCCGACCATCCCTGTCACACCCGTCGAGGCCGCCAGCTCCCCGACCGCGGCCAGCACGTTGCGCGGCTCTCCTGGTTGCTCCCGGAGCACGAGACGGAAGGCCTCGGCGTAGAGCCCGTCGCCGGCCAGGATCGCCACGTCCTCACCGAACTTGCGGTGACAGGTCGGTCGGCCACGGCGCAGGTCGTCGTCGTCCATGGCCGGCAGGTCATCGTGGATCAGGGAGTAGGTGTGGATGAGCTCGAGGGCGGCGGCGAGAGGCAGGACGCTTGAAGGGTCGCACCCGATGGCGCTCGCGGTCGCGAGCGCGAGCACGGGTCTGATGCGCTTGCCGCCGGCCAGCAGCGAGTAGCGCATGGCCTCTTCGAGGCCTCGGGTGGACGGGTCCGCGGCCGGCGGCGAGAACTCCAGCTCGGCGAGGAAGGTCTCGACCCGGTCGCGGAGGTGATCGGGATAGCTCATCGACGGGCGCGCATGCGCGGGTTGGCCGCGTTTCACCGGCCGTCGAGCGGGAGCTGGCCCGAAGCGGCGCCCTCGTCATGTGCTCGCGTCTCGCGATCGAGCTGCGAGCCCGCCTCGGCCGCCAGCCGAGCACATTCGTCGACGAGCGCCGCCGCGCGCTCCGCCGAGAGGTCGCCGGCGCGCAGGTGCGCTGCCGTCTGCTCCAAGCGGTCCGTGAGATCCTGAAGGGAGCCGCGATCGGTCACGCTGCCTTCCCGTTTCCCCGAAGCTCGCGTAGGGCGGCCGCGAGGATCCCGTTCACGAAGCCAGGCGCCTGCGCCCCGCAGAACTCCTTGGCGAGCTCCACCGCCTCGTCGATGGCTCCCTCGGGCGGGATCGGTGCATCCCCCGCGGTCATCTCCGGATGAATGATCTCCAGCAGCGCCGCGCGCAGGATCGCCTTGTCGAGCGGCGCGATGCGATCGATCGTCCAGCCCTCGGCGTGCTGCGCGATCCGCTCGTCGAGCTCCTCGAAGTGGTCCTCGGTGGCGTGGGCGAGCGCGCGCGTGAAGGACGCGGCGTCGCGCTCGAACACCTCGTCGAGCGACCGGCCGGTCAGATCCTGCTGGTAGAGAGCGAAGACGGCGGCCCGGCGCTGGTCTGAGCGCCGGCTCACGCCCGCGACATGTAGCTGCCGGAGCGCGTGTCGACCTTGACGCGATCCCCGATGTTCACGAACAGCGGCACGGACACCGTCGTTCCCGTCTCGAGCGTCGCGGGTTTCGTGCCGCCGCCCGACGCGGTGTCTCCGCGCATCCCTGGCTCGGTCGCCGTGACCTCGAGCTCCACGGACGCCGCAAGCTGGACGTCGGTGGGCTCATCGTCGATGTAGAGCATGTCGACGTCCTCGTTGGGCCGGATCCACTTGAGCGCCTCCGCCAGCGAGGACTCCGGGATGGCGAGCTGATCGTAGGTCTGTGAGTCCATGAAGTGGGCGTCGGTGCCGTCTGCGTAGAGGAATTGCATCTTGCGCGCCTCCGTACGGACGGAGCGGAACTTCTCTCCGGCGCGAAACGTGCGGTCGATGACCGCGCCGTCAGCGGACCGGCGCAGCTTTGTGCGGACGAACGCGCCGCCCTTGCCCGGCTTGACGTGCTGGAAGTCGACGACCTTGAAGATGGTGCCGTCGACCTCGATGTGATTGCCGTTCTTGAACTGATTTGTTGAGATCATGCAGCGACAGAGGTTATCCGCCGGGGCGGATCGAGCAACGCCCGCAGCTCCCCGGCAAGGGCAGCCGGCTCGTCCTGGAGGTGGCGCCAGGTGATGCGGACGACCCGCCAGCCAGCGGCCTGGAGTCGCCGGTCGCGTGCGCGATCCTTTTCGAAGGCGGCGCGCGTCCCGTGGCTGGCGTAGCCGTCCATCTCCACCACGACCCGCCGGCCGCGCCAGGCGCAGTCAGCCTCGATCCATCCGCTCCCGATCTCGAGCGCGACGTTGACCTCGGGATGAGGTAGATCGTGCGCTGCAAG
>Ga0136618_10000861_pt1 | contig 11182 bp, 9 predicted proteins | sample AntDrymUQ3302106_2_FD_104805 | JGI IMG/M metagenome (GOLD analysis project Ga0136618, IMG submission 104805) | Polar desert sand microbial communities from Dry Valleys, Antarctica - metaG UQ330 (21.06) | ecosystem: Environmental > Terrestrial > Soil > Desert | place: Antarctica: Dry Valley...
GATCAAGGCGACGGCCGGCGTCGTGACGAGCGCGGCGGTCGTGATGGTCGCGGTGTTCGCGATCTTCGGAACGCTGACCGCCGTCGAGTTCAAGCAGATGGGCGTCGGGCTGGCCGTCGCCGTGTTGATCGACGCGACCATCGTGCGGGCGGTGCTGCTGCCCGCGACGATGAAGCTCCTGGGCGATTGGAACTGGTATCTGCCGCGCAAGCTGCAGCGGATGCCGCGGATCGTGCACGAGCCCTCGCTCGAGAGTAGGTAGAAGCACACTCGTCCGCTCCCGGGGCCCGGAGTACGATCTTCCGGCCCCGGGAAGCGACGAGACGCGTGCTGCGACACAAGCTCAGGACACGGATCACCACCAAGGTCGTCGCGATCAGCGTGGCGGCCGCCGCACTGCTTGGCACGGCGCTCATCTTTCTGATCGTCGCCGTGACCGGCCAGCGCGACGCCGCCCGCACCGCCTTTCGCTCACAGGAGGCGCTGGCAGCGGCCGGCCAGCTCGAGAACTCCGTGATCACGATCGAGAACGGCCTGCGAGGCTATTCCGCCAGCGGGCTGAAGCGCCTGCTGGCGCCCGTCAACGATGCGCTGGGCGCGTACGAGGGCCAGCAACGGCGCCTGGCGCAGCTCGTGACCGCCGACCCGATCCAGCAGGCGCGGGTGCGCGAGATCGCTCAGAGCATCGACGACTACCTGGGGCTGTGGGCGAGGCCGGTCATACGCCTGGCGAACAACGATCCCGCCGACGCGCGCAGCCAGTTTCTGTCCAACCCCGTCGGGCGTGCGCGCGTGGAGATGATGCGCTCGCAGTTCGACGCCCTCTACAAGCGCGAGCGCTCTGTCATCCAGAGGCGCGAGAACAGCGCCGAGCGGCGATCGGCCTACGCGATCGGATTCGGGCTCGGGGGGCTGGGCCTCGTGCTGGCCGTCGCGACGGGCTTCACGATGTACCTGCGTCGCTCGATCGTGACACCCGTGTTGACGGTGGCCGAGGCCACCGGACGTGTAGCCGCGGGCCAGCTTGCGACACGCGTGCCCGCCGCGCGCGAGGACGAGCTGGGCGACCTTGCGCGCAGCTTCAACTTGATGGCCGACTCGCTGCAGCACAGCCAGGCCGAGCTCGAGCATTCCAATGCCGAGCTCACGCGCTCCAACGCCGAGCTCGAGCAGTTCGCGTCGGTGACCTCGCACGACCTGCAGGCGCCGCTGACGACGATCTCGATGTACGCCGAGCTGCTGGAACGCCGCCACGGCGCCGAGGACCCCGAGAGCGGTCCTGCACTCGTTGACGGGATTCGGCACGCGACGAGCCAGGCCCGCGCGCTGATCCGTGATCTGCTCGAGTACTCGCGCGCGGGCCGCGGGCGGCTCAGGCTCGAAGAGGTGCCGGTCGGCCTCGTCGTCGAGCAGGCGCTCGAGGCACTCACCGGCTCGATCGAGGAGAGCGGCGCGCGCGTCCACGTCGGGCCGCTACCCGCGGTGCGTGCGGATCGTGCGAACCTGTCACGCGTCTTTCAGAATCTGATCGGCAACGCGGTCAAGTTCAGCGGCGAGCAGAGCCCCGAGGTCAGCATCGAGGCCAAGCCCAACGAGGGGCATTGGTGCTTTTCGGTAAGCGACAACGGAATCGGGATGGATCCAGAGCAGTCCAAGCGCATCTTCGAGCCCTTCCAGCGCCTGCATGGCGAGGAGGACTACCCCGGCACGGGCATCGGTCTCGCCGTCTGCGAGCGGATCATCGCCCAGCACGGCGGCACGATCTGGGTCTCGAGCCGCCGTGGCGAGGGCAGCGTCTTTCACTTCACGCTGCCCGCGGTCGAGGCGCAGCGCGAGGATGACCGCAGCAGCGCAGAACATGCGCCGGCGGGGGCGTAGTGGTCAAGCGAGCGACCACAATCCTGGCAGTGCTCGTGGCGGTGGCGCTCGGCGGCTGCGGCGGTGGCGACAGCGACACCGCCGCGACGACGACCGAGCCGGCGCGCAGCGGCCCGCCGGTCCGGATCGGGACGAAGAACTTCACGGAGCAGTACATCCTCGGAGAGCTCTACAAGCAGGCGCTGGAGGCCAAGGGCTTCCGCGTCGAGCTCAAGGACGGCATCGGCAGCTCGGAGATCACCCATGAGGCGATGGCCGGTGGCGCGCTGGACATGTACCCCGAGTACGTCGACCTGCTGCTCTCGGAGGTCGCGAACATGCGCGTGCGACCGCGCGATCCCAAGGCGGCCTACGCGGCGGCCAAGGCATTCGAGCAGCGCAGCGGCTTCACGCTGCTCGCTCAGACGCCGTTCAACGACGCCAACGCGCTGGTCGTAAAGCCCGCCTTCGCGCGTCGCCATCGCCTGCGGTCGATCGCCGACCTGCGCCGGCTTCGCCGCGTGACGCTCGCGGCGCCGCCGGAGTTCCACAGCCGCTTCGAGGGCCTGATCGGACTCCAAGAGCGCTACGGCCTGAAGAACCTCAAGCAGGTCGTGGTGAAGATCCCGGGCCAGTACTCCAGGCTCGACGCCGGCCGCGTCGACAGCGCCCGTGTCAGCACAACCGACGGGCAGCTGCGCAAGGGCGACTACGCCCTGCTCGCCGATCCCAAGCGGGTCTTCGCGGCCAACCACGTCGCTCCGGTCATCAGCCGCAAGGCGCTGCGTTCGCACGGGGCGAAGCTCAGCGCCACGATCGATGCGGTCAGCCGGCTGCTGACGAGGTCGGCGATGCAACGGATGAACGCTGCGGTCGACATCGAGAAACGCACCCCGCGCGAGGTCGCGGTTGAGTTCCTGCGTCAGAACGGCGGCCAGCCGTGACGGATGCGATCCGCGTCGCCGTCTGCGACGACGCGCGCGCGGTCAAGCACTTCCTGCGCCACGTGCTCGAGGAGGAGGGCGATATCGAGGTCGTGTCCTCGACGAGCACGGGCCACGACGCGCTGATCGAGCTCGCCGAGCAGCGCCCCGACGTCCTATTGCTCGATCTCGTGCTGCCAGACGTGCCCGAGCCCGAGGATCTCGTCCGGCGGCTGCGCGAGCAGTCGCCGCAGACCGCGATCGTGCTGATCTCCAACCTGCCGGCCTACCGCCTCGAGGAAGAGGCACAGCGGCTCGGTGCCGACAGCTGGACCACGAAGGCGCACAAGCCCGCGGAGCTGCGCGAGGTCGTGCGCAGCGCCGTGCGGCTCTGATCCTGAGTGACGCCGTGCTCAGCGGTCCTGGCGGTTGGCGTCGACCTCGTGCGGCGTGCCGTCCACGTCGCGGCGCACGTCGAACGTCGCTCGCGCGATCGCCACACGCCGGTCCGCGCCGACCGTCAGCGAGCGCTGTCCCTCGAGCAGCTCCAGCAGCTCGTTGCCGACCACTTCGCGCCGCCAGCCAGACAGCGTGCGCACCTCGGGCTCGGGCGCGCCGTCGCGTCGGGCCAGCACGATCCGCTGCAGGTCCGCGCGCGCCGCGATCAGCTCGTAGGCGAGCCCGTACTCGAGCGCGCGTGCGCGAACGAGCGCCTCGGCCAGCGCGATCACCGGCGCATCGAGCGCATCGGGCTGGGGCGGGCGGCCGCCCTGGACCGGGATCGGCGCTCGCGCCCGCCCGCGCTCCACGGCCTCGAGGATCGCGCGACCGCGGCGGCGTAGCGTGGCCTCGTTGATGCCGCGGATCTGCTTCAGCGCGGAGTTCGTGGCCGGGCGGCGCTTGGCGACCTCGATCAGCGCCGCGTCGCTGAGCACCGACGGGATCGGGCGATCCGCCGCGCATGCGGTCTGCTCGCGCCATTGCACGAGCTCGTAGGCGATCGCGCGCAGCTTCGGGTCCAGCGAGTTGACCCGCGGCAGGCGCGAGAAGACCGTCTCAGGATCGCGGACGTCGGTCGCTGCCGCAAGCACGACGCATTCCTCGCGCGCCCAGTCCAGCCGGCCGCGCGCCTGCAGTCGCTCCTGCAGCACCGCCGCCGCCGCCAGCAGGTGACGGACGTCGCCGCGCGCGTAGTCGACCTGCTCGGCGCTAAGCGGGCGCGCATCCCAGCGGGTGAAGCTCGCGCTCTTGTTCAGTCGCACGGAGAGCAGCTCGTTGAGCAGCGCCTCGTAGCCAAGCTGGGCGCGCAGCCCGGCGAAGCCGGCGGCGAGCTGCGTGTCGAACAGGTTGGTGATCTCCGTCTGCCAGTAGCGGCGCAGCAGCGCGACGTCCTGGCGCCCGGCGTGCATGACGATCTCCACGTCGGGGTCGGCCAGCACGGCGGCCAGCGGCGCGGGATCCAGCGCGTCGTCGAGCGGGTCCAGGACCTCGATCCGCACGCCGCCGGCTCCGTCGGGCACCGCGACCTGCACGAGGCATAGCAGCGCGCGGTAGCGACCCTCGCCCATGAACTCCGTGTCGATGCCCAGCTGACCGCCCGCCCGCGCCAGAGTCGCCAGCTGCGCAACCTCGCTGTTGCTCGCCAGATCGGCCACGCCGAGTGACACTAGTGGGTCACCCGCAAACGTTTCACCCGGAACCCCGGGCGCCGATCACCGTCAGGCCGGGTTTTCGGTCGCACGTTCACGGCCGACCCACTAATGGGTCGGCGGATCGAGAATCGTCGCGTCGCGCGGCAGGCGCGCGGGATCGAAGCGCTCGAGCAGCTGCGCCAGCGTCGGCGTCGTGCCGGGCTCGGCGAGGCCGAGCGGTACCGCCAGGCGCGCGCGCACGTGCAGTGGCGACTCGCCCGCGGCCTGCCGGTCGGCGAGCGTCACAGCGCCGTGGCGCTTGGCCAGCCGCGCTCCGTCGGCACCGAGGACGAGCGGCACGTGGGCATGGACCGGAGCGGGGAGCCCAAGCAGCACGTAGAGGTGAAGCTGGCGCGCCGTCGTCTCGAGCAGGTCGGCGCCGCGTACGACCTCGCCGACGCCCTGCGCGCCGTCGTCGACGACCACGGCGAGGTTGTAGGCGTGAGCGCCATCGTTGCGGCGCACGACGAAATCGTCGACGGTGCCGTGCTGAGGGCCCAGCACGCGGTCGTCGAAGCTGACGCGCGCCGCCTCGCTTCGCACGCGCAGCGCGGGCGGGCGCCCCGCGCGCTCGCACTCGGCGCGCTGTGCAGCGGTCAGCTCGCGGCAGGTTCCGGGATAGGCGCCCTCGGGCAGCGGCCCATGCGGCGCCGACGCTGCTTCGCGGATCTCGGCGCGCGTGCAGTAGCAGGGATACAGCCGAGCGTCGGCGTCGAGGCGCGCGAGCGCCTCGTCGTAGAGCTCCAGGCGCTCGGACTGACGGACGACCGGCCCGTCCCAGTCCAGCCCGAATGCGGTCAGGTCTGCGAGCTGCGCCGCGGCCACGCCCGGCCGCACCCGCCCGTGGTCGAGGTCCTCGATGCGCAGCAGCAACCGTGCGCCCTGCGAGCGCGCGAACAGCCACGCCAGCAACGCGGTGCGCAGGCTGCCGAGGTGCAGCGCGCCCGTCGGCGACGGGGCGTAGCGGCCGGTGGCGTTCAGCGCGCGCGCGAGGCGAACCGCGTGCCGCCGGAGGCGTGGTCGCCGATCGATGCCACGCTCACCATCGGATGCTGACCGATGCGAACCTCGACGATCACCCCACCGCTGACCGCCAGCTGCTCGGCCACGCGCCGGGAGGCGATCGCACGGTCTGCGCGCGACACGCCGCTGGCCTTCAAGAAGCCTTCGAGCTCGGGGCCCTCGACGTCGAGGACGTCGAGCTTGAGCTGCTCGATGCGCGCCGCCGGAGCGCTCGCTCCCGGCGGGGCATGCAGGACGACCGCGGCGAGATCATCCGGCACGCGGTCGGCGCGCTGCACGACGAGGTCGAGCAGCTCCTTCGCCGTCGCCTCCGGGCCCAACTCGGCAAGCCACTCGCCGAGCCGATCGCGCCCGAGCGTCTCGCCGTCGATGCGCGATTCGATCAGGCCGTCGGAGAAGACCGCCACCGTCGAGCCCTCGGGCATCGGCAGCACCGTCTGGCGCTGGCCGGTCGGGAACCCGACCCCGATCGGGGGCGCGGAGGAGGCCGTCACGGGCTCGTGCGCCGGCGGGCCGATGACCAGCGGCGCGGGATGGCCGGCGCTCGCATACGTGAGCGTGCTGTTGACCGGATCATGGATCGCGGCGATCACCGTCGAGAAGTCGTCGGACAGCCGGCCGTCGAGCGAGCGGCCCGAGATCGAGAGCGCCTCGCGCGGCGACAGCCCCGCCTCGAGGTGGGCGCGCACCGTGAAGCGCACGAGCGTCGTCTTCGCCAGCGCCTGACGGCCGTGACCGGAGATGTCTCCGAGCAGCAGCCCGACACGGCCGTCGGACAGCGCGAAGGCGTCATAGAAGTCGCCACCGGCCGCCGGTCCGTCCGCGGGCCGGTAGGCAACCGTCGTCAGCAGGGCGCCCAGGCGGCCGGGCACCGCCGGCAGAAGCGCCGCTTGGAGCAGGCCGATGTCCTCCATCAGCTTCCTGCGCTGGCGCTCGAGGCGACGCGTGCGCGCCGCGGCCAGCACGGTGTAGGAGCCGAGCAGCAGGACGAGCGCGGCGAGCCCCGCGAGTGTGAGCTTGATCCACGGCGGGATGTCCTTGACGACGTTGGCGACGCGCTCGAGGCCGATGCTGTTGGCCTCGCTGAGCCCGACGACGCGGCGTGCTCCGGCGTTCTGCGGCCGCGAGGCGCTCGTCGAACGCGACCGCGTGATCTCGCGTGCGGGCGGCTGCAGCACGGGACCGTCCTGGATCAGATCCCCGCTTGGGGGTATCCCCGGCCCGGCCAGCCGAGGGCCGGTCGGTGTACCGCGCTCGGTGGGCGTGTCGCCCGTCCGGGGACCGCCGTCGTCGCTGCCTCCCGGCGGCTCGTCTCCGGTGCCCGGGTCGTTGGGCGGTGGAGCCGGTCCATCGGCGGTCGGCGGCGTCACCGTCGTCGGCGGCGCGCCGCCGCTGGTCGTGTCCGGCGTCTCCTTCGGAGCCACAGCGGGGACTTCTCCGGCCGCGCGCGACGAAGCCTCGGCCATCCTCGAATCGCTCGCCTGCTCGGGCGGTGCCAGCGCAGGTGGCGCGCTGTCGGCTGCCGACTCGGGCATCGTCGGAGGAGCGGACGTGCCGGCGCCCTCCTCCTGCTGCGCGGTGGCGCTGCCGGGAACGTCTACCGGACGCGGCTCAGCGCTCGCTGCCGGTGTCGGGTCTGAGTTCGTCTCCCCGTCCACGACGCCCCATGCGGGCTGGCCGGCGAGCGCCGCCACGAACAGCACGCACACGAGCATCTCCAGAGAGGAGCGGCGTCGAGAATCCCGGCGCGTGAAACCACGCGCAATCGAGCGCGCCGATCTCCCCCCGTTGGCATCCTTACCCGTCGGCATCCAGGCATTGTGCCCGCGGCCGATCGGCAAGTCCAGCGCATACAGGCTGCTTCGCGCAGGTCACCCCTGCAAGCCAGCGCAGCATTGAGCTGCGCGATCCTGCAGCGGCGATTCCGCCGGCCGCGGGCTCGTACGGACGTCCAGGTGTACTAGCGTGCGGGCGATGGCCAGCGAGCAACAGCGGCCCCCGCCTGAGCCGACCGAACCCCTCGCGTGCGCCCCTTGCCGCGGGACCGGGCGGGTGATCTCCAAGCTCGGCGGCGAGCAGGCCAGCGTTCACTGCCCCTGGTGCGAGGGTACCGGCGTGCAGATTCCCGATCACGACGCGCAGGCGGCACGTCGCGCCGCTATGGCCGGCCCCTAGGGCCCGCGGACGAGCGTCGCCGGGCAGCGCGCACGACGACGCGCCCGGCGCGCTGACCGCTGAGCGCCAGCCTCACGGCGAACCTGCCGGCGCGATCGGCACGAAACGAGAACTGCGCCGGCGCGCCCGGACCGGCGGCGTCGGTGAGGCCGAACCCCGCGATCGTCGCGCTGTCGAGCTGGCGGGCGTTGACGGTCAGCTCGATGTTGTCGCCGACCCGCGCGCGGACGATCCGGTCGCGCGGCAGCGTCGCGCGCACGGCGGCCGTAACGTCGTCGCGCGCGGTCGTGGCCCGGGGCGGGGTCGTTGCGCGGTTGTCGTCGGCGCGATCGCGGCGCGGCGCGACGGCTGTCAGCACGGCGCTGAGCAAGAGCAGGACCCCCAACAGGATGGCGACGCGGCGCAGCATCGCCGCACAGGTTGGCGCATCACGTCCCTCATCCGTCCAGCGCTGCAGGGATTTCGTCGTGCCCGAGCGCGCGGCGCCGATGAGTACAGCGTGCAGCCGAGGGCCGCACGACATCGGTAACACGGATCCAGGAGGGATCACATGCTGCACAACCTGCGCACCCGCGCCCAGGACGAGAAGGGCTTCACGCTCATCGAGCTGCTCGTCGTCGTTCTGATCATCGGCATCCTTGCCGCGATCGCCCTGCCCACGTTTCTCGGCCAGAAGGACAAGGCCAAGGATTCATCGGCGAAGTCGGCGGCCCGCAACGCGGTCTCGCAGATGGAGTCCTGCCTGACGGACATCCCGACGGCGACGGACTGCGCGACCAACACCGACGTCGTGAACGCTCGCGACGCCGCTAAGACCGGCGGTACCACCACGGTCACGAACGCGGACAGCTACGTCATCACGTCGAAGTCCGAGACCAACAACACCTTCACGATCACGAAGGCCGCGGGCGTGACGACGCGCTCCTGCGTCGGGACAGCTGCCCCGAAGGGCGGCTGCAGCGGCACCACCTGGTAGTCCAAAGCACAGATCGCTGACATGGGGCGGGCCTCCGGGCCCGCCCTTCGTCGTTGGGAAACCCCGCTCGCCAGCCGTCCAGGACTTTGTCGGCGCGATCAAGGCGCCTCACGGCACGTCGATACAACGGCTGATGAGGCTGTCGCCACCGCCCACCCGCGATCGCCGAACAGGCGTGGCCGGGTTCACGCTCGTCGAGGTCATGGTCGCCATGCTCGTGCTACTGGTCGGGATCCTCGGAACGCTCAAGCTGTTCGACGGCGCCCTGACGGGGACGGCCGGCAACAACGCCCGCGTGGGCGCGACGAACCTCGGGCGTGAGCTCGCAGAGACCGCGCGCGGGCTGGACTACGACAAGCTCACGCCGGCGCTGCTCGCCGATGCGCTGCAGGCGCGCGGCCTCGGTGCCGCGACTCCGTGGAAGATCGTGCGACGGGGGGTCTCGTACACGATCGCCGAGAGCGTCTGCACGTACGACGACGCCGCCGACAAGATCGCCTCGAGCGCACCCGACAACGTCTGCTCGTCGCTCCCGCCGGGAGCGACGGGGGACGACAACGGCGACGACTTCCGCCGCGTGACCTTCGACGTCAGCTGGTCCGATCAGGGTCGCACACGCTCACTGGCGCACAACGAGCTGGTGGCCAACCCGGCGGGCGGTCTGGGGCCGCGCATAACATCGCTATCGCCGCTCACGCAGACGATCACCACAAACCTCAGCACGGCCACGATCACTTATGAGACCGTCGCCGCGGCAGCGCTTCACTGGCGGGCCGACAACGGTGAGGACGAGGCCAACGCGACCGGCGGGCCGACCAACTGGGTAGTCAACTGGAGCATCGGCTCCGTGGGAAGCGGCGAGATCCTGGACGGCACCTACCGGGTGACCGGGCAGGCCTTCGACAGCCTCGGCGTCCCGGGTGACTCCAAGCTCGCCACGGTGATCCTCAACCGCCGGCGCCCGTATGCGCCGCCGTCGCTGTCGGGCGGGCACGACACGCGCGTCAGCGATTGGGTCGACCTCGAATGGGCGCTCAACAGCGAACGCGACATCATCGGCTATCGCGTCTTCTGGTCGGGACCGGATGACGTCGCCGGTAACGGCGATGACGTTCAGGTCTGTCCCTCCAATCCGGTTGCGCTGCTGTCCGAGGAGGCGTCGAGCTGCACAGACCTTGGTCCGGCTGGCGGCGGCGCCACCCAGTACTACGTCGTCGCGTACGACCGCAACCCCGCCGACCAGGTCGCCGCCGGCGATCGGCGTAGCGTCTCGATCGCGGCGCCCGGCCCGCGGCCCGATCCAGCGACGGGCCCACTCGTCGCCACGACGGGCGCCAACGGCGATCCGGTCCTGACATGGCAGGCGCCGGCCACGGGAGCGGTGAGCTTCTACCGCATCTACCGCGACGGCACGGCGATCGGCAACCGCCACGACCGCACCGGCAACAGCTCGAGGACGTGGTCCGACGACGACGCCGGCGCCACCGGACACCAGTACTGGGTGACCGCGGTCAACAGCCAGTACAACGAGTCCGACCCGCTCGGCTCGGTGAGCTGGACGCCATGAGGCCGCTCGACGAACAGGGGCTCACGCTCGTCGAGCTGATGATCGTGATGGCGCTGTCGCTCGTCGTCTTGTCGGCGACGCTCGCCACGTTCACCAAGCTCGTGCACGGCGCCCACGACAACGACGCGCGCGTTGACGCCGCGGAGATCGCCCGTACGGCGCTCGACAAGCAGGCGCGCTCCCTGCGCAACCTCGCCAAGGGCTTGGACGCTCCCGTCATCGACCGGGTAAGCGACTACGACTTCATCTTCCAGACCGCGGATCCCGCGCGGACCTGGGTGCGCTACTGCCTGGACACGACGACCTCACCGGCGTCGGCCCAGCGCGGCCGGCTATGGGAGGCCTCGTCGTCCTCGTCGACCCTGACGTCAGCGATGCGCGGCACCTGCCCGGGCACCGGGTGGTCGGCAACGTCGACCGTCGCAGACTTCCTGACCAACAAGCGCGACGGGCTGGACCGGCCCATCTTCACCTACATCTGCAAGTCGGGGACGAGCGCATGCACGTCGAGCGCCGCCACCTTTGACCAGATCGTCAACGTCGGTACGCAGATCATGGTCGACACGCGTCCCTCCAGCGGCGCGGCCGAGCTCAAGGTCGCCACCGGCGTCTACCTGCGCAACCAGAACCAGGCGCCGGAGGCGAGCTTCGTCGGCCCGCGCGTCGGCACGCGCACGATCCTGCTCAACGCCTCGGGATCGAGCGACTTCGAGGGTCGCACGCTCACCTATCACTGGTTCAAGGGCACGATGCCGACCTCGATCCAGTGCGGGGAGCCGACGATCACCACGAACGCCGCGGGCGACAAGCTCCTCTGGGGCGGCAAGACGATCGGTCAGGGCATCACGCTGCAGCACAGCTTCCCGAGCGCCGACGGTTCGGCGGGGACAAACGTGAGCATCGGCCTCGTCGCCTGCGATCCGGGTGACCGCGCCGGCACGGCCGGCGTTCCCCCCGGCGCGGCGATCCA
>Ga0136618_10000862_pt1 | contig 11177 bp, 9 predicted proteins | sample AntDrymUQ3302106_2_FD_104805 | JGI IMG/M metagenome (GOLD analysis project Ga0136618, IMG submission 104805) | Polar desert sand microbial communities from Dry Valleys, Antarctica - metaG UQ330 (21.06) | ecosystem: Environmental > Terrestrial > Soil > Desert | place: Antarctica: Dry Valley...
GACGACATGGACATCCAGATCACGCGCGCGAATGAAACCGAAGTCCTCGAGAACGAGCCGATCTGGGAAGAGCCCGAGGCCACGACCGAGTCAGAAGACAAGCCGGACAGTGGGGGAGAGGGCGCATTCTCTTATGACGAGACAAGCGGGGACGAGCCGGAGCCCGAGCCGGAGCCGGTCGCGGTGCTTGGCGATCCCGACGAAGCGGTGCCCCAGGAGCCGGTCGCCCTCACTCCGATGGGGAACAAGCGCACCGAGCTAGGCATAACCGTTTCCGACGAGGCGAACTACGTGCCGCCGAACCCGAAGATGCTCGAAAAGGGCAAGGGCGATCCCGGGCCTGACCCGAAGGAGCGCGAGGCGATCGCGAAGTCGCTCCTCGAGTCGCTCAAGCACTTCGGCGTCGATGCGCGGATGATTGGCATGGTCTCCGGTCCGCATGTGAGCCGCTACGAGTTCCAACTCGCGCCCGGCACGAAGGTCTCGAAGGTCGCGGCACTCAAGGACGACCTGGCCTACGCGCTTGCATCGACCGACATCCGCATCCTGGCGCCGATTCCCGGCAAGAAGGCTGTCGGTGTCGAGGTGCCGAACAAGAAGCGCCGGCTCGTTCGGCTTGGCGATATCTACGAAGGCAAGCCGAAGGGCTCCTCGCCGCTCGTCGCATGGCTCGGGAAGGACGTCTCGGGCCACGCGTGCTGGACCGACATCTCGCTCATGCCGCACATCCTCGTGGCCGGCACCACGGGCTCGGGTAAGTCTGGCTGCATCAACGCCATCTTGAGCTCGATCCTGCTCAACGCCTCGCCGAACGAGTGCCGCTTGGTGCTCGTGGACCCAAAACGAGTCGAGCTCAATCACTACGAGAACCTGCCGCACCTCCTGACGCCGGTCGTCACGAACCCGCGCCTCGCATCGAACGTCCTTCAGAACCTGATCGGCGAGATGGAGAGTCGCTACCAGGTGATGGGCGAGGCTCGTGCTCGAAACCTCGCCGAGCTCAACAAGACGCGCCGCAAGTCGGGCGACAACCCCCTTCCGCACATCCTCTGCGTGATCGACGAGCTTGCCGACCTGATGATGGTCGCGCCCGCCGAGGTCGAGGAATCGATCATCCGCCTCGCACAGAAGTCGCGTGCGGTCGGCATCCACCTGGTGCTCGCGACGCAGAGGCCGTCCACCGACGTCATCACCGGAACGATCAAAGTCAACATCCCAGCCCGGATCGCGTTCGCCGTTGCGTCGCAGGTCGATTCGCGCGTGATCCTCGACCAGGGCGGGGCCGAAACCCTGCTCGGGCAAGGCGACATGCTCTTCAGGCCGATCGGCACCTCCAAGCTTCAGCGCATCCAGGGCGCTTTCTTGAGCGAGGACGAGATCGCCCGCATCACAGGGCACTGGGCCAAGCAAGGCGAGCCTGACTTCGACCCTCAGCTTCTAATCGAGAAGGTTGAGGACAAGGGTGTCGAGCCGGGCGGCGGCGAGTTCTCGCCTGACGAGGACGACCTCCTCGAGGACGCCGCGCGCATCGTGATCGAGTCGGAGACCGCGTCAGTCTCGATGATCCAGAGACGGCTTCGCGTCGGCTACACGCGAGCGGGCCGACTGATCGACATGCTCGAGCGTCGCGGCATCATCTCGGGCTACGAAGGATCGAAGCCCCGGCAGGTTCTGATCTCGATCTCCGAGCTGCAGGCGATCCTGAACGGCGGCGGTGCGGGTGACGACTCGGACCGCTCAGACACCCAGACGGAGCTCGAGCCCGTCGAAGGCTGACTACTCCGCGGGGCCGCCGAAGCTGATCTCGTTGCCGTCCCTGTCGTGGTAGATCGCCTTGCGGGCCTTGTCCGGATAGGTGACGCGATCGTCGGGCTCGATGCCGCGTGAAGCGATCTCGGCGACGGTCGCGTCTAGATCTTCAACGAAGATCGTGACGACCGATCTGCCCGCTGAGTCTGATTCTTCGTTGATGTAGACGTAGCGGTGCTCGGCCAGCTCCCAGACGCACTCAGTCTCGTGGGCGACGAAGGAAGGCTCGGACCCGAAGAGACGCTCAAACCACGGCCTCGCAGCCTCGTAGTCGCTGACGCGGATGCCGGCGAACAGGTCAAGATTCACGGGGCGACGGTAGCCGTTCAGGGGGTGTATCGTCGAGCGTGCCGGTTGAGATCGAACCGATCAGACGGGGGTTGCTTCCAAAGCAAAGACCGCGCCCCTAGCCCGAGAGCGCCCTGCCGTAGGCTGCGCGGCGTGAGCGAGTCCGCCGGAAAGCCCGTCCGCGCCGGCATCGTCGTGACCGGGACCGAGGTCATCACCGGCACGATCCAGGACAAAAACGGGCCCTGGATCTCGCAGAAATTGGCGGGTCTCGGGGTCGAGGTCTCGCACATCGTCGTGGTGGGAGATCGGTCGTCAGACCTCGAGCACGCCCTGCGATTTCTGGGCGACGACGGCATGGACCTGATCGTCACCAGCGGCGGGCTCGGCCCCACTGCGGACGACCTCACGGCTGAGGTGGTCGGCACCTTCGCCGGGCTCGAGATGGTGCTTGATGAGGAGATGGAGGAGAAGATCGCGAAGATCCTCGCGGGCTTCGCACGCCGCCTCAACTTCGACGCCGATGCTTTGCGTGCAGCTAATCGCAAGCAGGCGGTGGTGCCCAAGGGCTCAACCTTGATTGACCCAGCCGGCACGGCGCCTGGGCTTGTGGTTCCGGTCGACGATGGACCTGTGGTAATCGTGATGCCGGGGCCACCCCGGGAGCTTCACGCGATGTGGCCACGGGCGCTCGAGATGGAGCCGGTGCAGGCTGTGCTCGACCGCGCCGAGCCGTACGCGGGAGTGATGCTTCGCCTCTTCGGCATTCCCGAGTCCGAGATCGCCAAGAGCCTGCGCGAGATTTCTGACGGCGGCGTTGATCTCGATCGGCTCGAGATAACGACATGCCTTCGCAAGGGCGAGCTCGAGATCGAGGTGCGCCACCGCCCCGGCGCCGAGGGCGAGCTCCAAGCATTGGTCGACGCAATCGACGAGCGTCACGGCCGATTCCTCTTCAGTCGCGACGGCGAGACGATCGACTCGCAAGTAGCGCGCCTCCTCGCGGGCCACAAGATCGCGACAGCCGAGTCGTGTACGGGAGGAATGCTCGCCGCCCGCCTGACCGAGCTCGAAGGCGCCTCGGCCTACGTCGCGGGTGGCGCCGTGACCTACTCGAACGAGTCGAAGACGACGGTCTTGGGCGTTCCGGCAGAACTCGTCGCCTCTCACGGCGCGGTCTCGCCTGAGGTGGCTGAGGCGATGGCCGATGGCGCCCTGGAGCGCTACGAGGCCGACATCGCTGTTGGCATCACTGGCATCGCGGGCCCGGATGGAGGCACCGAGTCAAAGCCTGTCGGGTACGTGTGCGTCTGCGTGAAGACCTCGGACTCCGAGACGCTTGCCCGGGACCCGGTCTTGCCTGGTACCCGTGCCGACATCCGCGAGCGATCGGCTCTCCTCGGGATGCACCTGGTCCGTCGCCTGCTCCTGGGCGGAGACTTCCCGCTTTAGATCAGTGGTGAAGCCGAAGCCCTACGAGATCGAAATCGACGAGTGCGTTCTCGACGACCTTCGAGGCCGCATTGAGAACACGCGCTGGCAAGAGGCCACGGATGTCCGCTGGGAATACGGGATGGACCAGGACTTCCTGCGCCGCCTCTGTGAGCACTGGGCCGGTGAGTACGACTGGCGAGCGACCGAGAGCCGCCTGAACGAGTTCGACAACTCGACCTGGGACGGCATCCAGTATTCGATAGCTGGAGACGGATCCGGTCCGCCGATCGTCCTCGTTCATGGCTGGCCCGGCGCCGTGCTCGAGTTCGAGCGGCTGGTTCCGCTTCTCGTCGAGGCCGACCACCAGGTAATCGTCCCGTCGCTGCCCGGCTACGGCTTCTCGGAAGCCCCGGCCGAGCCGCTGAACGCGGCCGGGGTGGCCGCGAGGCTGCGCGCGCTCGTCGAGGACGGGCTCGGCATCAACCGCTACGTGGTTCAGGGCGGCGACTGGGGCACGCTGATCGCCGCACGCATGGCTTACGACTCACCCGAGCGGGTTGCGGCGCTCCACGTGAACTCGCCGTCCGTGCTGCCGTTTCCCGCAGACCTGTCCGACTTGAGCGAGGCCGAGCAAGCCTGGCTCGCGAAAGCGCAGAAGTGGCGCACGCGCGGTGCCTACTACATGCTTACGCAGGGCACCGCGCCAGACACGCTGGCACCGGGCTTGAACGATTCTCCGGCCGGCCTCGCCGCCTGGCTCGTCTCGAAATATCGCGACTGGTCCGATTGTGACGGCGACGTCGAAACCCGGTTCACACTCGACCAGCTCTGTGACTTCCTGACGCTCTACTGGGCGACGGGCACGATCTCGACCGCGATTCGCCTGTATGCGGCTGAGGCGCGCGATCGCTGGAGGCTGGAGCCGGGCGAGAGGATCAGTGTTCCTGCGGCAGTTGCGGACTTCCGGGCGGAGATCCTTCATCCACCGCGCGAGTGGACCGAACGGACCCTCGGCGACCTGCGCTCGTGGACCGAATACGACCGCGGCGGCCACTTCGCGGCCTGGGAGGAGCCGGAACTACTCGGTCGCGACATAGTCGGCTTCCTGCGCGAGGTTGGCTAGGAACCGTAATTCGTCACACACTCGACTCGCTATTGGCTCGAACGCGGCCCGGCACGCGAGCTAAAGCGCTCTAGCGTTCCCATCGATGCCTGCCGAAGCCACCCAGCCCGCGGCGCTCCGCCTTTTCGCGGCGCTCGACATTCCCGACAGTGTTCGTACCGGGATCGAGACGTGGAGCGCCAAGGAGCTGACCGATCCTGCGCTGCGGCCGACCGTGGCGCAGAACCTTCACATGACCCTTTGCTTCATCGGCCGCACCGAAGCCTCCCGGCTCGTCGAGGCCTCGGAAGCTGTGACCAAACTTGCGCCCGAGCCCGTTCGCATTCGCTTCGATCGAGCGCCCGTAGGGAAGCCGCGGAAGCGTTCCAGCGTCTGGGTGCTCGAGGCTGACGCACCGGCTGCGGCAGCGCTTCACCAGCGTCTCTCTGCCCGTCTCGCCGAAGCCGGCCTCTACGAGCCCGAGGAACGTCCGTTCTGGCCGCATCTGACTGTCGCGCGCACCCATGCGGAGCGCGGTAAGCGCCGCCTGCAACAGGTCTTGAAGGTGCCCGGAGAGCTACCCGCTGCGCTCTTGGAGCCATTCGATGCCGTCCGAGTCTCCCTTTACCGTTCAGACCTTCGGTCGGACGGCGCGAAGTACGTGTCCCTGACCAGTTTGAACTTGCCGCCCTCGCCTCAGAGCCTGGGCAAGGAAAGGTGAAGATCCATGGCTGAACCAACGAAAGCAGACCAGAAGGCAGCGGAGAAGGAAGCGAAGGCCCGCACGGCCGCACTCGACGCCGCCAAGGCCCATATCGACAAGCAGTTCGGAGCCGGCTCACTTATGACCCTGAGCGGGCAAAGCGCTCTCAAGATCGAGGCGATCCCCACCGGCGCGCTCTCGCTCGACCTCGCGCTCGGAGTGGGTGGCGTTCCGCGCGGCCGCGTGATCGAGATCTTCGGCCCGGAGTCCTCGGGTAAGACGACGCTCGTCTACCACATCATGGCCGAGGCTCAGGCGCGCGGCGGAGTCTGTGCGTTCATCGACGCCGAGCACGCCCTCGACCCCGCTTACGCCAGACGCATCGGGCTGAACACCGACGATCTCTTGATCTCGCAGCCCGACTACGGCGAGCAGGCGCTTGAGATCGTCGACGTCTTGGTGCGCTCGGGCGCCGTTGACGTCATCGCCGTCGACTCCGTTGCGGCGCTGACCCCGCGCGTCGAGCTGGAGGGCCAGATGGGCGATCAGTCGGTCGGCCTCCAGGCCAGGATGATGTCCCAGGCGATGAGAAAGCTCGCCGGCAATCTCAATCGCGCGAACACCGTCTGCCTGTTCACGAACCAGATCCGCGAAAAGATCGGCGTCACCTTCGGCTCGCCTGAGACGCAGCCTGGTGGCCGGGCGCTCAAGTTCTACTCGTCCCAGCGCCTCGACATCCGTCGCATCGAGACCCTCAAGGAGGGCACCGAAGCCGTCGGCAACCGGGTCCGCATCAAGGTGGTCAAGAACAAGGTCGCGCCGCCGTTTCGCCAGGCCGAGTTCGACATCGAGTACGGGGTGGGCATCTCTCACGAGGGCTGCCTTCTCGACCTCGCGCTCGAGCACGATCTAGTCCAGAAGTCCGGCTCGTTCTTCTCCTACGGCGAGCTCCGGCTCGGCCAGGGGCGAAACAACACGAAGGGGTACCTCTCGGAGAACCCCGAGTTGGCGCAGGAGATCGAGACGAAGATCTTCAGCCTCCTCGAGATCGAGCGCAAGCCGCGCCCGATCGCAGCGGTGCCCGATGCGCCCGCGCCCGCAGCAGAGGCAGAGGCAGCGCCGGCGGCGCCGGCGGCGATCGCCGAAGTGGACGAGCCTGAGCGCAAGGCCGCTTAGGCTCGCGCCGGCCCGGTTCAATGGCTGGTGATGACAGGGCGAAGTAAGCAAAGCGCGTTCGAGCTGGCGGTTCGTGCGCTCTCGCGAAGGGAGCGCACGATCGCCGAGGTCCGCGCGTCGTTGGCGAAGCGCGAGGCGGATCCCGAGGAGGCAGAGGAGGCCATCGAGCGCCTGATCGAGATGGGCCAGCTCGACGACGAGCGCTATGCCTCGCTTTTTTCCGAGGACAAGCGCGAGCTGTTCGGGTGGGGGCCGGACCGGATCCGCGCGGTGTTGATCGAGAAGGGGATCTCAAGGCAGATCGCCGAAGCCGCAACCGGTTCTGAGAGCCGCGACGAGCTCGCCGAGCGCGCTGCCAACCTCCTCGCGCGCCGAGATGACCAGCTCGACGACGACTCTGGGCGGGGCAAAGCGCTGGCCTTTTTGTCGCGCCGGGGCTACGAGCTCGAGGTCGCCTATGAGGCGGTCAGGCTCGCCGAGCGACGCGCAGCCTGACTCTCAAGCACCCCGTGAGGTCACGCCTGGCCTTGCCTGCGGGTTTACCATCGACGGTAACGAGTTGAGCCCGCCAAGGACTCAGCCCTATAGAACCCCCCAAGAACCCATGATTCTCGATTACAGACACGCTCGCTCTCGGCAATCGCCGGCGCGGGTGGAGGTGATACCAAGATGGCACAACGCGCACAGCGCTTCGGATGGCGCCGCGAAGACGAGGGCGGAGAGCCCGCGGGAGGTTCTGGCTCATTGCCGGAGATCTCGCAGGCAGACGGAGCCCCAGTCGACGAGCTTCAGGCACGACGGGCGGAGATCGCTCGGATGGAGGAGCTCGCCCTGCGAGAGACCGAGTCGATCGCCCTCCGGCAGGCAGACATCGACCGCCGGGTCCAGGCGCTCGAGGACCGCGAGCGAAACTTCGCTCAACAGACGGAGGAGCTGAAGCAGGCAAAGCGGGTCCAGCGACGCGAGTTGGAGCGGATCTCGGGGCTGAGCGGTGCGCAGGCAAAGCAGATGCTGCTCGCGGATGTCGAGCAGGAAGCGCAGCACCAGGCTGCGCTCAAAATCCGGCAGATCGAGGACGAGGCGAAGCGCGAGGGAGATCGTCGCGCCCGCAACATCCTCGCTGTCGCAACCGGGCGACTGGCGGCGAAGCACTCATCGGAGGCGACGACCCGGCTGGTCGAGCTGCCCTCGGACGAGATGAAAGGCCGAATTATCGGCCGCGAGGGCCGGAACATCCGCGCGCTTGAGAAGCTCACCGGGGTCGACGTGATCATCGACGAGACGCCGTCAGCGGTCGTTCTCTCGAGCTTCGACGGAGTCCGCCGAGAGGTCGCGCGCCTGACGCTCGAGCGTCTCATCGCCGACGGGCGCATCCACCCGGCGCTGATCGAGGAGACCTACGAGCAGGCAAAGGGAGACCTGGATGAGCGGATCGCCGAGGAGGGCGAGCGCGCCGCACTTGAGGCTCATGTCCACGGCTTGGACCCAGAGCTGACGAAGCTGGTCGGTCAGCTCCGTTTCCGCACCTCATACGGACAGAACGTCCTCGACCATCTGGTCGAGTGCGCCAACCTGGCCGGGATCCTGGCCGAGGAGCTGGGCGCGTCTGCCGAGACGGCGCGCCGCGCAGCATTCCTCCACGACATCGGCAAGGCGGTCACGCACGAGGTCGAGGGCCCGCACGCGCTGATCGGCGGGCGCGTCGCCCGCCGGAACGGCGAGTCTGAAGCCGTCGCACACGCGATGGAGGCACACCACAACGAGGTCGAGATGAAGACCGTCGAGGCGGTGATAGTGCAAGCGGCCGACGCCGTATCCGGCGCTCGCCCGGGCGCCCGTGGCGACTCGCTCGAGGCCTACGTCGGCCGGATGCGAGACCTCGAGGAGATCGCAAGCCGCCATCACGGCGTCGAGCGCGTCTTCGCGATGCGGGCCGGGCGCGAGGTGCGCGTCGTGGTGGATCCGGGCGTGGTCGATGACGACACTGCCGCCGTGATCTCCCAGGAGATCGCAACCGCGGTCGAGAAGGAGACGACCCATCCCGGCCGGACGAAGATCACCGTCATCCGCGAAAGCCGCGCGACCGCCTTTGCGGACTAGCGAGCAGCGGTGTCCCCGCGTGTTTTACGTGCCTGCGCCCGATAGGATCGCGCCCGAATGACCGAGCTTTTCTACGTCTTCGGGATCGGCCTCACAGTCCTCGCTCTCGTTGTCGCTTTCGGCGGCATGCGCATGGAGAACTTCCCTTCTCCGGCCATCATGCGGGCCGGACTGGCGCTGATGGGTGTCTTCGTCTTGGGCGCGTGCGCCTTCGCGATCGTCCTCTCCCGCGAAGAGCAGGAGGTCCGGGCCGCGGAGATCTCCGAGTTCCGCGAAGAAGAAGCGGCTGAAATGGAGGCAGAAGCCGGGGCCGAGGCTGAGGGAGGCACTGAGCCTTCTGAGCCCGCGGAGCCGGTTGACGCCGAACCGGAGGAGGCCGAAGGAATCGAGCTGGCTTCACCCGACGAGGGCGATCTGCTCTTCGTGCTGCCTGATTCCGAAACCGAGAATCCGACGCTCGAGGCCGAGGCCGGCGAAGTAACGATCGACTACGTGAATCCCTCGCCGGTGCCGCACAACGTCGCGATCGAGGACGGCTCTGAGACGGTCGCGCAGGGCGAGACCGTGACCGGCGGTGCCGCCGGTCCCGCCACCGCTGACCTCGAGCCGGGCGAGTACGCCTACTACTGCTCGATCCCGAGCCACCGCGAGGCCGGCATGGAAGGCACCCTCACCGTCAAGTGAGTGACGCGTCGCCGAACGGCGGCGCGAGAAGCAGGTGGCCGTTGAGTGTCTGGGTAGTGCGGCGTTACCCTCGGCCAATGCCGCGCTACCACGTCACCACCTTCGGGTGTCAGATGAACGAGCACGACTCCGAGCGCATGCGCGGCATGTTGGACTCGCTCGGCTACGACGAGGCGCCCGAGCGCGATCAGGCCGACCTGATCCTCTTTAACACCTGCTCGATCCGCGAATCGGCAGATAGCCGCTTCATCGCACACCTGGGGCAGGCGAAGCGCTTAAAGTCGGAGGACCCGAGCCGGATCGTCGGAGTTGGCGGCTGCTGGGCCCAATCGGTGAAGGACGAGGTTTTCGAACGTTTTCCCTTCGTCGATGTCGCCTTCGGACCTGGCCAGATCGGCCGCCTCGCCGAGTTCCTCACCACCGACTCGATCGGCGCGCAAGGATTCTTCGAGTTCGAGGGGTTTGCGGGCCATCTGCCGATGAAGCGCACCCGCGAGTTCCAAGCGTGGCTTCAGATCTCTCAGGGCTGCAATTGCGTCTGCTCGTATTGCATTGTTCCGTCTACTCGTGGCCGCGAGGAGAGCCGGCCGGCCCTCGAGCTGGTCTCCGAGGTCCAACGCTTGGCCGCGGAAGGCGTGCGCGAAGTGACCCTCCTCGGACAGAACGTGAACGCTTACGGCCGCGACCTTCAGGGCGCCGAACGGATGACCTTCGCCGAGCTTCTCCGCGCGCTCGACGGGATCGAGGGGCTCGAGCGCATCCGTTACACCAGCCCGCACCCAAAGGACATGCGCGAGGACGTGATCCTGGCTCACGCCGAGTGCGCGGCGGTCTGCGAGCACATCCACCTGCCCCTCCAGTCGGGCTCGAGCCGCATTCTCAAGGCAATGCGCCGTACCTACAACCGCGAGCGCTACCTCGACCGCGTCGCCCTCATCCGCCAGCACGTACCCGATACGGCGATCACGACCGACGTCATCGTCGGCTTCCCGGGCGAGACCGACGAGGACTTTGAACTGACGCTGGAGGTTGTAGACCAGGTGGCCTACGACGGCGCCTTCACCTTCGTCTTTTCCCCGCGGCGTGGGACCGAGGCAGCGGATCTGCCGGAGCAAGTCCCGCACCCCGTGAAGCAGGAACGTATGAAGCGCCTGGTTGACCTAGTCCAGGCGCGGGCCAAGGAGCGCTCGCAGCGGTTCGTGGGCCGCACGATCGAAGTCCTCGTGGAAGGTCCCAGCCGCACCGACCCGACGCGCCTCCGCGGGCGCAGCCGCCACAACAAGGCCGTCAACTTCGAGGGCACGGCGAACCCCGGCGACTTGGTCGAGGTCGAGGTCACAAAGGCGACCTCGCAGACGCTCCTGGGGCACGAGCAGCTCCTCAGCCGCGTCGGCTGACGTAGATCGCCCGGTGCACGTAGTCGCGATTTTCGGGCCGACGGCTGCCGGTAAGACCGGCGCAGCGATTGAGCTCGCCGAGCTCCTTCGGGAGCGCGGGGAGGACCCCGTAGCCGTTGGCTGCGACTCGATCCAGGTCTACCGGGGTCTCGAGATCCTGAGCGGCGCTCCCACGCCGCGGGAGCGCGAGCGCCTGGAGCACCGCTTGGTCGGGATCGCGCAGGTCACAGAGGAATTCTCGGCGGGCCGCTTTGCGGAACTCGCCCACGCGGAGATCGATTCGCTCCTCATCGAGCGGCGCCGGCCGATCGTGGTCGGAGGAACTGGGCTATATCTCCGCGCGGCCATGGCGGAGCTCGAGCTGCGACCGCCCGTGCCTGCGGCGGTGCGATCCGAGGTAGAGCGAGACCTCGAAGACAGGGGCGCAGAGGCGCTTCACGCAGAGCTGCCGGACGAGCTCCGCTCCGGCGTCCACCCGAACGAC
>Ga0136618_10000864_pt1 | contig 11170 bp, 9 predicted proteins | sample AntDrymUQ3302106_2_FD_104805 | JGI IMG/M metagenome (GOLD analysis project Ga0136618, IMG submission 104805) | Polar desert sand microbial communities from Dry Valleys, Antarctica - metaG UQ330 (21.06) | ecosystem: Environmental > Terrestrial > Soil > Desert | place: Antarctica: Dry Valley...
CGGCGTCACGGGCCTTGGCCTTGCCGGCCAGCACGTCGGCGACCGTGGGCGTGGCGTCGGGCGGAACGTCGAAGTAGTCCGAGAGGTTGCCCTGCGGGTCGAGGTCGATGGCCAGGACGTCGAGCCCCAGCCGGCGCAGGACGTCGGCGAGGGTGCGGACGGTCGTGGTCTTCCCCGTCCCGCCCTTCAGCGAGAGAACGGCGATGGTCGCGGCCATGAAGGCCGCAACCCTACTCGGCGGCCGCGGGGACCGGCGAGCCGACCGTCGCCGTGTCCATGAAGAACAGCGTGTGGCGCCCGACGACGATCAGGTCCCCGTCCTTGAGCGGGCTCCACTCGACGCGACGGCCGTTGACGTAGACGCCGTTGAGCGACCGGTCGTCGAGGACCCGGGTGCCGTCGGCCTGAACGACGACCAGCGCGTGGCGCCGCGACACGGTGGCGTCGTCGAAGCGCACGTCCGCGGCCAGGGAGCGGCCGATGCGCGTCCACTCGCGCTGCACGGCGAAGACCTGCTGGCGGCCGCTGTCCGCGAACGCGAGGTACTTGCCCGGGGTCGTGAGGGCCTCGCGGGCCTCGCCCACCCACGCCGGTGCGCCGTCCTCCGGCGGCGGAGCGGGCTCCGCCGACGCAGGCATGCCTTCACCTTGGATTGACAGCGTCCCCGTCTGCTCGAGGTCGCTGGGCGTACGTGGGTCCATCACGGTCTCCTCTGTATGCGCGTCGCAGACGCGCCGTCCTCGCAACCCCGTCTCCGGAGGAGATCATAGGGGTTGCGTCGAAGGGTGTCGACCATGCCGACGGTCTCCACGCCCCGCGCCCTGCGCCGCGTCCGCTCGCACGCCTTCGCCCTCGAGGTCGCCCTGCTGCGCGCCTCCGTCGACGCCCTCAGCGCCGACCGCCACGTCTGCCGGCACTGCCACCGGACGCCCCTCGTGGGAGAGCGCGTGCACCTCTACGAAGCCCGCCACGGCACGCACGTGGTCTGTGAGCTGTGCCGCCCGCTGCGCGTCGCCGAGCCCGACCGCTCGGTGCTCGTGCGCTCGCCCGAGCGGAGCTCGGTGACCCCGCTCGGCGCCCGCCCCTAGCTCCTCCGTAGGATTCCGGGCCGGATGGACCGGGTCACCACCGCCGTCACCGTCGAAAGGCCCTGCGAGGAGGTCTTCGACTACCTCGCCGACATCGCCAACCACGCCGAGTTCATGGTCCCGCTGTTCAAGGACTGGCACCTGACGCGGGTGAACTCCTACGGGCGCGGCGCGGGCGCGCGCTTCCGCTCGACGGCGCGGATGGACCGCTTCGGCTGGGGTGAGCTGACCTTCCTGGACGTCCAGGCGCCACAGCGCATCGTCGCAGCCGGCCGCGGCGGCAAATACAACCGCATCGAGACCTCCTGGGAGTGGACGCTCGAGCCGCAGGGCTCGGGCGCGACGCGCGTGGAACTGGTCTTCGAGTCCGAGCCGCCACTGCCGACGGACAAGCTCGTGGAGACGCTGTCGGGCCGCCGCGCCTGGTTCCGGCGGGGTGCGCGCAAGTCGCTTCAACAGCTGCGGGCCATCCTCGAGCAGAGCCCGCGGGGCAAGCGGCGCGGGGTGCGTGCCAGCGTCGCCGGCTTGTAGGCTTGCGGACCCGATGGCCCGCCGTCCTTCGATCCTCGCCGTCCTCGCCGCCGTGCTGCTCGCCACGGGTTGTGGCAACAAGGAGGCGGTCACCGAGGAAGCGGACACGGAGGGCATCTGGGTCGATGCCGGCACGTTGGACTACCACGTCCAGGGCTCGCGCCAGCTGAACCCGAGCCAGGTGCCCGACGACCGCTATCTCGAAGGCGTGCCGATGGGCGAGGAGCCGACCAAGGACGAGACCTGGTTCGCGGTCTTCATCCGCATCGAGAACAAGACCGGCGCCGACGCGCCGACCGCGGAGGAGTTCGAGGTCGAGGACACCGAGGGCAACGTCTTCAAGGCCGTCGAGCTCGACACGGAGGTCAACGCCTTCGCCTACGAGCCGACCACCCTCGGCCCCGACGAGGTCGTGCCGCACCCCGACTCCAGCCAGGAGCTCGACTCCACCGACGGCGCGATGGTGCTCTTCAAGATCCCGCTGACCGAGTTCGAGAACCGGCCGCTCGAGTTCACCGTGCACTCACCCGACGAGGCGGAGCCGGCGGAAGCCACGCTCGTCCTCGACGTGTAGCGCTCCTTTAGTCCAGCGCCCCCTGGAGCACCACCTTCGCCGCGGGCGCGGCGGTCTCCCCGCCCGCGCCCTGGCCGACCAGCAGCACCGCGACGACGACCGCCGGCCGACGCGTCGGGGCGAACGCGACGAACCACGCGTCCGTGTCCGTCGCGTCCTGAGGTGCGGGAACGGACGCCGCGGGGTCGGGCACCGTGTTGCGCAGTTCGGCGGTGCCCGTCTTGCCGGCCACTTTGACCCCGGGGATCGCGGCGGCCCGGCCCGTCCCGTCCTCGACGACGCCGCGCATGAAACGCGTGATCGTCCGGGCCGTGGCGCGGCTTGTCGCGCGCGACCGCCGGCCCTGGGCCCCGCGCAGGAAGGTGGGGCGCACGAGGATGCCGCCGTTGGCGATCGCCCCGGTGAGCTCGGCCATGCGCAGCGGGGTGGAGGTGACCCGGCCCTGGCCGATCGCGGTCGACCCCACTGCGAGATCGTCGCCGATCTCGGCGGCGGGGGGAATCGAGCTCGGGGGAGCGCCGACGATGTCGCTGGTCTCGTTGAAGCCGAACCGCTCGGCCGCCGCGACGAGCTTCGCCGCGCCGAGCTTGGCCCCAAGCGGCGCGAACACGGAGTTGCAGGACTCCGCGAACGAGACGGCCAGGGAGCCGCCGCACGCCTCGCCGTTGGCGTTCTCGAGCTCGACACCGGATAGCGTCGCGAAGGTCTCGACCGGGAAGGACGACTTCGGCGTGACGGCTCCGGCGTCGAGGCCCGCCGCGAGGGTGATGATCTTGAAGGTCGAGCCGGGCGGCTGAGGGGCGGAGTAGCCGAGGCCGGCGAGCGCCAGCACCTCGCCGGTGGCCGGGCGCATGACCGCGACGCCGCCGAGACGGCCCGCCAGCGCGGTGACGGCGGCGGCCTCGATGTCGCGGTCGATCGAGGTCCGCACGGGTCCGCCCTGACGTGGCTGGACCTGCGCGAGCAGGCGCGGGCCGGCGCGCAGCGAGCCGCCGAAGGTGCCGGCCAGGCGCGCCTCGAACTGTCGCTCGAGGCCGCTGAGGCCGACGACGGCGTCCTTGCGATAGCCCTTGGCCGCGTATGGCGCCGCCTGCTCGGCGGGGATCGGCCCGACCCGACCGGCGATCTCCACCGCGACGGGGCCGATCTGGGACGCTCGGTCGGGACCGGTCGCGATCACGCCGCCGTCGCGGGCCTGCAGGTCGGCCCGCGGCGGCATCCGCGTGATCCGGCGCAGCGCTTCCCCGTCGCGCAGGCCGGGAAAGACCAGGCGTCGCTCGAACACGACGCCGGCGGCGTCGTCGTCGCTGGCGACGGCGAATCGCAGCGTCCCCCCGAGCGTGCCGAAGCGGCGGGTGACCGCGTCCAGGCGGACCTCATAGGCGCCGTCGCGCTCGCGCAGCGGTCCTGCCGTGCGGACGCGCTCCAGCGTCGCGGTGTCGGCTGAGCGCCGGTAGGCCTGGGTGAACGCCCCGGCCGACAGCCGCGCGCGCGACGACGCGGCGAGCAGCTGGTACATGCCGCCGTAGTCGGCCCGCGCCCATGCGCCGAGAAAGCGCTCGGCCGCCACGCGCTCGCGGGGCTTGTGGCCGGCGCCCACCACCAGGCCACCCGCCAACGCCCCGATCGCCACGGCGACGAGCGGCAGCGCGCGACCCGCGAGGCGGCGCCGGCGCGCGTCGGAGACCCGCGCCTGGGAGCGCTCGGGCGTCGAGGCGGGATGATCGGGGGGCACGGCGGGCACGAGTCAGGGATATTGACGTGCTGATGACTGCCGTGGATTGGATCATCGTCGGGCTGGTCGGGTTGCTGGGCGTGATCGGCTACTCGCAGGGCCTCCTGGCCGGGGCGCTCTCGCTGGCCGGGTTCGCGGCCGGTGCGTGGGTCGGCACCCGGCTCGGCCCCCTGGTGCTGAGCGAAGGCAAGGACTCGCCCTACGCGCCGGTGTTCGGGCTGCTCGGGGCGCTGGTGGCGGGAGCGGTGCTCGCGATGGGCCTCGGGGGGTTCGGGTCGCGGTTGGGAGGCGCCCTGCGCCGGGCGCCCGGCTTCTCCGTGCTCGACGGGCTGCTGGGCGCGCTGCTCATGGCTGCGCTGGGACTCGGGCTGACGTGGGTGCTCGGTGCCGTGGCGCTGCAGACCCCGGGGGCGCGCGCCCTGCGCCGCGACATCCAGCGCTCGGCCATCCTCGCGCGCCTCAACGACGTGCTCCCCTCCCGCAGCCTGCTCAACGCGCTGGCGCGCTTCGACCCCTTCCCGCAGATCAACGGGCCGTCCATCGACGTGGAGCCGCCGAACCCCGAGATCGCCCGAGACCCGCAGGTCTCGGCCGCCGAGGACTCGGTGGTGAAGATCCTCGGAACGGCCTGCGGGCTCGGGGTCCAGGGTTCGGGATGGGTCGCGGCGCCGGGCGTGGTCGTCACCAACGCACACGTGATCGCGGGCGAGGATGACACCTCGGTGCACGTCGGCGGCGGCGAGGCGGGGCTGGACGCCACGCCCGTGCACTTCGACCCGCGCAACGACATCGCGGTCCTGCGCGTGCCGGACCTCGGCGCGCCCGCGCTGCCGCTCGCGGCCGGGCCGCGGCCCGGTGCCGGCGGCGCCGTCCTCGGGTTTCCGCTCGACGGCCCCTACCGCGTCCGCTCGGCGCGGCTGGGGGAGACGCAGGAGGTTCTCACGCAGGACGCCTACGGGTCGGGACCGGTGCGGCGGAGCATCGTCTCGCTGCGCGGGCTCGTGCAGTCGGGAAATTCCGGCGGTCCGGTCGTCGACGGCCGCGGGCGCGTCATCGCGACGGTGTTCGCCGCCACCGTGAACGGCCCGCGCGGCGGCTACGGCGTGCCGAACGCGACGGTGCGCAAGGCGCTCGACGACCGTTCAAGCTCCGCGTCCACCGGTCCGTGCACCAGTTGACCCTCCAGCGAACACCTCCACTAGCCTCGGCCCACCATGGCCTCGAAGATCCTCGTCATCGCCGAGAAGCCCTCCGTCGGGCGCGATCTCGTGCGCGTGCTGCCGGGCGCCTACGAGAAGCACGAGGGCTGGCTGGAATCCGACAGCCACGTCGTGACCTGGGCCGTCGGCCACCTGGTGCAGCTCGCCGAGCCCGAGGAATACGGCCCGCAGTTCAAGAAGTGGCGCATGGCCGACCTGCCGATCGTCCCGGACCGCTTCAAGCTCGTCGTGCGCGACGAGCGCTCCAAGAAGCAGATGTCGGTCATCACCAAGCTGCTCAAGCGCGACGACGTCGCCGAGGTCGTCAACGCCTGTGACGCCGGCCGCGAGGGCGAGCTGATCTTCGCCTACATCTACGAGAAGGCGAGCTCGTCCAAGCCCGTGCAGCGGCTGTGGCTGTCCTCGATGACGAAGGCCGCGATCACCGACGCGTTCGGGCGGTTGCGGCCCGCGGCCGAGCTCTCGCTGCTCGAGGCCGCCGCCCGCTCGCGCTCGGAGGCCGACTGGATCGTCGGCATGAACGCCACCCGCGCGGCGACCATCCGGCTGCGCTCGTCCTTCGACGGCGCCGTCTCGCTCGGCCGCGTGCAGACGCCGACACTCGCCCTCATCGCCCGCCGCGAGGAGGAGATCCGCGCCTTCAAGCCCGAGCCCTACTGGATCGTCGATGCGACCTTCGACGCCGACGCGCAGCGCTCCTACGCCGGCCGCTTCCACGCCGGCGCCCAGCCGCGCGTCAAGACCGCCTCCGAGGCCGAGGCGATCGTCGCCGCCGTCCGCGGCGGGCGCGGCACGATCTCAAAGCTCGAGAAGACCAAGCGGTCGGAGAAGGCTCCCCTCCTCTACGATCTGACCTCGCTGCAGCGCGACGCCAACACGCGCTACGGGTTCTCTGCTCGCCGCACCCTGGCCGCCGCCCAGCGCTGCTACGAGGAGCACAAGGTCCTCACCTACCCGCGGACGAGCTCGCGTTTCCTGTCCTCCGACATGGCGGCCGAGATCAAGCCCACCGCCGAGCTGGTCGGCCACAATCCGCAGTACCGCCAGGGGGCGGCCTACGTCACCGGCCTCGACGTCCTGCCGCTCGGCCGCGTGATCAACGACGCCAAGGTCACCGACCACCACGCGATCATCCCGACGCGCTCCGAGCACACCCTCGACAAGCTCTCCGACGACGACCGCCGCATCTACGACATGGTCGCGCGGCGCTTTCTCGCGGCCTTTCATCCCGAGGCCGTGTTCGAGAACACGCGGCTGGAGACGACCGTGTCCGAGCACGTCTTCCGCACTCGCGGCAAGGTGCTGCTGGAGGCGGGCTGGCGCGGCGTGTACGGCGAGACGATCGACGAAGGACAGGACAAGCCCGACGACGACGAGGGCACCGATCAGCGTCTGCCGAGGCTCGAGCGCGGAGAGGAGGCCGACGTACGCGAGGTCGGCCTGGAGGCCAAGGAGACCAAGCCGCCGCGGCGCTTCTCGGATGCGTCCCTGCTGGGCGCCATGGAGACGGCGGGCAAGCTCGTCGACGACGACGAGCTGCGCGAGCAGATGAAGGAGACCGGGATCGGGACCCCCGCCACGCGCGCGGCGATCATCGAGCGCCTGATCTCCGTCGCCTACGTCGAGCGCGACGGCCGCGCGCTGGTCGCCACGGACAAGGGCCTCAACGTGATCAAGCTCCTCGGCGAGCACGCCCTCACGTCGCCGGCCATGACGGGCGACTGGGAGAAGCGCCTCGACGGCATCGAGCACGGCCGCGACTCGCGCGAGAAGTTCATGGCCGACATCGCCGCGTTCGCCGGCGCCACCGTCACCGAGCTCGACACCAAGCTCAAAGACGTCAGGATCGAGCGCGCCTCGATGGGGCCGTGCCGGGTCTGCGGCCGCGAGATCAAGGAGAATCGCAAGGGCTTCTCGTGCTGGTCGCGCGAGGACCCGGGCTGCGGCTTCGTGATCTGGAAGTCCAAGGCGGGCAAGATGCTGCCTCCGGTGGTTGCGCGCGAGTTGATCGACAACGGCTTCACCGCGAAGCAGATCACCGGCTTCAAGGGGCGCTCCGGCCGCTCGTTCCGCGCCAAGCTCGCCCTGCAGCAGAGCGAGGAGGGCAAGTGGCGCGTGGAGTTCGACGAGCCCTGGGCCACGGAGGGCGGCAAGGCGCCCGCAGCCGCCGCGGAGGGCGAGCAGCCCCCCGAGACCGACGCCGCGGCCACCGCCGCCTGACCGCGATGGCCAACCTCCGCGACCCGACCTTCGACGAGCCTCGTGGGGACAAGGAGGGCTACCGGGCCACGCGGGCCCGCGTCGGCTACGAGCTCGGCACGCGCCGGCTCGGCGTCTCGCTGTGGGAGCTGCCGCCGGGCGAGGCAGCCTACCCATACCACTTCCATCTCGCCGAAGAGGAGCTGCTCGTCGTCATCGGCGGCACGCCCGAGCTGCGCACGCCGCAGGGCGTCCGGACGCTCGAGGAGGGTGAGATCGTCTCCTTCGGAGTGGGCAAGGAGGGCGCGCACCAGGTGATCAACCGCGGCGACGAAGTCGTGCGCTTCCTCGCCGTCTCCACCAACGGGGAGCCCGACGTCGTCCTGTACCCCGACTCGGGGAAGGTCTTCGCGGGCGAGCGCCTTCCACACGGAGGCGGGGTACGCCTGTTCTTCCGCCAGGCCGACGCGGTGGACTACTGGGCGGACGAGCCGCCGCTGGCTGATTGACGCGTTCTCCCGTGCGGCGAGCGTCCACTGCTCCGCGGTACGGCTTGGCGGGTGAGGAGGGGGGATCGACCGCCGCACGGCGAGGTCGATGCACCTGGTGGTCGCTATCACGACCATTTCGCGCATCCCCCTCGCCGACGTGGCGCGCGGACGCTCCTATCCTCCCCCTCTGATCAGCCCAGCCGTAAGCGCCGCACTGGACGCGGACAGCACGAAGGAGCGCGGGCTACAACCCCCGCCAGTACTCGACCAGGCGATCGAACAGAGTCGCCGGCGGCTGCGGGGGCGGCTGCGGCGCCGGCTCGTCGCTGAACTCCATGTGGGCATCGACGACAGGCTTGGCAGCGCCGCCGTCCGTGGACCAGGCGACGTAGAGCTCCTCGCTTTGCAGCAGCTGCGCGAGCGCTCCCGCCAGGGCGATGTCGTCCTCGGTGTGCGCGACGGGGAGGTGCAAGGCGGTCATCTCTCCATTAACGGCACAACGGGCGCAGAAGTTGTGCGAGTTGTCCGAACAACGCCGCACGGTCCGAGGTGTCCGGCGGCACCGTCCGGCGCAAAGGCGACGATTGAAGGTCCCCGTGTCACTCACCCTCGTCACCGGACCCGCCAACGCCGCCAAGGCCGGCGTCGTGCTGGACGGCTTCCGGACGGCGCTCGAGCGTTCGGGCTCGCGACGGCTGCCGGCGCCGGAGCCGCTGCTCGTGGTGCCGACCGCCGCCGACGTGGAGCCCTATCAGCGCGAGCTCGCCGGCTCGGGGAGCGTGTTCGGCGGCGAGGTGCTCACGTTCTCCCGTCTGCTGCGGCTGATGGGGCGCCGGGCCGGGTTCGGCGGGCGCCCGCTGGGCTTCGTCGCGCGCGACCGCGTCGTGGAGGCCGTGGTGGCGGCCGCCGAGCTGCGCGTGCTGGGGCGCTCCGCGGCGACGCCGGGCTTCGCGCGCGCCGCCGGGCGGCTGTTCGCAGAGCTCCAGCAGGCCTTGATCGCGCCGGAGCGCTTCACGGCCGGGATGCGCCGCTGGGCGGCCGAGGCTTCCGGCGACCGCGCCGCCTACGCCGAGGACGTGGCGGGCCTGTACGCGGGCTACCGCCGCAAGCTGGACACGCTCGGCCGCGTCGACCCCGAGGGCTTCGCCGCCGGCGCGCTGGACGCCCTGCGCGCCGACCCCGCGCGCTGGGGCGGGCGCCCCGTGTTCCTGTATGGCTTCGACGACCTGACGCCCGCGCAGCTCGACGCCGTCGAGACCCTCGTGCGGGCCTGCGAGGCCGACGTGACCCTGTCGCTGACCTACGAGCCGGGTCGCGCCGCCTTCGCGGCGCGCGCGGCCACCGTGGAGACGCTGCGTCCGCTCGCCGACCGCGTGCAGGCGCTCCCGGACCGCGCCGAGCACTACGAGCGCGCCGCCCGGCCGGCGCTGCACCACCTCGAGCGGCGCCTGTTCGAGGGCGGCGCCGAGCGGGTGGCGCCCAACGGCGCCGTCCGCCTGCTCGAGGCGGGCGGAGAGCGCGCGGAGGCCGAGCTGATCGGCGCGGCGCTGCTGCAGCTCGTGCGGGAGGGCGCCGCGCCCGGGGACATGGCCGTCCTGGTGCGCGCCCCCGAGCAGGCGCCGCTGCTGGCGCAGGTGCTGACCAGCTACGGGCTGCCCGTGGAGCGCGCCGCGCGGGAGCCGCTGCGCCGCACGCGCCTGGGCGCCGGGCTGCTCGCCTACGGGCGCGCCGCGCTCGACGGCACTTCAGCCGACCTGCTCACCTGGCTGCGCACGCCGGGGAAGGTGCCCGCGCCCGAGGCCGTGGACGAGCTCGAGCGCCGCGCGCGCCGCAGCGAGGCGGCGAGTGCCCGGGACGCGGCCGGCCTGTGGGGCGCCGCGCTGCCGGAGCTCGCCGCGCTGCGGGCGGCCGCCGTTGAGGGCGTCGAGTCCTTCCTGGTCGTCCTCGAAGCGGAGCTCGAGGGCATCTGGACCGCGCCGCACCGCCGGGAGGGCGCGGTGCTCGACGCCGAGGGCCACGCCGACGCGCGCGTGGCCGCGGAGGTGCGCTTCGCCGCCGCCGAGTTGCGCACCCTCGCCCGGGCGGAGCCGGGGCTGGTGGGCGGGCCCCACGACGTCCTCGACACGTTGGGCGAGATCCAGATTCGCACGGGCGGGGCCACCGGCGCCGGCGTGCTCCTGGCTGATCCGCTCGCTGTGCGCGCCCGGCGCTTCCGCGTCGTGGTGGTGTGCGGGCTGCAGGACTCGGCGTTCCCCAAGCGCCCGACCCCAGAGCCCTTCCTCGACGACGCCGACCGGCGCGCGCTGGCGCGAGCGACCGGGATGGCGCTGCCGCTGCACGAGGACGCGCTCGCGCGCGAGCGCTTCCTGTTCTATGCGGCGGTCTCACGCGCGGAGGAGGTTCTCCTGCTCTCCTTCCGCTCCTCCGATGAGGAGGGAGAGCCCCAGCTGCGCTCGCCGTTCCTCGACGACGTGCGCGACTGCTTCACGGAGGACCTGTGGACGGCGCGCGGCCGGCGGCTGCTCGCCGAGGTCGTGTGGCCCCCGGCCCAGGCGCCGACCCCGCTGGAGTTGCGCCGCTCGCAGGCGGTCGCCGCGGCCGGGGAGGCGCCGGCGCCCGGGCCGCTGGCGCGCCCGCGCGCGCCGGCGGTCGTCGCGGCGCTCGCCGAGCACGCCACGGAGAGTGCCGGCGGCCTGGAGACGTTCTCCCACTGCGGCGTGCGCTGGCTCGTGGACCGGATCCTGCGGCCGCGGCGCATCGACCCAGATCCCGAGCCCATGACGCGCGGGTCGCTCGCCCACGCCGTGCTCGAGCAGACGCTGCGGGCGCTGAAGCGCGGCACGGGCTCGGCGCGACTGACGCCCGCCACCCGCGAAGCGGCCGGACGCGAGCTCGCGGCGGCGATCGACGCGCTGCGCGACAGCCGCGCGGGGGCTCGCGCGCGGGCGAGCCTGCGCGCGCTCGAAGTCGAGCTGGAGCGCTGGCTGGACCAGGAGTGCGCGACCGGTCCCGGCTTCGAGCCCGAGTGGCTGGAGTGGAGCTTCGGCGGCGCCGGGGACGAGCACCCTGCGCTCGAGCTCGCGACCATCCGGGTCACGGGCCGGGTGGACCGCATCGACGTCGGCCCCGGCGGCGAGGCGATCGTGCGCGACTACAAGGCCAGCAAGGGCTTTCCGCGCGCCACCTGGGCGGCCGACGGGCACCTGCAGGCGGCGCTGTACGTGCTCGCCGCCCGGGAGCTCCTCGGCCTCGACCCGGCCGGCGCCCTCTACCAGCCCCTGCGCGGCAAGGACATCCGCCCGCGCGGAGGCGTGCGCGCCGGCGCCGCCGCC
>Ga0136618_10000865_pt1 | contig 11165 bp, 9 predicted proteins | sample AntDrymUQ3302106_2_FD_104805 | JGI IMG/M metagenome (GOLD analysis project Ga0136618, IMG submission 104805) | Polar desert sand microbial communities from Dry Valleys, Antarctica - metaG UQ330 (21.06) | ecosystem: Environmental > Terrestrial > Soil > Desert | place: Antarctica: Dry Valley...
GCTGACCCTCGAGATGGTCACCGACGAGGAGCGCGACTACATGTACCGGGTCTATGCCCACGATCCGCAGATGCGCATCAACCTTGGCATTCGCCGCCGTCTGGCGCCACTGATGGGCAACAACAGGCGCCGCATCGAGCTTCTCAACGGGCTGCTGTTCGCGCTGCCGGGCACGCCTGTCCTGTACTACGGCGACGAGATCGGGATGGGCGACAACGTCTATTTGGGCGATCGCAACGGCGTGCGGACTCCAATGCAGTGGAGCGGCGACCGCAACGCGGGGTTCTCGACGGCCAACCGTCAAAAGCTGTTCTTCCCGGTCATCACTGATCCCGAATACCACTACGAAGCGATCAACGTCGAGACACAGCAGAACAACCCGACCTCGCTGCTGTGGTGGATGAAGCGGCTGATCGCGCTGCGTAAGAACCACCGGGCATTCGGACGCGGCTCGCTCACTTTCCTGCACCCCGAGAACAGGCGCATCGCTGCTTTCGTTCGCGAGTACGAGGGTGAGCGCATCCTCGTCGTGGCCAACATGTCGCGCTTCGTGCAATTCGCGGACCTGGATCTTGCGGCCTACCGCGGCCTCGTTCCGGTCGAGATGTTCGGCCGGGTTGAGTTCCCCAGGATCGACGATCGGCCGATGTTCCTGACGCTCGGCCCGCACGCATTCATCTGGTTCGCGCTCGAGGCTGATCCTTCCGGCCGGGGCGCCGAAGTTCGCGCCGTAGAGGAGCAGCCACCGACGCTGCAGGCGGCCGCCGACCTGGATGGCCTGCTCCGCGGACCGTCACGGACGGAGCTGATGCGAGTGCTGCCCAGCTATCTGCGCGCTCGGCGCTGGTTCCGATCCAAGGCCCGCCGGATCAAGTCCGTGGCGCTACACGACGCGATCCCGGTTCCCGTATCCGGGTCCGAGGCGCGACTCGCGATCTTCGACGTGGAGTACACCGAGGGCGAGCCCGAGAGATACGTCCTGCCGCTCGCCCTCGCTCCGGCCGATCAGGCCGACCGGATCGTGCATGACGCGCCGCAGGCACTTATCGCGCTCGTCGCACCGGATGGCGACGACGCGCCGAAATGGACCCTGTACGACGCGCTGTACGACCACCATTTCTCAGAGGCCCTGCTCGCCGCGATCGGCGCCAGGCGGCGGTTCGAAGGGCAGAGGACAGAGATAACCGCCACGCCCACCAAGGCCTTCCGGGCTTTGCGCGGCGCACGCGGCACCAGGCTCGAGGCCAGGGTAGGGCGCGCCGAACAGAGCAACACATCCGTCGCCTTCGGAGACCGCTTGATCCTGAAGCTGTTCCGGCGCCTCGAACCGGGCATCAACCCCGAGCTTGAGATCGGCAACGTGTTGACCGATCGCGGCTTCGAGCACGCGCCGCAGGTCGGCGGCTGGCTGGCTTACCGCGAACCGAGGGAGGAGCCGTCCGCTCTCGGAATCCTCCAGCAGTTCGTCCCCAACCAGGGCGACTTCTGGGAGTTCACGCTGGATTCCGTCGGCGCCTTCTTCGAACAGGTCGCCGCTCTTGATGAGTCGGCCCCAGATGGCTCGGTGCCAAATACCTCGGCCGTGCTTGAAGCGGCCTCCGGCCAGCTAGCGCCGGTCGCGGCGGAGACCATTGGCGAGTATCTCGACCTGGTTGGGTTGCTCGGCACACGGACCGCGCAGCTGCACGCGGCGCTCGCCGCCGTGACGGGCGAACCAGCCTTCGCTCCCGAGCCGTTCAGCGCGCTCTATCAGCGTTCGGTGTTCCAGACGATGCGCAACCAGGCCACGACCACCTTTGCGCTGCTCAGGAAGCGTTTGGCCGAGCTACCGCCTGACGTCGGCGCCCAGGCGGCGCGGGCCGTCGCGATTGCGCCAGAGGTGCAGTCGCGCATTACCGAGGCCACTCGAAGCCGAGTCACCTGTAGTCGCATCAGAACGCATGGCGATTTTCACGCCGGCCAGGTCCTGTGGACCGGCAAGGACTTCGTGTTCATCGATTTCGAGGGCGAGCCCGGCCGTCCGCTGTCGGAGCGCCGCCACAAGCGCTCCGCCACGAGCGATGTCGCGGGCATGCTCCGGTCGTTCCACTATGCCGCCTTTGGGACGCTGCTCAACCCACGTGTCGGCGGCGCCGTGCGCGCCGAAGACGTGGCCCGCCTCGAGCCGTGGGCGAACTTCTGGTACCTGTGGGTCGCGGCGACGTACCTGCGTGCCTACCTGGCCGAGGCACACGGCCAGCCGTTCGTGCCCGCCGACCGCGAAGGTGTCGAGGCTCTGCTGGACAGGTCCGCGCTTCAGAAGGTCCTGTACGAGCTCGACTACGAGCTCAACAACCGCCCCGACTGGGTGTCGATCCCGCTACGCGGCCTGCTTGACCTGTTCGGCGGTCCGACCATCTAGAACGGTGGCCAGGGGACCGCGGGCCGATGCGGGTCCGGCTGTGGAAAGCGGCCCGAGCCCATCAAGGCCGTCACCCGTCGCTTCGTGGCGGCAACTTCCGCCGGACTGAGCAGGACGGCGAGCTCCTGGCCAAGCTCCGCGTCCAGCGCATCGCTGACGCGCTTCACGACGGACATCTCGGCATCTGACATGGCCTGCCCTCGCCAGGCCCACAGGATCGTCCGCAGCTTGGGCTCGGCCGCGAAGCAGATACCGTGGTCGACCCCATAGATGTGTCCGTCGCCCACCGGCAGCAGATGTCCGCCCTTCCGATCGGCATTGTTCGCCAGCGCGTCAAAGACGCAGATGCGGCGCAGCCGCGCGTCGTCGGTCATGACCACCTCGATGACGTCGACATCTGGATCAGGCTCGATCCACAGCTGGACCATGCCGCGGCCGAGCGGGCCGTCGCGCAGGATGGTCGGCGGCACGATGCTCCAGCCCGTAGCCTCGGACAGCGCGAACGCGGCCACCTCGCGGTTGGCCAGCGTGCGGCTCGGGAAGTCGTCGAGGGGGCGCTCGCCGCGCGTGGGCTTGTAGACGGCGCGAAGGGCCTCGCCGTCTCCGCCCAGGTCGACGTCGCACAGGAACGTCGCGTTGGACGCATCGGTCAGCCGGCCGATGATCTCAAGCCGGCCCCCCCGCAGCGCCTCGATAGCCGCCTCGCGCAGGAGCGGCTCGTCAGTTCTGATAGCCGTTGCGGCGGGGACAGAAATGGCCGGTCGGCTCCAATGGCGCTCCGCACTGGGGGCACGGCGGCCGGCCAGCCTGGACCACCGCAGCTGCCCCGCTGGCGAAGGCCAGGGCGGCCTCCGGTTCCAACTGCACTCTGACGACGTCTGGTCCGTCGGTCAGGTCTGATGCCACCAGGCCCTGTGGCTCGTCGGCCTCCTCGTCGTCCTCGTCGTCCTCGTCGTCGTCTTCGTCCTCGTCGGCTGTCAGCTCGCGTGCCTCGATCACCACTCGCTCGCGATCTCCGTCCCAGCCGAGGGTCAGGGTTCCCACCCTGAACTCCTCGACGATCGGCTCGCTCAGCTCCGGCGAGCCCTTGGGCAGCTCCTCGCCAATGGCGACGCCGCCCTGGCGCAGGGCGAGCAGGAGTGTCGCGAGGCGCTCAGCCAGGACAGCGACCTGGGCCTTCTCAAGCGCCACCGACACGACGCGGCTGCCCTTGGCGGCCTGGAGGTAGAAGGTGCGCTGCCCAGGTTGGCCAAGCGCGCCGCACACAAAGCGATCGGGGCTGTCAAAACTGAACACACGACGAGTCATAAAGGATCTCCGAACCTGTAGCCGATTGCTGGCAAACCTGTCCCCATGGCTATCGCATGAGCGCGGCTGCAATGACTCTAATACTCTTCGCATCCCCGTCGATTCGAAACAGAAGGAGCTTCGGCTTGCAGTTCCGCACAGTCGCCACGCTCGATGGTGAGCAGAAGCAGCTTGACGCAGTCATCATGCCGGTCTTCAAGGAAGGTGACGGCGCCACGGCCGCCCCGGACGACCTGCGCGAGAGAGCGGAATGGGTTGCGCGTGAAGCAGGGTCGGGCAAGATCTTCTCCACCACCACGCACCTCGAGCGCGAGTCCGGGACGCGGCTCGTCGTGGTCGCGGCAGGGTCACGCGACGACTATGACGTCCAGCGATCGTGGCAGCTGGTGAGCGCCGGCGTACGTGCACTGTGGCAGTCGACTGCGACACGCATTGCCATCGTCCTCGAGACGTCCTCGCTCGAAGAGCACGTGGCCGTCCAGAGCGGTGTCGAGGGGGTCCTGTACGCGATGTGGCGCCCAGAGGCATACCGCACCGGGCCCGATGAGCGGAAGCTCCCCCCGCTCGAGGAGGTACTCCTCGTGGTCAGCGCCGATGACCTGGCGAATCCCGAGGGCGACGCGGCCGCAGTCGCGCGCGGACTTGCCGTCGGCGAAGCCGTGAACTGGGCGCGCAGCCTGGCCAACGAGCCGGCCAACATCATGACCCCGACCAAGGTCGCCGAGGCCGCGCGCGAGCTCGCAAGCCAGAGCGGTCTCGAGATCGAGGTCCTCGACGAAGAGGCATGCGCGGCGCTCGGCATGGGCAGCTTCCTGTCCGTGGCCAAGGGAAGCGACGAGCCGGCGCAGTTCGTCGTCCTTCGTCATCGCGGCAGGGGAGGCGCGGGCTTCGACCTCGGCCTGGTGGGCAAGGGCATCACGTTCGACTCGGGCGGTATCTCATTGAAGGATCCGCACGACATGCATTTGATGAAGTACGACATGAGTGGCGCGGCGGTAATCCTTGCCGCGGCGGCGGTGGTGGGACGTCTCGGGCTGCCGCTCAACCTGATCGCGGTGGCGCCGTGTACGGAGAACCTGCCCGGCGGCCACGCAACCAAGCCGGGCGACATCGTGACGAGCATGAGCGGCAAGACCGTGGAGGTGATCAACACCGACGCCGAGGGCAGGATGGTGCTCATCGACGGCGTCACCTATGCGCAGCGCGAAGGCGCCACCCGCGTGGTCGACGTCGCCACCCTGACCGGCGCCGTTCGAACGGCACTTGGACGCTATTACACCGGACTCTTCGGTCGTCCCGAAGGCTTCGTGGATGCCGTCCGACGCGCGGGCGACGTGGCGGGTGAGCGAATGTGGCCGATGCCGCTTTCGGACGAGTACCGCGACGAGATGAAGAGCGAGATCGCCGACCTCCACAACTCCGCCGGCCGCGGGTTAGGGGGAGCGATCCTGGGCGCGGCGTTCATCGACGCTGTCGTTGAGGACTCGACCGAGTGGGCGCACCTCGACATCGCCAGCACAGCCTGGTTCGAAGAGGACCGGCCGTTCTCGCCGAAGGGTCCCCAGGGGCCTACTGTAAGGACGCTGGTGCAACTGGCTGCTAGCATCGCCGCGCGTAACTCGTAGCCCGCGGCACCTACTCGCGCGCGGGCCGTCACGGTCGTATTCGTGAAGCAAATGGCACCAGCCGATTGCCTCCCGGCAACGGTCGCTTGCGACCATACGCAAGGCGCGTGAACAGATAAGAACAAGGAGTCTGCAGACATGCGCATGGTGCGTGCTTTCCTGGCGGCGGCCGTCGTTGTCATGGCGATTTCGCCGGCAGCAGTCATGGCCGCATCGCTCGAAATGACAACGGCCTTCCCCTCGGTCGTGGCTGATCCCGGAGCGACGGTCAAGTTCCCGACCAAGGTCATCACCGACATTCCGCAGCGCGTCGATCTAACGATCGTCAGCCAGCCCGAGGGTTGGGAGACGACACTTCGCGGCGCCGGCTCGACCATCGCCGCGGTCACCACCACTTCGAATCCGGATGTGCCCGCGGAGGTCTCGGCCGAGTTCACCGCCGAGGTGAAGGTGCCCGATGCTGTCACTCCCGGCCCGGGCCAGGTCGTCATCGAAGGACGCAGCGCTGCTGGGCTCACGACGCGGATGACGCTCGATGTTGTGACTGAGGCGCAGGAAGCGGGCTCCGTGGCCCTCGAGGCAGAGTTCCCCAACTTGCGCGGGTCGACCACAAGTACCTTCAGCTTCAATCTGACGCTCACCAACGACACCAACTCGCAGCTGACCTTCGGCCTCGAGACGGACGCACCAGTCGGCTGGAACGTCGTCGCGCAGCCGTCCGGCGAGGCTCAGGCCTCAACTGCCGTCGTGGACGCCGGCTCTGACACGACGATCACGGTCACGGCAGATCCGCCGGCAGATGCGCCCGCGGGCGAGAATCCAATAGCCGTCCGCGCGATCAGCGGAACGAACGTCGCTGAGACGGCGCTCTCGATAGAGATTACCGGTCAGTTTGCGATGGCGCTCGATACCGTCGATGGTCGCCAGAACGCACGCGTCGCCGCCGGCGCGCCGACCACCCTCAACCTCGTCATCCAGAACGCGGGGACGGCGCCCATCACCAACGTGACGGTGTCCGCCACGCCGCCGAGCAAGTGGACGGTCACGTTCGCACCGGAAGTGATCGCCGAGATCGCCCCGGGCGCACGCGCCGACGTGGTTGCCACGATTACGGCCGCCGGTGATTCACTGGCGGGCGACTACATCCTCAACCTGCGTGCCAACAGCGACGATGCGAGCGACGCGATCGAAGTCAGGACGACGGTTGAGACGTCGCCCACCGGCTACCTGATCGGTATCGCCATCCTCGTCGCCGTCGCGATCGGGCTATTCGTCGTCTTCCAGCGCTATGGCCGTCGCTGAGCCGGCCGCTGACCGCGCCATGGATGAGCAGCCTGCCCAGGCTGCGTCAGCGTCGGGTGCGCCGGCGATCCGAACCAAGGGGCTGACCAAGCGCTACGGTGAGTTCACGGCGGTAGACAAGCTCGACCTGACCGTTCGCCACGGCGAGGTGTTCGGCCTGCTGGGCCCGAACGGCGCGGGCAAGACGACGACGATCCTGATGCTCCTGGGACTGTCCGAGCCGTCGAGTGGAGCGGCTCGCGTCCTCGATCTCGATCCCGCACGAAACCCGGTTGCGGTGAAGAGGCAGGTGGGCTATCTGCCCGACAACGTGGGCTTTTACAGCGGCATGACGGGTCGCCAGAACCTGCGCTACACGGCGCGCCTCAACGGCATCGACAAGAAGGTCGCCGAGGAGCGCATCGAGCGGTTGCTCGGGCGAGTCGGGATGACCGCCGCGGGCGATCTGGCCGTTGAGAAGTACTCACGCGGAATGCGCCAGCGGCTTGGCCTCGCCGACGTCCTGGTCAAGGACCCGTCGATCATCATCCTCGACGAGCCAACCACCGCGATCGACCCGGCTGGCGTGACGGAGGTCCTGGAGCTGGTGCGCGAGCTCGCCCGCGACGGGGCGGCGGTTCTGCTCGCCAGTCACCTTCTGCACCAGGTCCAGGAGGTGTGCGACCAGGTCGGCATCTTCGTCTCGGGCAAGCTCGTTGCCAGCGGACCCGTCGAGAAGCTGGCCGGCCAGCTCGGCAGCGGGCCGATGGAGATCGAGCTCGGAGCCGCGCCACCCCTCGAGGCAGTACGTGATGCCGCTTCCCACGTGAGTGGGGTGACCTCAGTCGAGCTGGACAGGCGCGACAGCCGGATGCTGATCGTGAAGGCCCAGCGCGACGTGCGTGCCGATCTCGCGCGCGCCCTCGTCCAGGCTGGCCATCCGCCATTTCACCTGCGCCGCCGCGGCGATGAGCTCGATGAGATCTATCGGCGTTATTTCTCCGCTGAAACGCCGCCCACCGCGGGTGCGGAGGTTCCTGCATGACCGCTCAATCCGAGTCGCTTCCCATCCGCAAGAAGCGCAAGAAGGCCCGAACGCCGGGCTCGGTTTCGCCCCGACCAGCGGAACGCGCCCAGGCACAGGCACAGCTCCCCAAATTGCGAGCGCGATGGCGCGTGATCGCGGCGAAGGAATTCGCCGATCACGTCACCAGCGTCCGCTTCCTGGTGGTGACGATCGTTCTCACCCTTGCGGCGGCTGCAGCCGTCTATTCCGCCGCCGGCGGTCTCGGCGGTGTCGCCGCTGACGTTTCCGGGGAGCCCTCCGTCTTCCTGGTTCTGTTCACCGGTCAGGTTGGCGACATCCCCCGCTTCACGAACTTCATCACGTTCCTCGGACCACTGCTCGGTATCGCCTTCGGCTTCGACGGCATCAACGGCGAGCGCTCCGAAGCCACGCTTCCGCGCCTGCTCTCCCAGCCCATCCACCGCGACGACGTGATCAACGGCAAGTTCGTCGCCGGTCTGGCCGCGATCGGGGTGATCCTCCTCGCGGTGATCGGCATCGTCGCCGCGATTGGCATCATCCAGCTGGGCATCCTGCCGAGCGCCGAGGATGTCCTGCGGATCATGGTGTGGTTCATCGTCACCCTCGCCTACATCGGCTTCTGGCTGGCGCTCGCGCTGCTGTGCTCGATCGTCCTGCGCCGCGCCGCGACATCGGCCCTGATGGCCCTGTCGGCCTGGCTGGTCGTGACCGCGTTCCTCGGCCTCATCATCGGGATGCTGGCGGGCGTTCTTTCGCCTGTACCCGCCGATGCCGGTGAGGGCAGCCCTCAGGCACGCGCCAACCTTGCGATGCGCGTCAACCTTGGCCGGCTCGCCCCGAACCAGCTGTACGAGGAAGCCACGCGCGTCATCCTCGACCCGCGGCAGCGGACGGTGACGCCAGGCCTGGCCACTGATTCCCAGGTGAGCGGCGCCGTCGGTGGCTTGCTATCGCTGGACCAGAGCCTGCTCGTTGTCTGGCCGCAGTTCGTGGCGCTGCTAGCCGCCAGCGCCGGCACGTTCGCGTTCGCCTACGTGTCGTTCATGCGCCAAGAGGTCCGCGCCTAGCCACCAGATAAAGCGGGGTATATTTCTGCCCATGAAGGGTGATCGCGTGGAGGCCGTAGTCGACACGGGGCAGGGGACGCAGACGTTCGAGATCGTCGCCAGCCGAGCTGGGCGACGCATCGAGATTACGACGGCGCGCGGCGTGGTCGAGGTGAGCGAGGTGACCAGATCAGGCAAACCCGTTCGGACCGGTCGCTTCATGGCTACTCGCCTTGTTGCCCTGGTTGAGCATCCTGCGCTCGAAGGCAATGGCGCCGGAGTCGACGTCGAGACGCGCCGGCGGATGGGCGCGGAGAGCGCCCGATCCCGCGCTCGCCGACCCGAGCCAGCCGCAGACGCTCCCCGCCAGCTGACGGTGCTGGGTGACGACGAAGGAGATCCGACCGAGGACGGAGCCTAGTCGCGCTAGCGGACCTCGCGGATCTGGTAGACGACCGATCCCATCGGTAGTTGGACGGTTACCTCGTCGCCTGCCCGCGCACCGAGCACCGCCCGCCCGACGGGTGACACATCGGAGATCCGGCCGGCCGCCGGATTGGCCTCCGCGGAGCCGACGAGCACGAATGTCATCTCGTCGCCGTGGGTTTCGATGACCAGCGTTGAGCCCAGCCGCGCAGTGTCAGACTTGGAGCTGGCGTCAATGACGACGCCCGTCCTGATCATCGCCTCAAGTGATTGGATGCGACCTTCCACGAAGGACTGTTCCTTGCGCGCGTACTCGTATTCGGCGTTCTCCTTCAGGTCGCCCAGCTCGCGCGCCGCCTTGACTCGGGCGATCACTCCCGGGCGCACGCTTGTCCGCAGCACGTCCAGCTCCGCCGTCATTCGGCCGAGTCCATCCTCGGACAGGTATGTCGGCTCCGGCGGCGGGCGGGTAGTGGACTTGGGCCGCATGGTGCGCGGCGCGCTGGCGGCCCGCGGCTGTTTCGGCTTGCGCGCGGCAGCTGCTGCGCCCACGGCAGTTGCGTCGACCTCACGCACGGAGTTCTGCAGCCCGTGGGGCTTCCACGTCACGCCGGGGACGAGGAGGTTGGCGAAGGGCAGCACGATGCCCGGATCTGGAAGCGCGGCTGCTGCCTCAGGGCTCGTCCGGGCCGCGACGGCAGATAGCAGCGCGTCCTCGTATTCCTCGACCGCGTCTGTCGCCGCCCACCACACACGCAGGCTCGACAAGACAGATAAAGCCTTGAGCCAGTTGCCGCCGCTGTAAGGCTTCGCGTCGCCAAGCGGCGTGGCATGCATCTGAGCGACTCGCTGTCCGATTGCGCGGGAGCGTCCGACATACAGGATGGGTTCGAACGGAAGCCAGAACTGCTCAAGGCGGCGGGCCACGTCCGGCGCGGTGGCGGGCTCCGTGTCCAGCAGCATCCCTGGCACCTGTTCCACCCAGCGCCGGGCCGCGACGATGTCAATCGGGGCTCGCTCGGCTCCGCCGGGTAGCTCGACGACGAATACACCAGGCCGCCGGCTGTTGACCGGCTTGCCCCAAGCGGCGGGGCCGTCCACGAGGAGGCCCAGCGAACGCATCAGCTCGCTCGCCCCCCGGGTTGCTGAATTCTGAATCACAGGCAGCCATCCTACCGAGTTGCGTGTCGCTAGCATGCATCTGTGGCGAGCGAGGATCGAAAGGAACGCGTGGATCGAGAGCTCATCGAGCTTCTGAATGAGCTGCGCGTGGCCTTGCCGGGGGTCCAGGGTGCTGTTCGCGTTCCTCCTGGTCGTGCCTTTCCAGCAGGCATTCGGGCAGCTCAGCGAGATCGGCCGATACGTCTATTTCGCCGGCTTGCGCAGCTCCGCATGCGCGATCGCGTTCCTGATAACTCCGGCCACATATCATCGGCTCAATCTCCGCCGCGGGGTCGAGGAGAAGGAGCAGATGCTCATGACCGCCAGCCGATTGATCGTCATCGGCACGGGATTCCTGGCCATTGGGATCGCCTGCTCGATGTTCCTGATAGCCGACTTCATGTTCGGGCTCGAGATGGCAATCCTGGTGGTCCTCGCCACGCTATTCGTGATCATCTCGCTGTGGTTCGCGCTCCCGATCACGCGCAGGGTCAGCAGCAGCGACTGACCGGGGTCGGCACAGCGCCTGCCAGAGCGCATGATCAAGATCGTCGCGGCTATCTCCTAGGTCGTGTTCGGAGCGATCCGCGTCGCACATTGCCTGGGCCTCGTCTGACTCCCTACCGCCAGCTGCAACGAGCTTCGTACCCCGCCGAGCGTCGTTGTGAGGGGAATCCACAGTGGATGAAGTCGATCATCACACTTCCAAATGCCAGACGCGCCGAATCCACGCAACTCATCAGACGCCAGGCGTCAGAGCCCCCGTTTCGCGACGGGGATGCTCCTCGCTGGCCGATACGAAGTCCTTGAGCGCATCGGGGAAGGCGGGACCGCGGAGGTTTTCCGTGCGCGCGACCATCGCTTGGACC
>Ga0136618_10000869_pt1 | contig 11144 bp, 13 predicted proteins | sample AntDrymUQ3302106_2_FD_104805 | JGI IMG/M metagenome (GOLD analysis project Ga0136618, IMG submission 104805) | Polar desert sand microbial communities from Dry Valleys, Antarctica - metaG UQ330 (21.06) | ecosystem: Environmental > Terrestrial > Soil > Desert | place: Antarctica: Dry Valley...
CGACGTCCTCCTGCACGAGCAGTACCTGTTCTTTTCGGGCAGCACGGCCGACCAGGAGGAGGAGCGCAAGGGCGGGCGGGACGCACCAGACCCGAGCTCGAACCAGGAGCGCAAGGACTTCCTCGGCGACACGGCGGAGGCGGCCTTCGACAAGCTGGTCGACGGCGGCTTCGACAGCCCCGCGGCCCTGGCTGATGCGCTTCACCCAGCCGTCGAGGGACGCCACCTCCAGATCGTGAGCCTCCACGACGACGAGCGCGCCCTCTTCGAGGGCCTGGGGACCACCGGAGCCCCGCCCGCGCTCACCGGCGACTCGATCGGGGTGGTGGGCCAGAACTACGCAGGCAACAAGATCGACTGGTTCCTCACCAGATCGGCCCGGTACGACGTCGCCTGGGATCCCGCGACCGGCGCGGTCGAGGGCAAGCTCGAGGTGCAGCTGGCCAACGCCGCGCCGAGCAGCGGCCTCCCGGGGTCGGTCATCGGCTGGGGCGGCGACGACTTCGCGAACCAGACCCGCACCGCTGACGGCGAGAACCTCATGCTGGTGTCCCTCTACTCCGCCTTCCCGATGGAGTCGCCCACGCTGGACGGCGTCGCTTGGCCTGCCCGGCACCAGCTGGAGGGCGGTCGCCACGTGTACACCGCCTACGTGTCGCTGCCAGCCGGCGCCACCCGGACGCTCGCCGCCACCACCGTCGGCACCCTCGATCCCGGTCAGCCGTACCGGTTCGCGCCCATCTGGCAGCCAGTCGTCACCCCCGACCAGCTGGAGCTGGAGGTGCGGGTGCCCGGCGGTTGGGTGCTCAGCGATCTCGCGGGCTGGGGAGCGGCGTCCTCCCGATCGGCCACGGCCAGCTGGGCCCTCGACCGCGATCGCGCCGCCTCGGTGGAGGCACGCCGCTCCGGGATCGAGCTCCTCGAGCGCCTGCGGGGCTGACCTGCGGTCCAAGTGCTCGACAACGCCGGTCGCCACAGGGCATACTGCTTCGAACACCTATTTGCCTTGGAGGCACAAGTGCTGGTCCGACGCTCAATTGCCGCAGGCGTCACCGCCCTCGTCCTGAGCGTGGTCACCGCCGGCGCGGTCGACGCCCAGGTGTCCCCGCCCACCAGCGACAGCGGCCAGTTGGGCGAGGATGCCGGCCGTGGCGACGGTGCCGGCTCGCGTGGAGGCGGCAACCTGCCCACCACCGGCTCCGATGCCGTTCCCACCATCCTCGTGGGCGCAGGGCTGGCTGGTGCCGGTGTCGCGCTGGTGGTCGCCGGGCGGCGCCGCCGCCCCACCGTCACGGCGTAGCGACACCCGATCTGTGCACGAAGGGGCCGCCAGGCCCTTTCATCGCGTCCGGCCACGGGCCATCGATAGGGTCCGCTGATGCGCGTCCTCGTCACCGGTGCCGCCGGGTTCATCGGGTACCACGTCAGCGAGCGGCTCCTCGCCCGGGGTGACGAGGTGGTCGGCCTCGACAACGTCAACGACTACTACGACCGGTCCCTGAAGGAGTCGAGGGTCGAGCGCCTGGAGGCCCACCCGGGCTTCGAGCTGGTGCGCGGGGACCTCGTCGACCCACGGGCGGTGGGCACCGCCTTCGACCGTCGCCCGAATCGTGTCGTGCACCTCGCCGCCCAGGCAGGGGTCCGCTACTCCATCGAGCATCCAGAGGCGTACGTTGCGTCCAACCTGGTGGGCTTCATGGCCATCATCGAGGCGTGCCGGCACCGAGGGTGCGGCCACCTCGTCTATGCGTCGTCGAGCTCGGTCTACGGCTCCAACGCCAAGCTGCCGTTCTCCGTCGGCGACAACGTCGACCACCCGATCAGCCTCTACGCCGCCACCAAGAAGGCCAATGAGCTGATCGCCCACTCCTACAGCCACCTCTACGGCCTGCCTACAACGGGCCTCCGCTTCTTCACGGTGTACGGGCCCTGGGGCCGGCCCGACATGGCGCTGTTCCTCTTCACCAAGGCGATCCTGGAGGGACGCAAGCTGCCGGTGTTCAACGAGGGTCGCATGGAGCGCGATTTCACCTACATCGACGACATCAGCGAAGGCGTGGTGCGCACCCTCGACCACGTGCCCATCCCCGACCCAGGCTGGTCGGGCGACGACCCGGCCAGCAGCTCTGCGCCCTACCGGGTGTACAACATCGGCAACGACGATCCCGTGCAGCTGCTCGACTACATCAAGGCGATCGAGGTGGCCCTCGGTCGGAAGGCCGATCTCGACCTGCTCCCGATGCAGCCGGGCGACGTCCCGGCCAGCCGTGCCGACGTGACGGCGTTGGTCCGGGACGTCGGGTTCCGACCGAGCACGCCTGTATCGGTGGGTGTGGCCCGGTTCGTGGAGTGGTACACCGACCACTACGGCGAGAACGGAAGCCCAGCGGGCTGACACCTCGGCATGAGCGCTCGACCGGCTGTCCTGGGCGCCGCACGCCTGCGCCCTCCCCAACAACGCCATCGGAGGTGGCACCTGCCAACCCCTACAGGTCAACGGAGGGGCGTGCGCCGAGAACGCCGATTGCGTCGTCGGGAGCTGCTGCAAGAGAAACGGGAGCGGAGCGAACACCTGCATTACTGGCAACGGTGGCGGCGCGTGCTTCTGAGTTGGTGGGCGGCTGACGGACAGGGGCCGGCACGTGAGGAGCGCTCACCGCCGGTTGAAGGCTGCCCGAGACCTGCGCCAACGCCTGATGATGCCCTGTGTCGACCGCCATTAGGCGAGCCCTTCCCGACTGTGGTTCCACCTTCGGTCCGGCCGTCTTGGGCTCGGTTGGCTTCTGAGCGGCCGTCGGTCGCGTTCCGTCAGCGGCGGACCCGGCGGCCGTTGAGGTAGGCACCTGCTGAAGCGGGCAGCGACCAGAGCTCAGCGGTAGTTGTGCCGACATAGATGGTTCCGGCGTCGACCGCCAGGCTGCGAGCGTTGCTGGGAGCAGTTCCAACGGTGGCCCAGTTCACCAGGTCGCTGGTCCGCTGGATCAGGCCAGCACCGTCGAGCAGCCACAGCGAACCGGCCGCCACGTGCACGTCATAGCCAGCGCCGATGGTACGGACCCTCTTGCCGTCGAAGAAGAAGATGTTGCCGAGCGTGCCGTGCCCGTAGCTGTGGAACGCGACGCCACCGCCGAATGCGATGGGGGCCCAGCCGACGCTGCCGACCGGCACGATGGATGGAGCGTTCGACCAGGTCGACCCATCGAAAGCGTTGGCCTTGGCTTGCGGACCGCTCATGGCGTTGACAGCCTGGACGTAGAGTTTGCCGCCCACGATTGCCGCGAAGTAGAAGCGGGCGTAGTCGCCCACCGCTCCGCTAGATGGACCGATCCTGAGGGACTCGCTCCACGTGGTGCCGCCGTCGATCGAACGCCATGCGACTGCATCAGCGCCCTGGGATCCGACCATCCATCGGTCGGCTCCGTTGAGCGTGGCCGCGTCGTACACATGCGTCGCCCCCAGCGGTCGACTCTCGCGCCACGGTCCTGAGATGGCGAAGTCGGCGCGCTGTCGAGGATCGGTCGAGGGAGCTACGAGCTCGCCCCCGATGTTGCGCAGGTTGAGGACCGCCTCCGTGTCGCTCGTGAACCCGGCCTCGAACCCACCCGTGGTGGGGTCGTAACCGGCGAGGGTGATCGGTCCGGTGTTGGCGTTGTAGTCCCCGTAGCCAGCCCACACCTTCCCGCCGTGGACCTGGAGGTCTCGGAGGGCCTTCCCGTTGGCAGTGGGCTGGTCCGCTGCGTAGGGGTGGGTGCCCACGAAGGTGGCAGCCGGGAGCGTCGTCTCGGCGCCGGCCGGAGTGCTCCCGCCGCCGATCGGGCCGAAGGTGGCTGCGGCCAGGGCCATGGCGCCGAGACCGGCCAAGCGACGGCGGCGGCTGATCGATCGGGTAGCGGTTGCGGTCATGCCCACCGGATCGGCTGCGCTCGCTCAACGATCCATGGCTGGGCGATCAGCCCTTGATCAACCCCCGGGGGGTCGAGCGGACCCGAATGTCAACGGGCGCTCAACGCCAGTTCAGACTGCCCCTCGATGTGCCGACACATCTGGAAGCTACGAGCGGCCGAGCGGCCGTCTCACGGTGACGATCATGGAACTCCCGTTGACCTCCGCCTCCTCCGCTTCCACCACCGATCGCCCGTTACGCGTGTTGATGGCCGAAGACGACGAGGCAATACGGACCATGCTGGCCCTCGGGCTCGAGATGGAGGGCCTAGAGGTGGACGTGGTCGTTGACGGCGTGGAGGCCGTGGTGGCCTTCGACGCCCAGCGCTACGACGCCGTGCTGGTCGACCTCATGATGCCCAGGGGCAGCGGCATCAGCGTGGCTCGCGCTATTCGCCGTCAGTCCGATGTACCGATCCTCATCATGAGCGGGCACAACGACAGCGCCCACCGGGTGGTCGCCCTTGAGGCCGGCGTCGACGACTTCATCTGCAAGCCGATGGAACCCCGAGAGGTGGCGCTGCGCATCGAGCGGCTCGTGCACGGCCGGGTCAGCACCTGCTCCACCCCCGCCCCCATCACCTGCGGGCTCCTGGAGATCCGGCCTGAGCAGCGTCGGGCGACCCTGGCCGGCAAGGTGCTCGAGCTCACCGCCAAGGAGCTCGACCTGCTCATGGTCCTGGCCCGCTCCCCCGGCAAGGTGTTCAGCCGGGCCGAGCTTCTGAGGCTGGTGTGGTCCTCGAACCCCGACTGGCAGAGCGTAGACACCGTCACCGAGCACATCTACCGCCTGCGCCACAAGATGGACGGCGAACCCACCGCCACCAACCTCATCGAGACCATCCGAGGCGCCGGCTACCGCCTCTCCGCTTGAGGCCTCGGTAGCCGATGGGCCTAGCGTCGCTAGAGGCGCTCGACGTTGACTGCGTGGGGGAGGCGGGCCTTGGTGTCGAGGACGTAGCCGGCGTTCGTCACGATGGTGTCCGGGTCGAAGGCGTCGTGATCGACGAGGAGCACGACGGCGTCGGCCTGGGCCAGCTCCTCGGCCGTCGCCTCGACGGGGGTGACGCCGGCGGGGAAGCGGTCGGGCGCCACGTGCGGGTCGGCGGCCACGAGGTCGGCGCCGGGGCGCCCAGGAGGTGGGCGACGCGGTGGCTGGGGCTCTCGCGCCAGTCGCTCGGATCGACCGGGAGGCAGTGGCCACCCACGCCGGGGCCAGGCGTGAAGCGCATGTAGCCGAAGGGCTTGGTGGAGGCCGCGTCGATGGCCTCCCACACGTCGATGCCGAGGTCATGGGCGAACACGGCCAGCTCGTTCACCAGGGCAATGTTCACATGGCGGAAGGTGTTCTCCAGCAGCTTGGTGAGCTCGGCCTCCTTCGGGGTGCTCACCGCCACCGTGGTGTCCACGATCTGGTCGTAGAAGCGCTGCACCGCCGTCAGGCTGGCGGTGTCGATGCCGCTGACGACCTTCGTAGCCCACCACGTCGTAGCCCGCCGCCACGGCCCGCATGGCCAGCGGCAGGCCCACGTAGCCCTGGCCCACGATGATGGCGATCTCAGCGGTCATGGTCTCCATGATGGCCGCTGGAAAGCTCCGGCCCGCCCGGCGAGGTGCGTGGGCGGCTGATCTCAGTAAGACTCTCCGGGTTGGTCGATTCGGGCGGGGTCAGCGGGGAGGCGAGATGCCCTACACGGGAGCAGAGCGATCGCCGGGCGGGGCGCATGACGAGGACAAGGTGCAGACGCTGCAGGGCGAGCTGGCCCGCATGCTCGGCGAGCACGTGGAGCGCCGCGTGGTGGAGCCGGTGCGACGCGAGGCCGGTCGGCGCTCACGCCTGCTCGGCGGCGTGGCCCCACCCCCGCCGGGGGCCGTCGAGCTCGACCCGGCGGTGGTGGACGCCATCACCCTCGCCGTCGACGCGTCGCTCGCCGCCCTGCTGCCCGGCCTGGTGGAGGACGCCGTCGCCCGGGTACTGCCCGACGCCATCGACGCCGCCGTCACCGACCTCGTCGAGGCCATCAACGACCGCGACGCAACGCCGGGCCCGGTGGTCGACCGCGCCGCCACCACGCTGCGCACCCTGCGCAAGGCCTGGGGCGCCTGAGCGCTGCTGAAGGTCATCGCGCCCGTCGTGCTGGCGGCCGGACGACTGGCCTGAAACCATATCGACTTGCAGATGGGTAGGCTCGGGTTCATGTACGGCTCCTTCCTGCGCGAGGTGCGCCGATCTCGTGGTCTCAGCCAGAGCCAGCTGGCCGAGATCGTGGGCATCACCCAGCCGAACCTGTCGGCCTACGAGCAGGATCGTCGGATCCCGGGATCCGACACGCTGAACCGACTGCTGGTGGCCTGCGGGTACCAGCTCGTGGCCCGGGCCGGTCGCGCCCAGGTGGCGTGCCCGCTCCCCCGCGCCGGCTGGTTCCCCGATGACGACGATCCCCCGCCGCTGCCTGACGACCCGGCCGACGAGGCCCCCACCGTCGACTCCCGCACGCCGCTGGACGAGCGCGTCACCGTGATCAACGCCGTCCTCGAGCTCGCCTCCGCCCGACGATGACGATCATCGACGTCGTCGTCGAGGTGCACGAGCTGCTCACGGCGGCCTGCCCGCGCCATGCGTTCGGGGGGGCCCTGGCCCTGGCGTACTACGCGGAGCCGCGGGCGACCGTCGACATCGACGTGAACGTCTTCCCGCCCGACGCTGAGCTGGGTGCCGTCGTGGGGGCCCTCGCCACCGCTGGCTACGCCGCTGATCCGCCGTCGCCCGAACCCGTTCCGGCGGCGGCCATCCGGTTCCGACGGGAGATCGATCCTTTCCCGGTCGACCTGTTCCCTCCGCTCGGCCGCCCGTACGATGAGATCGCCGATCGGATCCGCTGGTGGCCCTTCGGACCCCAGCCCGTCGAGCTCCCGTTCCTCTCGGTCGAGGACCTCACGCTCTTCAAGCTGTCCTTCGGCCGCCGCAAGGACTGGACCGATCTCGAACAGCTGGTCGCGTCGGGCACGACCCTCGATGTCGACTACGTCGAACGCCAGCTCATCGAGCTGCGGGGACCCACGATGTACCCCCGCCTCGCCCGCCTCCGCGCGCTGGTGGGCTGAGCGGGGTTGCCCAGCAGGTGGGACGGAACGCCGATGCCGGGCCTCGTACGCTGCCGGGCATGGTCACCCTCCTCACCTTCCAGCACGACGGGTTCAGCTTCGACGTGGACGACACCGGCGGCGACAGCGGCGGCGACGCCGTCGTCCTGCTCCACGGGTTCCCACAGACCAAGGCGTCGTGGCACGCAGTCACACCCGCCCTCGTCGAAGCCGGCTACCGGGTGCTGGCCCCCGACCAGCGGGGCTACTCCCCCGGAGCCCGGCCTCCCGGGCGACGGGACTACAGCCTCGACAAGCTGGTGGGCGACGTGCTCGCCCTGGCCGACACCGCTGACGTCGAGCGCTTCCACGTGGTCGGCCACGACTGGGGCGGGGCGGTGGCCTGGGGCCTCGGCGCCTCAGCCCCAGAACGGGTGGCCTCGCTCACCTCGCTGTCCACGCCCCACGGGCGAGCCATGGCCACCTCGATGGTGACCAGCCTCCAGCTCCTCAAGTCCTGGTACATGCTCGCCTTCCAGCTCCCCGGGTTGCCAGAGAAGCTGATCGGCGCCGGTGGCGGCCAGCGGCTGCGAGCCCAGCTGCGCGACTCCGGTCTGCCGCCCGCCCAGGTCGACGCCAGCCTCGAGCTCATGACCTCCGGCGGCGCCCGGGGTGCCCTCAACTGGTACCGGGCCTTGCCCTTCAGCCCGCCGGCCATGGCCGCCACCATCACCGTGCCCACCCTCTACGTCTACGGCGACGCCGACTTCGCCCTGGGCCGCAAGGCCGCCGACCTCACCGCCCGCCACGTCACCGGCCCCTACCAGTTCGAGGTCATGGACGGCGTGGGCCACTGGATCCCCGAGGAGGGCGAACGCCTCAACCCCGTCCTCCTCGCCCACCTCGCCCTCCACCCAGCCTGACCGCGACCGGTCCGTGCCTCAGGCGGGGTCGGGTCGGGTGTTGTAGCGGTTCATGGCCCGGTCGGGGCCCTCGCGGAGGATCAGCTCGACGGCGTCGGCCGCCTCCTGCACGATGATGTCGAGCTCCTGGCGGTCGGCCTTGCCGGGCCGCTTCAGCACGTGGTCCACGCCCTGGGCCTTGCCGGGTGGCTTGCCGATGCCGAGGCGGATGCGCACGAAGTCGTCCGTGTGCAGGTGGGCCTTCACGGACTTGAGGCCGTTGTTGCCGGCCAGCCCCCCGCCGACCTTGACCCTGAGGGTGCCCACCGGCAGGTCGAGCTCGTCGTGCACGATGACGAGTCGATGGGGATCGTCGATGCCGTGACGGCGTACGAGCGGCGACACCGCCTCACCGGAGAGGTTCATGTAGGTGAGGGGGATGGCGAGGGCCAGGCGCTTCTGGCCGACCGTGATCTCATCGACCATGGCTCGCTCCTTGCCCTTGCGGAGCTTGGCACCATGGCGCGCCGCCAGCACCTGGACCACCTCGGCGCCGACGTTGTGGCGGGTGCCCTCGTACTCGGCCCCCGGGTTGGCCAGGCCGACCACCAGGAGGTCGGCGGGGGTGCCACGGCGCTCCGCCGCGCCACCCCGCCGCCCGAACATCAGCCCTCGTCGCCGCCCTCAGCTGCGTCGCCCTCGGCGTCGCCACCTTCGGCCTCGTCGCCCTCGGCGGCTTCGCCTTCAGCCTCGACATCCTCACCGGTGTCGCCGGCCACCTCGGCCTCGGCGGCCGCCATCTCGGCGTCGGACACGCCATGGCTGGCCGTGACCACCGGGTCCTCGGGATCGATGGCCGTGGTCACGCCGGTGGGCAGGGTGATGTCGCTCACCCGCATGGCGTCGCCGATGCGGAGGCTGGAGATGTCGACCGTCAGGCCCGCGGGGATGTCGGCCGGCTTGGCCGTGATCATGAGGGCCTGGAGCACCTGGTCCACCACGCCACCCTCGCGGGCGACGAGCTCGGCCTCGCCCTCGAGGTGGATGGCGACCTCCACGTCGACCGTCTTGTCGAGGTCGACGCGGATGAAGTCGATGTGGAGCACGTTGCGGCGCACGGCGTGGCGCTGCATGTCCTTGACCAGGGTGGGGGTGCGGTGGCCGTCGATCTCCAGGTTGATGACGGCGTTGAGGCCCTGCTCGGTGATGAGGGCGGCCCGCAGCTCACGCCACTCGACGGTGAGCGTGACAGGATCGGCTCCGAGGCCGTACACCACGCCGGGGATCTTGCCCTCGTTGCGGAGGCGGCGGACGGGGCGGGTGCCCTGTGGTGGGCGCGGGGTCGCCTGGAGGATGATCTCGGCCATCGGATGGCTCCTACGTCTGAGATCGCGCCGGAGCGCAATGTCGATCGGTTCTTCGGACCGGGTGAGGCTACCGGCGCCTTTGCGGAGCGGCCAACCTCAGCCCCCTCCGCCACCCCCCGATCAGTTCTGGTTGGCGCCGTGGAAGATCTCGCTGACGGAGTTGTCCTCGAAGACGGCGTCGATGGTCTCGGCCAGCACCTTGGCGACGGAGAGCACCTCGATCTTGTCGATCTGCTTCTCGGGACCCAGGGGCAGGGTGTTGGTGACGACGACCTTGCCGATGGATGAGTTCTTGATGCGGTCGATGGCCGGGCCGGACAGCACGCCGTGGGTGGCGCAGGCGTAGATCTCCGCCGCCCCCCGCGCCTTGAGCTGCTCGGCGCCGGCGCAGAGGGTGGCGGCCGTGTCGATCATGTCGTCGATGAGCACGCAGGTGCGACCTTCCACGTCGCCGACGATCTCGGCCGCCTCGACGGCGTTCTTCACACCCTTCACGCGACGCTTGTGCACGATGGCGAGGTCGGCGTGGAGCACGTTCGTGTAGCGCTCGGCCACCTTCACCCGACCGGCGTCGGGCGACACCACGACGAGGTCGTCAGGCAGATGGGACTTGATGTAGTCGACCAGCACCGGCATGGCGGTGAGGTGGTCGACAGGGCCATCGAAGAACCCCTGGATCTGTCCGGAGTGCAGGTCGACCGACATCAGCCGGTTGGCCCCCGCCGAGGCGAACATGTTGGCGACCAGCTTGGCGGTGATCGGCTCGCGGCCCTCCGCCTTGCGATCCTGACGGGCGTAGCCGTAGTTCGGGATGACGGCAGTGATGCGCTTGGCCGACGCCCGGCGAGCGGCGTCGATCATGATGAGCTGCTCCATGATCACGTCGTTCACCGAGAGCTCCTCGGTGGAGCCGTGGGTCTGGATGATGAAGACGTCGGCCCCCCGAACGTTCTCACCCAGCTTCGAGTGGATCTCCCCGTTGGCGAACTCGACCAGGTTCGGGTGCCCGAGCTCCACGCCGAGGCACTCGGCGATCTCGGTGGCCAGCGGGAGGTTGGACCGACCCGCCAACAGGTGCAGCCTCTTCTTCGTGACCAGCTCCATGGGTCCCCTCAGGTCGGCACAGCACCTGCAGTGTAGAACGGCCCGGTGTGGGTCCCGGCCGGGAGATCGGCACCTGGCTCCAAGGCGGCGTAGGGCCCGACGACGCAGTCGTCGCCGATGGTGCTCAGGTTGGCCACGGTGTGCTCCAGGCTGGTGTGCTCGCCCACCGTGCAGTCCACCAGGCGGCACCCCGGTCCGATCTCCACGCCGGCGCCGATGGTGGTGCGCCCCTGGAGGATCGTCCCCGGGAAGAGGGTGACGTCGGCCGCCAGGGCGACGGTGGTATCGATGTAGGTAGCGACCGGGTCCACCATCGTGACGCCCTGGGCCAGCCACTTGGCGTTGGTGCGGGCCCGCAGCTCGGCCTCGGCCCGGGCCAGCTGCGCCCGGTCGTTGATGCCGTGGGTCTCGTCGGGATCGGCGGCCACCACCGTCACCACGGGATGGCCGGCCTCGGCCAGCACCTCCACCACGTCGGTGAGGTAGTACTCGCCCTGGGCGTTGTCGGGGTGCACCATCCGCAGCGCGGGGGCCAGGAGGCTGCGCCGGAAGCAGAAGATGCCGGTGTTGATCTCGTCGATCTCCAGCTCGTCGGGGGCGGCGTCGCGCTGCTCCACGATGCGGGCGACGCGATCGTCCTTGCCCACCCGCACGACGCGGCCGTAGCCGGTGGGGTCGTCGAAGCGGGCGGTCAGCATGGTGCAGGCGGCGCCGGAGTGGCGGTGCTCAGCCACGAGGCCGGCGA
>Ga0136618_10000870_pt1 | contig 11144 bp, 8 predicted proteins | sample AntDrymUQ3302106_2_FD_104805 | JGI IMG/M metagenome (GOLD analysis project Ga0136618, IMG submission 104805) | Polar desert sand microbial communities from Dry Valleys, Antarctica - metaG UQ330 (21.06) | ecosystem: Environmental > Terrestrial > Soil > Desert | place: Antarctica: Dry Valley...
TCCTTGGTCGGCGAGCTGGTTGCGCGCGGGAAGCTGACCGAGGAGCAGGCCGAGTCGCACCCGCAGCGCTCGGTGATCACCCGCGCACTGGGCGCGTACCCCGACGTCGAGGTCGATGTCGAGGCATTTCCGGTGCGCTCCGGCGACCTGTTCCTGCTCTGCTCGGACGGCTTGACCTCGATGGTGCACGAGCCGCAGCTCAAGCTGCTGCTCGCAGACCGCGAGCGCTCGCTCGAGCGGATCGGGCGCGACCTGATCGCGGCGGCCAACGACGCGGGCGGGCGCGACAACATCACCGTGATCCTGTTCCGGATCGAGGCCGTCGACGACCGCCGCGCCGTCGCGGCAAAGGCCGACGACTCCGCCCAGACGGCCGAGTACGACACGTTCGCCGGCGAGGCGGCGGAGCCGCGCCAGGGGGTCTCGAAGCCGAGCGCGACGGGCGCCGCCGTGGCCGATCCCGAAGCCCGCCGGCACGGGACGGTCGCACTGCAGGCGCTGGACCCCGACGACGGACGGGCGGCGCCGGGGGGCACAGGCGACTCGCCGCCACCGCGCCGCACGGCGCCGCTACCCGCCGGGCGTGAGCGCGAGCCGCCGCGGGTGAAACGCCGCAGCCGGCTGCGCTCGGGCGGCGCGCTGCTGCTCTTTCTCGCGGTCCTGCTGCCGTTGGTCATCGGTGCCTGGCTGGCCACCCGCGCCGTCTACTTCATCGGCACCGACCCCGCCGACGGCCGCACCGTCACGATCTTCCGCGGCCTGCCCTACGAGCTTCCGTTCGGGCTCGAGCTCTACGAGCGGTACTACGATTCCGGCGTCACGCTCGCCGGTGTCCCGCCCGCGCGCCGTGCGGGTTTCACTGACCACAAGCTGCGCTCGCGCGACGACGCCGAGGATCTCGTGATCGCGCTCGAGAAGGGGGAGGTCGAGTGAGCGCCCGCAACCGCGAGCTGCTCGCGCTGATCCCCGCCTCGCTGCTCCTCACCGCCGGCTTCGCGGCGATCTTCATCCAGCAGTCGGCGGAGCTCTCAGACGTCTCGCTCACATACGGCGCCGCCTTTCTCCTGCTCTGCCTCTGCGGGCACTTCGTGATCCGCGCGACGCTGCCCCACGCGGACCCCTACCTGTTTCCACTCGTCGCGGTGCTCGCGTGCTTCGGGCTCGTGGTGATCTACCGGATCGACGAGACGCTCGCGCGCGAGCAGGCGCAATGGTTCGTCGTCGGCCTGGTCCTGTTCGCTGCGACGCTCGTGTTCCTGCGCGACTTCCGCGTGCTCGAGCGCTACCGCTACACGGTGGCGGCCGTCGGCCTGCTGCTGCTGTTGCTCCCGCGCGTGCCGATCATCGGCCAGCAGGTCAACGGCGCCTACCTGGGCGTCGGGATCGGGCCGGTCTCCTTCCAGCCCGCTGAGTTCGGCAAGCTCGCGATCGTCATCTTCCTCGCCGCCTACCTGCGCGACACCCGCCAGCTGCTCGTGCAGGGATCGCGGCGCATCCTCGGCGTGACGATCCCGCCGCTCAAGCACTTCGGCCCCCTGCTCGTGGTGTGGGGCGGCGCGATGGTCATGCTCGTCTTCATCCGCGACCTCGGCTCGTCGCTGATGTTCTTCGGCGGCTTCCTCGCGCTGCTCTACGTGGCCACGAACCGGCTCTCGTTCGTCACGATCGGCTTCGGCCTGTTCGCGCTCGGCGCCTGGTTCTTCGCGAACACGGTCGGGCATGTGCAGAACCGGATCGACACCTGGCGCGACCCGTTCGACCCGGCGCTCTACGAGATGCAGGGCGGCTCGTACCAGATCGCGCAGTCGCTGTTCGCGCAGGCCGACGGCGGCCTCTTCGGCACCGGTTTCGGGCAGGCGCTGATCAAGCAGGCCGACGGCTCCTCGATCCTGCCCGCGCCGCAGACCGACCTGATCTACGCCGTGATCACCAACGAGCTCGGGCTGGCCGGCGCGTGCGGGCTGTTGCTCGTCTACCTGCTGGTCGCCGAGCGCGGCTTCAAGATCGCGATGCTCGCTCAGGACTCGTTCTCCAAGCTCCTGGCGGCCGGGCTGACAGCGGTGTTCGCGCTGCAGGTGTTCGTGATCGTCGGCGGCGTCACGAAGGTGATCCCGCTGACGGGGGTGACGCTGCCGTTCGTGTCCTACGGCGGCTCGTCGATCGTCGCCAACTTCGTGCTGCTCGCGTTGCTGCTGCTGATCTCCGACCGGGCCCGGCGGCCGGCGGCTGCGCGATGAACCGGCCGGTCCTGCGGCTCTACGGCCTCGTTGTCGTGCTCTTCGGCGTGCTGGTCGTGTTCACGTCGCGATGGACGGTGTTCGAGGCGGAGGCGCTGCGCGACAACGAGCTCAACCGGCGCGAGCTGCTGCAGGAGCAGAAGATCCGGCGCGGCACGATCCGCTCCGCCGACGGCGAGCTGCTCGCCCGCTCGGTGGCCGGGCGAGGCGACACGTTCGGCCGGCGCTATCCGACCGCCGCCTTGTTCGCACACGTGATCGGCTACTCGTACACGACGATCGGCCGGGCGGGGCTCGAGCGCTCGCGCAACGACGAGCTCACCGGCCGGCGAACCGAGCTCGTTTCCGCGTTCGAGTCGATCCTCGGCCGCTCGGAGGAGGGTGATGACATCCGCACGACGCTGGACGCCCGGGCGCAGCAGGTGGCGGTCGGGGCGTTGCGCGGCTCGGGTCACAGGGGTGCGCTGGTCGCGCTGGACGTGAAGACCGGCGGCGTGCTGGCGTTGGTGTCCGAGCCGAGCTATGACCCCAACGGGCTCGACGACCCGGTCACGTTCGCGCGCCTCAATCGCGACGAGGAGAACGCCCCGCTGGTCAACCGCGCGACGCAGAACGGCTATCCGCCCGGCTCGACGATGAAGGTCGTGACCGCGGCCGCCGCGCTCGACAGCGGGCGCTTTCGCCCCGACTCGCGCGTCGACGGCGCAAACGGCAAGCCGATCTCCGGCGTGCCGTTGAACAACTTCGGCCGGCGCAGCTTCGGCGACATCGACCTGACGTTCGCGCTGACCAACTCCGTCAACACGGCCTGGGCACAGGTCGCGGAGAAGCTCGGCGGCGCCACGTTGCAGCGCTACATGGAGCGCTTCGGCTTCTATGCCGAGCCGCCGCTGGACTACCCCGACGGCCAGATGTCGGTCTCAGGAGTCCGCAAGCGCGGCGCGCTGGCAGAGATGACGGCTGACTCGGTCGACATCGGGCGCGTCGCGATCGGTCAGGGCGACCTGTTCGCGACGCCGCTGCAGATGGCCTCGGTCGCGCAGGCGATCGGCAACGGCGGCGTGCGCCTGGAGCCGCACATCATGGCCAAGTCGATCGATCCTGACGGCCGGACCGTGGAGACGGTCGAGCCGCGGGAGGCCGAACGGGTGATCTCGCGCCAGACGGCGCGTGACCTGACCGTGATGATGAAGCAGGTCGTGCGCGAGGGCACTGGCACCGCCGCCGCGCTCGAGGGCGTCGAGGTGGCCGGCAAGACCGGCACCGCCGAGCTCAACAACACTGGCTTGAACCAGCCGTGGTTCATGGGCTTCACGCCGGACGTGGCCGTCGCGGTGACGCTCGAGCGCTTCCAGGGCGGCACCGGCGGCGTCAACGCCGCGCCGATCGCCAAGGCCGTCCTTCAGGCGCTGGGGCAGTAGCGGTGCACGGGATCGGTCCCGGCACGACGGTCGACGACCGCTACCGGATCATCCGCCGGCTGGGCTCTGGCGGCATGGCCGACGTGTACTGCGCGGAGGACACCCAGCTCGGCCGCCAGGTCGCGCTGAAGCTGCTCTACCGGCGCTTCGCCGAGGACGCCGAGTTCGTCGAGCGGTTCCGGCGCGAGGCCTCCAGCGCGGCCGGCCTGCAGCACCCCAACGTCGTCGGGGTGTTCGACCGCGGCGAGTGGGACGGCACCTACTACATCGCGATGGAGTTCCTGCCCGGCCGCAACCTCAAGCAGGTCGTGCGCGACCATGGAGCGCTCGAGCCGGCACTCGCGGTCGACCTCGTGATGCAGATCCTGAAGGCCGCGCGCTTCGCGCACCGGCGCGGGATCGTGCACCGCGACATCAAGCCGCACAACGTGATCGTCGACGACGAAGGTCGTGCCAAGGTGACGGACTTCGGCATCGCGCGCGCCGGCACGTCCGACATGACCGAGACGGGCTCGATCATGGGCACCGCCCAGTACCTGTCACCGGAGCAGGCGCAGGGGCACCCTGTGGATGCGCGCTCCGACCTCTACTCGATCGGGATCGTCCTCTACGAGCTCCTGACCGGCGCACTTCCCTTCGACGCCGAGTCGCCCGTCACGATCGCTCTCAAGCAGGTCTCGGAGGACCCCGTGCCGCCGATGGAGCTCAATCCCGCGGTGTCGCCGGCGCTCGACGCGGTCGCGATGCGAGCGCTGCGCAAGGAGCCCGGGCAGCGCTTCCAGGACGCAGACGCCTTCATGGCGGCGCTGGAGTCGGCGCTGGCGGGGGGCTACGTCGAGACGGTCGCCGTCGTCGAGGACCCCGTCGAGCTGCTGGAGGAGGAGGACCGGCGCAACTGGAACCGCTTTGCGGTCATCGCGCTCGTCGCGCTAGCGCTGGCCGCGCTCGCGATCGGCGCCTGGCTGCTGCTCTCGCCCGACGAGCAGCCCGTGCCCGATGTGGTCGGCAAGCGCTCCGGGACCGCGGCGCAGATTCTCCAGAACCGCGGCTTCGAGGTCGACGTCGTGCCGATCCAGTCAGACACGGTGGAGCAGGATCGCGTCGCCGGGCAGCGCCCCGATCCCGGCACCGAGGCCGATGAGGGATCGCTCGTCACGATCACGGTGTCCAGCGGTCCGGGCGAGGCGCAGGTGCCGCTCGTGCAGGATCTGCCGGCCGAGGACGCGATCGCGCGGCTGCGCGAGGCAGGACTGAAGTCCGAGCAGCGGCGCGAGTTCTCCGAGACGGTCAAGAACGGCCGCGTGATCGAGACCTCTCCGTCGGAGGGGTCAACGGTTCGCAAGGGCTCGACCGTCACTCTCGTCGTGTCACGCGGCAAGGAGAAGGCCGCCGCGCCCGACGTCGTGGGCAGGGCTCGCGAGGAGGCCGAGCGCCTGCTCCGCCAGGCCGGGCTCGAGCCGGCGGTCACGGAGCGCGAGGACTCGGACGCCGCGCCGGGCACCGTGCTCGAGCAGGATCCCGCGCCCGGGACGCAGCTCGCGAAGGGCCGCACGGTCGAGCTCGTCGTGGCGAAGGCGCCCGCGGAGGTGAAGGTCCCCGGCGTGATCGACGCGTCCGAGACCGACGCGGTCGCGGCGCTCGAGGACGCGGGCTTCGAGGTAAGGGTCGAGGACGGGACCGCGGAGACGCCTGCGGAGGACGGGATCGTGCTCGACCAGGACCCCGCCCCGGACAGCTCGCTGCCCAAGGGCTCGAGGGTCACGATCACCGTCGGGCGCTTCGAGCCGGAAGTCGTGCCCGAGGACACGCCCACGCCCGAGGCGGTGCCGTGAGGGTCGCCGTCCTGCGCGGCGGGCGCTCGTCCGAGCACGCCGTCTCGCTGGCATCGGCGGAGTCGGCCGGCGCCGGCCTGGCGGCGGCGGGGCACGAGGTGCTGCCCGTCCTGCTCGAGCGCGACGGCTCATGGCGCGGGCCTGACGGCGCTCCGCTCGACGTCGCTCCCGGCGGCGGCCTGCTCGGCGCCGACGTCGCCTTCCCCGTCCTGCACGGCCCGTTCGGCGAGGACGGCACCGTGCAGGGGCTGCTCGAGCTGCTCGACGTGCCCTACGTCGGCGCGGGGGTGCTCGCCTCGTCGCTGTGCATGGACAAGATCGTCTTCAAGGATGTGCTGGCGGCGGCCGGCGTGCCGCAGGTCGACTATGCGGCCGTCCGCGAGGCGCGCTGGCGCAGCGCCCCGGACGACGTCCGGGCGGAGCTTGCGTCGCTCGGCCTGCCCGTCTTCGTCAAGCCGGCGCGGCTCGGCTCCTCCGTCGGGATCGCCAAGGTGAGCGACGGCGCCGCGCTGGGCGCCGCGCTCGAGGGCGCGTTCGCGCACGACGGGCTCGCGATCGTGGAGGCGTTCAGCGCCGGCACCGAGGTCGAATGTGCGGTGATCGGCCTGTACGACGCCGAGGCGTCGGTGCCCGGCGAGGTCGTTCTGGTCGGCGGTGCGGAGTGGTACGACTACGAGGCCAAGTACTCGCCCGGAGGCGTCGAGCTGCGCGTACCGGCCGGGATCCCCGCGGCCGCGGCCGCCGACGTGCGCCGCTTGGCCGTCGAGACCTTCCTACGCGTTGGCTGCGCCGGCCTCGCGCGCGTGGACTTCTTCGTCGAGGCCGACGGACGCGTGCTCGTGAACGAGCTCAACACGCTGCCCGGGATGACGCCGACCTCAGCGTTCCCGAAGCTCTGGGAGGCTGCCGGCGTGCCGTGGCCGCAAGCCTGCGAGCGGCTGCTGCAGATCGCGCTGGAGCGGTATGGGAGTGAGCGGCAGCACGCGTTCTGACGTTTGGAGGCGTCGACGTCGGCTGATCGCCGACGCCGGGCTCGGCCGCCCGTCTGGTGGTCGCCACGGTCCGGTGGTCGCACTCGTCCTGCTGATCGACACCCGCCGGTCTGACTCCACCCAGCGACCCCGAGCCGCTACTCCTTCGGCGCGCTCAGCGTCAGCTGGGTGATCGCGACCTGGTCCTCGTCAGGCGGCAGCGCGGTGATCCAGACGAGGTAGTAGCGGTAGTTGCGGTTGCCCGTGTCGAGCTTGAAGCTCTGCTTGCCCTTGGCGACCGCGCCCCGGCCGAGCCGGGTCCAGACGTCGCTCGGCCAGTCCTCGGACGGTTTGGACCGGGCGCCGTAGATCTCCATCGACCAGCCCGGCGTGGGGGTCTGGATCTCCAGCGAGCGGGCGTTGACCGAGGGTGCGGCGTCGACGTAGAGCCCGACACCCGGCTCGCCGCTCGGCTTGTTGAGCCTGTTGTTGAGGTAGTTCTCAGTCGTCCACTGCGTGTCGGAGTCCTGGTCGACGGCGAGTGGCGCCTGCTCCGGGTGCTCCTCCTTGTCGTCGCCGAGCGGGTCGTAGTCGTCCGCCGACGTGCGCTTCACAGACACGATCTGCTCGCCCGGCGGCGCCTTGACGACGCCGGTGCCGGTTCCCTTCTGGGTGCGCTCGGCCGCCTGGTCGAGCAGCAGGTAGAGCACGGTGCCGGCGACCGCGACCATCAAGATCAAGAGCAGCACCGGAATTCGCAGCCGCAGCCGCAGCGGCAGCCGCCGGCGGGTCTGGGCCGGCAGCGTGCGCAGCACCGCCGTCGCCTCGCCGGTCGCGGTGCCGGTCCGCGACGCCTCGGCGGCGAGCGCGTCCTCGAGGTCGAGCTCCACGCTCGCCGCGTCGGGATGACGCTGCGCAAGGTCCTTCTCGGTCATGCGGTCCAGCACCGCGGCCAGCCGCGCCGACACCTCGGGTCGCACCACTTGCACGTCGGGGATGTCCTCGCGCACGTGCTTCATCGCTACCGCGACCTGGTTCTCGCCGTGGAACGGGACGTCGCCGGAGAGCATCTCGTACAGCACGACCCCGAGCGAGTAGATGTCGGACTGGCCGTCGACGTCGTGCCCGAGCGCCTGCTCAGGCGAGACGTAATCGGTCGTGCCCAGCACGCGGCCATCGGCGGTCAGCCCGTCCTCCTCGAGCGAGCGCGCAATGCCGAAGTCGGTCACCTTGGCCGAGCCCTCCTCGTCCACGAGCACGTTCTGCGGCTTGATGTCGCGGTGCACGATCGCGCCCGCATGAGCGGCGCCCAGTGCGCGCGCGATCTCGATCGCGTAGGCGATCGCCTCGTCGATCGGCAGCCGGCCCATGCGCCGGATGCGCTCCTTGAGCGTCTCGCCCTCGACGTACTCGAGCACGATGTAGGGACGACCATCCTCCTCGCCCGCATCGATCACGCCGACGATGTGCGGGTGGCTCAGCTGTGCGACCGAGCGCGCCTCGCGCCGGAAGCGCTCGAGCTGGTCCGAGTCCGACGCGATCTCCCGGTGCATCAGCTTCACGGCGACGCGGCGCTCGAGCGTCATGTCGAAGGCGCGGTAGACCGTCGACATCCCCCCGGCGCCGATCTGGGCGTCGAGGCGATAGCGGTCGTTGAGGCACATGCCCACGAGCGTGCTCATAGGGTCCGCCCCATTGTGGCCGATGCCGGTGGCTCCATCTGCAGGTTCACGGTTCGCCGCCTGACGGGCGAACACCTACACGGGCCCGGCGGGCGCCGCTGGAACGCGGCCCGAGCCCGTTCAAGCGGGCGCTACGGGTCGACCGAGCGCCCTGACCACGTGCGCCAGTCACCGTCGCCGGACTCGGTGTCCAGCGCATCGCTGCCGGAGCCCGCAGTGCCACCTGAGGGGCCGGAGTCGTCTGACTCGCCTGAGTCGCCGGTCGAGTCGCTGGAGTCGCCGGCCGCGTCGGCGTCCAACGCGTCGGTGCTGGACGAGGACGGCTCGGGCGTCGTATCGACATCGGGCGCGTCGATGCTGGACGCGAGCGGCTCGGGCGTCTCGCCCACCAGCGGCTGGTCGGCCTGCGCGATCGTCTCCTCGATCTGGCGCTCGGCGTCGCTCGGGGCGGCGTCGCGGTAGCTCGCGTTGTCGGCGAGCGCGGCCTCGGCCTGCTCCTGGCCTTCGGACTCGCCCTCCCCGGCCTCGGCCAGCGGGCGCTGCGCCTCGTCGGCCGGCTCGCCCAGCTCGGGCCCGGCGTAGTCGGACGGGCTGCCGCCGATCGCGCCGGCCTCCGCGGCGGCTGCCGCCTCCTCCGCCGCTTCGTCGATGGTCTCGGGCGGCTCGCCGTGCGGATCCGGCGCGGGCACTGGTGTGGCCGTGTTCGCAACCGGCCCCGGCGCGTCGTAGTTGGACGGCTGCGGGGGAGCAGACGGGGCGGGCGCCTCCGGCGCCGGCTTGAAGCGGGAGGGCAGCCGATCGGCCAGCTCGGGGCGCTTGCGCAGCACGGCAGCGGCGCCGGCCGCGACGACGCCGCCGAGCAGCAACAGCTTCGCCGGCATGCCGCGCCGGAGGGGGGAACGGGCCATCAGGTTCTGCTCCTCGTGCTCAGTGATCAGACAGGGTCCTTCAGAGCGTGACGGTACCCGTCCGGCGGGGCCGGAAACAGTCACGGCGACACGGCCGGCAGCGCGGCGCGCTTACCCCAGATCGGTGATGTTGGGGCCTGAAGCCCCGGCCGATACCAATTGCGACCCACCACGCAGCGCCACCTCAGGAGCAACCCGACCATGACGATCGCCACGCCGAGCAAGAGCAGGATCTCGCCGGAAGATGCGCTGGTCCTCTGGCGCTCGTACAAGGCGAGCGGCGACCTCGACGACCGCAACCGCCTCGTGATGACCTTCGCGCCGCTCGTGAAGTACATCGTCTTCAAGAAGGTGCGCGAATTGCCGGCGCGCTGTGATGTCGAGGACTTCATCTCCTGCGGCCTGGAGGCGCTGATCGCCTCGATCGACCGCTACGACCCCGAGCGGGGCGCCACGCTCGAGCAGTTCGCCTGGACTCGGATCCACGGCGCCGTGCTCGACGAGCTGCGCCGCCAGGACTGGGCTCCGCGCTCGCTGCGCCGCTGGGAGCGCGACATCCACAACGCACGCGACCAGTTCAGCTCGTTGCACCGCCGCCGCCCGACGCGCGAGGAGCTCGCCGCGATGCTCGCCGTGACGCCGGATGAGCTGCGCAGCCGCGAGGACGACATCGCGGTGTCGGACGTCACCTCGCTGAACACGCTCGTGATCTCGGACGACGAGACGACGGTCGAGCGCATCGACACGCTCGCCGCCACCGACTGCCGCCTGGATCCCGAGCATGCCGCGACCACCGAGGCCGCCAAGACGAAGTTCCGGCGCGCATTCGACACGCTCGCCAAGCGCGAGCGGGAGGTCGCAGTGCTGCTCTACGTCAAGAACCTCACGCTGCGGGAGATCGGCGAGATCCTCGGCGTGTCCGAGAGCCGCGTCTGCCAGATCCACTCGCAGATCAAGCGCACCCTGCGCCGCCAGCTGGCCGACGAGGCGCCGCTCTTCTCCGCCGTCTGGTAGCGCGGCGGGTCAGGGCAGCGTGACGCTGCCGTCATCACCGATCGTCCAGCTCGGGTTGTGCGCGACCTCCCATGGATGGCCGTCCGGGTCGCAGAACGCTCCCGAGTAGCCGCCCCAGAACGTCTCTGCCCCCGGCCGCAAGACCTTCCCGCCGGCCGGCCCGACCTGGTCGATCACAGCGTCGACCTCGGCCGGCGAGCGGACGTTGTGCGCCAGCGTCACGCCGCCCCAGCCGCCGGAGTCGGTGACGCCGCTGTCCTCGGCGAGCTTGGCGCGGTTCCATAGTCCCAGCACCATGCCGCCCGCCTGGAAGAACGCGACGTCGCCGTCGGGCGAGCTGCCCTTCCAGCTCAGCCCTGCGTAGAAGTCCATAGCGCGACGTAGGTCGGAGACTCCGAGCGTAATGAGGCTGATCCGTTGCTCCATGCGCGTATCGTCGCGCACCAGACCGCGTCTCGGCATAGTGCCCGCATGCTGCGGCCGCTGCTGAGGTTCTGGCGCAAGTCGTACGACGACAACCTCACGGGGATGGCGGCGATGGTCGCCTACAACCTGATGCTGTCCGTGTTCCCGCTGGCGCTCGTGGCGCTCATCGTCGCCGGCCCGATCCTTGCCTCGGATGAGATCGAGGCCTCGGTCGTAAAGGACCTGCCGCGCCTGTTCCCGGAGGCCGCCAGCTCGACGCTGCTCGGCCATATCCCCTGGCGCTGCGCGCTCGGCGCGCTGGTCGCGATGGGGATCGTCGACTACGGCTTCCCGCTCTACCTCTCGAACGTCACCTCGCTGCGCATCGGCACGTCCTTCCTGTTCGTCCTGATCGTGCTCGTGTGGTTCTACGTGCTCGCGCTGATCCTGCTCGCCGGCACCATCGTCAACGAGCTGCGCTTCGAGGCCGCCAGGCGTAGGCTTCAGCGCATGCCCGACCCGGAGACCCAGGAGCTGCGCGTCGAGCAGATCCGGCGCGAGCGCGAGGAGCACGCAGCCGCGCGCGCGGCGGAGCAGCCGGGGGAGGAGCGCCAGCACGAGCGCCGCGCCGAGCGGGCCGAGTACCTGCGCGAGCAGCTCGATGCCCGCGCCGA
>Ga0136618_10000871_pt1 | contig 11138 bp, 12 predicted proteins | sample AntDrymUQ3302106_2_FD_104805 | JGI IMG/M metagenome (GOLD analysis project Ga0136618, IMG submission 104805) | Polar desert sand microbial communities from Dry Valleys, Antarctica - metaG UQ330 (21.06) | ecosystem: Environmental > Terrestrial > Soil > Desert | place: Antarctica: Dry Valley...
GGCGGACGAGATCGCGCCGGACCTCCTCGACAAGGGCTTTGACGGTCTCTTCCTCGACAACGTCGACATGATCGAGCCGAAGCGCCACAAAAAACAGCGCGACGGGATGCGCGAGCTGGTGGCGAGGCTCGGCGATCTCGTCCATTCCGACGGCGGCTTCCTCTTCGCGCAGAACGGCTATTGGGGCTTTCGTAAATTCGGAATCCTCGACGATGGGCATCTCGATGGCTGGAACCGCGAGGACGTGACCTGGACTTACGACTTCGACAACCGCAAGTACGTGCGCAATTCGGATCGCGATCGCGACGAGGCGCTGGACGATCTCGCGGCCATGAAGGAACTCGGTCTGTTCACGACGGCGACGAACTACACGAAAGGCTCCAGTGGAGAGGCGGTCGACGAGGCGATCGGCGACGCGTGCTCGGTCGGCGCGCTGCCTTTCATCGGTGACGTCGGCCTTACAGCGAAGCGGCTTCCGGACTCGCCGTACGTCTGCCCCTGAGAGGCGTCCAACGCGCCTACAATCGGAAGGGTGGAGCTTTCCGCCAAATCGAACAGCGCCGGAACAGGCCTGCGCAACCCGCGAGCGCGTCAACGCGCGCTTGCGATCGGCGCGCTGCCGCAGGGCTCCGGGCTCGACGAGGACCCGCTCGCTGAGCTGAAGGAGCTCCTTCGGACCGCGGGCGTGGCCACTTCAGGCGAGATCGTCCAGATGCGCGCTGAGCCCGATCCTGACCGGTATCTGGGTCGCGGCAAGCTAGCCGAGGTGAAAGACGCGATCAAAGCGTCAGGTGCGAACCTCGTCGCCTGCGATGACGAGCTGGCGCCCAGACAGGAGCGCAACCTCGAGGCCGCTCTCGACGTGCCGGTCATCGATCGCACCGCGGTGATCCTGGACATCTTCGCCGACCATGCCCACTCTGCCGAGGGCAAGCTCCAGGTCGAGCTGGCTCAGCTGGAGTACAACCTCGCGCGCATGCGTGGGCTGTGGACGCACCTCGAACGCCTCGGCGCCGGGCGCATGGACGGCGGCATCGGCACCAGGGGCCCGGGCGAGTCCCAGATCGAGACCGACCGCCGGCTTGCGCGCGATCGCATCACTGCGCTCCGCCGCAAGCTCGGCCAAGTGGAGAAGGGGAGGGAGACGATGCGCGCGCGTCGCGAGTCGTCGGCGGTTCCGGCAGTGGCGCTCGCCGGGTATACCAACGCGGGCAAGTCGACCTTGCTGAACGGGCTGACGGGGTCTGAGGTCGGTGTCGGCTCGCGGCTCTTTCAGACGCTCGACCCGACCACCCGCGCCTACGAGCACGAGGGGCGGCGCTATCTCTTGACCGACACCGTCGGATTCATTCGCAAGCTGCCGCACCAGCTCGTCGAGGCGTTCAAGGCGACGCTCGAAGAGACGCGCCTCTCCGACCTGATCGTCCACGTCGTCGACGCCTCCGAGCCCGACGATCAGCGCGTGGGCTCCATCGCGGCCGTGGATTCTGTGCTCGAGGAGATGGAAGCAGGCGATCGGCCGCGGCTACTCGTCTTCAACAAGCTCGACCTGCTGGACGATGACGAGCGCCGCCGCGTCCTGGTCGGGCGCCGCGACGCGGTCGGCATCTCGGCGGCAACGGGGGAGGGGCTCTCAGAGCTTCGTGACCGGATCGCGACCGAGTTCGAGCGAACGCTCGAGTCACTGGAGTTGCTGGTGCCGTACTCGGAGGGCTCCCGCCTGGCCGAGCTTTATGAGCTCGCCGGCGACCTCGAGCGAGAAGAGAGCGCCGAAGGCGTCCGTGTGAGCGTCAAGATCCCCAAGGCGCTGGCGCACCGCTTCGAAGAGTTCGCGGTAAACGGCCGGCCCTGAGCTGAGCGCAGCAGTCGACTGACGGGCGCAGGGCTTCGATGTCACGCTGCGAGAAGCGTATGTCTGCCACCGCGCACGAGCGTCGTCCGGACACCATCGAACGTATCGTTTGCGACTAAATCCTCGATAGGCTGGACATGTGCCGCCCTGGATACTCAAGGCTGGCGTGCAGGGGGCGATCTCGCTGGTTCCAGGGCGGGATCGACTCAACTACGCACTCCAGAGCCGTGTCACCCAGTCGGTCGCGCTAAATGACGCCGGCTTCGAAGAGAAGCTGGAGCGTGTTCCGCGCCACCTGGCTAACTACGCGGCGGCGACAGGTCGCACGGAACCCCCGCAGTCAGCGTTCGAACTGGGCACCGGGTGGTATCCGGTTGTTCCGGTCGCTTTGGCGATCGCGGGTATCGAACGAGTTGTCAGTCTGGACATTAAACCCCTCGCAGACGGCGCGCGCGTACGTCGTGTGCTCGAGTGCTTCGCCGAGTACCGCGACGCCGGGAAGCTCAGGGAGTTGCTCCCGTCTGCATCGCAAGAGCGTTTGGACCGTCTGGACCAGTGCCTCGGGACTGAGCTTCGGGACCCAAAGGCCTTGCTGGCGCCGTTGGGCGTGAAGCTCGAAATTAAGGACGCGCGGGCAACCGGCCGGCCGGGTGAATCCTTCGACCTGCTGGTGTCGAACAACACGCTTGAGCACATCCCAGCAGATGCCCTCGGCCAAATCACGCGCGAGTTTGCGCGCTTGGCCAAACCGGGAGCCGTCACAGATCACTTCATCGATATGCGCGATCACTACGCCGACTTCGATCGATCGATCAACAGGCTCAACTTTCTGCGCTACTCGGACGCTGCTTGGTGGCCCTTCAACAACCGGCTGCAGTATCAGAACCGCCTGAGACTTCCCGAGTATCGAGAGGCGCTTGAGGCTGCGGGGTTTACGGTGGTCGACGAGCAGCGCATCGTCGGAGCCGAAGGAGAGTTTGATGACCTGAAGCTGGCACGCCGTTTTCGGCGCTTCGCGCGCGAGGACGCTCTCGTGCTCTATGTGTGGCTCACCGGCAGACGGGATTCAGACGTGGCGGACGATCCGAACCCAGGCTAGTGTCGGGTCCATGGAGCTTCGCGTTCAGCGCTTCGCCGCAACCGGAAAACTTCCGACGCGGGCGACCGCAGGAGATGCCGGACTTGACCTGTACGCATCCGAGCCCGCTCGCTTGGAGCCAGGTGGGCGCGCGAGCGTGGGCACGGGCATCGCGGTCGAGATCCCGGAAGGCCACGCCGGCCTCGTGCTGCCTCGTTCGGGTTGGGCGGCGCGACACGGCATCGCGCTCGTGAACGCGCCGGGCCTGATCGACGCGGGATACCGCGGCGAGGTGCGGGTGCTGCTCCTGAACACGGACCGGGAGGAGGCGTTCGAAATCTCTGAGGGCGATCGGATCGCGCAGCTCCTGGTCGTGCCGTTCGCATCGCTCGAGCCCGTCGAGACCGAGACGCTGGGGAGATCGGAGCGCGGCGACGGCGGATTCGGCTCCACAGGTCGCTGACCCTCGCCCTTCGTGCTCCCTCTTGGCGATAATCGAGCCATGCCCTTGCGATTGACGCGGATCTCTGCGCCTCTGGTGATCGCGTTGCTGCTTCTTTCAGGATGCGGTGGAGACGATGACGCGGGCGGCGACAGCGGATCGCCCCCGGAATCGTCGACGGCGAGCTTGACGGCGAACCTGGAGGCGATCAATGACGCTCTTACGGTGTCCGGTTTCATCGTCGAGCCGGTGAGCGTGGGCGCAGAGAACGAGGTGCCGGCCCTGCTCACCGACGCCGACGATGAGATCTACGAAGGCACAGTTCTGGTCTTCGACCGGAAGAGCGAAGGGGATCTCAAGGGCGTCGACGTCGCGGAATATGCCGATGCCGGCCTCGAATCGGATGCCGAACTCGGATCGGAAGGCTTTACCGAGGATCTCTGTGGCCAGTTCGTCATCGTCGGCAACGACGATGACCTTCAAAGAGCGGTGAACGACCTCGTCTGCGGGTGAGTCCTGCCCTCTCTCGGCTGACCTCCTCGCGGCCAATCGCGCGGAGGACATCGCGAACGTAGAAGCGCTTCGAGCCGACCTGGAGGGCATCGACCCCCTTGCGATCGAGACAGATGGCGAGCGCCTTGCGTTCTGGATCAACCTCTACAACTCGCTCGTCATCGAGGAGTTCCGGGAGCGCCCACGCACCGGAAGCCTGCTTCGCCATCGAAAGCTCTTCAACGTGGCGTCGTACCGAGTCGGCGATGACGACTTCACGCTCAACGTGATCGAGCACGGTCTCCTGCGCCGGAATGCCAAGCCGCCGTATTCGCTCCGTCGCACTCTTGGCTCAAGCGACCGGCGTCTTGTCGCCGCACCGTCGAAGCTCGATCCGCGCATCCATTTTGCCCTCAATTGTGCTGCCGCTTCATGTCCGCCGATCCGGGCTTACGAACCCGATCGAGTAGACGAGCAACTCGAGCTCGCCACGCGCTCCTACATCGAGGCCGAGACTGAAACGGACCAAGACGCAAAGGCGGTAAAGCTTCCCTATCTCCTCAAGCTCTATACAAAGGACTTTGGTGCTGGTCGTGGTGATGCCCTGCGCTTCGTGGCCAATCGCTTGCCGGCGGCCGACGCCGACTGGATCCGCGCAGAGCATTTGGCGGGCACACTGAAGCTCGGCTGGACTTCCTATGACTGGGCCATCGCCACTTAGGATCGGCTGATGCTCGTAGTCCGCGATGCGACAGCCGATGATTGGCCCGCGATATGGCGGGTCATGAAACCGATAGTCGAGGCGGGGGAGACCTACGCGCTCGACACCGAAATGACCGAAGAGGCGGGGCGCCGCTCCTGGATGGGAGGCGAGGGTGTGCGGACCGTCGTGGCCGAGCTCGACGGCGAGGTCGCCGGGACCGCGAACGGCTACGCGAACCGCGAAGGCAACGGTGCGCACATAGCAAGCGGCAGCTTCATGATCGGCCGCGACAATTTGGGACAAGGAGTGGGTCGCGCACTTGGCGAGGACCTGATCGCTTGGGCTCGCTACGCCGGCTTCCGCGGCATTCAGTTCAACGCAGTGGTGGAGACCAACGCCCCGGCCGTCGCGCTGTGGAAGTCGTTGGGCTTCGAGATCGTGGGCACCGTTCCCGAGGCCTTCGAGCACCCGCGCGAAGGCTTCATCGGCCTCCACGTGATGTACCGCGCGCTCTAGTCGCGCATTGCTGCCGCACGAGCGCTCTCGTGCCCCGCGGCCTCGAGCTCGTCGTCCAGGGGTTCGAGCTCCGGCTCTGCGCCCTCGCTGCGCGCGATCGCGAGCTGGATCAGGCGGTCGGCGAGCCAGGCGTTCTTCGGCAGGAGCGGGCCGTGGAGGTACGTGCCGAAAAGGTTGTCCCTCCGTATGCCCTCGAACCCCGACTTGCCGTCGTTTCCGTGGCCCTTGATCACTCGTCCAAGCGGCATGGCACTTTCGCCCAGGTAGGTGCGCCCGCCGTGGTTCTCGAAGCCCGCCAGGATCTTTGGACCCGCGCCGAGGTCGACCTCGATCGCCACGTTCCCGATCAGGCGCGGTCCTTCCTCGCGAACGGTTTCGAGATCGGCAAGGCCGAGCCCGGCGATCCGCTCGTCACCCAGTTGGTAGGAGTGCCCGAGTAGCTGGTAGCCGCCGCATACGGCCACTACGACGGCGCCGTCGTCCACGGCCGCAGCTAGACCGTCGCGTTTCGTCTTAACCATGTCGGCTGCAACGAGCTGCTGGTCTCGATCCTGGCCGCCGCCGATGTAGATGAGGTCGTGAGCGGCCGGGTCGACGGCGTCGCCGGGCCCGGCGCTCGCGTGCTCGAACGCGATGCCACGCCATTCGCAACGGCGCTGCCAGAAGAGGATGTTGCCTCTGTCCGCGTAGATGTTCATCTGCTCGGGGTAAAGCGTGAGGAGCCGGAGCGTGCTCATTCTGTCGCCTCCAGCAGGACGAGCTCTGATCCGACGTGCGAGTCCGTCGAGCCGATCTCGCGGCGCCCGGCGGGCCGAAGCCCTACGTCTGCAGCCTCGGCCTCGAGCACAGCGGCGTCGAGGATCGCAAGCGAGAGCTCTGCCGGCTCGTCGGTGAGATCGCCGTCTGGAGTGACCACCTGGCGCAGGCGCGAGATGACGATGCGCCCGTCTGAAGCGCGCAGTTCGGTCGGCAGGCTCGAGTAGATCCAGCCGTCCACCTCGCCGACGTCGGGGAGTGGCCGTCCCAGCTCGAAGTCCGGCGAGTCCGTGCCGAGGCGTCCGCTGACGATCGCGATCGCGATCAGGCCGCGCGGCGCGAGGGATTCGCGCATCCCTTCGAGAGCGGCGCGGCGCTCATCGGCCCCCGCAAGTAGCTGGATCGTCTGCATTGGCATCAGCACCAGCGCGAACTCGCCGCGCACCTCGAGGTCTAAGACATCGCTCACTTCGGCGCTCGCCTCGAGGCCGCGGTTGGACGCGCGTTCGCGCAGGGCAGCGACGAACGCGGGCTCAATGTCGACACCAAGCACGTGGTATCCCTCACGGGCGAGATCGAGCGCGACCCGCCCGGTGCCGCAGCCGACGTCGAGGACGGGACCGCCGGCCGCCGCGGCGAGCTCGCGCCAAACCGGAAGGTCGGCGCTGTAAGAGCCGTTCTCCACGTCATGCCAGATCACCGCCTCGTCGCTTCCGACCATGGTCACTCCCAGTACGCCTTCACGAGTCCACGACCGGACAACAGCGTTCTGAGCTCGAGGAGCGCGGTGTATGTCGGGAGCGCGAACAGGCGCTCGGGCGCGTGGGCGACCGCGTCGTCGAGGGACGCCTCGATTTCGTCTCGCACCTCGATCCGGGCGGGATCGACGCCCGCGTACTTGAGCCGCACCGCCATCTCGGGCGCGCGCGTCCCGGCGCAGGTGACGCGAGCGACAGAGTCCGCGAGGAGCTCGAAGTCGGCATCCCAGACCCAGGACACGTCGCGGCCGTCGGCGATCCCGTCGTTCAGCGCTACCCACACGTGAACGCCCTCCGAGCCTCCGTATTGTTCGTTTTCGAGCCGCAGCGTTCGAATCACCTCGTTCGCGCCCGCAGGGTTCTTGATCAACAGGATCGACGCCTCCTTGCCCGCGATCGGAATCGTCTCGACCCGGCCGAACGCCGCCTCGGTTCGTCCGAGCCCTGCGACGGCCTTCGCGGGCTCGACACCCAGCCGCAGCGCTGCCGAGAGCGCTGCCAGCGCGTTGTAGACGTTGTAGAGACCGGGGAGGGGGAGCCGGAGCTCGAGCGGTCCGGCAGGGGTCGAGACCTCGACGCGCGAGCCGCGCATGCCGTCGAGCTCGATGCGGGTCGCGGCGACGTCGGGCGCCGGGCGGTCGGCGCCACAGTTCGGGCACGAGTAGTGGCCCAGATGACCGACGAATGCGCGCTCGTACGTGTATGGCGCGCCGCAGCGGCGGCAGTGCTTTGCGTCGTGGGCGTGCTGAAGGCGGGGCAGCGCTTGCGATGGGTCCTCGATCCCGAAGAACGTGACGTCCGGCCGGCGCTGAAGCTCGCCATCACGCCCGAGGTCCGCGATCAGCGGATCGTCCGCGTTCAAGACTAGACCCGTGTGGCCGGCGGCCTGTCGTGCCGAGACCATCGCGGCCCATTCGTCGGCGAGCCGCTCGAGCTCCCCATAGCGGTCGAGCTGGTCGCGGAAGAGATTTGAGAGGACGATAAGCCGCGGTTCGAGCGCCTCGGCCACCTGGGGGAGCCATGCCTCGTCCACTTCGAAGAGCCCCTCTTGTCCTTCTTGCTCGAGAAGCGCCGTCGCGACGCCCCAGGTCATGTTCGAGCCCGCCCGGTTGTGAACGGGAGTCCGCCCCGCCTCTCGCAGGGCAGAGGCCAACATCCCCGCGGTCGTCGTCTTTCCGTTGGTGGCGCTGATGACGGTCGTCCCCTGCGTGAGGCGGGAGCCAAGCCGCTCGAGGGCATCGGGAGCCATGCGCAGGAGCATCCGGCCGGGGAGGGTGGTGCCGCCACCCCTGCCCGAGCGGCGTGAGAGGTTTCCGGCCGCTCTGGCGAGTGACACCTTCGCTCGGAAGCCCGCTGACGGATCGTCGGCGCTCACGAGACGGCGGCCGGTGGAACGATCACGCGAAGCGCGCCGGGTAGAACACGCAGCGTGGCTGGAAGCTCTGCGACGGGATCCCCGTCCGCGTAGACGGAAAAGGGTCGGTCCGCCTCGATCGTGAGCTCACGGCAGCGGCGCACCGTCACTTCGGGTTTGTGGATGTGCTCGCCCTTGAACACGTCGGGCAGGCCGCGGATGAAGCGGCTCTTGGACACGTTGCCGATCGAAACGACGTCGAGGAGGCCATCGTCGAGCTCTGCGTCCGGCGCGATGAACATGCCGCCCCCGTAGGCCTTCGAGTTGCCCGCCGCGATCGTGTAGCCGATCACTTCCGTGCACTCGCCGTCCAGCGTGAGCGTGAATGTGGCGGGCTTCCAGGCTGCGAGCGCGCGGAGCGCCGCGTAGGCATAGACGAATGAGCCTGTGACCCGCTTCGCCTCGTTCGCGATCCTGTTCGCGTCCGAATCGAAGCCGCAGCTGGCAATGCAGAGAAACCGGGCACCGTTGGCATCGCCGACATCGACGTCCCGCGTTGCTCCACCCGCGATAAGCCCGGCCGCTTCCTCGACGTCATCGGGAATGCCGATCACGCGTGCGAAATCGTTTCCGCGCCCGCCGGGGATGATGCCCATCGCGACGCCGGTGTTCGCGAGCTGGCCGCCGACCTGCCCGATGAGCCCGTCGCCGCTCATCACGATCACGGTCTGGCCGCGCTCGGCCGCCTGGCGCGCCTCCTCGCGACCGTGCTCGATGTTCTGCGTGAGGACCACCCTGTGGTCGACCCCGCCGTCGGCAAGCGCCGCTTGCGCCTGAGGCAGGAGCTTGCGTGTGCGCCCGCCGCCCGAGGCGGGATTGACGAGCAGGAGATGCGAGGGCTCTTGGGTCTCGGAAGCCACTCGCTGAATCTAGATCACTGAATCCCGGTTCTGGAGGCCTCAGGCTTCGACCCGGCCGACCCAGTAGAGGCCGGTCCCGGCCTCGCCGCTTACTCGCTCGACGATGCCGTGCTTGGCAAAGCCCCACTCGAGCACCGAATGCGGCGTGTAGAAGGGGGTGTCGGCGCCCAGGCTCGAGGCGACGATCACCTTGCCGCCGGGCCGGAGCACGCGCGCGATCTCGCCGAAAAAGAGCGGCACGTTCACCTGTGTGACGAGATCGAAGGAGTCGTCGGGCCAAGGGATCTTGGCCGCGTCGCCGACCTTGAAGGCAACACGCCCGTCCCGATCGAGGCCGACCTTGGCCTTGGCCGCGGCGATCATCTCCGCGGAAAAGTCGATTCCGCGGACGCTCGCCTGCGGGAACTCGCGCGCAGAGAGAAGCGCCGCCTCGCCGGTGCCGGTGCCCAGGTCGAGTACCCGCTCGGGCGCGGGCGTGACGTGGAGGAGCGCGGTGGCAAGGGGAGTCAAATGCTCTGATGATCCGGCCCCCGTGCGCTGGTCCCATCCAAAAGCGGAGCGATCGAAGTAGCGGCGCATCGGAACCTTGAGGGCGGGCCATAGCCACGGGGCTCGTGCGACGGTTCCGTTGAGCGCCCGGCCGATGAGCCGGATTCGCTCCGGAGGACCGTCTCGGTTCTCGGCTCCCGGCTGGCTCATGGCTGGATCATCGCAACCGCGGGTGTGGATAGCCTTGCCGCCGTGCCTAAGCGCTTCGCCTCACTCCTCGCACTCCTCCTGGCCCTCGGCGTGTTCGTCTCAGCCTGCGGTGGCGATGACGAGAGCTCGTCAGAGAGTGAGGGCGAGGAAACTTCGCTCGAATCCGACGCTCCTTGTGACGAGGCCGAGACCCCTCAGCCGCAGGAGTTCGACCTCGATCCGCCCCCGAACGAGCCGTCAGCAGAAAGCCTCACGGCGGTCGTCGACACGAGCTGCGGAGTATTCGAGATCGCTCTCGACACGAAGGGAAATCCCAAGACCGCCGCCTCGTTCGAATACCTCGCTGAGAACGGCGTCCTCGACGGCACCCCGTTTCACCGCATCGTTCCCGGCTTCGTCGTCCAGGCGGGCGATCCAGCCGGCACCGGCTCGGGCCCGGGGCCGGGATATTCGGTTGACGAGCCGCCGCCGGACGACACCGGCTACACGCAGGGTGTTGTCGCCATGGCCAAGACCGAAGCGGAGCCTCCAGGCCGCTCGAGCAGCCAGTTCTTCGTGGTCACGGCGGCCGATGCTGGACTTCCGCCCGACTACGCCGTCGCGGGCGAGGTGACCGAAGGCCTCGACGTGGTCGAGACGATCGAGAGCTACGGCGACCCGGCCGCCGGGGGAACCGGCACGCCGCTCGGCGTGGTCCTCATCAACTCGGTCACGATCGAAGAGGGTTGAGCCGCTAGGCGAATGGGCGCTGGGGCGCGTCCTTTCGAGTTGGTCGCGCCCGGCGGGAACGTCCTGCGGGGCGAGCGCTCGGGCTCCGGCCCGCTCATCCTCCAGGCCCACGGGATCACGGCGGGCCGCCGTTACGTGACCCACGGCTCGCACATGCTCGAGCGCAAGGGCTTCGAGATCGCGATGTACGACGCTCGCGGTCACGGAGAGTCCGACCCGGCGCCTGAAGGCGAGGGCTACGCGTACGAGGAACTGGCGGGCGACATGGCCGCGGTGGCGGCTGACTTGGGCGGCGGGGACCGCATCGTGGTTGCCGGGCACTCGATGGGCGCGCACACGGCGACGCGATTTGCCTTGGACGAACCCGACGCGGTCGCCGGACTCGTGGCGATCGGCCCTGTTTCGCTGGGAGAACCCGTCAGCGAAGGGACCAAGGTGTATTGGGATCGCCTTGCCGACGGGCTGGATCGGGGCGGGGTAGACGGCTTCGTCGAGGCTTACGACGACGGTTCCCACGAGCCCGAGTGGCGGGACGTGGTCCTGCGCCTCGCGCGTCAGCGGCTCGAGCTGCACGATTCTCCGGAAGCCGTGGCGCGGGCGCTGCGCGAGGTGACGGCGTCGCTGCCGTTCTCGGGTGTCGAGTCACTGGAAGCGCTCGACGTACCGGGTCTCGTCGTCGCCAGCTACGACCAGGCTGACCCGGGGCACCCGTGGGACGTGGCGGCCGAGTGGACGAAGCGGATACCCGGCGCCCGGATGGTCTCAGAAGCCGAGGGCGAGTCACCCCTCGCGTGGCAGGGAGGAAAGCTCTCGCGCGAGATCGCTGCGTTCTGCGAGGA
>Ga0136618_10000872_pt1 | contig 11134 bp, 8 predicted proteins | sample AntDrymUQ3302106_2_FD_104805 | JGI IMG/M metagenome (GOLD analysis project Ga0136618, IMG submission 104805) | Polar desert sand microbial communities from Dry Valleys, Antarctica - metaG UQ330 (21.06) | ecosystem: Environmental > Terrestrial > Soil > Desert | place: Antarctica: Dry Valley...
CTTGCCGTCAGGCGTCTCGCCGCCGGTGAGGACCTTGGCACCGCGGGCGACGGCGTCCGAGACCAGCTCGCTGACCTTGTCCTGCGCCGCGTCATCGATGAGCGGGCCGACCTGCACGCCTTCGTCGACTCCTCTGCCGACCGTCAACTCAGCCATCTTGCTCGCGAGGCGCTTTCCGAACTCGTCGATGATCTCCTCGTGCACGTACATCCGGTTCGCCGATGTGCACGCCTCTCCCATGTTGCGCATCTTGGCGGCGATCGCTCCCTCGACCGCCTCGTCGAGGTCGGCGTCCGGAAAGACGATGAACGGGGCGTTGCCGCCGAGCTCCATCGAGGTGCGGAGCACCTTCTCCGCGCACTGCTCGAGCAGAACCTTGCCCACCTTCGTCGACCCCGTGAAGGAGAGCTTGCGGGCGGACCCGGACCGGATCAGTGGTTCCATGACGTCATTGGCGTGTGTCGTCGTGACGATGTTGACCACACCGTCGGGGACGCCTGCTTCTGCGAGGATCTCTACCAGGGCCAGCATCGACAGCGGCGTCTGTTGGGCCGGCTTGATGACGCTCGTACAACCTGCCGCGAGGGCCGGCCCCAGCTTGCGCGTCCCCATCGCCATGGGGAAGTTCCAGGGGGTGATGAGCAGGCACGGCCCGACCGGCTGTTTGGCGACGAGGAATCGTGCGCCGCCCGCCGGTGCCACCTGGTATCCGCCGTCGATGCGGACGGCTTCGCCCGCGAAGTGGCGGAAGAACTCCGCCGCGTAGGCGATCTCGCCCTTGGCCTCGGCTATCGGCTTGCCCATCTCAAGCGTCATGAGCAGGGCGAGGTCGTCGATCCGCTCGTGCAGCAGGTCAAAGGCCCGCGTCAACATGTCGGCACGCACGCGTGGAGAGGTGGCTGCGAAGGACGCCCGGGCCGCGACGGCAGCTTCCAGCGCCGCTCGAGCGTCGCCAGCAGAGGCGTCAGCCACCGCACACAGGACGTCGCCGGTGGAAGGGTCGAGCACGTCGAAGGTGGCGCCGCCCTCGGCATCGACCCAGCTCCCTGCTACGTAGAGCTGCTTGTGGACCCGGTCGACCACTCCGGCTTCAGAGGTGATGCTGGAACCGGCGCGGAGGGCCGCCTGTGTCGTAGTCATCTGGGAATCCTTCGAGCGAGCAGCCACGTGGCCCCGATAGCCTGCATGACGGGAATCTGAGTAGTATCAACTATTGTCAACAATCTACCAGAGGAGGTACTCGTGGCCGAGCTGTCGTCGGTACTCAAGCAGGCGACCGGGGTCGTCGCGGCACGAGGTCAAGGGGTGTACCTCTTCGACGAGGACGAGCGCAGATACCTGGACTTCACCGCCGGCATCGGCGTGACCAGTACCGGTCACTGCCACCCGCGCGTCGTCGAGGCCGCGCAGCAACAGGTCGCGACCCTGATCCACGGGCAGTACACCACCGTGATGCATCGCCCCTTGTTGGATCTCGTGGACCGGCTCGGCGAGGTGCTTCCCCCGGGCCTGGACCGGATGTTCTTCGCAAACTCCGGCTCGGAGGCGATCGAGGCCGCGCTGCGGCTGGTTCGACAGGCCGCCGGACGACCCAACGTCATCGTCTTCCACGGTGGCTTCCACGGTCGTACGGTCGCTGCGGCGTCGATGACCACCTCGGGTACGAAGTTCCGCTCCGGCTTCAGCCCGCTCATGGGTGGCGTACACGTCTCCCCGTTCCCCGACCCAGGACACTTCGGCTGGCCGCTGGAGGAGTCGACCGACTTCGCCCTGAAGCAGCTCGACTACACGCTCCAGACACTCTCAGCACCTGCGGACACCGCGGCATTCCTCGTCGAACCCGTTCTGGGCGAGGGAGGTTACGTACCCGGTAACGAACGCTTCTTTGCGGGCCTGCGTGAGCGCGCCGACCGCCACGGAATCCTGTTGATCGTCGACGAGGTCCAAACCGGTTTCGGTCGCACCGGCGAGTTCTGGGGCGGCGACAACTTCGCACTGCGCCCAGACGTGCTCGTCACTGCCAAGGGCCTGGCCTCGGGCTTCCCGATATCGGCGATCGCCGCCAGCTCAGCGCTGATGGCGAAGGCATGGCCGGGCTCGCAAGGCGGCACCTACGGCGCCAACGCCGTCGCCTGCGCGGCCGCACTGGCCACTCTGGACGTGATCCGCGACGAGTGCCTGGTCAAGAACTCAGCCGAACGCGGTGCGGAGCTCAATGAAGCGCTCGGCTCCGTTGCAGCTCAGCATCAACGCATCACCGACGTGCGCGGTCTCGGGCTGATGATCGGCAACGAGTTCCGTGACGCAGACGGCAATCCAGACGGCGCCGCGGCTGCTGCCGCGCAGCAGGAGGCCGCACGGCGCGGGTTGCTGTTGCTCACCTGCGGCGCCTGGGGTCAGGTGGTGCGGTTCATCCCGGCGCTGATAGTGGATTCGGGCCAGGTCCAGGAAGCTGCCGCGATCTGGGCCGATTCGGTCCAGGCCACGTCCTGAACCCGGTGACAGAGGCACCGCACCAAGCGGCGAGCCTCTCATCGCCTACTGGTTGAGCAGGGCGACCTGCACCTGGTCGGTTCCGTCTGCCCGCGCGGCATAGATCGCGCGCCCTGGCGGCAGTCGGCGGGCCACGACGCCGTTGACCAGACGTCCCTCCGTCCGGTCACCGGACAGCACCACTCCGGGCGTCTGGAGGTCGCTGAGTCGTTGGAGTACTGGCTCGAAGAGCGCTCGGGATAGTCCACCAGTGCGGCGAGCGATCACAAGGTGCAGTCCGAGATCCCGGCCCTGTGGCAAGAACTCGAGCAGGCCGTGGACCGGGTTGCTGGAAGGGGTGGACACCAGGTCGTAGTCGTCCACGACGACCACGATGTCCACGCCCTTCCACCAACCCCGGGTGCGCAGCTGCGCGGACGTGACGTCCTCGCCGGGTAGACGCTCACGAAGTGCACCGGTCACCTGGGCGATCGTGTCGGCGGTCTTTTCCTCGCCGGTGCAGTAGGCAGCGAGATAGTCCGGCGGCACCACGTCGAGCAAGCTGCGCCGGTAGTCGACGACGATGAACGCGAGCTCGTGCACCGTACGGGACGCTGTCAGCTGGCGGATAAGCAGCTTGAGTGTGTTGGTCTTGCCAGTCTCGCCGTCGCCGTAGACGAGCAGGTGAGGGTCGGCGCCAAAGACGTTCACCGCAGCCGGACCGAGGTTACGCTGCGACAACCCCACGGGCAGAAGGTCGTCACCGGGGTTCACCTCGGGAAGATCAGCGACCGTGACTTGGGCGGGAAGTGTCTGAACGCGTTTCACCGCGGTCGACCATCGCGACTTGGCGAGGGCGACGAGGCCGTGCTGGCCAGCGGAAAGGTCGTCATTTGTGCTGCCGTCGACGTACGGCACAGCGCCTTGGAAGACCAGCCCGCCACCGATGTCCACGAGTCCTCGTCCGGCGGCCTCCCTGGGAAGCTTGTCCATCAGCTTGCGTCCGATGGTGCTGTCGAAGGAGTCGGTGAGTCGCAGTTCGAGGCGCCCTCCGAAGCTGGACTGGATCCGCATGCGGATCTGCATGTTCTGAGCGACGGTCAGGATCACGTGCACTCCGTAGTTGAGGCCGCGGGCAGCGACCTCGCCGATGGTGAACTCCATCGCGTCGAAGTCCTCGCAGAAGCTGCTCCAACCGTCCACGATGAGGAACACGTCCGACGGAACATCCAACGGAATCCTGCCATCAACCCGAGCCTGACGCATCGCTCGCATCGAGTCGAGCTTGTGCTCACGGAAGAACTCCTCCCGACCCTCAAGCAGAGTGACGACATCGCTGATGGTGCGAGTGACCCGTTCGGGATCGAGCCTGGTCGCGACGGCTGCGACGTGCGGCAAGTCCTCCAGCGGCCGCAGGGTGCCGCCGCCGTAGTCGACACAGTAGAAGGCCACATGGCCGGGCGGGTAGCGTAGCGCCAGCGAACCGATCAACGTGCCCACCAATGTGCTCTTGCCGGACTGAGGCCCGCCCGCCACCACGAGGTTGCCGGCACCACCGGTGAAGTCCCACGTCAACGGGAACTGGCGCTGACGGGACGGGTCGTCGACCAGGCCGAGCGTGGCCTCGAGCCCTGCTGGTTCTCCCGGCTTGTCAACATCCATGACGGCGTCGAGGGGCAGAACCCCCGGCAAGGGCTGCAGCCACACTGGCCGAACCGGCGGTGCGCCACTAGCGACCAACCGCTGGCAAATCACGTCGAGCACCGACTGCTTGCTCTGCATGGATCCTCCCCGCGATTCGTCCGCAGCCGTCGCAGTGGCAGCCGCCTCGGCGTTCAGTTGTGCGATCCACGCGCCTAGGCCGTTGGCGGCGAGATACGGGACGACCGGCACCTCGGCGTTGAGTCTCTCCGCCGGCGGCCGGTACGTCGACGACACCAGTGCCGCCCTGAACCGTGCGAAGACGGTCGTATCGACCTTCAGGTAGCCCGAGCCGGGCTCCGAGGGCAGGTGGTACGCGTCGGGGACTCCGATGGCGTCGCGGGACTCCGACTCCGAGAAGGTGCGCAGCGAGATGCGGTACGACAGGTGCGACTCGAGCCCGCGGATCTTACCCATCTCGAGCTTCTGGGTCGCCAGCAGCAGGTGGATGCCGATGGACCGACCGACACGGCCGATTGCGACAAAGAGCTCGGCGAAGTCGGGTCTTGCGGTCAAGAGCTCGGAGAACTCGTCAACGATCACCAGCAGATGCGGAAGCGGCTCGAGCTGGTGCCCCGCATCGACAAGATCCTGGTAGGCGGTGACGTTCGGCAAGTTGCCGACCCGCTTGAGAAGCTCCTGACGTCGCTGCATCTCACCGAAGAGGGCGTCGTGCATCCGGTCGACCAGCGTCAGGTCGTTCTGGAGGTTGGTGATCATCCCCGCGAGGTGCGGGATCTGGTCCATCGCAGCGAACGTGGCGCCGCCCTTGAAGTCGACGAGCATCAGCGCGAGACGGTCCGGACCGTGGCTGACGACCAGGGAGCTGACCAGCGTGCGGAGCATCTCCGACTTGCCCGAGCCGGTTGCCCCGACGACCATGCCGTGCGGTCCCATGCCGCCGTGCGCGGACTCTTTCAGGTCGAGCTGCACCACGCCGCCGACCCCGATCCCGATTGGCACCCGCAGTAGATCGCGCGGTTGCCTCTTGCGCCACGTGACTCGGGGATCGAGGGTTGCGGGGTCCAAGACACCGAGGATCTCGTGCAGCCCGACGGTGGCCTCGAGAGACTCATCACCAGAGCGCTCCTCCAGCGAGATGCGCATCGGTGCAAGGATGCGAGCCACCAGCCTCGCGAACCCGGGAGGCAGTTGGTCGACCGCGAAGGGGGAGGGGTGGGATCTTCGGATGGCGAGGAAGTCTTGGCGCACCTCGATCCGGTCGTCGACCACCTCCGGCTCCTCGCGTCGGTCCGCAAGCAAGATGATGAGGTGGACCCCGAGTTCGGCGAGTCCGACACTGCTGTCCGGAGACTCGATGCCGCGGACGTCGCCAAGGCCATCGCCGTCGACCACCACCACAAGATGGTCCCGTAAATCGTGTGCTTGCCCACGCGACCTCGATCGCTCGTCGAGCCGACGTTCGAGCTCCGGTGCCAGCAACGAAGACATCTCAGATACCGATGACGCCACGAGCCGGGCAGGCAGATCGCCGTCCATCAAGGTGGCGGACTGGCAGTGCGGAAGCCACTTGACCCAGTCCCAGTTCTCGGCCTGGGTATCGGCGCGCACGACCGCAAGCCGCACGTCGGTCGGCGAGTGGAACGTCACCAGCTGCGTCGCCAGCGCGGTCGCGAGCTGCCTCCCGACGTACCGGTCGCCGAGCACGCTCACCACTCCGAGCTGGCGCAGATCGATAGTCACGGGCTGGTCGCGGAGGATCGAGTATCGGCCCCGCAGCGCCATCGCTTCGCCGAGGCAGACGGGATCGAACTCGTTGAGCGGGCCGGTGTCCGCCTCAAGGATCAGTGTCGCGGCGATCGGCTGGTCGCCCACACCGATGCGCAGGCACAGCTGGTCATCGTCTGAGCGGCGGCGCTCCCAGCGGCGGGCATCGTTGCGTGCGACGTCAGACAACATCTCGGGCGGCGGATGACACCAAGCAGCGCGTTCGCGCTGGGAGCCGATCGTGTTGCGCAACGCATGCCGAAGACCCTCGACATAGTCGAGATATCGCTCGCGGCTTCGACGTAGCAGGCGGTTGCGGCCCATCCGCTGCGACAGGATCATCACAACGCCGATGCCGATCGACCCCACCAGAGCCGCCATCGCACCAATCGCGATCAGCGGGTTGTTGGCTCGGTTGGACATCGCCAGTGTGAGCGAACCGACCCCGCCCATGATGGGCATGATGAGCATGGGGGCGCCTGTCACAGGAGGTAGGGTCTGCTGCTCAGTAGGGGGCGCCGCGATCACGAACCGCTCGGTCCGCACGGTTGGAGGGGCGATTCTCGCCGGCCTCTTGACCTGGGTCGTCGTCACAGGCCAGCCCGATCGTTGTCTTTCCCGCTCCCTGCCCCGACGGGAACTCTGTGCGTTGCGATCTTCAATTGGACATCCCCCGAGTCTCGCCCTACTCGCCGCATAAATCATGACGAGCTCCGTCATTTCCGACGAACGACAGCAAGTCTATGAAAGCTCTCGTAGGATTGTCAACAATCGTACGGAGCCCCCTGAGGTCCTGAGAAGCTGGGGTTAGTTCACGGCCAGTTCATCGTCGGTTGGCAGGATGCGAATGAGCAGTCGCCACACTTCAGTGGGATCGGTAGGCCGCAGCAGACTCATCCCGGCTGAGCGCTCGATCAGCCACATCTGCTGGACCGTGTCCAGCACTGCCAAACCATGTTGACCGTCCGGCGGCCATTGCGCGCGGATGCTCCAGTGGTTCCAAGGACCATCGATGAGATCCGACAACGAGTCGCCTCCGGCTTCGTTGACGGCGGCGCGGCGTGCCCTGGTATCCGCGCTGAGCAGCGCACCCATGGCCGCGTCGGAGTGCCGTCGCGACGAGGTTGCGCCGCGCTCTCGCGGTCCGAGGGCAACGATGCGGGCGAGCGTGGCGGGCAGCATCGCCGGGTGCACGACCACCAGTTCGCGCAGCTCGTCCGGCGCATCCAGCAAGAAGGCCCCGCCCGCGGGGCCAACCCAGCCGGTCCCATCGATGCGTACTCCCTCATCATCGCTCTGCTCGACCGCTAGTGTGATCACGGGCTCCAGTGCGGCGCCAAAAGCCGGCACCAGGCTGGTGTGCAGGTGCCCTTGATCGATGACTCCGGCGGTTCGAAGGTCAGCGGTCTGCCTGTCTGGCGAGCTACGACCCTGGCTCCATGAGAGCAGCGCCTCCCAATGGTCCGCCGACAGTCGCAGTCTCCCGGTCACGGTGTCGAAGAGCACAGTCATGACGCGAGCCGCCAGCTGTGACCGACCTCGGTCAGGATGTCCGCGACGTCGTCGTACGCCAGTGTCGCGGCCGAGCAGGTAAGGGTGTATCCGGTGCGTCCATGAACGCTCGTCCACTGTTCGGCGGTGACCGGTTCAGACTGCGCCACGACGTGGTGCACCAGCCGGCGGATGATCGGTCCGCCTGGTCTGTCCAGCCGCTCCTGGTCGAGCAGCAGGTATCCCGCGAGCATTGACTCGAGCATCGCCCCGGCGTGTGACTGCCAGTCGTCGAGGTCCAGGTCCGGTGGCAAGTCGTCGGTCGTGAGGATGACGTTGGCGCAAAAATTCGCGGCTGGAACACGGTCGATCGCGAGGAACGCGATGTCGGTACGCGGATCCACCACCTGCTTCCAGCCGGCCGGAACCAGTAGCGAGAAACCACGCGGGTCCTCATAGCGCTCCAGCCGACGTATCACGTTCCTTGGCCTTCGGGCACGGTGAGCCGCGTGCCGGGCTGGATCAAGTCGGGATCAGGACCGATGACCGTGCGATTCGCCTCGTACAGTGCGGCCGCGGCTTCCTGGATGTCCTTATCGGTGGCGTCCGGCGCGAGCTGGCGATCCGCGAGACGCCACAGTGAGTCGTCACTCACCACCTCGACCGGCAGCGGGTGGGGGGGTTCTGGAGCGGACGGGAGTGGGAGCACGAGCTCTAGAGCGGGTTGGGGAGCAAGCGGCGATGCGAAGAAGTCGGCGACTGCATCCTCCACAGGTCCGGTGTACTTGTCTACCCATCGGTACAGGTCGTTGAGATTGTCGTTTCGCTGCACTTCGGGATTCCATCCGGTGGACTTTTCTATCCATCGGTACAGGTCGTTGAGATTGTCGTTCGCGGACTCCGCGACGTTGGCGATTCGTTCGTCGACCGGTGCCAGGAACTCGTCCAGCGAGTCGAGCAATCCGTTGATGAAATCCTCAACCTCGTCGCCTCGGGCCGCGACCTCGGCGACGACCGAATTACCAGCGACCGCGCCCACGGTACCGCCCATGATAGCCCCTAAGACGATACCGAGCCCGGATGCGACCACCTTTCCGCGGGAACCGCCGACGCGACTTCCCGCCGCCATTCCGATGCTCAAGCCCGCCTTACCCCCTGCCTTGCCGCCAGCCCACGCGGCTGATCCGATCGCCGCCCCGGCTGCTGCGGCTCTGGCCGTCTTCTTGGCGGCGGACATGTACAAGCGATCTACATCCCGGCGCCATTGCTCCACTGCGCCGTTGGCTGCGCCAATGCTGATGACTGCCCACTTCGCCCACTTGCTGATGGTCGTCCAGCGCGAGTGGGAAGCCTCGTGGTCCGGATGTGCACGCCAGTTACTTTCGGATGCCGCTAACAAGCCGCGCGTCAGATCAGGCAGGTCGAGGGTGTTTTCGGGTTTGACACCCTTGGGGAGGAACTGGCCAGAATGATAGAGGGTTATCCAGTCCCCGAAGGACCATGCCGCGAGCAAGGCCCGAACGGTCAGCCATCTTCCGAGGTCCAGCGGGTTCTCGGTACCGGGTGGGACGACCTGCCCCTTCATCCCTTTCTTGAATCGCTCCCACACTTCTTCCCAGAACCCGGTCGAGAGATCGCCGCTCCTCACCAGCCTTGCGACAACCTGGTCGGAGGGGCCATCGTCGAGCAGCTGCGCGATCTGGTCCGCTTCGTCGTCGAGCTGACGGTCCAGCTCGGCCTTCTCCCTGCGTAACGAGGAGCGCAGCGAAGCCGCCGCGGCGTCGACCCGTTGGTCATACTCAGCTGCGGTCTGGGGTTGATCGGCGATGTTGGCGGTATCGAGGCCGAAACCGCCGGCCACCGCCGCTTCGTAGCGCGCGTTGAGGACATCGATAGCGGTGTTATAGGCGGAGACGGCCGCGCCCCACCGGTTCAGGCTCGCCTGAGCCACCAGTGCGGTTTGCGATGCCTTCGTGCTGCCCTGCACAACGGGTACGGGGGCGCGCGCCATCGGGACGGCCAACGTACCGCTCACCGCACTGCTCGCGATGCGGGACTGAGAATCGACGTCCGCCGCAAGGGCCGCCGCTTGGTTCGCGGCACGGCCGGCCCGATGCGCGCTGTCCTCGATCAAGGGCAGTGCCGCCGGGTGATGCTCGAAGAGACTCATTGGCACATGTCCCCTCTCGCGAGACTGTCGGGTTCGGTGCCTCTGAGAGTAGGACGCCAGGGGGTCACCGGCCGGAGATGGACCGACCGGACGGATAGGCGTTCGGCGGAGTATCCGCCGGTTCAGACGAAGCTGACCCTTTGCTCACCTACCGTCGTGCCCATCGAGCAACCTACAGGTCGCAGTTTTCGGGCCCCGATCAGAGGACACCGCATGTCAGACAACTTTGTGAATCTCAGCGAGGGCATCGCCGGAGTCGGGCGGGTCGCCCGGCAGCACTTGGACCAAGGCGATGCGCACCTGGCTCAGGCCCGCCGGATGCAGTCGGCGAGCGACGGCCTCAGCGGACGCCTCATCGGTCCGTCGGGTCGTGGCCTGCAGGCCATCGGACAGACCCGGGCCGGGACCTCGGGCGGAATGAGCCGACAATCAAGCGACATTGCCGGACGTAACGCCGAGTTCGGCACCGAACACGCGCGCGCCACCGAGGAGGCTTACACCTCGGCAGTCTCGACGCACAAACAGACCAGCAGCATCGAGAACGACGTCATGTCAACCCGGCTCAACGCCGGCTGATCGCGTACCACAGACCTAAGGAGACACCATGAGCAGCGACCACATCCGCTGGGACTTCGCGGCCGCCGACGACTTCGACGCCGAGCTCAGCAACGAGAAGGCATTCAACGCCGACTCCCTTGGCCAGACCGACGGTGCCTACCGTTCGCTGTCCGGCCAACTCGACGGCGGCAGCGGCTCGGACCAGAACATGAGCCTCAATCGCGGCCACATCTCTCTCTACGACGAGGTCGGCACCGCTGGCGTCCAGGCCCAGACCGGCCTCGCCGACATGCAAGAAAGCCACCGGAGCGGGATGACACGAGCTCTGAACCGCTTGCAAGGCTGACAACAGACTGAGCGACCGCACTCACATTGGGGACGACCATGGCAGAACAAGCCGTCGACATGCATGTCCAACAGGTGCACGCCAACGGCCACGCCATCGTCGGGCTAACTGATGAGGCGAGCGCGATGGCCCGCTCCCTCCTGTCTGCCGTTGTCGATGCCGCTGAGAACGTCGGCAACGACCGCCTCGGCACCGCGCTGGGTCGGTACCACGACACGTGGCTCAGCCCCCTCGAAGGACTCGCACACGATGTCGACGCATTGGGTCAGGACATCGCCGGGTCAGCGGTCGACGTGACCACAGCCGATGCGGCGGCGGCGCGGTGCGGGCAGCGCGTCGTCTCGTGTTCGGAGTCGCTGGTCGGGCGGCTGAATGGCGGACCTGCGTTGTAGGTGGGCGAGCGTCCGGCAGACGGCTACCTGCAGCGATTCTGCGGGACGCTCTGCGCGGTTCGCCGGTCAGGCGCCGGTCGAGCGAGACCGCCCCGCCCCGGGCCGACGTCCTGCCGGTCGCGAGATGACACCGGGAACACCCCGGCCACGCAGCGAGCACCCAGCCGTCTCGGTCATGAAGAGGAGCGCGACAGCACCCACGACGCACGCGCCCATCATGTAGAAGGCGGGCACCAGGTTGTTGCCGGTCTCACCGATCAGCCAGTCGTTGACCAA
>Ga0136618_10000873_pt1 | contig 11127 bp, 11 predicted proteins | sample AntDrymUQ3302106_2_FD_104805 | JGI IMG/M metagenome (GOLD analysis project Ga0136618, IMG submission 104805) | Polar desert sand microbial communities from Dry Valleys, Antarctica - metaG UQ330 (21.06) | ecosystem: Environmental > Terrestrial > Soil > Desert | place: Antarctica: Dry Valley...
CACGGCCAGTACGCCTACTACGGCGGCGTCGCCGGTTGCCTGATCACCGGCAACGAGGACGGAATCAAGCATTGCGCGATGAACGTCCTCTACTCGCTCCAGCACCTGGGCTACACGATCCCGCCGCAGGCCGACGCGGGCTGGATCGGTGAGGCCGGGCCCGGCCCGAGCTACCTCGACGCCGGCTCGGGCGGGCCGGAGAACGACTTCACGAACCGCAACACGACCTTCATGACCTGGAACCTGCTGCATCTCGCGCGGATGCTCAAGGACGCCGGCGGCGTCCCCGCGCACGGCAACCAGCGCTCGGAGTGGGACGCCGGCTGCCGCTTGGACGCGTCCAACCCGGAGCACCGCTGATCCGGGTACGATGGCCGCGGCATCGACCTGAGGGAGAGAGATGGCGACGGCGACGGCAGCGGCCTATGACATGCGCGGTGACCTGATCGAGGCGTGCTCGTGCATGGCGCCGTGCCCTTGTTGGGTGGCGGACGACCCCGACGACGGCTTCTGCAACTCGTTCACCGGCTACCACATCCGTGAGGGGCATTCGCGTGGCGTCGACCTCGGCGGGACGACGCTCGTGAGCCTCGTGCAGATCCCGGGCAACGTTGCCGCGGGCAACTGGCGCGAGGTGGCGTTCGTCTCTGACAACGTCAGCGACGAGCAATACGAGGCGCTGCTGGATGCGTTCCATGGCCGCCTCGGCGGGCCGCTTGCCGACCTGGCGGGCCTGATCTCCGACCGCGTCGCCCAGTACCGGGTGCCGATCGAGTACACGATCGAGGAAGGCAAGGGCATGGTGAAGGTCGGCCATCCGAACAAGGACGGCCTGGCGATCGACACCGTGATGGAGCCGTTCCGCGGACCGGACGGCGAGCCGACGCGGCTGCTCAACAGCGCCTGGAGCACGATCCCGGGCAACGAGGCGCTGCTCGGCAAGGCGAGCCACAACAACATCGACATGGGCGAGCACGGGATGGAGTGGGCCTACGAGGGCCGCAACTCGATCCAGGGCCTCGACTTCCGCCTCCAGCACGAGGGCGACGCTCCGGACGACGACGGCGAGGCCGCGCACCTCGGCGCCTCCGACCAGGACCAGCCCTAGCGGGGAGCGGTGCTCGCGCTCGACGTCCGCGCCTGGCGGCTGGCGGGCCTGCTCGGGCTGACCGCGCTGCTGGCGGTCGCCGTCGGCACCGCCGCCGTCGCGCCGGAGTGGACGCCGGTCGTGGGCGGGGTGCTGCTGCTCGGCGCCGGCCTGGCGGTGATGGCCCCGTGCGAGCTGCAGATGGCGGCGACGCTGGACGTGGTGCTGCGGCGGCGGGACGAAGTGGCGCCCGCGAGCGTGCGCGCCGCCGCGCTGCGCTTCACGGCCGGCTACCTGCTCTTCTACGTGCCGGTCGCGCTCGCGCTCGGGGCGGTGGCGCAGCTGCTCGCAGGCGGCGCCTGGGTCCTGGCGGTCGCGGGCGGAGCCGGCGCGCTGATCCTGGGCCTGGCCGCGCTCGGGCGCTTCTCGCCGCGCTGGCTCGCGTCGTGCCGCGGGCCGCTCTACCTGCTGCGCTCCGGTCGCGCCTCGTTCGGGCATCCTCTCCGCGCGGGCCTGGCGTTCGGCCAGTACTGCGCGACCTGCTGCGGCCCGTATGTCTACGCCCTGGTGGTCTTCGCCGGTGCCGCTGACCACGCCTGGCTCGGAGCCGGTCTCGTGATGCTCTACGCATTGGCGATGGCGACGCCGTTCCTGGCGCCCGTGCTGCTCGCCCCCGCCCAGTGGCAAGCGCTGGGCGAGCGGCTCGCGGAGAGCAAGCCCGCGCTGGATCGCGGCGCGGGCGCGGCGCTGATCGCGATCGGCGTGGTCGTGGTGCCCGTCGGGTTGCTGAGCGGGCTCGCATGAGCGCAGGGCTGGCGCTCGCGCTGGCCGGCTATGCGGCCGGCTACGGGGCGCTGACCCGGCGGCTGTGGCGGCGGCGCAGGATCTTCCGGCCGAGGCGCGCCGCCGCGTTCGCGCTCGGCCTGGCCGGCGTCGCGGTCGCACTCGCCTCGCCGCTCGACGCCTGGGCCGCCGACGGATCGCTGCTGGCGCACATGGCGCAGCACGAGCTGCTCCTGAATGTCGCTCCCGTGCTGCTGTTGCTGGGGCTCGACGCCCAGCTGGCCGCGCCGCTGAGCCGCGCGATCGGCGGCTCGCTCGTGCGGCGCGACCGCGACCGCCGGCTGCGGGCGCTGGCGCTGCTCGGGTCGCCCGCGCTCGCGCTCGCGCTCTACGTCGGCGTCGTCGCGGCATGGCACGTGCCGGGCGCCTACGCCGCGGCGGCCGGGTCCGCGCTCCTGCATCCACTCGAGCACATCAGCCTGCTGTGGGTGGGGACGCTCTTCTGGTTTCACCTGCTGCGGCCCCTGCCGGCGCTGCGGCGGCTCTCGCCCGCCCGCCAGGCGGGCTACCTGCTGCTCGGCACGCTCGGCGGGGCCCTGCTCGCGGGCACGCTCGCCGGCGCGCCCGTCGCCCTGTACCCGCAGTGGGTCAGCTCCGGCCTCGACGACCAGCGGCTCGCCGGCGGCCTGATGATGGCGGTGGAGATGCCGCTCGCGCTCGCGGTCGGATACGCCGTACTGCTGCGGGCCGCGCTGCGTCCGCGGCGCGGGACGGAGTCCGCGTGGCTCGGTACCTGAAGCAGGGTCGCGACCACGTCGCGCGGCCCGACCCGGAGGTCGTGCGCACGGTCGCTGAGATCCTCGACGACATCGCGGATCGCGGCGAGGCGGCGGTGCGTGAGTGGTCCGCACGGCTCGACGGCTGGGATCCGCCCAGCTTCCGCGTGTCCGAGGCGGAGATCGATCGCGGCTGCGCCGCCGTGCCTTCCGAGCTGGCCGGGCACATCGACACCGCCGCCGCGCAGGTGCGCGGCTTCGCAGAGGCCCAGCGGGCATCGCTGCAGGATCTCGAGGTCGAGATCGGCCCGGGGGTCGTGCTCGGCCATCGCCACGTGCCCGTCGGCCGGGTCGGCGCCTACATCCCGGGGGGCCGCTACAAGCTGATCGCCTCGGCCCTGATGAGCGTGCTGACCGCGAAGGTGGCCGGCGTGGGCCACGTGACCGCCGCCACACCGGCCGGCGAGGGCGGCGTCCCGGACGCGACCCTGTACGCCCTGCGTGCCGCCGGCGCGGATGCCGTCTACGCCATCGGCGGCGTGCAGGCGATGGCCGCGCTCGCGCACGGCTCGCTGCCCGGCGCCGCCCCGGTCGACCTGCTCGTCGGCGCCGGCAACGCATACGTCGCCGAGGCGAAGCGCCAGCTCTTCGGCCTGGTCGGGATCGATCTGCTCGCCGGGCCGACGGAGATCCTCGTGATCGCCGACGAGAGTGCCCGCCCGACGGTGGTGGCCGCCGACCTGCTCGGACAGGCCGAGCACGGGCCGACCTCGCCGGCGATGCTCGTCGCGCTCAGCGAGCGGCTCGGGCAGGCGGTCCTGGACGAGGTCGAGCGGCTGCTGGGCGAGTGGCCGACGGCGGAGGTCGCCGGAATCGCGTGGCGCGAGCTCGGGACGGTGGTGGTGGCAGAGGATGCCGACGAGGCCGTGCGGCTCTCGGACGCGTTCGCGCCCGAGCACCTGGAGCTGCAGGTCGACGACCCCGCGTTCTACGAGCAGCGCCTGCGCAACTACGGCACGTTGTTCGTCGGCGAGACGACGAACGTCACGTTCGGTGACAAGGCGGTCGGCACGAACCACACGCTGCCGACCGCGCTCGGCGCGCGCTTCACGGGCGGGTTGTGGGTCGGCTCGTTCCTGAAGCTGCTGACGTTCCAGCGGCTCACCCCGGACGCGAGCCGCCGCCTTGCCGTGCCCGCGGTCGCGATCTCGCGTGCCGAGGGGCTGCCGGGCCACGCGATCTCGGCCGGGCTGCGGCTCGACCTGGATCGCCATCCCCGGCTGCGGGACGCGACGGACGGATAGCCGCGTCGCTGAGCCGCCGGAGCTCCATCGCTCAGCCGGCGATCACCGCGCCCGGGAGCACGACGCCGTCCACGACCGCGTAGGACGCGATGACGCTGCCGCGGCCGACGTGCGCGCCCGAGTGCGCGACCGCATGGGCGGCGAGCCGCGCGCGATCGTCGAGCCGCGCCGAGCCCTCCAGCAGCGCCCAGGCGCCGACCACGCACTCGCGGCCGACGGTCACCGTGCCCGTCAGCACGCAGCGCTCACCCAGCGCCGAGCCGGCGCCGACCGCCAGCTCGCCGCCGGCGGCTTCGATCCGGGCCCCGTCGCCCACCGCGACGCCGTCGCCCAGCACGAGCCGGGCTCCGCGTGCGGCGTGCAGCCGGACGCCTCGGCCGAGGCGAACGCCGGCCCCGAGGCGCACCCGCCGGCGCCTGCCCGCTCGCCACGCCCGCAACCGCGACAGGGGCGGCGGCACGACCGCGTCGGCGCCGATCGACCTCACGCCGGGGAATCTAGCCGCGGGACGCTAGTCGGCGGCGATCGTCATGTCGCGGCCCGCCTGCTTGGCAGCCGTGAGCGCGTCGTCGCAGCGGGCCTGCAGCAGCTCAGAGGGCTCCTCGCCGTCCCACCGCCCCACGCCCGCGGAGGCGGTCTGCGTGCGCGGCGTCGCGGCGCGCATGCGGTCGAGCACCTCGATCGCCTCGCCGAGGCCGCAGTTCGGGAGCACGACCGCGAACGAGCCGCCCTCGAGCCGCGCCAGCAGGTCGACCTCGCGCAGCTGCCCGCGCCAGAGCGCGGCGGCCTCCTTGATCAGCCGATCGCCCTCGCGCTCCCCGCGCAGCATGTTGAACGCGCCGAGGTGGTCGAGGTCCAGCAGCGCGATCGAGATCGGATGCTCGCCGCGGCGCGCGCGGGCCAGCTCGCGCGGGAGCTCGTCCTCGAACACGCGCCGCGTGGCGACCCCGGTCAGCTCGTCGGTGAGGGAGAGCGTCTCGACGCGCGCGCGCAGTCCGGAGTGCTCGATCGCGACCGCGGCCTGCGCCGCGAGCAGCCGCAGCATGCCGGACGCGCCGTCGGGCACGCCGTCGACCGGCAGCTGCCAGATCACGATCAGCACCCCGCACACCTGCCCGTCGCGCAGCACGGGCTCGAACAGCGCCGAGCGCGCGGACGTGGCGTCCACCAGCGGCTGGGCGAGCGCCGGATGCGCCCGCGCGTCGGCCACGAAATAGCTCTCGCGCGCCGTGAACGCGCGCCCCGTGGTGTCCGGTCGCGGCTGGATCGTGACCGGCGCCATGTCGATGCCGCTCATCGCGGTCGAGACGAACTCGCGCCCTGACGGCTCGAGCAGGAAGGCGACGGGCGCGTCCGCCATCTCACACGCGGCGCGGCAGACGGCGCGGCGGCCGTCTTCGCCCCCCGCCAGGACGTTGACGACGCGCCCGACGGCGCCCATGCCGCGCGCGTGGTCGCGCAGCGAGTCGTTGAGCCGCAGCAGGTCGCGCTCGGTGGACTCGCGCTCGAGCTCGTATGCGAGCACCCGCGCGAGCATCGAGAAGAGCTGCTCGTCGTCGCTGCGGAAGCGGCCGGACTGCTCGGAGAGCGCCGCCAGGGCGCCGACGCGCGAGCCGTCCGACAGCTCGAGCGGGACGCCGAGGTAGGAGCCCGCGGGTACGCGGAGCTGCATCCCGATGCTGGCGTACACCGGGTCGGCCGCGAGGTCGTTGCACAGCCGCGGCGCGCGCTCGTCGGCCATCGCGATGTCGTAGGACTCGTCGAGTGGCGTGGAGAGGTTGCAGCGCAGCCCGACCGGCGCGCCGGCACGCGTGTCGACGATCCGGTGGACCGAGTGCGTGCGGTCGAGATGCGAGAGGTAGAGCGCGCAGCCGGGCATCAATCGCTCGAGCAGGTCGAGCACCGAGCGGGTGGCGTCGGCGAACGAGCGGTACGACGCCGCGGATGCGGCGGTCGCCGCGTTGATCGCACCCACGTCCATGAGAACGTCATCGTCTCCACGGGCGGCCTCCTTGAACCACGCTCGTGGGATCATTCGTCCAGATGCGACTCGCGACCTTCGTGGCACCCGGCGCAGAGCTCTCGCACGCAGGCGAAGTGCGTGACGATCGAGTCGTGGCTTTCGAGACGGGCACGGTCCTCGAGCGGCTCGCCAACGGGGATCGCGAGCCGGCCGGCGGCGAGTCCTTCGCGCTCGCCGACGTGACGCTGCTGGCCCCGGTCGCGCGGCCGCGCGCGATCTTCGGCATCGGCCTCAACTACGCCAAGCACGCGCGCGAGACGGGCAAGGAGCTGCCGGCCGCGCCGATCGTGTTCATGAAGCTGCCCAGCTCGAGCGCTCCCCCGGGCGGGCCGGTGCGCTGCCCGGACGTCGTACGACGGCTCGACTACGAGGTGGAGCTCGTGCTCGTGATGGGTGCGGGAGGGCAGATCGCCGGCTATGCGGTCGCCGACGACGTGTCCGCACGCGACCTGCAGGGCCGCGAGCTGCAGTGGACGCGAGCGAAGGGGGCCGACACGTTCTGCCCCTGGGGCCCGTGGATCACCACAGCCGACGAGGTCTTCGACCCCGCGGACCTGCGCCTGACCTGCCACGTCAACGGCGAGCTGCGCCAGGACGGGAGCACCTCCGACCTGATCTTCGGCCCGCGGGCGCTGGTCGACTTCATCTCAGAGGTGATCACGCTCGAGCCCGGCGACCTGATCCTGACCGGCACGCCGAGTGGCGTCGGCCAGGCGATGGACCCCCCGCGCTTCCTGCAGGCCGGCGACGTGGTTCGCTGCGAGGTGGAGCAGCTCGGCGCGATCGAGCACCCGATCGCCTGAGCGACGCGGACGCGCCGCGCGTCAGTGGCTCTCGAGCACCCGGTCGATGAGGCCGTACTCCACGGCCTCGTCGGCCTTGAAGAAGCGGTCGCGCTCCATGTCGGCGTGCACGCGCTCCTCGGTCTGCCCGGTGTGCTTGGCGTAGATCTCGTCGACGCGCTTGCGCGTCTTGAGCACCTCGCGGGCGTGGATCTCGATGTCGGTCGACTGGCCCTCGAAGCCTGACGAGGGCTGGTGGATGAGCTGGCGCGAGTTCGGCAGCGCCATGCGCTTGCCGGGCGCCCCGCCGGTCAGTAGCAGCGAGCCCATCGACATCGCGACGCCGACGCAGATCGTCGCCACGTCGGGCTTGACGAAGTGCATCGTGTCGTAGACCGCGAGCCCGGCGTAGATCGAGCCGCCGGGCGAGTTGATGTAGATCGAGATGTCCTTGTCCGGATCCTGGGACTCCAGGTGCAGCAGCTGGGCGACGACCAGGTTGGCGACCATGTCGTCGATCGGCGAGCCGAGGAAGATGATCCGCTCGTTGAGCAGGCGCGAGTAGATGTCGAACTCGCGCTCGCCGCGCGCCGTGCGCTCGATCACCATCGGTACGAGGGGCATGAGGTGAGGGATAGCAGGCTCCAACGGTGCGCTGCTCGACCGCGTAGATTCCGCCCATGCGAAGCTCGATCGCGGCGGCGCCGCTCGCCGTTCTCCTTGTCACCGCGCCCGCGTCCGCGGCCGCGACCGACGGCCGCTACACGGCCGAGATCCGGCGTACCGAAGGCGGCATGCCGCACATCAAGGCACGCGACTTCGGCTCGCTCGGCTTCGGCTACGCGTACGCGTACGCCGAGGACCAGGCCTGCCGCTTCGCCGACATCGTCGCGACCGTCAACGCGCAGCGCTCGCGCTATTTCGGGCCCGACGCGAGCTTCGGCGACCTCGGCGGCCAGACGAGCAACCGCGCCTCGGATTTCTTCTACCAGCGCATCAAGGACTCGCGCGTGGTCGAGCGGCTGCGGCAGCGGCGCTACCCGCACGGGCCGGGCAAGGACGTGCGCGCGACGGTGCGCGGCTTCGCCGCCGGCTGGAACGCCTACCTGCGCCGCACCGGACGCGACAACCTGCCCGATCCGCGCTGCCGCGGCGCTGCCTGGGTCAGGCCGATCCGCCTGATCGATCTCTACCGCCGCTTCCACCAGCTTGCCTTGCGCGCCTCCGGCGGCGCCCTGCTGGAGGCGATGGTCAACGCCGCGCCACCCGGTGGGGCGTCGCCGGCGGCCGCCGGCAAGGCGCTCGACGACGGCGGCGCGATGGGCTCGAACGGCTACGCGATCGGCGCCCGGGGCGCGCGCGACGCCAAGGCGCTGTTGCTCTCCAACACCCACTTCCCCTCCGGCACCGACGCGCGCTGGTACGAGCTGCACCTCAAGATCCCGGGCAAGCTGAACGCGATCGGCGCCGCGCTGCAGGGCGTGCCGGTCGTGAACCTCGGCTTCAACCGCCACGTCGCGTGGACGCACACCGTCTCGACCGCGCGCCGCTTCGCCGCATACGAGCTCAAGCTGGCACCGGGTGACCCGACGTCCTACGTCCTCGACGGCGCGATCGTGCCGATGCGCCGGCGCACTGTGCGCGTCGGAGCCGGCTCGCACACGTTCTACGAGACGCGCTGGGGGCCCGTCGTGGTGCGCCCGGACGCGACGCTGAACTGGACTTCGGAGACCACCTACGCGCTCGCCGACCTCAATGCCGACAACTTCCGCCTCACCAATCAGTGGGCGGCATGGAACCGCAGCGACTCGGTCGGCGACTGGCGTCGCAGGGCAGCCCGGATCCAGGGCAACCCCTGGGTCAACTCGATCGTCGCCGACGACCGCGGCAACGCCTACTACGGCGACGACGGCGTGGTGCCGAACCTCGAGCCGCCGTTCCTCGAGCGCTGCGGGGTCGCCAAGACGCCGGGGCTCATGAGCGCCGCCGGGATCGGTGTGCTGGACGGGTCGCGTAAGAGCTGCGGCCTGCCGCGCGACCCGGAGGCGGCCGCGCGCGGGATCCTCGGCCCGCGCTCGCTCCCGCAGACCGTGCGCCGCGACTACACGTTCAACTCGAACGACTCCTTCTGGCTTCCGAACGCCGATCAGCGGCTGACAGGCTTTCCGCGCGTGCTCGGCGAGGAGAAGGTCAACCTGCTGCGCAAGCGGGTGACGGGCCGCAGATGAGCCGCGAGCGACCCGTCGCGGTGGGCATGGTGCTCGCCGCGGCCGGCTCGTTGCAGGTCGGCGCGGCGTTCGCGGTCACCCTGTTCGACGACCTCGGGCCGGGCGGCGCGGCCTTTCTGCGGCTCGGGTTCGCCGCGGTCGTCCTGTGGTCGATCTGGCGGCCGTCGCTGGAGGGCGACCTGCGCCTGGCGGCCGCGTTCGGCGTTGCGCTCGGGCTGATGAACTGGTCGATCTACGAGTCGATCGCGCGGATCCCGCTGGGTGTCGCGGTGACGATCGAGTTCGCGGGCCCGCTGCTCGTCGCGGTGATCGGCTCGCGCCGGCCGCTGGACGGCGTCTGGATCGCGCTGGCTGCGGCCGGGATCCTTTTGCTGGCTGACCCCGGCGGCGGATCGGTCGACGCGCTCGGCGTGTTCTTCGCGCTGCTCGCCGCCGTCTGCTGGATGGCTTACATCCACCTCTCCAAGCGCACCGGCGCGGCGTTCGCCGGTGGCTCGGGCCTGGCGCTCGCGATGGCGGTGGGTGCACTGGTCGTGCTTCCCGCCGGGCTCGTCCAGGGCGCGGGCGGGCTGACGCAGCCGGACCTGCTCGGCGCGGTGCTCGTGGTCGCGTTGGCGTCCTCCGTGCTGCCCTACTCGCTCGAGCTCGAGGCGCTGCGACGGCTCCCGGCAGCGGTGTTCGGCGTGCTGATGTCGCTCGAGCCTGCGGTCGCCGCGCTCGCCGGCTTCGTCGTGCTCGGGCAGGACCTCGGCGCGCGCGAGCTGGTCGCGATCGCGATGGTCGTCGGAGCGAGCGCCGGCGCTGCGGGCCTCAGCGCACGCTGAGGCTGCTCAACCGCCGCTGTCGAGCCAGTCGCGCAGCGAGACGTGGCGCTCGGAGTGCTCGCCCGAGCCGAGCTCGTGGCGCAGCTCGCTGAGCAGGCCGAAGCGGTCGGCCACCACGTTGTGCTGGTGGATCGTCTCGAGGTTCTCCTGGCGCGCGGAGACGAACGCGTCGTCGCGCAGCTCGGGCAGCCGCTCGACGACCCCGCGGATCATCTCGCGCACGCAGTCCTCGACGAAGCGCGGGCGGCGGTGGGCCTTCTCGACCACTGCGCCCTCGTCGGAGCGCTTCATCAGCTCGTAGATCTCCGACGACATCGAGTCCTCGACGATCGCGAGCAGCCGCTGCGCGTCGATGTCGGTGTCGCAGTCCTCGGGGCAGCCGACGTGCAGTGTGCCGAGCCCGCGCTGGTTGTGGGTCGCGACCGGCACGGCCTGGAAGATGCGCTCGATCTCGCGCTCGTCGAAGCCGTCCGCTAAGAGCCGCTCGCGCGAGCTCGCCTGAACCAGCGTCTGCGCGCACGGGCAGGCGGTCATACCCTGCGCGGTCACGCCGGTGAGCCGCTTCGTGCCGTGCTCGCCGGCCACGGCGACGCCGTGCAGCGTGTAGATCTCCTGGGTGCTGATGCCGCTGACCGGCGCGGGCTTGTGCTCCGGATAGCGGGCCTCCAGATGCACCTCGGCGCGCCGCGCGCCCTGGCGGTCGCGGACCTTCTCGGCGATGTGCTGGGCCAGCGTCTCGGCGCGGAAGGCGCTCTCGCCGAGGATCACCTCGCCGATCGCCTCGTTGACGACCTCCTCGAAGCGCGACATGTGCGCGCCCTTCTGGCGCGGGCCCAGATCGACGAAGCAATCGAGCTTCGCGTAGAACAGCCGCTCGGTACCGCCGTCCCCGATCCGGATCACCTTCTCGACGTTCGTCACACCCACGCGCGAGAGCGAGATGTGCAGCGTCGGCACCTGGTTCTGCACGTCCTCCAGAGAAACCGCCATGGACGGGAAGATAGAGGGTCGCCTGAAAAGTCCCATAGGGGGCAGGAAGTTCACCCATTCGGCCTGTTCGGGCCGTCTGATCATGTGCTACAAGTCACGAAGTAAGCGGCAGACAGGGTCGGTCCGGAGGGGCCGACTGGGTTTTTTCGGCTTCAAGGATCGAGGGCGTTGAACACCAAGACGGATGTGCTGCTGGCGGAAGAGATCTCCATCACGGAGATCGACGAGCTCCGTCCGCTGATCGCCGAAGGACAGGAGAAGGGCGTCCTCAGCTTCGCTCAGATCTCCTCGTCGCTCGAGGAGATCGAGGTCACCAAGGAGCAGGTCGCC